>Ga0209265_1000165_pt1 | contig 16842 bp, 19 predicted proteins | sample GraSoiAngelo_103_FD_185872 | JGI IMG/M metagenome (GOLD analysis project Ga0209265, IMG submission 185872) | Grasslands soil microbial communities from the Angelo Coastal Reserve, California, USA - 14_0903_05_20cm (SPAdes) (version 2) | ecosystem: Environmental > Terrestrial > Soil > Grasslands ...
TTCGTATTTACCGCTTCCCGTGGCTTTGGTCGTACAAGCCGCGTTCTGGTAAACGCCGCCCGTCGTGGCGACACAGCGCCCAACTTCGGGTTTTACGGCAGCCGACGCGTAGGTGATCTGAACTTCTGGCTGAGACGAGGCGAGCGTGCTTTTACCCCCCGCCGGCACCAGTGACGAACCGCCGCCTCCGCCTCCGCCTCCGTTGACGACACCAGCGCCGCCACCACCACCGCCGTAGTAGCCGCCACCACCGCCGCCGCCGCCGAACGAGCTTTCTGTGCAGTTACCGCCAGCCCCTCCGAGCCCAAGTTCGCCGGTCAGGCCGGCCACGCATCCACCAAAACCGCCAGAACCACCGCCGAAGGAGGTTCCGGCGCCGCCGCCTTCGTTACTGGGGATGCTGGCGCCAGCTTCTTCAGCGTTGCCACCGGCACCGGCGCCCGCTGCACCGAACGAACCGGCGCCCCCACCACCAGCGGCGACAATCAACCTGGTGTCCGGCGAGAGTCCTTCCGAACGAGGATTAGTCCGAACGTCGGAGGCACCGCCACCACCACCGGCGCCTTCACCGCCGCCGTTGAAACCACCGGGGTTGGCTGGCCCACTACCGCCACCACCTTCGCCACCGACCTCGACATAGAGAACCTGCCCCGGTTTCACCGCGAGGTCACCCTGCACTTCCGCGCCCGCACCGCCCTGGGCACCAGATTTACCACCGTAACCACCGATGGCGAGAACGTGAACGGTCGACACCCCAGCGGGAACCGTAAAGGTCTGCTCAGAGCCGGTGTATTTAAAGATCTGCGTAGCCGCCGCGGCTGGAGATGCTCCCGCGCTCAGGGCCAGCAGCGACAAGCACCCAAGGGCCAACCCCAGCGTGCGTCGTGTGTGTGCCGGTTGCGTTTGACTCAAAACCACTCCTTTTGCCAGATTGATTTTGAGTACTCATATATTGAGTGATGCTTTGAATTGTTTGTGTCAGGTTAAGACGATCGGCGTCAGCCGACATACGTGGGCACTCACCGACAATTCGAGGTTCGTCGGGGCCCCCCGCCAAAACGGTTAGACAGGCTGCTGGGCGGGGGCCTGCCAGCCGGCCCGGGCCGCGGCGGCGGCGAAGTCGTCGGCGAAGAGAGGCCAAAGCTTGCTTGGCAGGTCGTGACCCATGCCCTCGATGAGATGCAGGCGGGCACCGGGGATGGCGCGCGCCGTGGCGCGGCCGCCGCTCTGGCGGACCAAGGCGTCGCGGGTGCCGTGGATCACGGTCACCGGCAGGTCGAGCTTACGCAGCGCCGCGGTGCGATCGCCAGAGGCGATGATCGCGTGCAACTGGCGCAGCACCCCCCGCGGGTTGTGGCCGCGCTCCCAGGAGCCCTCGGCCACGCGCAGCAGGCGCTCCTCGTCGGTCGGGTAGGCAGGCGAGCCGATCAGCGCGTAGGTCCGCTGGATGCGCCTGATGAAGGCGTCGCGATCGCGCGGCGCGTTGGCCAGCATCAGAGCGAAGACTTTCATCGTCGGCTGACCGACCCAGCGATTTCCGGTGGTCGAGCACATCGAGACCAGCGAGCGGATCCGGTCCGGGTGCTCGATCGCCAGCGTCTGACCGATCATCCCGCCCATCGAGATACCGGCCACGTGCGCCGAGTCGATGCTGAGGTGGTCCATCAGCCCAACCGTGTCGGCAGCCATGTCGGAGAGCAGGTAGGCGGCGGTCTCACGCCGGCGCAACAACAGGTCGGCGCGGCTCGGCACGTGAGCCTCATCGAGCTTGGTCGAGTGACCGATGTCGCGGTTATCGAAGCGGATCACACGGAAGCCGCGTTCCGCCAGCAGCGAGCAGAAGTCGTCGTCCCAGGCGATCATCTGCGTCGCCAGGCCCATCACGAGAATCAGCGGCTCGCCGTCGGGGTCCCCCACCTCCTGGTAGGCGATCTCGATTCCGTTGCTGGGCGCGAGGTGCTCCTCGCTCAACTCAGCCATCCGGCAAGTCTAGCCAGCCTGGCTGGGCAGCCAGGCCAGGTGCAACGTCCTATGGCTCTGACGAGACCGCAAAGCGTTGCACCGCTAGTTTGCGCCGATGCGCACCGCGATCGTCTCCGACCTGCACCTGGGCGCCGGCACCGGCGAGGACCTGGTCAGCGACCCGGAGATCCGCGCCGTCCTGCTCGAGCGGATCGCCTCGGCTGATCGCCTCGTCCTGCTCGGCGACGCGCTCGAGCTGCGCGACTTCCCGCTGGCGCGGGTGCTCGAGCTGACCCAGCCGTTCTTCACTGAGCTCGGCGAAGCGATGGCCGGGCGGCGCGTCATCTTCGTCCCTGGCAACCACGACCACCGCCTGGCCGAGCCGCTGCTGGAAGAGCTCTCGCTCGGCGGCGGCTCGCTCGCGCTCGAGCACCGCGCCCTGCTGGCCGGCGAGGCCCTGAAGCGGATCGGCTCCTGGCTCGGCGCCGCCGAGCTCAGCGTCGCCTATCCCGGGGTCTGGCTGCGCGACGACGTCTACGCCACCCACGGCCACTACATGGACTGTCACATGACGCTACCGCGACTGGAGTGCGTCGCCGCGGCCGCGGTCATGCGCAGCGGTCGCCGCCCCCCCGAGGTCGCCGCGCCCGGCGACTACGAGCGCGTTCTGCGCCCGCTCTACGGCTTCGCCTTCGGCCTCGCCGACGGCGGGCTGACGAGCAAGGCGAACCGACCCTCCGAGCGGGCCTGGCGCCTGGCGACCAACCGCAACGCCGGTGCCGTCACCAGAACCGCTCGCAAAGCGGCGATCGGCGTCGGCATCCCGGCCGGCATCTGGGCGCTCAACCGGCTGCTGCGCGCCGACTTCGCGCCCGACGTCTCCGCCGCAGCGATTACCCGCGACGGCATCGCCGCCGCGACCGAGCTCGCACGACGGCTGCGGATCGATGCCGCCCACGTGATCACCGGCCACACCCACTGCGCCGGCCCCGAAGAGAGCAACGCGCAGTGGCCACTCGCCGGTGGCGGCACCCTCCACAACACCGGCAGCTGGGTCTACGCCGACGTCTTCCACCATCCCGGCAGGCCGCCGGGGCCATACTGGCCGGGAACCGTCACCTGGCTGGGGGACGAGGGTCCGCCGCAGCGCGAACGCCTGCTGATCGAGCGCCCCCGCGACGAGCTGCGCGGCGCGGTTCAGCGCACGGCCGAGCGGCTCAGAGCCACTCGGCGATGATCCGGCCGATCTCCGGCCCGGCGTCCTCTTGCAGGAAGTGGCCGGCATTCTCGACCGGGCGCGGCGGCGGGTAGTTGAGCTGCTCGGAAAGCCGCTCGCCGACGGAGAAGGGCAGGACCATGTCCGAGTCAGCCCAGAGCACCAGCGTCGGCCGCTCGTCCGCGCGCAGCGCATCGGCAACCGCCTTTCCCTCGGCGGCGCCGGGCGCATCGGGCTCGGTCGGCAGGATCAGCGGGAAGGCCCGCGCCCCAGCCTTCGACTCGGGAGTCGGGAAGGGTGCTTCGTAGGCGGCGATCACTTCGTCTCCCGGATCCTGCTTGCAGCCGCCGTGGACCAGCATCCCGACCGGCACGTCGGCGTTGTCGCGGACGAACTCGCGGAACATCAGCCAGGTCTCGCTCATCCGCTGGCGACCGGTGAAGGGACCGGTCTCCATGATCACGATGCGTGAGAAGCGATCGGGGCACTCGACCGCCAGGCGCAGGCCAATCGGTCCGCCCCAGTCGTGGACGACAGCGGTGGCATCGCGGACGTCGAGCTCCTCGAGCAGCTTTGACATCAACTCGACGTGGCGGTCGTAGCTGTACCAGCCGAGGTCGGTGGGCTTGTCCGAGCGGCCGAAGCCGGCGTAATCGGGAGCGATGCAGCGGAAGCCGGCGTCGCGCACCGGGGGGATCACCTTGCGCCAGAGGAATGACCAGGTCGGCTCACCGTGAAAGAAGACGACCGGCTTGCCCTCGCCCTCGTCGAGGTATGCCAGCCGCAGGCCGTCGATCTCCGTGTACTTCGACTCGAAGGGAAAATCGGGCAGACCCTCAAGCCTCTCGTCGGGTGTGCGTATGACGTCCATTGGCCGGGAAGCCTATTGGACAAGCTGGCAAATCTCGCTCCAGAGCAGGAAAAACCGGCGATCCCTGGAATATCCTCGCGCAAGTTCACAGTGCCTATTCGTTAACGAAAGGGTTGGGTATGAACGAGGAGAGCACCACACTCAGCGGTTGGTGGGTGTTCGCGGGCGTACTGCTTTTGGTCGCGGGCGTCCTCAACATCATCTACGGCATCGCCGCGATCGGCGATTCGAAGTTCTTCACCGAGAACGCCACCTACATCATCAGCGGCCTGCACACCTGGGGCTGGGTAATGCTGATCATCGGGGTACTCACTGAACGCGATGGGGGCGCTGCTCTCTATCCCCGCCTATCCGTTCTGGTCGCTGGCGATCTTCGCCCTCTCGATCATCATCATCTACAAGCTGGCCGAGGGCCCGGAGGGTTCCGTCAGCTAGGCGAAGAGCCGGCAACACGCTGTGACTGAAGGCCCCGGGAATCCGGGGCCTTCGTCGTGCTGGGCTCGGCGACGAGCGGCGGCTCGGCGATCGCGAGCCGCGACCACGGTGCCGGGGTTCGCTCGTTGCCCTCGTAGACGACGTCGACTCCGCTCAGTCGGTCATCCCAGGCGCGACGGCGCTTGTCGAAGAGGATGCCAAGGAAGCCGAGGCCGAAAGGGATCGTCGCCAGGGTCATGCCGATCAGCCGCTTGATCGATCGACTCGGGGAGAGGCCTGGACCGTCGACGTCGAGCCGTATGCCGAGGAAGCGCATGCCCAGTGTTTGGCCTGCGAGGGACCAGAAGCTGACCAAGTAGAGGGCGCCCAGCCCGAACCAAAGCGCCGTCCCGGCCGCGAGGGCGAAGTTAGAGACGCCGTTGCCGTTGCCGGTGAAGGCGGAGGCGATCAGCGCCGCGACCGCGGCCAGGCCGGAGAAGCCAAGGTTGACGATCAGCGCGTCGAGGGCGAAGGCGAGCCCGCGCGTCACCGCGCCGGCGCGGTCAGTCGGCTCCGTCCGGCGCTTGCGGAGGAAGATTTTGCGCACGACCCGCTCGAGGGCGCCGTCGAGCCGCCGCGTGCCGTTGCCGATCGTGTGGCCGACGTCCTCGATCATGCCGACGCTCTGGGCGCTGATCGCGGCGCGGATCTCCGGTGCCTCGGCGATCCGCTCGACCAGGCGCTGGGTCTCATCGCTGGCCAGCAACCGACGCCAGACCTCGTCGACCAGCTCGCTGTCGAGTGCCTCGACCAGCGCGCTCTTGACCGCGTCGCTCTCGAGCGCGTTGTTCATCGCCTCCTCGACCACTGGGCCCTTGAGGACCCGAGCGATCGCCCGTTCCACCGCCTCGCTCTCGACCGCAGCGACCATCGCCTCCTCAGCGGCGAGCTCGATCGCCTGGTCGATCCCGGTCGCCTTGCCGACGTCGCGGGCGCCGCGCACGCCGGCGGCGAGCAAGCGCACGGAGAGCGGCAGCGGCTTGCCCGAGGGGCCTTCGCTATTGGGCTTCGAGTTCGCGTTCGGGCCGGCTGCCATTGCCGGGCCGAGTATAAGGCGGGTACCGCCGAGTACCGGCGGCTAGGGAAGCTGGTCGGCGGCGCTCATCGGGTGCAGCTCGCCATGCTCCAGCGCCTCGGTGCGCAGGTGACCGATCGCCTGGTACTCAGCCGAGGCGACCATGTCGAGGAACGCCTGGCAAGTCGGGTATTCGACCAGCAGGACCGAGTCCCAACGCCCATCGCCGAGCAACGGCAGTGCCGACTCGCCGAGAAAGACAACCCGCGCGCCAGCCTTCTCCAGCAGCGGCATCACCGCGGCGCCGTATTCGGCGTAGCGCTCCTGCCCACCGTCGGGCTTGAAGCGCAGCAGGTTGAGCATCGTCACCGGAGCGTCCTCCCCACTCCGCGCCGCGAAGGCGGCAAATCCCTCTTGATTCAGGCGCTCCGGCTCGGGGGTCTCCGTCATCGCGCCAGCAACCTATCGAGGAATGCCGCCTGGGCGGGATTGATCTTCCGCCGTGCCTGCTCAGCGCCGAACCACTCGGCCCGGTCCACCTCGGGGAACTCGCGCTGCTTACCCGAGCGCGGCGGCCACTCCATCGCGAAGGTGTTGCTCTGCAGGCTCGCCGGGTCGAAGTCGCCCTCGACAGCCCATCCATGGACAACCTTGCCGCTCTTCAGCCGCACCTCGCCGAGCTCACTGAGCTGCCCGGGGACGAGACCAAGGGAGGAACCGATCTCCTCCTCCAGCTCGCGCAGAGCGCAGACCCGCGACTCCTCCCCCTCGTCAAGTTCACCCTTGGGGATCGACCAGGCGCCGTCGTCCTTCTTCGCCCAGAAGGGACCGCCGGGGTGCACGAGCAGGACCTCGAGGTAATCCCCCTCGCCCCGGTAGAGCAGGATGCCGGCGCTGGTCTTTGTCACTGCGGGGACGGTAGTAGACCGCGCATCCGATATTGACCACACTTGGAGTGGGTCAATATCGGATGCGCGCTATGCAACTCGTCTCAGCGAGCTCCGTCGGGTGCCGGCCGCGGCCAGGGCGAGGCGGCCCGCCTCGCAGCCGCTCGCCCAGGAGACCTCGGAGAGCAGGCCGGGGGCGGCGACCATGTCACCGGCGAGGAAGATGCCATCGCCGCGATCGACGGTCGGGCGGTCGCGCCAGGTCTTGCCGGGGTGATCGAGCGGACCGCTGCGGCCGTCCATCACCTGGCGACGGCGCCAGTTCTCGCGCTCGGTCAACCCCGGGAGGGCGGCCTCGAGCAGGCGCTCGAGCCGCAACGCTGCACCCTCGGTGGTCTCCCCCGGCCGCACCGGCATCTGCGCTTGCACCAGCTCCTCGCCCGCTGGGGCGAGCGAGGGATCGGCGGCGCTGAAGCGCTCGACCCAGCCCGACTCGTCGAGGTCGGAGACGATGAACGGGTCGCCGCGACGGTGCTCGAGGCCAAGGTCGACGCAAACCGTGTGCCCGCCCGGCCAGCGCAGAGAGTCGTCGCCGAGTAGCTCGCCCGCCCGCCCCAGCTCGGTGGCGATGATCGTCGGCGCCTCGGGCAGCGCCTCGGCCGCGTGCCCGGTCTCGATCTCGACTCCGAGGCGGCGCGCCCGATCCTCCAAGGCGTCGATCAGCGAGCTCCAGCCGCCGTGCAGGTAGCGCGCTGTCGGTGGCGGGCTGAGCAGAACGCGCACCGAGTGCTTCCAGACGAAGGCGGCAGAGAGCTCACCAGGGTCGTGGTGGAAGGTGTAGACGCCGGCGGCAGCGGAGAGCATCGCTGCGGTGCGCTCGTCGGAGTGGCCGGCGACCCAGCCGCGGAAGTCTTGGTCGACGGGCGCTTCGCGACCGCGCAGGCGCAGCACCGCAGGGATCGTTCCCAGCGGCGGCATGCGGCGGATCTCACCCTGCCAGCGAAAGCGGATGCCGGCCAGCGGCGGACCCGAGTAGTGGGGCAGCAGCTCGCGCTCGGCCAGCCAAGCCCAGAGCGGGCCGTCCTTGTAGATGACGTGTGGGCCGAAGTTGGCCTTGTAGGGGCCGGCCATGCTGCGGGCCCGGCCGCCAAGTGCATCGTGCGCCTCGAGTAGCCGCACCGCCCCACCACCTTCAGCCGCGGTGATAGCGGCGGTCAGCCCAGCGATCCCACCTCCAATAACCGTGACCCTGTTCATCGCGCCCTCGCTTTCATCCTCTGCCGAGTTGTATTTGTCGCGCATAGCCCGACAAAAGGCGAAGTCACCACCTTGAAGGCGATGGTAGGGGCTTACTGGTTCGCTATACAGTGCCAGTAATGGCGCGCTCCAGTGGACCAGTCACTCCAAGTCTCCTGGTCGAACTGAACCGGGAGGCAAACGTGCCGCTGCACGAACAGATCGAGCGCTCGATTCGCGAGGGCGTCCGCAGCGGCCGCCTCAGCGCCGAGTCGCAGCTCCCTTCCACCCGCAGTCTCGCCGCCGAGCTGGGGATCTCACGCGGCGTCGTCAGCGAGGCTTATAGCCAACTCGCCGCCGAGGGGTACCTGCTGGCCCGTCAGGGTGCCCCGGTGCGCGTGGCCCCTACTGTGCGGGCCGCGGCGCCGCACGCCCCCTCCCCCTCGCTGCTGCCCAGCTTCACCCATCGCCTCGACCCAGGCCTGCCCGACCTCACCGGCTTCCCCCGCGACCGTTGGCTGCGCTCGCTGCGAGCGGCCTGGCGGCAGGCGCCGATCGACGCGGTCGACTACCCCGACCCACGCGGCGTGCCGGCGCTGCGCGAGACGCTCGCCGCCTACCTCGGGCGAGTGCGCGGAGCCGTCGCCGACCCCGAGCAGCTACTCGTCTGCACCGGTTTCAGCCAAGGTCTCTCGCTGATCGCTCGCTGGCTGGCCAGCCGCGGCGTCGAGAGCGTCGCACTCGAGGATCCCGGCTGGCACAGCCACCGCCTGATCGTCGAGCAAGCCGGACTGGCGGTCGAGCCGATCCCGGTCGACCGCGAAGGCCTGCGGGTCGACCTGCTCGCGCACAGCGAGGCAACCGCCGTAATCGTCACCCCCGCTCACCAGTTCCCCACCGGCGCGGTGCTGAGCAGTGAGCGCCGCGGCGCCCTGATCGAGTGGGCGGAGCGCGGCGAGCGGCTGATCGTCGAGGACGACTTCGACGCTGAGCTGCGCTATGACCGCGGCGGGGTCGGCGCCCTGCAGGGGCTCGCTCCCGAGCGCGTCGCCTACATCGGCTCTGCGAGCAAGCGGCTGGTGCCGGGGATGCGGCTCGGCTGGATGCTGACGCCGTCCTGGCTCGGCTGGCCGCTGATCTCGGTCAAGGCAATCGAGGACCGCGGTTCGGAGGCGGTCGGCCAGCTTGCCCTGCACGACTTCATCGAGCGCGGTGAGCTCGACCGCCACCTACGGCGGATGCGGCTGCGCTACCAACTACGGCGCGAGGCGTTGATGGATGCGCTCGACCGTCTCCTCCCCCAGGCACACGTCGAGGAGGGCTCGGCCGGCCTCTACGAGCTCGCCATACTGCCCGCGGAGGTCGACGAGGCGGCCCTGGTCAGTGCCGCCGCCGCACGTAGGGTCGGCGTTGAGGGCCTCGCGCTGCACCGCTTCCGGCCAGGTGGACCGCCGGGTCTCGTGCTCGGCTTCGCCGCCATGCCCGAGCCGGCGATCGAGCAAAGCGTGCGCCTACTGGCGGAGGCCCTCGGGTCTGCGTGATTAATTGACCCACGCATATGTGGGCAAATCGATCGCTCGGCGACGTGCTTGGTTATGCGACCGCGACGGGAGCGAGCCGCTCTGCCCAGGGCCGCGCCGCTTCGATCTGGGCGCCGAGCCGGATCAGACGCGCCTCTTCGAAGGGCCCGCCGGTGAGCATCGAGCCGACAGGGATCCCGTCGTCGTTCCAGTGCAGCGGCAGGGAGATGGCGGGCAGGCCGGTGACGTTGCCAAAGGCCGTGAAGCAGACCGAGGCGATCGTCTCGAAGACCGGTTGATCGGGCGCTGCGTGCTGGGCGGCAAGGACCTGTCCGGTCGGTGGCGGCAGGATTCCCGAGGTCGGGGTCAGCAACAAGTCGAAGTCGCTGCCCCAGCGGGCAACTTCACGCCGCGAGAGCCGCTCCAGCCGCTGCACCGCGACGACGTAGTCGTAGGCGCTGACCCGATCGGTCGCGGCCTCATAAGCGTGGTGGCTGTGCGGCTCGACCTTGGACCAATCAACGCCGTCGTAGTCGGCGATGCCGCCGATCGTCATCGTCACGAAGTCCGGCGTCAGCTCTTCCGAGATCGTCCCCACCTCGACTTCGGCCACCTCGTGACCGAGCTCCTCGAGCAGCGCCGCGGCCTGGCGAGCAGCCTTGGCGCAGTCGGGATCGGTCGACAGGCCCAGCGGCGCTTCGGCCATCAGGCCGATTCGCAGCTTCTCGACCGGCGCGCCTACCTCTTCGGCGAAGGGACGCTGCGGCGCCGGCGCGTTGAACCAAGCGAGGGGGTCGGGACCGGCCATCGCGTCGAGCGAGGCGGCAGCGTCGGCCATCGTGCGCGTTATCGCCCCCTCGACCACGGCGCCCATCCAGGTCTGGGCGCGGCGCGGGATGCGGCCGCGGCTGCTCTTCAGACCGACCAGACCGGTGTAGGCGGCGGGGATGCGGATCGAACCGCCGCCGTCGTTGGCGTGGGCGATCGGGAACATCCCGCCGGCCACTGCCGCTGAAGCACCCCCAGACGAGCCACCCGAGGCGCGGCCCGTATCCCAGGGGTTGACGGTGTTGCCGTAACGCGAGTTCTCGGCCACGGTGAGCGGCCCGAACTCGGGCGTATTCGTGCGGCCGCAGAGGACAAAGCCGGCGCGCTGCAGTGCCTCGACCACGAGCTCGCTCTCCTCGCTGACCTCATCGGAGGCGCCGTGCGACCCGTAAGTGAGCGGCCATCCCGCTACCGCGGTCAGGTCCTTGATCGGGATCGGCACGCCGAGGAACGGCGCCTCCTCCCCGGCCGCGATCCGTGCGTCGGCGTCGCGAGCGGCCGCCCGGGCCGCCTCGTCGTCGCGCCAGACGACCGCGTTCAGCTCGGGGTTGCGCGCGTCAACCGCGGCGAGGCAGGCGTCAAGCAACTCAACCGCTGAGAGCTCACGTGTTCTCAGCGCAACAGCAAGGTCAACCGCGGAAGCCTCCGGACCTAGAGTGGACATCAGGCACGCTCGGCGGCGCGCTCGCGCGCTTCGCCCTTTTGCTCGAGCGTCATCGCGCCAGGATGACCGTCTCCCGGCCACGGGCTGAGGATCAGCAGCAGGCGAGCGTCGGACTTCGCGGTGATCGTGTGCCGCTCGGCGGGATCGAATTCGAAGAGATGGCCGGCGCTTGCCGAAACAGCCTCTCCGGCAGGCAACGTGACGCTGACTTCACCTCTGACGATGACGAGCCGGGATCGCTCATGAACCTCATGCTCCTGCATCTCCTCCCCGGCGGGAAGGTCGAGCACAATCGTTCGCGCATCCTCAGCCGAGGCGAGAATCTGCGGCTGGTGCGGCTCCGCCTCGATCTTCTTGAGATCCCAGTTCTGCATCTCTCCCTTTCTCGATCCTGCCGTCCTTCTACTTGTCGAGAGCCAGCTTAAACTCGAACGTCCCGCATGGCCACCGCATCGATCCTCTCCAACTTCTGGGGCAACCTCGAAGAGAACCACGAGCAGGCGGTCTTCCTCGTCCTCGTCGGCTTCCTCGGCTCCTTCGCCTTCATCCGCATGAGCACGCGGATTATCCGCAGCGAAAGCGTCTCTTGGTGGCCGGGGAACGTCGAAAGCGAGAGCGGCGTCCACGTCCACCACCTCGTCTTCGGGATCGTCACGATGATGGTCGCCGGGACGCTCGCCTTCGTCGCCGACGGTCGCACCCCGTTCACCGAGATCTGCGCGCTCGGCTTCGGCATCGGAGTGGGACTGACGATCGACGAGTTCGCCCTCTGGGTGCATCTGGAGGACGTCTACTGGGCGAAGGAGGGACGCAGCTCGATCGACGCGACCGTGATCGCCGCGGCGGCGATGCTGCTGATCGTCCTCGGTGCCAATCCGCTGACGATCGACTCCGGCTCCCCTGCCCTCGTAGTCACGAGCATCCTCGCCACCGCGCTCGTCTTCGTCGCGGTCGCAATCTGCTTCCTCAAGGGGCGGATCATGCACGGCGTGGTCGGCTTCTTCGTCTTCCCGATCGCGATATACGGTGCCTGCCGGATTGGCAAGCCGAGCTCGAGTTGGGGAAGGAGGCGCTACGGCCAGCGCCGGCCGCAGAAGCAAGTGAAGGCCGAAGGCCGCTTCCAGCCCGATCGCCGCACCGAGCGCTTCAAGGAAGCCTTCCGCGACATCGTCGGCGGCAAGCCGAGCGAGGGCCTGAGCGCGGTCGGCGAAGAGACCGTCGCGGCGACCCGCGAGGCAGGGGTGGAAATGCGCGAAGGGGCTGAACGGCTGGCCCAGGCCGCCGATCCAAGTCGGCGGCGAGAGAACGAGGAGGAGTGACCCAGGTCGTCGAGACCTAACGTGGCATCTCAGTGCTGGCGCGGTCGGGTGGCATCTCCCGGCACCAGCTGCACGATCGGGATCTCCCGGTTCACCTCTGCCGCTTCGCGGCGATAGGCGGCGTAGGGGGCGAAGACGCGGTCGGCAAGCAACCAGAGCCGTTGGCGCTCTGCCTCGTCCTCGACCACCGTCGCCCGCATCGGCACCCCGCCGAGCGTGACCTCGGGGTTAGCGCGCAGGTTGTGAAACCAGGCCGGGTGATTGGGCAGGCCGAGCTTCGAGGCGACGATCGTCACCCGCTCGCCGTCGTGGAAATAGATCACCACGTTGCGCCGCCTTTTCCCACTCTTGGCGCCGCGGGTTTCCAGCAACGCCGTCGGAATCATCAGGTCGAACCCGAGGCGCCCACCGGTCGCCCGCATCAGGGGCGGATCGAACCTCCAAACGACGTGCATGGAGAGGAAGCGGCCCAGGCGCGTGTTCGAGAACGCCGCGTAGGCGCGGCTAAACCAGCCGCGCGGCTGGTTAGGGTCGACGTACTTGAGCCGGCTGGGCATCGTCAGAGCCTCTGGCTGGAACGTATTCGACCCCGCGTCATTCCGCTCTCGAAAGGAGCTGCCAGTCGTGCAGAACAAGATCCGGCTCGTCATGGCCATCGTCCTCGCCGGCCTCGCCACCGTCGTGGCGGGCTGCGGGAGCTCGAGCTCCGACGACAGTGGCTCCGATGTCTTCCGCGTTGGCCTCGAGGCGCCGCTCTCGGGCGAACAGTCGACCCTCGGCCAGGGAATGCTGAAGGGGGCCGAACTGGCGGCGACCAAACTCAATGCGAAGAGTGGAATCTCGGGCAAGCAGGTCGAAATCGTGCCGATCGACGACGCTGCCGATCCGGCGACGGGAGTGAAGGCGGCGAAGTCGGCAATCGATGCCGGCCTTGACGGCATCGTCGGCCCCTACAACTCGGGCGTCGGCATCGAAACTCTGCCGCTCTATAAAAAAGCGGGCCTGGTGCCGATCCGGCTGACCTCCGACAACTCGACCAACGGCCTTGGCTTCACCCTGCAGCCGATGACCTACCAAATCGCGCCGGTTGCCTCGAAAGCATTGACCGGTTGGCTGCAGGCGAAAACCGTCGCGATCGCCTACGACCCGACTCAGAACTACACCGTCTCGGTCTCGAAAGCGCTGAAAGACTCGCTGGAAAAGGCCGGTGTCACCGTGACCGCCTTCGAAAAGGTGCAGCCCGGCAAGAAGGACTACACCGACGTGGTCGAAAAACTCGCGGCGGCAAAACCGGATGTCATCTATGCCGCCGTCTACTTCCCCGAGGGTGGCCTGATCGCCAAGGAGATGCAGGAAGCAAAAGTCGAATCGCAGTGCGTCGCCGACTATGCCTCCTACGACACCGGCTTCGTCGAAACGGCCGGCATTGCCGCGGCCCGGGCCTGTCCGGTGGTCGGCGTTCCGGCACCCGAAGACTTCGCCGGCTCAGGCTCGAAGGTGGCCGAGTACCAGGAAGAATTCGAAGAAGACCCTGGCACCTGGAGTCCTTACACCTACGACTCGCTGAACTTCCTCGCCGACGGCGTCGAAAAGGCGGGCGGGACCACCGCCAAGAGGCTCACCAAGGCGCTCAATGGCGTCAGCGGCTGGAAGGGCTGGACCGGCTCGGTCACGATCGATCCCCACAACGGCAATCGCCAGCCGGCGACCGTGGTGATCGTCGATACCGACGCCAAGGGTCAGCTCCACGTCGACGAGGACTGGGCGAAGGCGGTTGGGGCGCCGTACTGAGCGTCAGTCCGCGGCGACGCGTTCGAGCACGACGACCGGGATCTCGCGGTCGGTCTTACCCTGGTACTCGTCGTAGGCAGGCCACTCGCCGACCATCTTCTTCCAGAGGCCGGGCTTCTCATCGACGCTTGCGGTTCTGGCCCGCGCCTTGAAGCGGTCGCCCTTGACCTGGACCTCGACCTCCGGGTCCTCGGAGAGGTTGAGGTACCAGGCGGGCGGCTCGTTAGAGCCGCCCTTGGAGGCGACGATCACGAACGAGTCGCCCTCAGGCGCGTAGATCAGAGGCGTCGTCCGCGGCTCACCTGACTTACGCCCCGTCGTGGTCAGCAGCAGCGTCTGTGTGCCCTGCCACTCGTGCCCCTCGGCACCATCGGTGGCACGGTAGCGCTCGACGTGTTCCCGGCCAAAGAGCATCGTCGCTCATGGTAGTAAGCCCGTGCCGCCGGCCAGCCTTTTTGGGGAGACTAAAAGAGCGTCAAGGCAACAAGCGTTCAATGGCGGTAGCGGCGGTCTTCGCCATGCCCGTTTCTTCGTAGCCGGCCTTGACGCGGGCGGCACCGGGCGAGCACTCGCGGGCCGCAGCGACGGCCGCCGCCAAGCGCTCAGGGGAGAGCTTGCCGCGGGACAGCTTGGTGCCGGCCCCGGCCTCGAGCACGTGGGCCGCGACGTCGAGCTGGTCGCGAGCCCAGGGCACCACGCACACAGGCACCCCGTAGGAGAGCGCCTTCTGCGTGATTCCCATGCCGCCGTGACAGACGACCACGGAGGCACGCTCAAGCAGGGGCCGATGGGGCAGGAAGCGCTCGACGATCGCGTCGCCGGCCAGCGGCAAGGTCGCGGGGTCAACGCCCGCCGTGGTCACGACGAGCCGCCAATCGCTACGCAGTCCGTCGAGTGCGGCCACCGCGATCTTGCCGTCGTCCTGGAACTCCGAGGAGCAGGTGACCAGTGCCAGCGGCCGCTCGTCATCCGGTACCTCGACCGGCAGAGTTGAAGGTGGATCCCACGTTCCGGCGCCAACCATGAGCACGCCGAGCGGCATCTGTCGCCGGTACTCGAAGGGCTCGGCGGTGAAGTAGAGGGTCAGCTCGGCGCGATGCCGTGCATCGGCGATCGTCGCGCACGGCGGCAGGCCCGCCGCGATGCGGCCGGCGTTAGCCGTCGGCAGGCGCGCCTTTGAGTCGAAGCGAGCGCTCAGCTTGGCCAGCGCAGCGTCGCGAAGGCGGCTGAACGGCCCGTGCATCGGCTTCAGCCCGAACCCGAACGGAGGCACTCCGGGAGCCGGGTCTTCGAGAAGGAAAGGGCGCGACTCCACCCACGGCAAGCGCTCTCGCTCGGCAACGGCCTTGGCCCCGTATGTCGTCGTGTCGACCAGGGCGAGATCGGGCGAGACCGCGGCGATCGCCGCCTCGAAGTCGCTCACCTCGATCCTCGCCCGCCTTGCCCAGACCCCGAAGGCCTTTTCGCCCGCAGCGACCTGCGACTTAGCGCTGTGGTCGTCCATCTCGATCGCCTCGATTCGTGAGTCAATCGACTCGCACGCCAATCCGGCCTCTCGCACCGCCGGGACCTCGGAGGCAAGCGTCCGCACATGCACCTCGACACCCCTCGCGGCAAGCTCGAGCAACGGCCCCATCATCGGGTTCAGGTGCCCGCGGGCCGGCGAGGTATAGGCGAGCACCTTCATCGGCCCTCCCCCCTGGCGTGTTCGACCAAATCCAGGAGCGCCGCCTCGGTGGCCTTACGACCAAGGCCCTGCCGCCTGCGCAGCAGCGCCCAGACATGGACATCGGTGAGAGAGGTAAGAACGGCCTTCCGGCGCCGCCGCTCGCTGCCGGTCAGCGCTGCCAGGTCCGCCGAGAACACCTCTTCCACCCAGTCCTCGTGCAGTCGCGTGCCGGACTCGGTCACCTGGCGAACGAGCGGATAACGATCCGCCAGCGAGAGCCAGCGCAGGACCAGATCCCCGTCCTCCTCGTAGTGGTCCACCAGCCCTCGGATCGAACCCGCCACATCTTCCGGTCGCGCCTTGCGCGATTCCATCACTCCGCGCTCGCCAGCAGCCATCGCCGCCACCAGCAGCCCCTCCTTCGAGCCGAAATGACGGATCACGGTGCGCTCGCTGCACCCCGCCCGCTCCGCTACCTCGTCCAGCGGAAGCTCAAATCTGCCCTCGTCGCGGAACAGCTCCTGCGCTGCGGTCAGGATCGCCTGGCGGCTTTGCTCAGTCGCCTCGGCGCGCTTGCCCTGGCTGTAGGTTCGCGGTGACATTTCGTGTCAGTATATATGACACGAAATTGAGATGTCAATTCGGTGGCTCTTCACCGCCGCGCTCGCGCACCATGTAGAGCGCGTACCAGTCCGGCCAGTTCGCGTCGGCCTGGCCCGTTCGCTTCTCGTGCTCACCGTGTGCCGTCTCTGCCCGCCTGATTGCCTCCGCGAGGTCCTGCACGGACTCATACGTCGTCGTCATCCTCGCTCCTTACCGGCCGGGAAGCCGGGTCTTGATCTCTTGCAGCAGCCAGCCGTTGCCGTCCGGATCGCTGAAGGCGACGAACGAGCCGTAGTCGGCGTGCTCCGGCGCCGGTCCGCTGACGCGACCGTTGGAACCGGCGTGATGGAAGATCCCGGTTGTGTCGTGGAAGGTCTCGCTGACCTCGACTCCGCGCGCCGCGAGGTGGGCCCGGGCCGCGTCGATGTCATAGACCGAGAGCTGCAACCCTTCGGACGAGCCTGGCGGTGCAGTCGTGACCCCTTCGCCAAAGATGATCGAGCAGGCGGACCCTGGAGGCGTCAGCTGCACCACCCTGTAGCCGTCCTCGACCGCCAGGTCGGCGTCGAGGCGCCAGCCAAGCGCCTCGTAGAAACGCTTCGCCCGATCAACGTCCGAGACCGGCACGACCACCACCTCGAGCCGCATCTCTCCGGCACTTACAGGCGGGGTGCCGGCGTCGCCAGGATTGCCTGTCTCCGTGCTGCTCACCGTCGCACCCTCTCCCGCGCTCAAGCGGAAGTCAAGCAGCTAGGCCGGTTTTCTACAGGCAAGGAAGGGTCGTCTG
>Ga0209265_1000173_pt1 | contig 16552 bp, 14 predicted proteins | sample GraSoiAngelo_103_FD_185872 | JGI IMG/M metagenome (GOLD analysis project Ga0209265, IMG submission 185872) | Grasslands soil microbial communities from the Angelo Coastal Reserve, California, USA - 14_0903_05_20cm (SPAdes) (version 2) | ecosystem: Environmental > Terrestrial > Soil > Grasslands ...
TCTCTTCTGCCTCATTATGAGCGTAGCATGGTCATTATCTCTATAAATTTACGATGAGACCGCCTATTCTTTCGGTTGACAACCCCGGCATCTGCTGTTATCCTTATTAACAATAACCCAATATTGAGACTGACCCGCGTTGACCGAATATAGTATGAGGCTGGTACCCGACAGAGATCCGACGTATGGTGAGAGTGCGGAACGGGCCTTACCCCTCAGAACCCTTTCGTGAGCGGCTGTCCGAAGAAAGCCGTAGCTGCGCAATTCATTGCGTTGTTATGTATAGTTCGCCTACAGCGGAGCATGGCAAGTAGGATCAGGTGGGCGGCTCCCACGCAGCAAGTAGCCAGTACAAAGTGGTCTTTCTACCCTCTCTACCACGAGCTAGAGTGGTGGGTCTGCCAATGTTGCAGCCCATTTATGATGAGGAGAAAGACAAGCTGGGTGGTACCACGGGAGCTAGTGTTCCGCTCTCGTCCCTTACTGTTGAGAGGGACGAGAGCGTTTTTGTTGTTCTTTGATTGCCTTCGGGTGATCTCAAAGGCGGTTGCTTATGATTAGCGTTTCTATTATTGGTATAACAGGCTATACAGCTTTAGAATTACTACGCTTATTAGTCCAACACCCGCAGTTTGTGGTGAAATCAGTCACTGCTCGTAGTGCAGTAGGGATGCGCCTGGATGAAATTTATCCGCAACTTCGTGCGGTGGCATATAACGAGACAACACCAGCCGTCAACCCCGCTCTCATCGTTACGGAGGAACCAGCACGGACGGACCTGGCGTTTGTTTGCTTGCCACATGCGGCAGCGGCTGAAAGCGTGGTGAAATTAGTGGAGCAAGGCAGCAAGGTGGTTGATCTGTCTGCTGATTTCCGTTTGCGTGATGTCAAAACCTATGAAAAATGGTATAACCATACGCATCCCGCTCCTGCTCTCTTGGAGACTGCCGTCTACGGTTTATGCGAGCGGTATCGCGATAAAATACAGGGCGCTACCCTGGTCGCTAATCCCGGCTGTCATGTCACTACATCACTCTTGGCTTTGCTTCCCGCAGTACAAGCAGGTATCATTGAGCCAGATATTATTATTGACACAAAGACAGGTGTAAGCGGGGCCGGTCGTACTCCAAAGCTGACTTCGCTCTACGCTGAAGTTAGTGAAGATGTCCAAGCCTATAGTCTCGCAGGACACCGTCATTTGCCAGAGATTACACAGGAACTGGAAGCCGCCGCTACTGCTAGTGGCCATGAGACCGCTACTGGATTGCGCGTGACTTTTATTCCTCATCTCATCCCGATGACGCGTGGGCTACTGGCTACATGTTATGCAAACTTAAAACAGGAGATGACAGCTATCCCAACTAATGAAGATGTATATGATCTCTATAAGCGCTATTATACTAATGAGCCGTTCGTGCATGTGGTGAATCAGCCACCACATACCAAGTGGACGTATGGCACCAATCATTGTTTTGTGTATCCAATAGTTGATGTGCGAACAAAGCGTTTCATTGTAATCTCTTGTTTGGATAACCTGGTCAAAGGCGCTTCAGGCCAAGCAATACAAAATGCTAATAGACTCTATGGATTACCAGAAAGTACTGGACTAGCAAGTATAGGCGTTAATCCATAGCAATTGCGCTCTCTTGTGCTACTCACGAGCGGTGGCACGGAGTGAGGAGATATTCATAAAATGGCAATTACCATTTCAGACACACAGGAACGCGAGATCGTTAGTAACCATCATCTCATTGCGCGTGTACTAGGTGAAGCGCTGACTTACATCGAGCTGTTAAAGGGCAAGATCCTCGTGATAAAATTGGGTGGAAGTACACTTGAGCATCAGCGAGGTGTCTTACAGGATATCATCTGGCTACACACGCTAGGGGCGTTTCCCGTCCTAGTTCATGGGGGAGGCCCATACATTAACGAGTGGTTAACCAAACTCAATTTACCGACGCGTTTCATCGATGGTCTACGCGTCACCGACGCCCCGACACTGGAAGTCGTACGCATGGTGTTACTAGGACAACTCAATCAAGGGCTGGTCTTGATGGCATCTCAGATGGGCGGTAAGGCGGTTGGCCTGAGTGGCACGGATGGTGGTATGGTACAGGCACATATCGCAGATGAGCGTCTAGGCTTTGTGGGTGAGATCGATCACGTCGATCCTACAGCAGTGCTAGCGCTTATCAACCAGGGCTATATTCCGATTATCGCCCCTCTTGGCGAGGGACCGGGTGGTACGTGTCTGAATATCAATGCTGATCTGGTTGCTTCTCATCTTGCTGGAGCACTTAATGCGGAAAAGCTCATCTTTTTGAGTAATGTTGCTGGTATCCGTCGCTCAGATGGTTCGATGATTTCAGAACTGCACGAAACGGAGGCCAGAAAACTTATTGCAGAGGGGGTCATCACTGGTGGTATGATCCCGAAGGTGTCTGCTTGCCTGGAGGCTCTAGCAACGGTTTTACGCGTCCACATTGTGGATGGTGGCGAGGAACATGTCCTGTTACGCGAACTGTTCACCGATCAGGGTGCGGGCACGATGATTACTAAGTAACGTCAGGTAAGATAGCTTACCTTCTACTACGAGAGGATACACGATGGTAAAGCGCGTTGAGCGCCTACGGGGGATGCACGATCTTTTGCCGGATGTGCATCAGCAGCAGCGTTGGGTGATAGAAAAGCTTGGCACATTGCTGGAGCAGGCGGGCTATGCTCGCGTTGATACACCGATTGTTGAGTGTAGCGACCTCTTCCATGCCAGCTTTGGACAGGAGTCGTGGCAGAAGCTCTATGCGTTCCGTTTGCATCAGCGCGATCTCTGTCTGCGTCCTGAATATACAGCTTCGATCTGCCGCCTTTACCTCGATCAGTATCAACGGCAAGCGTTGCCACTGCGTTTGCAGTATGCAGGCCCGATCTTCCGCTATGAAGCGCCAGGGCGCGGTCGTTATCGACAACATACGCAACTTGGTATAGAACTGTTGGGGGGGCGGGCCACGGCTGCCGATGCTGAAATAGTACAGCTAGCGTGTGATGTGTTGCGCGAGCTAGCTATTACGCAGTATCGGCTGGAACTTGGACACATCGGGGTTGCCAGTGGCTTTATCAATCGTTTGCATCTGGATGATCAAGCGGCATTTCTGCTCCTTAGCTTAATGGAGCAGATCAGCCGCTCTGAAGAGGGGGAACAATTAGCGCAGAAACGCTTGGAGGCTTTGTATCCCTCTCATGCTGTGCCTGATCTGGCAGCAAGCAATGGCACACATGGCAATAGTACTGAAGCACGCTACATTACATCGTTGCTGAGCGGGATTAGTATCTCGTTCGGCGACGATGATGCCCGGCGCGAGGTAGTGGAGCGCTTCTTGTGGAAGACAGGACGCAGTGAGCAGCGACGACAGATTTTACATGCACTAGAGTTTCTGCGCGCACTACATGCTCTTTCTGGTCCGCCACCCGATGTGTTCAGCCACGTCAGCGAGCTGCTTGAGCGCTATCAGCTCGATGCCGCACCTCTCACTGAGCTACAGCAATTAGTCACTATTGTTGAGCAGTGTGGTGTGCCTCGCCAGCAGATTCAGCTGAACTTGTCATTAGGACGTGGTGTGAGCTACTACACGGGTCTGGTATTTGAGATCCATGCGCAAGAGGCAGACGGCTTTGATGCACAACTTTGCGGTGGTGGGCGCTATGACCGCTTAATACATGCTGTGGGTGGTCATCGTGATATGAACGCTTGTGGCTTCGCTTTTGGCGTTGAGCGTCTGCTGACACACATTCCTAGTTCTGACCTGCCCACGCTTGCTACAACGCAGGCGCTGGTCATACCTGTGACTGAGATGGAAATGCCTTACGCCTTGCAAGTGGCTCGCAGGTTGCGTTCACAAGGAGTACGTACAGAAGTGGATGTTATTGGTAATGGGGTTGGTGCTGGCTTGAAAGTTGCTGCGAAGAAACAGATTCGCCTGGCACTGATTGTAGGTGAAGACGAACAGCAGAAGAGTGTGGTGACTGTTCACGACCTGGTGACTGGCGAGGAGCAGGTGGCAAGTGTAGAAACGCTAGTGGATCGTATGTTAGAGAAGGAGCACTGTGCATGAGTGCACATGGAGTAACAGGGAAGGGATGTATTCGCCTGGCATTACCCGGCAAGGGGGCGCTAGAAGCAGCGACTCAGACATTCTTCGCTGAATGTGGGATGAAGGTCAGCCGCAGTAATCCGCGCCAGTATCTGGCCAGCATTAAGAGTATGCCCGGCCTTGAGGTGGTATTTCAGCGTGTCGCCGATATTCCCTCTCTGGTACAGAGCGGCGATGCTTTACTGGGTATTACGGGCTATGACATTCTGGGCGAGCATCGTGGGTATGGTGACGAGTATGCGGAAGAGGGCGAGCACGATGATAATTTGATGGTGCTGGCACGCGATCTAGGCTTTGGTGCTTGCCGTCTGGTTGTTGCCGTACCGGAGACATGGATCGATGTCAGTACGTGTGCTGACCTCTGGCATCTGGCCGGTTACTATAAAACGCACAAGAATCGCGGCCTGCGTATCGCTACCAAATACCCGATCCTGACTGGACAGTTCTTGCGCCATCATAACATTACGCACTGCAAAATATTTTCGCCACACGGCGCGCTAGAGGCTGCGCCACTGACTGATACAGCCGATTTAATTGTGGACCTGACCGAGACGGGCACAACGCTACGCGAAAACCGGCTCAAGCTGCTGGACGATGGAGTTGTCTTACGCTCTCAGGCCTGTTTAATTGGCAATGCACGGCTGTTGTGTCAAGATCCGCAATCGTTCGATGCTCACTGCCTATATACACGGAGAGAGCTTTGAGGCGGTACAACGTATCTGCTCTAGACTCAATCAGCGTCTCAAATCGATGGTCTCTGGTGTTGAATTACAGGTGCTCACTTCTGAGCGCACGAGTGCCACTGCTGAGCCAGGTGGCTATACCATCTCTGGTGTAGCCAACGTTGGCGATTCTGCGCCCGAATTGCTGGAAACGGTGGCGGTTTTGCGTAGCGCAGGTGCCACGCATATCCATGTGACACCGCTCATTTATCGCTTTACTGAAGAGTCTATTAGTGTACGTGCACTGCGCGAACGATTGAAGAGAATTCATTGAGTAATCTGGTTATATTCGATCTAGATGGCGTTATTACCGGTGAAGACGCTTATTGGGATACCGCTGGTCTGGTACTTCACGAACTGCTCTATAGCCCACGCTACTGGAATATTAAGGCTGCCAGCGTCTACCATCCAGCACAAACCGCAGAGCAGTGTCGCCGCGTGAGCAGAGAGACTTTTCCTGACGCAGTGATTATGAGTCTGAAAGCGCGCTCTGTGAATTCCAACTGGGATACCTGTTACGCTGGTTTTTGCCTGTATTTACTAGAGCTACTGGCTCTTGTGCCCGATTTTACCTCTTTGTTGCCCCTGCGGCCAGCGGATGAGGATTGGATTGCTACGTTGCGTCAACAGCTTGCTACCGTGGGTAATATACGGGTTGGCGCTTGCCTGCTCACCTCTTTTGATGCAGAGGTTTTTCAAGGTGCTAGCGGCTTAGAGTTGCTCCAGCGTTTCAATATCCTGGCGCGTGAGGTTATCGGGCAGCCAGTAGAGGGGATTTTTGCGCGCAATAGTCCCTCGTGGAAGTTGTGCCAGACCTTATTTCAGGAATGGTATCTTGGTGAGACCTTCTACACCCAGAAATATGGTCATCCGCCAGCGCAGCCAGGAAAGCCTGGCTGTATTCATTTTGAGCAACCACTTTTGCCGCCTGAACGCATCTGTCAAACGCTTGAGCAATTGCGTGCGCGGGGCTACACCCTTGGTATTGCTACCGGTCGGCCCGGCCAGGAAGCGCTTCCACCCCTGCGCAACTATGGCCTGCTCGCTTGTTTTGAGCAGCAGCATATTGTCACCGATACACAGGTGACACGCGCCGAAGCGAAACTACGCGCGCAAGGCAACACCACCACTCTGCTCAAACCACATCCTTTCCCATTTCTGCTAGCCGCAAACCCCACGTATCAACTGGGACAACCTGCACCCTCACGTGGGAGCTTCATCGTCGTTGGTGATACTCCTAGCGACGTGCAGGGAGCACGTGCAGCAGGAGCACTTACTATTGCTGTCCTGACGGGTGCTCGTACAGCAGAGGCAAAAAGACTATTGGAACAGAGCCAGCCTGATTTTATCGTGCCAGACATCACCCATGTGCCCGCGCTACTTGAGCACATCGATGACCTTGCTACCATACAACGCCTTCAGTTTAGCGAACTTGAGAAGGCACAATTGTTGCTACAACGCTGGTTCTACCACCATATGAACTTGCCCACCGAGCAAGTGACCTTGACGCCTAAAGCAGTCTCGCTCAATTCTTTCAATGGGGTGTATCGTGCTGAACAGCAAGAATACTTTTTCAAAACGCATGTTGAGGAGCAAGGCGTTCTGCAAGAGTATTATCATGCACAGCTCCTCTTGCAGTCAGGTTACAATATTGTCAGGCCATTACGAACATTACATGAAAAAGGTCAGCAGATGGTGATCTATCCCGTTGTACGCTGGCCAGTCATGTTTGACTTGATGCGTGAAGTTGAGCTGAATAATCCCACTCATGCTAACATTGCTATGCTCGCCGCCGCTGAAAAACGTGAGTGTGAGCGGCTCATGCACATCTATCAGCAGACTGGCGCACACAGTACCGCCGAAGAACACGCTCAGGCCCCTATCCATCAGCTCTTCTGGCATCGACTGACTGGTGAACGCCTCAAGAGTTTTTATGAAGGTAAATCTGTGCTCCTGCCAGCTACAACAGAGCACTCTATCTCTTTTGAAAAAATCGCTGCTTACCGCTGGCATATTAACGGCACTGCCCAGCAATATACCCTGGGTGAGTTGATCGAGCGAGCGAAGGTGGTGCTCAACCCCCAACGGGCCGCTTTCACGGTGATCGGGCATGGAGATGCCCATTTCGGGAATGTATTCTTAGTTGTTTCAAACTCTACAACCGGGTCGGGAAAGGACATTAGCTCCCGCTCTCTCCCCACAGAGAGACTATACATACCCAATCCTAATGAGTCAAGTGTAAATGTATTAGAAGAGCAACAAAACTACCTGTATTTTGATCCAGCCTTTGCGGGCCGCCACTGTGTACTGCTCGATATGATTAAGCCTCTTTTCCATAATATCTTCGCTACATGGATGTACTTCCCGCAACAAGTAGCTTCAGGGTTATCACTGCATGTACACATTGATGACGCAACACAGGCTATTTTTATCGAGCATAATTTCAAGCCTCATCCCGTACGCGAGGCGATCTTACAAACGAAAATAGCGTATCTTCTCGATCCGTTGCTTGCTTGGCTAGATGACATTGACGCATTGCCTGATGATTGGCTAGCCATCATGCAGTCGGCGCTGCTCTGTTGTCCATTGCTGACGATCAATCTGTTTGATCAGGCGCGTATGCCTGCGGGCATAAGTTGGTTGGGATTGCTTTATGCGGTATATATGGGTAATAATGGGGTGACATTCTGGAAGGTAGATTTTGATTAATGATTGCGATAATCGATTACGGTGCAGGCAACATTCGTAGCATTGCCAAAGCGCTGGAGCACGTTGGTGCGCAAGTACAGGTGACGGATGATCCTGCTGTGGTCAGGCAAGCGCAAGCTGTGGTCTTGCCTGGCGTAGGTTCTGGCGGCTCAGCGATGGCGCGTATAACGGAGCGTAGTTTAGACGACGCCATTCGTGAAGCTACGCGCCAGGGGAAACCGTTCCTGGGGATCTGCCTGGGCATGCAATTACTGGCCGACCATCATGCGGAGGGAGAGGTAGATGGCTTACAGCTCTTTCGCGGTGAGGTACGGCGCATTCCTCATGGCCCTAAGATCCCGCATATGGGCTGGAACCAAGTGCAACAGCTCCATGCCAACCTGCCCATCTTTGCCGATATTCCTGCTGACGCTTATTTTTACTTTGCCCACTCCTACTATGTGGAGCCGCAGGATCACCAGGGAGTTGCCGCAGTGACAGATTATGGCTCGCCATATTGTAGTGTCATTGCAACGCAGCAAGTCTGGGGTACACAGTTCCATCCTGAAAAGAGTGGTGCTATTGGCTTACAAATTTTGAAGAATTTCGTAAGGTGGATTAAGGTAGTATGATTATTTTGCCCGCTATTGATATCAAGGATGGTCTCTGTGTACGACTCTACCAGGGCGATTATGGCAAAGTCACCACCTATGGTGCTGATCCTGCCGGAGTCGCTTTACGCTGGCAGAACGCCGGGGCAAGCTGGCTACACGTGGTAGATCTTGATGGAGCAGCACAGGGAAAACCTGTCAATACTGAGCTGATCGCGCGTATACGCAAGGAGACGAGGCTACATATCCAGGTCGGTGGAGGGATGCGCTCACCAGAACATATCGCGCAGATCCTTGACCTTGGTGTTGACCGCGTAATCCTGGGCACAGTCGCACTGACGGATCGTGCACTCTTAGAGGATGCACTGGCACGCTGGGGAGAGCGCATCGTGGTAGGCTTAGATGCGCGCAACGGTCTTGTAGCTATTGCTGGTTGGCATAAAACATCAAAGATACAGGCCACCACCTTAGCCGCAGAACTCTCTGAGCTAGGCGTACAGCGTTTTGTCTACACCGACATTGCTCGTGATGGTGCGCTGACTGGTCCTAACCTGCCCGCACTAGTCGAGATGCAGAAAGCCACTACGCGACCACTCATAGCCTCCGGGGGAGTAAGTTCACTGGCAGACCTGCATGCCCTTGCAGCATTGAAAGTGGAGGGTGCGATTGTGGGGAAGGCAATATACACCGGCAATGTGGATCTGGCCACTGCGCTTCATGAAATAGCATAAGCCATGTAAGGGGAAAAGTCCAGCGATGTTAACCAAACGAATTATTCCCTGCCTCGATGTAGCCAAGGGTCGTGTTGTGAAGGGCATAAATTTCCTCAACCTGCGCGATGCGGGCGATCCGGTCGAACTGGCCTCGTATTATAATGATGAAGGGGCTGATGAGGTCGTTTTCCTGGACATCACAGCATCATATGAAAACCGGGCGACCATGCTCGACGTGGTACGGCGTACTGCTGAGCAGGTCTTTATTCCTGTCACTGTAGGTGGTGGCATTCGTACCGTAGAAGATATCCGTGCCACACTAGGGGCAGGAGCTGATAAAACATCGCTCAACACTGCTGCGGTACAAAACCCCGATCTGTTGCGCGCGGGAGCCGAGCAGTTTGGCGCACAGTGTATTGTGCTAGCCATCGACGCTCGCTCAAATGCCGCCATGCCCAGTGGTTACGAAGTCTTTATACACGGTGGACGTACTCCCACTGGCATAGACGTTGTAGCATGGGCGCAACGCGGTGTACAGCTAGGTGCGGGCGAAATTCTGTTGACGAGCATGGACCGTGATGGCACGAAACAGGGCTATGACCTCGCTCTGAATGCGACAATATCTGCCGCTGTCACCGTACCAGTAATCGCTTCTGGTGGCGTGGGAACGTTAGAGCACCTCTATGATGGTCTGACAACTGGTAACGCTGATGCCGTATTAGCAGCCTCAATCTTTCATTTTGGAGAGTTTCGCGTGTGTGATGTGAAACAGTATTTGCAGGCAAGAGGGGTTGTGGTGCGTCCCTGCTAAGCCACAAGGATGAGATAGAGCATATGGAATTACCAATTAAATTTGACCAACAGGGCCTAATACCAGCCATTATTCAGGATGATAGCACCGAAGAAGTGCTCATGGTCGCCTTTATGAACCAGGAAGCATTACAACGTACACGTGAGACCGGCAATACTTATTTCTTCAGCCGTTCCCGTAACAAGATTTGGCATAAAGGCGAGCAATCGGGCAACGTGCAAGAAGTACGCGCTATTTTTGTGAATTGCGAGGAGAATAGCTTGCTCATTCGTGTACGGCAGCACGGCGATGCCGCTTGCCATGACGGCTATCACAGCTGTTACTATCGCCGCCTACTGCCTGACAATAGCTATCAAACGGTTGCAGAGCGGATATTTGATCCAGCTGTAGTGTATAAAACTGCCGCACATAGCCAAGCTATTCCTGTGAAAAACGAGACGAATATTGCCGTGAAGCCTACCCGGCAAGAGCTAGTAGAGAAGTTACAATCGGTATTCAGCCAGCTCTATGATGTCTATCTTTATTTGCGCGACCACGATCTAAGCCAACTATCGAATACCTCCCGTCTGTTGCAAGTGCCGAACCAGAGCTATCTTCTCAAGCGCTTAGCCGATGAGCTACAAGAGCTAGCTGATGTGCAAAGCGGCCAGCATGTTCACACTGGACTGCAAGCGGATACAGTGCTGGAGGGGAGCCAAGTAGGCTACTGGCTGTTTCTGTTAGCTGCCAGTTGTGATATTGACTATGCTGATTTTATGCCGCACTGTGCTGTATTCAGTGGCTATAATGAGCACCCTAACGAAGTGGATGTGATCGAGTGGAGGAAGGAGTGCCTTCGCCTGTCGTCTAATGATGAGCCTGTTATTATTGCACGTGGCATACAGTTGGGTTTTGCGTTTGTTGGTTGGGCTTGTGCTGAAGCTGGAGTGAGTCCGTTGGGGCCGGGGGAGTATGATTTAGGGCAGATGAGGGTGAAGGGATTGGTGAAGTGAGCTGTCCCTTCACCCCAGTCTTTTGCTTGCGCTGTGCCACTTCACGAAGAGAACAGAATGCCAATAAGATAAGCCACATACATTGCAATAAGGATATAACCGATACTGCGCCCAACGTACTTGACGCGCGTCAGAAATAATACCTCCAGAAATGCAAAACACATCACTGGCAAAGCGATGAAGAGCAATTTTAGATCTAATGTCACGGGATGGATTACGGCAGCCAGGCCAAGAGTTACTAACAGATTATAAACAAACGAGCCGATAATCCCTCCCATCAATATATCCGACCGTTGCTTGCGCGCAGCAGTGATTGCCAGCGCAATGATTTCGGCTCCCGTACCCAAGGCAACGATCGTCGCTCCAATCACCCCTTGGCCCAGGCCAAGTGAGTTAGCTACTTGCAGTGCATTATCCACAACCAGAGGACCACCGACGGTCATAGCAAGCAGTCCACCCAACGTCCAAGCAATGAGACGCCAGTTACTAAGCAGTACTATCCATCCCCCCGTCTTTGCCCGTGTGTCATTATCATCATCATCATCGTCGTCATCATCGTCATCGTCATCATCATCGCTACGCGCCTCTAACACCAGAGCAGGTTCTATGCGGAAGAGTAGCCAGAGATAGACTACAAAGATTGCCAATAGGCAGAGACCCATCCACCGATTCACCGTGCCAAACGAGAGAAAAACAATTGGACAAACGGTGACTCCAGCCGCCAGGAGAGCCTGCCGTGCGAGCTGTCGATTGTGGTGATGTGGTGCCAGTAGTAGCCCGATGCCTAGCGCCAGTGTCGTAACCGTAATATTTGTTCCCAGTATATTGCCAGTAGCGAGTGTAGGCATCCCACGGAAGGCGGCAATTGCTGCTGTTAGCATCTCTTCAGGTTCCAGTCCGAGCAAAATAATGCTGATCAGCAGAGTGCTGACATGCAACATTTTTGCCAGGTCAGTCACACCATCGACAAAGCGGTCTGCCCCCCACATTAAGAGGATAATGCCTAGAAGTAACAATCCACAAGCAATGAGCAATGTCATTAGTATCTCTCCAGAGGCGTGCAGACATTGTAGAGAGAAGTTCTCCCCACTTATTATATAAAAAAACACAGTGATATGCCAGAACACGCTGTACTTTTATCGCTAAGTATAGCATGCTGGGAAAGATTTCTAGAGAATAAGAGCTTTCTATAGTACTATATGCCTGTGGAAATCCTTTAGCTTTGCTATGAAATAATAACCATTAATAAGAATTTCATTCATCTTTTGACTTTTCTACTTCAATAGACAATATTTCCGGCAGATCATGTCCATATAACCTGTACACTTGTGCTGCGAACTGCTCTAAGGCACCTCGGCAGCGAGTAAGTGTGGCTGTTGCGGCGTCGCGTTGTGGTCCACCAAAGAAGTCGCGCTGATGAATCTTGCGTAGCCAGAGTATCAGTTTGTGTAAATCCTCCTCATTCTCATCCAATTCTGCAAAAGTAAATTTCTGTGCTTGTGTCTCCCTTGCCAGTTCAGCAAGAAAGCGCTCGCAGCGATCAAGAAATTCTTCATAATCTTGCTGACGCTCCGTACGAAAGCGTTCGATAATACGCTCCTCCGGCCCAGTGTGTGTTGCCTGGGTAATGAGCAAGAAGCCCCCTCCCCCTTGAGCTTCCAGCTCTGCCAGCAACAAGTGTAAGCCGCGTTCTAACTCATTACTACGTGGGAGTATCCATACTCCGTTTTGCAGAGCTAATGCTCCAAGTTGCTGCATACGTCGCCAAACAGAGACACGCAAGCTGGATGGAACTGCTGGCGTCTGAGGGAGAAAGAGAAGCCATTGGCGTACAGACATGTTGCATCTCCTCTTGATAACAGTGTTCACACATAATATGCAACATGTGTTTCACTATTCATGTTACAAGGTGAACAAACTTCTGCAAATATGTCCTTTATTATAGCAGAAACACTGGAAATTTGGCATATCCTTAGCTATAATATGACCAGGGGGAGCAATATGGGCACATACGAACATTTAGCAATGATGCTTGGTAGTGGTATTGAGAAGTGAGTAGTACAGTCTCCAGGCCCCTCAGTCAAAGAGTTGCAGCCCCTTGCATGGCAGAGTAGCAGGAAGGGCAGTTGCAAAAGAGTATACGTATTAGCGTAACATAGGATGTCCAGTGGATATAATGACTGCTGGTATGTCTTATTGCCCAGAAAAAAAATGCCTCAGGATAATAGTTCATCTCACAAAAGTACCCAGGAGGAATAGCTTCATGCGTTTCCCACTTCGGCTCTCGCCTATACGCCTATTACTTTTTAGCACAACCTTACTGATACAAATGATATCGGCATTTCCAACCATTGGCTTGCCCTTGTTGCGTCACCAGGTTCCTATGAGCTATACACACATCGGTTTGCTCTTTAGTGTAGGAGCACTCGCATCCATGGTGCTGGAGCCGCTGGTGAATGTTTTAAGCGATCTCACCTCAAGCAAAAAATACTGGGTCATTGGTGCAATGTTTGTGTTGGTTGGGGCTTTTCTGATGGCAGGGCTTGCGCATAGCTTTACAGTACTGCTCATCTCATTTGCCCTCCTCTACCCTGCGCATGATATTGCAGAGGGGGTCGTTCAGACGGCACTGGTAGACGATAATCCCCACAAAAGTACCCGCACGCTGACACGACTGGCCTATTTTGGGAACTCAGGAGACTTTCTGGCCCCGGTGACCGTGGCCATCAGGTTATGCGTGGCTTTTGTGACGCTCTTTCATCACTTCCCGAAAGTCGCGGATCATGAACAGAGAGAGCAGAAAAGCCGTGTGCTGGCAGGACTACGTCTGGTACAGCATAATCCTATCCTTTTCTGTTGGGTTGTGATGGCCATCTTCCCTATATTTCTCGACGAGGTATTTCGTAGCTTCGCGGGACTCTATCTTCAGGATATGTTGCATATGAGCGATGATCAAGTCGAAGTCCTGCTCTCGATTGAGACCGGAGCGGGCTTTGCTGGATTGCTGCTGACCGAAATTCTGCTCTGGCTCCGCGTGCCGAAACACTGGATGTTGCTCTACTCTGCAATAATTGTCTTCTTCTCTATGCTCAGTCTGCTGTTCACACATCAACTGTGGGCTATGGTGGTCGAACTCTGTCTCACTGGAGCTTGTTCAATAGCTTGGTTCCCCCTGGCGCGGGCACAGGTATATGACCGACTCCCTGGATACAGTGGCGCAGGACGTGCTCTCTTGAGTCTGGGAGCACCTGTGAATGTAATTTTACCAAGCGTTGTTGGCTTCATCGCTGGGGCTTATGGCATCGTTGCTGGTGTGGGCTTTCTGATGCTGGCTCCGATCGGTATCTTCGTGCTGGTTGTCAGTGGTCTGGCACGGGAACACCGCCCGCAAGTGGTACAGGAAGTACTCTCAGAGACGCTAAGCGCTACACAATCTTCAGTATAGAAACACGGTATGCAACAATTGAGAGACCCGCTGCTAGCTTTCTCAACGCCGCAGGCGTTGAGAAAGCTAGCAGCGGGTCTCTCAATTGTTGGTCGGAAACCTTGACAAAGTAGACGTTATTGCCTATCCTATTAATTGAGAGGTTTTATTTTTGTTTTGTGCATTTTGGAGTATTTTTATGGCATCTCCTCTAAAGAGAGAAAGAGTTACTCCCTTTATCAAGGCTACAGATCGACGTGATAGCGTGCGTCGGTCATCAAAATTGCCTTTGACGCAACGCATGTTTTGGATGCCGGGCGTTGAAGGCGTGAAGGAAGACGAAAAAGCCGTCGCTGGCATCTCAGCAGAGATAGTCGTAGACAGCGGATCTCTGGAGCTAGTGGTCGTTGCACATCCTTCTGATCAATTGGCAAAGGAGTTGGTAGATCTAGCGCGTGAGCAGAAGCGCTCTGCCATGGTGCTTGACGTTTTTGCAGCAGCACAACTTTTCTCGATCTCTATAGACTCTGCTCAAGCGATGATTGAGCCTGATCTTCCTCTTTTTCTCCGTGTACCAGCGCCGCCCATGCTCCGTACTAGCTTTGACGAGGAATTTCTCTTTAATGAGAGCCTGGCAACACTCTGGTCTGTGGCAGCTTTATGCAAATCGCCTGTCATTAATCGACCAACTAGTGATAGTTTTGGAGGGCGCGTTTCCCATTCGGCAGCGTTAACAGAACTCAGAGCGGGTATAAATACAACGTCGCTAGAGATATTTTCCAGTAGTGTAGCGCCTGCACCTGTAATAGATGTAGTAAGACAATGGTATGTGCAAAACATTATGACACAGCAAACCACGGTTTGGCCCGCGCTACCTGAAGGTCACGGTCCCTATTGTGCCCGCTGGTCCGATCCCGAGCCAGTATACGAAGTTGTGGTAGTACTGGGCATAAAAGCATGGCGCTGTACGTCAGTAGAACTCGGCTACTTAGAATTGAATGAGCAGAGTATTGCTCTGGTGCAGCGCTTGGGCCTTATCTTTGCTACTGTCACCTGGGTGATCGCACATGATCTTAGCAGTGCTACTGCTGTCAATATCGAGCCATTTCCCTTGATGGAGCAAGTGAAATACGTATGGCCTGAGTTGGGGCCAGCATTGTTAGAGGAATTGTTCTCATGATCTATGCTATTGGACTTGGTACTGATCGTACTTTGCGCTATACAATTTCTGAAGCTATGAAACGCGGTATTGAAGTAAATATCATTGATCTACGAGCAGCAGTAATAGGAGAATGGCGTCTTGCGCTGCCGGATGATGGAGGAAGTTTTCTTACATTAGCGGGGAAAACATGTTCACTTGATCCGCAAGCCTCTTATTTCTGTCGGATTGTCGATCTTTCGATGGTGCAGACAGACCTTGAGTTGGCGGCGCGCTGGCGTAACCTTGTTGTCAGTCTGGCAGCGTGGTTAGAGCACATCCCTGGCACAGTTGTCAATCGTCCAGATGCTCATTGCAGTAACGCTGCAAAGCCTTTACACGAGTATGTGTTGCAGTGTCAAGGCTTTAATGTTCCCGCGAGCCTTACTAGCTCTGATTCCTCATGTTTAGCTGCTTTTGCAGGTGCTGGACCCACGATAGTCAAAACTGTGTCTGGTGTCCGTGCTAATAGTCGGTTAGTTGTTGGTGATGAATTCAACGATTTTATAGCGGCTCAAGGTCCTGTGCATCTCCAGAGGTATATAGCAGGTGCTGACGTGCGTGCACATGTGGTAGGCGAGGATGTTCATGCAGAGTTAATCCAGTCGGTGGCTATAGATTATCGTAATCCGTCCAAGTATGAAGTAGTATTTTCTTCTTGCACCCTGCCAGATGAGCTACAGAAGAAACTTGTACGTACTAGCAGAGCGTTTCAGTTACTGCTCGTGGGTTGGGACTTTAAGGTGACTGATGATGGGGTGTACTGGTGCTTGGAGGCAAATCCTATGCCCGGCTATGATTGGTATGATCGTCGTCTTGGTTATAAGATTACTACATCTTTGCTTGACTTGCTAACAAGTGGAAGTATTTCCACTATAGTTTAAGGAGTGGGTTTTCGTTCAAACTCAGGGTTTGCTTGTGTAAGATGAGATTGTTGTCATGAAGTACACCTACTAATACGGTTGTATCAGACTTGCATCCGCTCGCACCACAGTCCTGTAATAGCCGCACAAATCCGTGAGAGGACATTGCTGACACCGTGGCCGCTCGTAGAAACATACTCGTTGCCCATGATGCAAGAGACCTTTGTGAAAGTTATAGATTACCTGAGCATCATGTGGTAATAGCGCCTGTAGCAAGCCATGGGCGTTATCTGCACTGACCTTAGAGCCGATAAGTTCCAGGCGAATCGACAAGCGGTGGACATGTGTATCAACTGGTAATGCTTCTTTCTTGCAGCTAAAT
>Ga0209265_1000181_pt1 | contig 16184 bp, 17 predicted proteins | sample GraSoiAngelo_103_FD_185872 | JGI IMG/M metagenome (GOLD analysis project Ga0209265, IMG submission 185872) | Grasslands soil microbial communities from the Angelo Coastal Reserve, California, USA - 14_0903_05_20cm (SPAdes) (version 2) | ecosystem: Environmental > Terrestrial > Soil > Grasslands ...
AAAAATACAGTTTCTCTATATAAAAGTCAAAATATGTATTCTTAATCTACTATTTATGTATAATTAAAGTTGTAGAACCGATGAAATTACATGTAGAGCTAAAATATGAAGCTTATAGACCAAATACATATCTAAAGATTAAAATTTTTCAAAAAAATCAGTTAAAGATACAGTTACACAAAACAAATGCTGTAATTAGAGATCGACATGACGATTTTTATATGAAAAAATGCATCAAAATTACTTTTACGTCTATGCTAGCATTACATTTCAACAATAAAACCTTTTATTATTTTAATATATAAGAAATTTCAAGTTTTATTCTTTCTTAAAATCAATTTATTTTTGTTATATCTATGGTAGTTTTAAAAAATCTTCAGTTAAAAATTGTAGATTTATTTTGTAGCGCAGTAAATTTTATAATTGTGATCGTTGCCATACTTAACATTAATGTTAAAAATAATGATAAGATTAAAATTCTACAATAATGTATTAATATTTAATAGTATATAGTCATAGATAACTGTAATAATTATCAGAAGTGAAAAATCACCGTAGTTTACGAATGAAGAGAACTGTGATTCATTTAAATCTGTTATAAATTTTCCAATAAAGAAAAGAGTAGTTGAAACTGTTTCTCCACTGGTACTAGCAATTCCACTCCATTGTCCATTAACTAAAGCAAGTAAAACATTACTATAAGAACTGGTATTACACATATAAATATACCGTCTCTCGATTGGACCTTTATAATTATATACTTTTTAACTGACATAAAAAATTTAGAATAATATTCATAAAATTGAAACATTAAAAAATTTCTTATCAAAAGATTCATTAAATAGTTATTGAATTTATTTATAAATACCATTAAAATAATTCTTTAATTGACTTAATTTAATCATTTTTTGATTCCTATTAAAAACTTTGAAATTGATCTTTTAAAGTAATTCAAATATACAGTTAAACTTTCAGGTTCCTCTTCATCTTCTGAGTAATCATATGCTTCATCCAAATTAGGATCAAAGTAATCAAGTTTTACTAAAAAAAACCAGAAAATTCAATTATTGAAATTCCAATAAATTGTGCTAAATACCTAAATACTTACGGTAAAGTTTAAACTTTCTACCAAAATTCTGATGGCATAGAATTGTATTTATAAATAATAAAAATAATAAAATTGATATAATTGCTCCTTCAATTAAACCGATTTCGCCTATAGTAAATACATAGTTTCAATTACTATTAATTTTTAAATTAATTTAAACTATATTTTTTTAACTACTTACCGATGACTATAAAATAAATATAAACACAAATTTGTACCATAATAGTTAAATAAATTAAAAGCATAAAACCATTTGATTCCTCTTTAATCTTAAACTAAAAGCATTAATAAATTAAAATATAAAATAAGCAGTATAGCAATGTTAAGGTATACTTACAATTTTTGATTCAAATATTAGAATAAAAGATGGTAAGATTAAAACACAACTCGTTATATCTTGATAGACTTTTGAAGGAACTAATATGTCAAGATCAATCATGTTAATATAAAATAATGTAGTGACTAATAAGAAATTATAAAATTTGTATGTAATGTAAGGTTCTAATTAAAGTAATTTAAATTAATATTTATCGTTATAAATAATTTTTAAACATCATTATTTTATAGTAATAAATCCTTACTTTCTAGATAATTTAAAGGAATATTATTAGGCAAAAATATTTGTCGTAAATATGACTTTTTATTAGTAGCAACCTCATCTGTACTCCAAAGCCTAATTCAAGACATATTTTAGAAGTTTAATTTAAATAAAAAAAATAATCAAATTTAAACTTACTTTTTTTTTATAATAATAATAAATAAAATAATAAATAGAATATCTAAAAATAGAATTCCACTTGCAAAAATGGCAATAGTTATGCTTATAGTGGCTCCAGGTGTATAGTTGTTTGCAAAGTAGTGTATTGGAATTGCCATGTTTATTATACAAAAGGCCAATAATTGCGGTAATTCATCTTTAATAATCTGTTTTGCTAAATGAATAAGTATTATATTTTTTGATATAGCAACTGAAAGAAATAATTTAAAAATTCATACAGCATAACATCCCGAAACAATTATTATTGGTATTAAAACCAATATTGGTATTATAGTCAAAAATAAATCAAATAAATCAATATAAAATCACAAATCTAACACTAATAATACGATGGATATAATGATTAATATAATTTCAATAAGAAGTACTCCAAAAAATGTCTTGTTAACATTTCTTTTGTTTAACATTTTGTAGACTAGCATATTTCTTTAAGTAATCGTTAGATTTTATATTGGACACGATAATAATAATAAAAAATACTGGTGGCTTAAACAATGGAAGTGTCCAAATTTGCGATTGCCAAGTTGTGGCTTAAATAATAAGTCCAAGATTAGGATTTTTTGCGTCACATATTTAAAAAACGTTGATTTGCAAAAGAATAAAACCACTTCTATATAATGTTTTTAATAGATTCAATTACTAATCGACGTTTAACTGAACCAATTTGGTTCAGATTATTTCGAATTTTTTTTGCAATTTTTCTTACTGGGATAATTACGTATTATCTAATCACTTAACTTCAGAAACTTGGCACAGAAGTATCTGCTATCATTACGACAAAGGATTATTTTAGTAAGAAAATTATATATAATTTTTATAAAATTTGAAGTTATTTCTAAAAATTATTATTATTTTTTTTTTTTAAAAAAAAAAGCAACTCAACTTAATCTATATTTGTTGATAAAAGATGACGATATCGATATAAATTTCGAAAGCAATAAAGATATTTCTAAAAATATCGATAAATCATCTAATTATATAATTTATTTAAAGTTTAATTTTACAGCTTCAAGCAATCCTAATTTACTGGTTAATATCACTACTAGTGATTTTAAAAGTCCATTAGAATTAGGAATTAAAGAATATAAATTTTTTACCGAAAAAACAGTTTTTGTACCTTACCAAATACATAAAGGAGGTTCTTGGGAACTTAATCTAGGACAATTTTACATCTTAACTTTTGACCCAGTCATAACTAATGATGAAATGAAATTAAATCATCGAGTATCCCAAATTCCTATTGAATCCAATAAAATTCAATTTGAAATCTCTCCACCTTCAAATCCAAATAATGTCAAATTTGAAAAGTTGAAAAGATACGATAGTAAGTATATATGTTTAAAAAATTTTTTAAATTTATTTAATAATTCGTATCAATTGAATTTTATTAGTTACAGATTTATTATCTAGTGTTGGAGGGTTTTATGGTGCTATAGCAGGTATTCAATAAATAAGTATTAATTAATCAAACAAAACATTGTTCAAAAATATTCTAAAAAATAAATTTCATATAGGAATTTTTGTTTTATTTTTTGGAATGAATAAACATGAGCCGTGGTAAGTAATAAAATTTTTATATATTAAAATTGTATGATAGTATATTGATAACCTTTCTTATACTGTACATTTTATAAAGGGGATTAGCGCAAAAATATATTTGTTCTTATACACTTTGCAGAAGAAGCTTGAAGAGAAACTTCGCAAGAAAATATGTTTCATCTGCCAGTATTCCATTAGTTGAAAAAGTTAATCGAAAGCTTAAAAATCCTAAAGAATCTAAAAAATCTGAAGAATCTCTAGCAGAAAAAGTTCAAAATTTAGAATATTTAGAGGTAAGAGTTCAAATATTGGAAACTTTATTAAAAGATTATTATTTAGATGTTTATTGTTTGGAAAAAGTTAAAGAAGTTATAATTAATCATAGAGATTCACTTAAAATGCTTGAAATAATAAAACAAAATAAAAATGATGATTCTGTAGAAAAAATTGAACTTATGGGTGGGAATGATGAATCTGTATAAGTTAATGTAGTTTGTTTCAAAAATTAATATTAAATAAGTATAAATATTCAATCTTTTTTTTTTTTTTGTATAATTTTATCCTCGTTTATTTACATTATCAATAATATAAATAAACGAGGATAAAATTTGATTTTTAATAATATTGATAGAATTTTTGCTATCATCCGAAAAGGGAAAATATAAAACCCTTGGTAGGCAGAAAAATATTCATTTCGGTATTTAATATTCTCTAAGTATTGTCTTTGATAAGAAAACATAAAAATAATTCAATTTCCTTAATTACCACTTAGGATAAACGCAAAATATTGGAAAGCTTATTATATTACAAAGGATTTGTATAATAAGGACATTAATTAATGTTATGGTCTTGAAGAAACTGCAAAATTATAAAATCTGTAATTAAAAAAAAATTCAGCCAAATAAATTCAAACAAAAATTGACAATAACAATCAACATTACATTACGTACAATAAAAACGATTCATTTGTAATTCACCGTTTCTTGCACGAATCTTAATTATTATGGTGGTCTGATTATGAAAAAGCGAGCAAACGTTCATGATGAAAAATGATTTGTAACAAAATGCTTTCAACGTACTTCTATATCAGAAAATAAAATAAAACCCTGTTATTATGTGTAATGTTAAGAAATAACTGATTTTTAATTAATATTATATGATGCATCTTGCCTGATCATGAATGTGAAACTCGCACAAATGTTCATGACAGAATATGAATGATAATATAACAGTTTCCAAGTATTCCTCTATCAGAAAATCAAAAAAAAAACCATGTTATTATGTGCAATCCTCTGAAATAACCAACTTTTATTCTACTTATAAGATGAATCTTAACTGATCTGTTTGCGAAAAAGTGAGCAAATGATTATGACAAAAAATGATTTGTAACAAATCGCTTTCAATGTACTTCTCTATCAGAAAATCTAAAAAAAACCTGTTATTATGAGCAACGTTAAGAAATAACCGATTTTTAATTAATATTATATGAGGCATCTTACTTGATCGTGAATGTGAAAACGCGCATAAATGTTCATGATTTGTAACGAACACTATTAACGTACTTCTCTATCAGAAAATAAAAAAAACACTTTGTCATTATGAGCAATTGGTAGAATGAGTATACCAAGCTGCCTATTGGCGTCACAATTAAAAAAAAGAAATCACGTGATTTCATGTAAGGCGACACAACATTTGTAAAAAATTAATTAGCAAGTAAAAAAAATTTTTTTTAATTTTTAAAATTTGGGAATAAATAAAAATACCGACCGCCACCATCAAAATTTTGAGTCCATAAAATGAGAACCAACTTTTTAATGTTGTATCGCCTGTGTCGCATTTTAATGAACTCTAATGAGGATACCACAATCATGTAAAAATCATTATATCAACCAAAAATAGTAAATTTGAATGACTACTAAAAAAGGATGCGTTTTTGTTATTCTTGCGAATTTTTCTTTTCTTTTTTTTTTAAATAGCTCCTTTTACAATTGTTTATAACAATCTGTTCAAAAACTTAAATATGAACAATTCAGCTGAAATCCGCAATCCACACAATGGAGAACGAATATCTCTAGTATTAGTTTTTAATTCGTTCGTTCATTCGAACATAAAAAAAATTTTTTTCATGTGTAATAGAAGGGCTAACCAGTACAGATCCTTACATGAATAATGTCCTATTTTATCCTATACAATCAAAACAATAAAAAAAAAATTTTTTTTTATTGTTCCTCTTTGGCGCAAAATTTTGTACAACACGCATATACAGTACATGCATGGTGAAAGTTTAATTTTTACCTTTTTTTATTCATAAGTTTGATTATATCATCAAATAATCAATTGGTTTAACATGCATATATGCTTAATCAAATGATAAAATGGTAATCAAAATTTTATAAATTTGTCATTTTTTCATAAAGCACACAAAGAAAAAAATTTTTTTTACGAATTTTGTGATAAAATCATGGCTAGCGAAGAAATTGAAGCTCAGAAAGATCCTATTAAAATTCTAATTTCTTCAGAAACGGAGGATGATGATACAAAAAAACATATGGAAGCGATTAATAATACAAAAGAACATACGAAATCAACGATCAATGAACATAGAAATTCAATTGATAGTATTATTGTTCCTCAATACATGAACGAAGAATATGACTCAATTCACGATACTTATGTTGTTACTTATAGTAAAAAGGATAATTCAATTCTTGGATGGTCTGTCAAAATTAAAGAGAATATACAACAAAAATGTGGATTGTATTTCGAGCTTGATCGAGATTACGATATTGTATCATTTAAATTATATAAAAAATTTTTGTTATTCCATTATAACGATAAGAATAGTGATAACAAATCAAATTATCGTAAGTAATTATTTTGATATAAAATATGAAATAAGCAAGCAAAATGTCTTATGTAATTAACTAATTAATAACTTGTATTGTTAGGTATAGTTGATTTAAATGACAAGGGTCAATTTCTTCAACTAGAATATGCAGAAAGACTTTTTATCAGAGAAAATTCAGTGGGATTTCGTCCTGTTGATTCTGATGATCATTTGATTGTAGTATCATTAAACAATGAAGGATTAAAAAAAGATTACAACATTTACATGTACTCTTTTAGTGATAAGCCGCCAACAACAAATCAAACTACAAATCAAACTCGTTGGAAGCATTCCCAAATTTATGATATAGAAATTCCTAAAAGTTTAAATGAAGATATTTTTGATTATTGTTTTGTATATCAAACAAAGTTATTTCTTTTTAATGGATTTCAATCGATGACTCAATGGAATTTATCGACAATGACCTTTGAGACGCAATACTTATTTAACATATTTGATTATGTCTTGCGTAGTTATCCATCTAATATAGTAATAAACACAGATCAAACATTAATTGCATTAAATATTGATGACAGAGTTAATATATTTTCAATGGGAAATGGAATGTGGATTTCAAGATATGGTTAGTATTAATTTACATTATTTTATTATATAACATTTTAAATAATTTGTTTTTTCGTTTAATGTAGAAGACATAGAAGTTGTGAAAGATTTAGAATATCCAATGGAATTTGTAACTTTAGAGGATGGTTCTGAAGGATTGATTATTATTAATAAATCCTTTGATAATAAATTATCATACAAATTTCTAGATCCTTTTCTTCCCTCTGATACAATTGATATTACTAAGGATATCAATGACAGTAAAAAAATTATTATAACTAAATCCAACAGAAAATTTTCAATTATTGAAAATAATGTTTGGACTGCAGACGGTTTGAATAAAGATACATTTCAACAAATATTAAACAAGACTATCTACCATAGTAATATTTATACTTTATCTATTTTCAAAAAGATAGAAAATATGCTTAATGATATGATTAAAAGTGACACAAGTCACACAACAAATAACAATAAAGTGACTATATTAGCAGATGGAACAATATTTCGCTTTATTCTTAAAGTGAAGGATTCTGGTCGTGCTAGACTTTTTGGAGAATGTTTGCAAAATAATGAATGGAAAAAAACTCAGAACAGTGTTTCTTTTAAATATAAAATATTTTCATACAAAAAATTAGATAATCAGGATTTGGCTTTAATTACTAGAAAAGGAATCTTAATTTATACAATAACTGAAGATTTCTTAGGACTTCGATACTTTTGGAACAATGAAGATTGGAATGAAAAATTCGGGTTTGAAGATAATATTACTGATTTTGATAATTACTGTAAACCTTTTATTAAAGAAATTTTAGACGATAAATTTAAATTATCATTACCATCACCAAATTTTAAAACTATATTTGAAAAGATTAAAAAAGAACAATACAGGAAACACAAGAATACAGAATATAAGAAATATGAGAAATACTTTTTAAGTATTATAAATAATCCAGTAGAATTTTCAAAATTTGGATTAGAAATGTTAGAAATAGCAACTAATGAGAAAGATGGTAGTTTTATTTTTATCATTCAATCAATTGTTGATAAAATCATTGAATTAATTGATGATTCAGAAAATTACAATTACATATCATTTCTGCCTTTTATTAGTTTAAATTTATCTAAATTGTGTAATCCTTATTATTCTAATTTAGTAATGAAATATCTCTCACATACATCTATTATATTAGATCCCACTTATTCATCTACTAAATCTTCAACGAATACTTCACTTTATACATATTCAAAAGATATTTATATTAAAAGATCATCAAGTAATAACGATAATAATTGTTTAAAAAGTTTATCATTATTAAAAAGCTTATCATTACTTTATAAAGAATTAGCTTCCAAGTTAAAAATACAAGAAAAAACTCCAACAATTAGTTTTATTGTTCCTTTTCCACAAATTTACAAATATCTTGATGATAATGACATTTGGAAAGAAATTTTATATAAACAAAATGATAACTCTTGGAATGAAATTTTACATAAACAAAAATCTATTCTTTTTTGTAATATAGATACCAATAATTTTTATAAGTGGTGGAATTTTGCTGCCATTATAGATTTTAAATGGAAAGTTTTTGGAAGAACATATTATTATTTAAATTGGTATTTTTATACTAATTATTTTTTTTGCTTTGCATTGGCTTCTATATCTTCTGGTATTTTTATCAGCAATAATATACTTTTTGTACTTTCAATTTTATTTGGTTTTATATATTTAATTGTTAAAATTCGACAATGTTTATAGAAGCCACAAATTTATTTTAGCGATCCATGGAATTTATTTGGTAAGTAATTGGTACACTATTTTATACACTAATTTTTATTTTTTATTTACAAAAAATGAATTGATAATTTTATTATTTATAGATGTAGGAACATATCTTTCATCTATTATAGTGTCTATATATTGGTTCAATTTTTATGATGATGACAAAATTAAAGAAATTGGAGCAGTTACTAATTTATTATTTTATTTGAAATTTCTATTATTTTTCCGAGTAATTCAATCATTTGGAATTTATTTTTCCATAATTATTGGTGTTGCCAAAAAAGTTTTTCCATTCTTAGTAGTCTTATTTTTTATTTTACTTGGATTTGCTCATGCATTTTTTATTGTTTTAAGAACACTTAGTTTTTCGTTGGATAAACCAGTATTTAATGATGATCCAAATAATCCATGGAATCTTGCTAATCGATATATCTTTATTGATCAAAATGGAGCGCAATTAGACGATAGGATATTAATCTAACGGCCTGATGAAAACACAAATGTGTTTGTTTCATTTGATTCTTCACTTTATGCAATGTATTCGATTTTTTTGGGTAGTAATTTATTATTTTAATCATTTTTTTTTTGATATAAAAATTAATTTAATAATTTTTTTTTTAAAAAAAAAAAAACAATAGGTGATTACAAATCACTGGAAAACTTTATCCTTCCTACAGTAATGACAGTTTTATTCGTTTTACTTACATTTATACTAATTTATCTTATGAACTTATTTATTGGATTACTAAATTTGGCAATTAATGATTATAACAAATATGAAGAATTTTTACTTCAAAAAGCAAAGGTATTTTACTTTATTATAATTATAAATTTATAAATGTTAAATTTATTAGGGTTGTTTTATATTGATAATTTTAATTAAAATTTTATTAATTATTTTAAAAAGATTATTACAGAAATTGAATTATTTTTTATGTTCTCTTATCAAAGAAATAACAGAAAATGGTTTTCAGAATTGATGTGAGTATGCTAATAATATCAAATATTCTAATTATTTCTTTTGTATATTCTAATTATAATTTATTTTAGATATTATGATATTCCTATTAATGATGTTCGTAAATTAATTAATGCAGTTGATAATAAGAAAACTGTATTCGATCATCCTATATTTATCAGTAAAAGATTAAGAAAATTATTGGGAATTCCAGAACCAATTGAAGAACTTAAAGAACTTAAACAACAAATAATAGATTTAAAAAATACAAACAAATAATTTATTAAAAATTTAAAAAAGATAAAATCAGTTATGATAATAAATTAGTTATTTAATAGCTAGTATGGTAATAGAATCCTAAAACTGAAAAACAATTTAGCAATATTTACTTTTTTTGTTTATATTATTATAATCCATTAAAAAAAATACTAAGTTTAAATCAGTGTTGGGAAATTGGTCGCGAATGACTAATATAATTAATATAATCTTTTTTTTAAAGCTTTTTGCTCATGGCATTCAATGACCGGCAAAATTTTCACGACACCAGCAAAATCTAGAGTTTCGTAATAATCACGTGATATTCTAATTCCTCTGCAAAAACAATAATTTACTAACGAAAAACTACCATTTTATATTGAGATCTGTTTCTTTTCATCAACGCTTCCACTCCTTTACATTTGAAGAAAAATTTACTTTAATAACATTTAATAATACTGTAATATCGACTCAGTAATTTATAATTTTACCATAAGCTGCAATATCAAAAAGATTAATTTTTGAAAAAAAATCTGAATCAAAATATTTTGATTCTTTGCAATACAATTAATTGAGTTATTTCATAGAATTATATATGATTAAAATTGCTTAAGGCTTCCTGTAAAGTTGTAACTACCTGTATACAGTAATTAAAATAAATAATTGATAATTATTAGTCGACAAATATAAACAATGCCGTATTTTTTGAAGAAAAATACAAGTATTATACTATTATGATATTTTTATATAAATACATTTGTCGTCACGTACTGTAAATTCATTAATTTCAAAAGTAAGAAAAACATTTAAAAAAATAAAATGTTATGTGAAGTATGTGAAGTACATTCTAATTCGTTAGCAAAATTACCATATGATAAATATAAATGTATAAAACCTCGATGTAATGAAAAAGGATCACATTTTCACGATGTGTGTATTAAATGTTGCGATAAAAATAATAGTAATCAGATTAAGAAGAGTATGTCCAAACTCGAATCAAACAAAATAATCAAGCATTTAAATCAAACCAAATCTTCCTTAATAAAATGTCAGATGAACCGGAATCATTTGATGAAAATTCTTCTAATCTATTAGCACGAAGAATCAAAAGAAATAACAATCTAAAAAAAATTAAGGAACGTTCTCAACGACTTAATTCTTCAAAATAATTTACAGCATATACCAAAGGATAATGTGTAACAGTTTATAACAATATATAATAATGATAAATGAATGGTAAACAATTATTTACTTTTAAATCTTAAAATTATAAATAACATACAATGTTATAGTTTTTATTGATATTTTCAGTTGTATTTATTTTGATTATTTTAACGAAAATAAATTGTCAAATTATCAAATTTAAAATTATTGCCTCTAATACTATATTTTTCGAGTAGTAATTATTTGTTTATCTATAAACTCATCTTCGACTTTGTTTCTAACAGACTTTCCTTGCCTGCTTTGCATGTATTTATTAAAAAATTATTATTAAGAATGCTGTAAAACTAAATTTATAAATAGTCAAACTCATGCTCTTACTACATGCATCGTAGCATAAGCCTATCTAGTTTCTATGCTCACACATCTATTCATAATAATTGTAATTTTGTTGATATATTAGAAGTAACTAAAATTTGTTAACGTACTTTACAAATATTTCTTAATCAAAAATCTATAAACGAATAAACTCCCTTTACTGATAAAAAAAATATATATATTAAAAAGATTGAACATACTGTAGTACTTTGAAGAGAACAATATGCTAAATTAAAGGATAATACACTTTTTGTTCGATGTTTTGGACTTTCTCAAAATCCAAAAACAAAAAGTTATATCATGGTAATGGAATACATTCCTCATGGTTCTCTTGACAAATATGATATAATTAATATAACATGGAAGGATAGAGTAAAAGCATTATTAGATATTAGCAATGGACTTGAACAACTGCATGAATGTAATTTAACTCATCAAGATTTTCATCCAGGAAATCTTTTATTTAGCATTCAAAAGAATTTACTTATTACAGATCTTGGTTTATGTGGATCATCAGTAGATAAAAAGTCTGATGTGATTTATGGAGTTTTACCTTACATGGCTCCTGAATGATCATCCTGACAAAAGTTAAAAAATGGAATTTGATGATCGTAAACAGTAATTAAATTACTGGTTCCATTTGGATGAAGGATTTTATATGTTAAATTTGGTACATTACAAGTGATGTTTAACCTTTCGAATAAACGAAATACTATACTATTATCTGAATATGGTATCATTTGTTGTGGCATTAAATTTTTATCATAAAATGTTATGATACCGCCACATAATGAAATAAACAAAGATACGATTAAGATTGAAAATAATTTTTCATTTTTCATGATGAAGGATTTGTTTTGAAAATTAAAATTTCAAATGATGTTAATTTATCTCGATGAGCATGAAATGAGGTACGACTACGTTGCTTATGACGATTAAAAAGTCTTGGATAAAAATTATTATATAAGATCAATTATTGATCTTAGGAAATGATAATTTGTTAAAAAAAAAGAATAAAGAATAGCAAAAGTCAACTGTTTAAATACGAAAAAACGAATGATAAATTTTAATCGATGATTTTGATTTTCCAGAATCAGTTTCACAATGTTGATTATACAACAACGGGTAATGTCATTAAGCCACAACTGATGATCTTATCGCTGCTGTACATGTCACATTGTCACATGTAATATCAGAAGTAATAACAAATAAGCCATTAACCGTTACATAAATGCAATATTGCTGTCCAGAGGCCTTTTTACGCATGAACTTATAAGGATGAGTACATTCAGCAAATATTTAAAATTGTTTTGACACCATCCATTAAAAATAGTACAGTAGTACAATATTAAGCATGTGTTCAGAAAATCTTCTCCATTCCGAACAATTTTAAAATAATATTTTGTCGGACGAGTATATAGCAACGTAATTAATCAATTACTAAAAATAAGGATAAGAAAACATTAATTACACACAGAGATTCCCATTTCACGAGTAACGCAGGTCTAATATAATGAGAAGAAAATCGTTAATTTCTTGTCGATTTTTGTAACGAATCCGATCCAATTTTTATTCAGCGACGTTTGTGACATGCGTCATCACAATCATAAGGTTAGCGTTAGTAGTTAGTACACTTAGTAAGCGTAAATATTACGTCAGAACCATGTGCTAAAAAAAATGTCTCAAACAATATGAATAGGTTTTATCATAGTAATAGAGCGAGAAGTGAGAATATTCTTTATATAAATAATAAACCTTTTTTCGAATCATAAATCATTTTTTTTTAGAAAAATGTTTCAAACAACATCAAAGTTAACCTATCAAATAAATTTACCCAATCCACTTGAAATAGATGATTGTTATTACAGTCCTATTTTTAGCACAGATAATAAAATGTTTTGGCAATTATTTCTTCAACTTGATGATGATAGTGATTATTATGGACTTTATCTAAAGCCAGTTGCGAGTCCAGATGAAATTAATTGGAGAGAACGTTCAAAATTATCTTTTAGATTATCTTTGAAAGAAGTTAAAAATAATAATCAAACCAATGAACTTATTAATAATGGCCTTCTTGTTCCTACTGATACTGGTATTAGAGGAGGTATTATTTAAATATTCAATATTACAATTAACTTTTCTATTTTAATTTGTTAAATTTATTAAGTTTTTAATTTAGGATATGGATATCCGAAATTAATTAAAAAATCATTACTTCAAAATAGAGAATTAATGATTGGAGTTATATTTGATAATATCAAATATAAAGAAGACGATATGATGTATGCAAATCATCCTCCTAAACCTATTCCAAAAAATCTTATAGATGCATGGAAAGATCAATTATTTTATTTTCAGCCGGCCGATGTAGAATTTAGTGTACAAGATAAAAAATTTTACGCTTGTAGCTCAATACTTTCTAAAAGATCCGAATATTTTACGAAAATCTTATCGGAACAATGGTCTGAATCAACGGCTGTTCGAAAAGAAAGCAGCGATTTTAACTTTGACAATGATGTTGACATTGTAGATGTTGAAAATTTGAGTACATCATTATTAAATAATAATAACTTAACACAAAATAATGACAAATTAACATGTCAAATAAAGCATCATATTGAAATTTCTAAATACGATACATTTGCATTTTCAGCAATGCTTGAATATATTTACACAGATCAAGTTAGATGGACTGATAAAGATAATAATTCTATCACTGTAGAATTATTCTGATTGGCAGATCAATATCTTTTATCAGATCTTTGAGAACGAGCAAAAATTAGGATTTTAGATGAATTAAAGATCTCGAATGTATCAAAAATTATGTTTGATTTAGTTCCAAAATATGAAGATTTAAAAGAATCAGTTTTGGAATTCATGGCTAAAAATTTTGAACGAATTAATAATTCTAAAGAATTTAAGGATATTTTAGCAAATTTAGTAAATTATCCGAACTATGATGTGATTTTAACAGAAATTTGGGCTGAATGTTTCAAAACTCAAAGGTCCAAGTAATTTGTATTGCGCGTAATACCTATATGGGGACAAAAGCCGGGATTCATACAATTAAAACTTATATAAAAAAGCATTAATTTTTTATAACCAAGAACTTTTAATTTTATCAAATTTGCATGCTAAAAGTAAAATATTATTTACCGTCATTTTCCTTTCAAATAAGCCACGTGCGTTTTATTAGAGATAAAATTTCTATAAATTCCCATGATCGATCTTCATTATTTTCGTTCTCCCAATATTGCTGAATTTCTATTTACATTAATCATAATTTTTCTTAACATAATCAATATTAAAGTTTTTAAAATTATAATACTTTAACATTATCGTTATTATTAAAATGATAAAATATTATTTATCCATACAAAGTATTATATAGAAAATTTTAATTATTTGTATTGTTAATTATTATAAATTGTTTTAATTTTCTTATAAATAGTAGTCATTCAATCAATGAACTTATAAATTTTTATTAAAGTATTATTATAATAAAAGTATTTTTAAAAGCTAATTAAATTCTAAAAATTGAATTTATACCTTATCATATTTTCCACTATTACGGTAATAGTAAACTTTTTATTGCAATTAGCGCATAAATAATGAATATGTTCAGTATATGCGTGTAAGAGACAAACTTCACATTTTGTTCTGTAATTACACAATTTTTTACTTTTTTTGCACTTATAGCACATATCATTATCTGATTTCATTTTTTCTTAATATCGTTTTCAAATATTTAGAATATTAATTAATACACGGGTATTTATGAATATTATACAAATCTTCATAACATAAAAATCAGAATGAACTGTTCATGTATGTATTTTATAATTTAATTGTTAAAATGTTCATACAATAATATATTTGCAATAATTGTTGTTATTGATTTCCATATTTATTGTTTGAGAACAACATACTTTCAGTTATTATTGTATTATGGGAAGATAGAATTATTTAAAATCTTAAATGTTCCAGATCATGCACCATATTTCCTTATATGTTAATTTCTATCATAATTTCTTAGTGCCTTATGCCGATTATTAAATTGCGAAAATTTGTGACGCCGTTGCGACTCCTTTTGTTTCCAAACTTCATACAGCAGTTCGTGATTTATTATGGCTAACGGTTCATAACGATAATTGTATTAATTGTTGTTATATCGATATGATTGTATGATTACTATGATTTCTATGATACTCTTATTGTAAACTAATTAATTAAATCATAATTAAATCATCATATTCATTATTTAGTTTAGTTTTTGGTTTGAATGGAAATAATAGTGAATCATGATTATCGCGTTCTAAAATAAACTCTTAATGAAATTCACATAAAATGATTGAGAATATTTCAAATATTCAAGTAATGGCGAAGTAGCAATATTTTGTTACATAAAGACCAGTTGCTCAGAAATTTTCTTTCTTATAGATATTTTTTAATATTTCTAGGCATACTTAGATTCTTTTCAAATGGACTCCAAATCACTCAACAAATGGTTACAACTATCAGGTACTATTGCACAAAATATCAAAAGTAATCTTTGCTTAACCTTAAATACCTTACACCAAACCTGCCCAATAAAACTTGTTACCCGTGAGTCAATTTCAAAATCCCTCAAAAATATTCTACAAAGTGACCTGGTCTTTCAACAACAAAACAAAGCCCACTTTACGGTACACAATTGGTTTCAAAAGCAAAAGAAGGAACAACAAAAAAAAAAAAAATAATCCCAGGTGCAACCATTAAAAAGACAAATATTTA
>Ga0209265_1000184_pt1 | contig 16009 bp, 22 predicted proteins | sample GraSoiAngelo_103_FD_185872 | JGI IMG/M metagenome (GOLD analysis project Ga0209265, IMG submission 185872) | Grasslands soil microbial communities from the Angelo Coastal Reserve, California, USA - 14_0903_05_20cm (SPAdes) (version 2) | ecosystem: Environmental > Terrestrial > Soil > Grasslands ...
CACTTTTTTTTAATCTGTCAACTCAACCAACGATAAAAGGAGAGAAACAAATGAAGATTGAAATTGAAAACATAAGACCAAGCAACCACGCAACAATAAAAGGAAACTTTGATGTATTATTTCCAGATCTTAAACTCAAAATAAAGGAGTGTCGTTTGGTTAAGAAGAAAAGCGGAGAAGAGTATTTTATTGGCTTTCCTTCTTATAAAGACTCTGCCGGAAGTTGGATTCATCAAATCTTTATGGAAGATAAAGAAAACCCAATCTATAAAGAATTAGTTGATATAGCCGTACATGCTACCTTAGAAGCACAACGAACAGGAGCATAGCATATAATAAAATAACCATGAATAACTCATTTCTCTAGGAGTTGCTATTTAGCAGCTTCTTTTATTTTGCCCTTATTCCGGTTAATTTGCTTTATTCTTTCATTAAATGATAAAATAGAATAAGTACCATTTTTTAATATAGAAAGAAACAAAGGGAGAGAAAAAGATGAAAGAATATGAAGAAATCGCAACAGCAGCAAAGAACCATCTCGAAAAATATAGAGGTTCAATTTGTGAAATTAGAGTAGGAAAAAACGAACTAGAACCGTGTAAAAAAGTAGTGGAATCTATTTGCGGATCTGAATTAATGAAGCGGATTTTATTTTTACCTAAAAGGGAGGACTCTTTAACATGCTAGAAACCATCACCAAAGCAGAGAAATTAATCACGGTAGAAGAAGCCGCAGCCTTTATTCAGATCCATGAGGACACGGTTATAAATTGGATCAAAGAAGGATTAATAGAAGCAATCAAAATAAATAGAACATACCGGATCACACAAGAAGAACTCACAAGTTTTATCCAACGGCACACAATGAAAAAAAGCAGCTAGAGAAGATCCTTTTTCCTTTGGATCGGAGGAGGAGTGAGTGATTATGACCTATGTCTAGTAGTAAAACAAGAAATAGAAACTTAGACCGATTAAAAGAAGCCGGAGTTTATGAAGCTTTCCAAGAAGCTGGACTCTGGCATACGGCTAGAGATTACGGAAAAGACCGACTAGAAAAAGAAATAAATAATTATAAATCTTCCGGTAGACTTCCGGTAAAAATGCCGTCCGATCTTCCAAAAAAAATAAGAGCAGAACTTCCGGAAAATTATAAGCAGCTTTCCTATTTAGAAGCGGAGGAGTTTATTAAAAAGAAAAAAGCTCCTCCTCCAAAGCCGGAGAGACCGGAAGGAACGGTTATAGCGTTTTGGACGGACATAACAAAGAGAGGAAGAAAGAGTCGCTATCCGCAAGCCTTGCAAGAGCTAAAAGAAATGAAGCAAGCTATGAGGAAGCAAGATCCGGAAGCCATACTCAAAAAGATCTTTGGAGAAAAAGGAAGTAAAGAAAATCCACCACGGATGTTTGATGACAAGGGAAAAGTTGGAGACATTGAAGTATTTACATATTTCAACGAACGACAATTAGAAGAAATAAAAAAAGCCAATAAAGGATCTTCCATTATCTATCACGGAAACGGAGTATATTGGAAGCCGCTTTTAATTGGACTAGCCGGAGTTGTCGAGGGAGTTTATAATGCTGCTTTAACCAGAGCCGCAGCGAGACAATTTATAAACGCTATAAAAAGAATTAATCCCGGCAACGGCAAAAAATTAGATGACCTATATAAAAAATATTATAAGACGGGATATTATGAGGAGTAAAAAGAGATGCCAAAAAAATATATAAAAAAAGTGCAAAAAGAAGTTATTCTTTTCACACTCGATACAGAAACCAGAGGACTAGATGGAGAAATTTTTAAAGTTGGTCTATTCGGAGACCAACAATATTTTGAAAAAGATTCATTTGATGAAATTAATAAAATTCTCCGTAAATATAGTTTAACATATGACGTTCACATATTTATCCATAATTTAGATTTCGATATTGCAAAAATAGCTCAAGATTTAAAAGTCGAATTTTTATGGAAAGACTGTTTAATTATTAACGGAGCAGCCGTGAGAATAAAAACATTTTATTTTACTTTTCACGATTCCTTAACTTTATTATCGAATAATAGTTTAGATAAATTATGTAAGGACTTTGCCGTTGAAAATGCCAAAATGGATCTCATAGAAGCCTTTGCAAAAAATGCAGCTTATAGAAAATATTTAGTTTATAAATCACCAAAAAGAAAATCAATTATACCAACCGGGAAAAACAAAAAAATAAAAATTAATCGTAGCTGCAAAATTGATGAACAAGAAACAAAGAATTATTTTTTTAGAAATGTTCCGGCAGATGATCCGCTGCTCCTTGAATATTTAAAATATGATTGCATTTCTTTAATGGAAATACTTTATAAAGTTTGGGAAGTAAGCGGATTAACAATTGATGAATTTGTAAAATGTCCAACCACACCAAGTATGGCTATGAAATTATTTAAGACAAGATTCAAAGACCAATACGACCAAGCATGTACCGCTAATTTTTCCACGGAAGCCGGAAAGGAAGCGGAAGAATTTTTACGAGAAGCCTACCACGGAGGACGAACAGAAGTATTCAAATCAAAATTAAAAAACGGTTATTATCTGGACGTGACGAGCCTTTATCCACATGTTATGAGGGAGTTTCGCTATCCGGTGGGAAAGTATTTTCTAAAAGGCTCAACATGGGCAGAGAGCATATTTCAAGATAATCTGGATGGAATAGAGGAGACCGGAGGAATTATTGAAGCTACCGTATTAATACCGGAAGAAATGCAGATCCCTATTTTACCGTATTATTGCGATAAGAGAGGAAAATTAGTTTTTCCGGTTGGACGGATCAAAGGAAGCTGGACTATTTATGAGCTAAAATTTGCGGTGGAAAGAGGAGTACAAGTCGAAACATTTCACCGGATATTATTTTTTGAAAAAATGTCTAGTTTATTTATTGGTTATGTCAATCACTTTGAAAAATTAAAAAATGATAATACCGAGCATGAAATTGGAACGGGATTAAATATAAAAGGAGAGCCTGTCAATCCGAGCATGCGGAGCTTTGCAAAAAGTATGTTGGTTTCGCTTTATGGGAAATTTGGAAGCCGCAGAGAGAGAAAAGGATATGTGAGCAAAAAAGAACTTCCGGATCTTTTAAAAAGAATGGAAAAAGAAAAAGAACGAGCAGAGAAAAAGAAAAAACCATTTTTCCATGAATCGGAGATGGAATTTTTTCAGATTGTACAAGAACAAGGAACGGAAGCAGCGGAAGCCATTTTTGCTCTGGAGGAGAATTACAAAAAGCGGATGCCGCTTCCATACTCTCACTTTGGATTAGAAGAAGAGATCTTTGAGTATCAGACTTATTCGGAATCTCCTTTTATTCAAGTGCAAATTTGTTGCTATGTTACTTCTTACGCTCGTATTCATTTATACAAGGCTATGGAATGGATTCTACAAAATGGAGGATCTCCGTACTATTGCGATACAGATTCAGTATTTACAGATTTAAAGCTCCCGGATGAAATGCTCTCTCAAGAGACATTCGGAAAATGGAAAATAGAAGCGGAAGTTATAGAAGGGAAATTTGCACAAGGAAAAACATATTGGATTAAAAAGAAAAATGGAAAAGATGAAAAAGGAAAAATGAAAACAAAAGAAGATTTAAAATTTAAAGGGATGCCGAAAAAAATTGCAAAAGAAATGACCGGAGAAGAAATGGAATTTATTTTGCAGCTCCAAGAAAATCAAAGCCAGGACTATTTAGAAATCACCACGGAACAAGACAATATCCGAAACCGTACAAAATTTATGAGCAGCATTAAAAAGAATATAGACTTTGACCAATTAAATTTTATTATGAAAGGACTTTACTTCCGTGGAGAGTTCGATAAAAGAAAAATGGATCACCAAAATAATACTTCCTATCCGTGGAAATACGAACTCGATACCGAACCAGAGATAGACCGGGATTTAGAGGAGCGAATAAAAGAAGCGGAAAAGGATTGGGAGTTTACCGATTATTTATCTTTAATGATAAAAGAAAATGAAAAAATGAAGATCCCTAATCGGAATACAAAAAATTATGAGATCTATAAAAATTTGGATGCCAAAATAAAAAAGAAATATTTTAGCAGCAAAGGAACAACCACACTCGAAAAAATTGCAGATCTGCAAGAGCTTCCGGAAGAGGACATTTTATTTAGTTTAGAAAATCATTATTCTATGACAAGCTAAAGGAAAATAAAATAAATTGGTGGAACATGAAAGGAGGATCTTTTATGGGTTTACAAATTTACACGGATAACAAAAAGCCGCAGCAGCTTATAAAATTAATCGCAGATAATGAGCAGCAGATCCTAGAGTATATCGGAGAATTAAAAAAGTACGGCTATGAAATTTTAGACTTTCCACCAATTGAGTATTTTCGGAAACAAGTAAATGTAAATATTTTTGTCAGAGAACCAGCCGCCAGCGAATAAATTAATTAATTTATTTTCTTTCAAGAAAAAACCTCTCCTTGAAAAAATAAAAAAGGGAAAAATCCTTAATTGGGTTTTTTCCTTTTTTTTATGGAAAAAATAAAAAAGCATAAATAAAAAATATGGAGGAAAAAACGTATGACCATAACGAAAAAAACACCAAACAAAAAAGATCCGGACTTAGAGGAAGAGCTGGAGGAAGAAGAAGAGGAAGAAGAAGAGAAAGAAGAACCAAAAAAGAAAAAAGCAGCAGCAAAAAACAATGAGGAGGAAATGCCACAATGGGCAAAACAGATACTAAAATTATTGACTCCAAACGAGCAGCCGCAAGCAAAGGAAATACCGACACCGAAACCGCCAGCAGCGAAACAAAAAGAGGAAGAGGGAGACCTAGAAAGGGAGAGCCAGGAGGAGGACAAGAAACCACAAATGACATTCCTAAATTGGTTTTGGTGAGTGAACCAGCAGCCGGAGAAGAAGAGCAGCCGGAAGCAACGGAAGCTCCAGCCGCTCCAAAAAATCCAAGCAAGCGAAAAAGAAAAGATCTCCAATATGAATTTAAAAAAGAACAAATCTCTGTTTTATTAAAAAGCACATTTGACATTATTGGTTCGAGACCGGGTTTAGAAATGTGGAAGCTCTCCAAACAAGAAGCGGATATGATAGCCGAACCGCTCTCTAGCCTAATGGCAAAAAATCCGATACTTGATAAAATAACTTCCGAATATGGAGAGTGGATTGCTTTAATTATGGCATTAGGAACAGTTATTTTACCTAGAGCTTTCGTTATGTGGGCAGCAAAGCCGCCAAAGAAGGAGAAGATTAATCCGTATGTCGCTATTACAAAAGTTGATGGAAAACCAAGACAGGAAGAACCCACCACACGCAGAGACCAAGCCGGAGCGACTAGAGATAGTCATAAACAGTCTAGTGGACAACCTACCGCTCCCGGCAGCAATATTGGCTCGAAATTATATGACCTCATTCCTGCAATTCAATGATGAAAACGCAGACCGGGTTGCATCCATATTAGATGAATTAAAAAATTATATTTGTGAGGGAATAGTGCCAGATGCCGAAACAGACCAAGAACTCACAGGAGATTGAAAGAGGAGACCATTGCTTTATCGCTGGTGGAACAGGGAGCGGAAAATCTGCTTTGGTAGAGGTGTATCTTGCCGGGAGGAACTTTCCTTTTGTCGTGAAAATCGACACCAAAGGAGAAATTTTTGAAAGAAAAGCCGCAGGACTTCCGGCATGGAAAGGACTCACAGAGGGAGAAGATTATGAAATTGTTTATCACTTAAAAGATCTCGACAAAGTACAAGCTCCTAAAATTATTTACGCTCCAGACTTTGACGAACAAGAAGAGGAATATTATAACGCATTTTTTAAGTGGGTATATGAAAGAGAAAATACCACGGTTTGGATTGATGAGTTGATGAGTATAACCGACTCTCCACATCGTATAAGCCGTTTCTTAAAAGCTTGTTACACAAGAGGAAGGTCAAAAGGGATCGGAATTTGGGCATTGAGCCAGCGTCCAAGTGAGATCCCAAATATTATCCTTGCCAATACCAATACATTTTTTATCTTCACATTAAATTTAGAGCCGGACAGATTAAAAATAACAAAAATAACAGATCAAAAAGAATTTATGACAAAACCGCAGAAATACCATTTTTGGTTTTTTAAATTAGGGAATAATAAACCAATATTAGCAACGTTGAAAATGAGAGGTGAATAAATTTGGAACGTTTCGCAGGAGTGGGAATGAGAAATGTTATTATGATTTCAATTATGACCATGATCCTAATTGTAATGTTCAAAGTCATTTTTAATAAATACAATGTCGCTGGAGTTTCGGATATGGTGAACGCAATTTAAAAAAAGGTGGGATCTTTCAATGAGACTAGATTGGGCAGATTTTAGAAGAACATTTATGACCGTAATTATGACAATTATTATCATCTGGATTTTAAAAGAAGTTACACAACGGTACAATGTCCCGGTAGTATCTGAAATTATCCAAAAAGGAGCTTAAAAATTATGGCTAATGCAGCAGCACAAACACAAGCAGCAAAACAGCAATTAACACCACAACAAAGAGCGGTACTATTTGCCCAAAGTACGAGACAACATTGGCAGACAATGCCGACTCAAGCGGTAAATGCAGAGAATACCACCATCCAATTTAATCTCCCTAAAGTGAGACTTTTATCCCGGATCTTACTTCATGTTGAAGCAACCGCAACATTGACAAGCACGGCAGGAACGATTCAGACCGCAGCCTATGGACCGTACAATATTATTCGTAGAATCGCTTTGGATATGAACAATGGTTTCTCTCCTTACGTTTTGAGCGGAGCGGATGCAAGCCTTTATTCGAGATTAACCACCAACCAAAGCATTTATGATGTTTCGACAAATGGCAAAGCCAATACTTATTTTGAAAATATCGCAGCAGCCGGAGGACATGATTGTGCGATACGGTTCACAATTCCAATAACCGCAACTTTGAATCTCAGAGATCAAGTTGGCTTTTTGCTCCTCCAAAATGACGAATCAGTTATAACACTGACTTGTGATATTTCGACATTAGCTAATGCTTATGTTTTAAATGCCGGAAATGGTGATGCCGTAACGTTCAAAAATATGAAAATAACTCCTACTTTGGAGACCTACTCAATTCCAAATGTGAGTGCCGCCTTTCCGGACTTGAGCGTTTTAAAATTGGTTTCGTCAAAAAGTGATATTTTTCAAGCCGGAGCAACAAGCATTATTAAACTTCCGGTTGGAACAATTTATCGAAAATTAATTTTTAAATTTGTGGACAACAACGGAGTTGCTTTGACGGATCAAAGTTTCACCGGAAACTTGGATCTCGTTTTTAATCAAGCCGACACGCCATATAGCATCCAGCCGCAAACCTTATCCGCTATTAATCACATGGAATATGGACAACCGCTTCCTTCCGGTGTTTATAGCCTCGACCTGAGCGACAATGGAATTGTAAATTATGGCGGTTCGATTAATTATATTGACTCGGAAAAACTTACCGAATTATGGCTTAGATTCAATCCAACCGTTGCCGGAACAGTAACGGTGATTAGTGAAAACCTTGCAAGGCTTCAAGGATAAAAAACATTAACCATGATCTCCAGAGTCTAAAGCATACAAAGAGGAGGTTAAAAGATGCCACGGCTTAGTTATTGGATGGGAGACCTTTATCCCAATCTCGGATCTTATAATGATACAACCGCTCAAACCGTACCGATCCCGGCAGACGTTGCAGCCATCGACCAAGATGATTATAACGGAGCTATTGTAAATGTTCCAAGCAATGTCACACAAACGCATATGTCTAATCATTATTTTGGATTATTGATTATTGCAGCCACCATTCTTTTATTGGGAATCCGGATCTAAGGAATGGACATTGCAGCTTGGACATTTGAAAACGTACAAAATTTTATTAGCAATTTAGGCTTTCCGGTTTTTATGTGCTTGTATTTTATGTACTCCCAAAGAAGAGCGGAAGCCAGACACGATAAAATAATTAATGAGCTGGATTGTGTGCAAAGCCAGCTCCTTGAGACAAAATTGCAAGTTGGAAAAGTGCTCCCGGCAGCAGCGGAAACGATAGCCAAACAACCACAGACAAACGGACAGGAAGTGACAAAATGAACATGGTAACTCTTATTTTAATCATTCTCGCTTTGTACTTTTTCTTTATCCGTAGAAGAGCGTAAACACATGAATAGAAACGATATGAGAAGCGTTGTTTTTTTAATCATATCTTTGATTGCTTTGTATTATTTATTGGATGATTTTTTAGGAAAGAAAAAAATTAGTGGATGGGTAGATGAATTGGTTGGAGGTTTCGGAGGAATTGCAGCTCCGGAAAAAGTACAAAAAACCGATACAAAAGACACTTCCACAGGAGGAACAACCGCTCCAGCTACCGAACCAGCAGGAGCAACCGTTGCCGCAGCAAATAAAGTCTTATTACAAAGCCAGCAGGAAACCGGAAATTTAGCAACCGGAACAGTGAGAACAACGAAACCAGCAACAACAAAAAGCGGTTCAAAAGGATTTAATTTAAATGATTTAATACCACACTTTGGACTTCCTTCTATACCGCTTGGACTTCCTGCTATTGTTGCCGGAGAAACCTTTGCTCTTCCTTATCAGTTGTCTCATGCTTTTAGATAGTTGGAAAAAACTTATTATTGACTTTTTAAAATGATTGGCCGAGGATTTCAAAAAATTTTTTTGCAAAGAAGGGATAGCATGCTCACGGAACTTTACACAGATACTCCCAAAATAATTGGGTTTCTTATGTGCTGCTTAATTATTGGATGGGTTGCCGGAGGTAAAATGGCGTTTATGCTGCTTTCCCTTCTTTTATTAGGACAAATTATTTTTCATCCGGAGATTCTACGAAAAATCCCATTCTTTGGAGGTAACATTTAATGAATAGAATTTTTGACGTTGTAAGCGGTATGGGTATTTTAATCGCTATTTTTTTGTTTCTGAATAATGGACAAAGCACCGTTTCAATTATTCAAACCATCGGACAGAATACAACCAGCGGAATTAGAACGCTGCAAGGAAGGTAAAAAGCGGATGCCATTAAACGGAGTTTATAGACCGATATTAGACCGGATTGCATTGAAACAATTACTTACTCCGGCTTTTCTTCCTAATCCGAATTTAGGAGTAGACAACGGAGAAGAGTACCAACCTTATTCTCTTTCGTACTATCGAAAAACACCAAGCACCATGCAAGCGGTTGTTCTTCCGAATCCGGTACAGATTTCAATAGAAGATTTAGCTCCAAATTTTAAAGGAAATCCGGTTCAATTTAATGACTTTCCTTCAGATTTTTTTGTTGGAAATCCGTTAGGAGGTTTTTAAATGTTTGAGGAATCTGGAGGAAATGACAAAAAAAGAAAATGGATAATGATTGGAGTTGGAACGGCAATCATTGCTATTTTTCTTTTGATCCGCAATAGCATGAACGCAAGAGTGCAACAAGCAGCAGCAGACCAAACAGCCGCAGCCGTTGCACCAGCTCCCACCATAACAGACCAAGGAAGCTATCCGGATATGATGACCGGAGGAATAAGCGGAACAGGAATGGATCAAACAATGGCAACTTATCTTGCTATTGCAGATCAAAATACTTCCGTCCAAATGGGAGCCGTTTCCGATGCTTTAACCGCAATCCATGACCAAATGAATACAAACAATACCGCTCTTCAAGCTCAAATCACGGCTATGAATACGAATAACCAAGTGAATCAAATAGCGAATACGACTCAACCTCCCGTAACAAGTACACCAGCGACCACCAGCCATCCAGAGCCTACAAGTTTTTCCTATGTGATTAAAAAAGGAGATACTTTAAGTCAGATCGCTGCTAAACAATATGGAAAGCAAGCCGCTTATGCTGGAGGAATTAATAAAATTGCAAGCTTAAATAATATTGCAAATCCAAATAGAATTAAAGCCGGACAAACCATTTCGATCCCTACAAAAATTTAAAAATGAATATTCATGCAGACACATTTCATCGGCTAAGAATAAAAATGCACAAAAACCTGAAAACATGCAAAAAATATTCAGATCAAAAAAAGATCTTTTGTCAATTTAATGAGGTGGTTTAATGGCTACCGTGCAAATAAGTAATACAAAAAGCGGTTTAAATGTTCCCTATTCCGATTTAATAGAAAAAGCTTCCGAAAAGTACGGAGTGCCAGATACTTTAATAGCAGCCGTGATTAAACAGGAGAGCGGCTTCCAAGCAAATGCCCATAGTGGAGCAGGAGCAGCCGGATTGATGCAGCTTATGCCATCCACCGCAGCAGGACTTGGAGTCTCAAATGTTTATGATCCAGCTCAAAGCATTGACGGAGGAACACGATATTTAGCTCAAGCTATCCGGAATAATAATGGAAATATCCCTTATGCTCTAGCCGCTTATAATGCCGGACAAGGAGCGGTTAATAAATATCATGGAGTACCACCATACAAAGAGACTCAAAACTATGTTAAAAGCATCATGGCAAGCTTTGGAGCAGGAAATATTGATGTAAGCGGCATTTCAACCGATGGAGGAGGGAGCAATCCGCTGGATATAGGGAGTACGATTGTTAATGGATTTCAAAACATATTTAGAACTCTTTTTACCGACACCACAAAATTCTTTATTTATATACTTTTGTTTGGGGTTTTTATTTTCTTTGGGTATAAAGCTCTAGCCGGATCTCCGGTAGTCAATACAACCATGCAAGGAACAAGAAGAGCAGGAAGCAAAACAGTAAAAACAATAAAAACAATTGCTAAAGTTATTCCAAAGTGAGGTTTAAAAAATGGCAGATACTTCAACCACGCAGAGCCGCAGCTCAACAAACGAGATCTCTGCAAATATATCCGCTAGAGAGCAGCTTTTAACTATACCAGCGAAAACCATTGTAGATTTAGATTTTTTGAATACAGCTCCCAATTATGTGTATATCAATAACTACTCCGCAACAACTTTATACTTTGGAAGATCCGTGCTTCCTTCCGCTAATGTCTATGATATGGTGATTAACGGAAACGGAGACAACTTGTACTCCTCTCCAAATGGCTTCCGTGCTGCTTATTTGTATAATGACGGAGCGGATGTTTGTAATTGTAAATTGACTTCTTTTGTTGCCAAATTTGAGCCTACTGCTTTAAAAGGTGGAGGAGGAACGGCAACCGCTGGAGGAGGAGGAGGAGGAGTTGCCACCGATACCAACGCTTTAATAACCGGGTTCAATGTTCCGCTTCCGGCAGGAAATAACCATGTAGGAACAGTGACAGTGGACACGATGCCAGCTCAAACCATTACAATGGGAGCGTTGGAAGCCGGATCAAATCATATTGGTTCGGTTGCGGTGGATTCTTTGCCAGCTTTGGCAACCGGAACAAGTCACATCGGAACGGTTGGAGTAGACGGAGGAGTCACAATAACAAGCATGCCACCCGTGACAGTTAGTAGTTCTCCGGTTGCTACCGCCCATCAATACTATGAAGGAACAATTACAACGACAACGATAAACTTTGTTTTATCCGCTCCTATTAATAATATTAATTTTTTAAAAAATGATGGTACAACGGATTTATGGGTTGGTTTTGGTACGGTAGATCCTTCCGTACCGGGTAATCGAACCAACGGACAAAATATGTGCATGCGGCTAGCTCCAGGAGAAGCCATCGACAACTTTGGACGGCAGCTCTCTCAACTTAATTTTTACCGGATAACCGGATCTGGAGGAGTACGATTCTTAGGGGCGTGATTTTTTGTCTACAAAGATTCCTTATGTTTCTTATTTAATTGTAGGACTGATAGCAGCTTTTGCCGGAGTTTTAGAATTTTATTTGCTGCGAAAATTTCAAATTGAAGTTTAGGGGCGTGATTTTTTGTGGCTGCATGACCAAATTTATCATTTTAATTTTTTAATGATTTTTACGCTTATTGGCTACCACAAATGGAATATAAAAAGGATGAAAAAACATGGGAATAAATCAGACTTTTGATGTGAACCGGGTAACGAATTTAGAGAACCGAGCAACCGTAGATGAAGCCGTTATGCTCACAACGAATAACAATGGGAGACAAAACATTCCTTATCTAAATGCAAGTGGAACGTTTAATGCTATGGTTTCGATTCAAGATCCAGCTAATTCTTGCTGGTGGGGAATAATGCAAGATGCCACACTTTACAATTTAGCCTTTGGACGGTTCACGGCAGGAAGCAAAGCAATTGAAATCCGTAGCTATTATGATAATTTAACGATCCGAACCGGAAGATCCACGGCAGCAACAAGTGCAGATTTTAATTTAATCACGAACGATCAAGTCGTTGCAGGGATCTCCGCAAATGCTAATTTGATGCCAAGAGGTTGGTTGAATCTTTGCCCAAACAATGGAGGACTTAGTACACAAGGAGTACAAACTCTTTTAACCGTAACAGGAGGCTTTCCTGCTTTCCGGAGTATTAATACCGGAGTCAGTAACATGATGCTTAAATTTGCAAGCAATGGGCTTCATTCTAAAGACCATGATGATACTGTTTTTGAGCCTTTCTTTGGATCTGCTTTTAATGTTTCGTCAGATGTTAGCTTTAAAGAAAATATCTCCGATTATTCGGAGAGTGCTTTGGATCAAGTGAAAGCAACCAGAGTAAGAAAATATAATTTAAAAGACAAACCAAACGAACGAGACCGGATTGGATTGGTTCGACAGGAAGCTCCAGACCAATTACATGCCGGAGAGGAATCTTTGGACTTGTACCAAATGTGCAGCATGCTTTGGAAATCGGTTCAAGAACTAGCGGAGGAAGTGCAGCAGCTCAAAGGAGCTAAAAGCTAATGACCGCAGGAAATAAGGGAATTACTTATGCTCGTACTCAAGCCGAAAATTTTACTTCTTATTATTTTGAAACAAGTAATACCAAGCCTTTAGCGTATGGAATAATGAGCGGTGATTTCGATGGTGCTGGAGGCTCATATGGGATTATCCAATGGAATTGGAAATATGGAACGTTGCAACCAATATTCCGGGATCTGGTGAATTTACATCCTACCGATGTACAAACAGCGTTTACCATAACAGCAGATTACAACGAATTTGTTGATGTTGTTTTGAATCGTACCGTAGCACAACAAATGGCTTGGGGAAATTCCATAACAGATCCTAATAATAATCATAAAGTTATTGCCAAATGGGATGCTTATTTTAAAACACTTGGAACGCTTAAAAGTTGCCAAGACCGACAAGAAGCAGCCGTTGTTCCTTATTTTAATTTAGCGGATGGATGGTGTTCTGATTTTGGTTTATGGAGCAGGAGAGGTTATTCTTTAGCTTTTGACATAGCGGTACAAGGTGGAGGAATGACAACGGCATGTCATACCGATATTATGAATTTTATTGCTGCTTTGCCCACAACGAATTTAACTCCAGAGCTAAGAGAATTGTATGTTATGCGATATTTTGCAAACAGGCGTTCGGATGACGTCACAAGTAGTTTTACGAATACTTTCCGAGATCGCAAACTAGCCATAGCAAATGGGAGTGGGAGTGTATATGGAGGAAATGTCGATACCGTTCCTTATGATCTTATTTTAGAACCAAATGGATTGGTTGCTCTTCCACCATTAAAAAATCCAACGTGGATTACGATTTAAAATGTATATCTTGAAAACAGAGGAAACAAAGCATGATTTTATTGTTTATTGGACGTTGGATGGAGAGCATATTTTTAGGATTCAACGAACTCCGAAACCGAAAAAAGGAGATACTAACGAATGTGGGAGCACATATTCATACCGATTTTAGACTATGCAGGAGTCTTTTTTATCTGGTTGGTCTTATGTGCTTTTATCACGTTAGGACTCAAAAAGAAAAAGTAGGAGGAAAACAATGGATTTTAAAAATACTCTTTCATCTTATGCCATTACACAAGGGAGATCTTATGACATTTTACCGGGTTTCATTATGGCGGTTGCGATGCTTGAGACAGGCTTTGGATCTTCTCAATTATGTAAGGAAGCCAACAACCTTTTTAGCATTAAAGGAAGCTATAACGGACACTCAACTATTATGCCGACCTCCGAATATGTCGATAATAAATGGATCAAAGTTAATGCAGCTTTTAGGAAATATCCGTCTTATGGAGAGAGTGTACATGACTTTTGTGAGCTAATGAAAAATGGGATTTCTTGGAATAGGTCAGTGTATAGCAAAGCCGTTATAGGAGTTTATGATCTGGAGAAAGTATGTATTAACTTTGGGAAAACTCCTTACATGACAGATCCGGCATATAGTGCAAAGCTTTTATCTATTTGCAGGAGTGAAGATTTAGAAGCCTATTCAACCGCTCCAGCTCCTCCAAAGGAAGAGACTTTTTCTCATCATTACACTAGCCTTGTGGACTTTTTAAAAGCACATGGGAAAGATTCAAGCTTTCCCGGAAGAGCAATTTTAGCACGGCAGCACGGCATAAAAAATTATAACGGAGCAGCAGAACAAAACACTCACTTATTAAAAATTTTAGGAGGACAATAAAAAATGGCAAATATTCCTTTCCCTAATGAAAAAATTGACTTAGGAACGCAATCTCCTTTTATCCGGGATCTTCAGAACGCTTTAAATATTGCAGAGACCGGAGTATATGATTTTTTAACTTTATGTCATGTGGTTGTTCATAAATTTAGACACGGATTGGATCACCATAACCCGGTAGTTGATGCCGAAACATGGAGTAGTATTTTTAAGCTTCCATCCGCTCCGCAGCCAGATCCGGCAGCCACACCAGATCCAGCAGCCACGGCAGAACAAACAACACCACGAGAAGGAGTTGCAGCCGTTGGAACGCTCCCACGTTTTGGAAATACTACTCCAGATAATGCAGCAGCGACAACCACCGGAACAACTACGGCTACGGATGAAAATATACCAGCTCCAGCGAGACCGGACACCGCTCCAGACAAGCCACGGGAGGACATGCCAACCGTAACGGCAGCAGAGCAGCAAGCAGCCGGAGGAGTGCCGGGAGGTTATACGGCAGCACCAACGGAAGAAGGAAATAATACTCCCTCTCCAGCAGAAAGAGCAGCCGGAGCAGAGCCAGCAGATTCAACTAATCCATAAATTGAGAGAATTTTTTTCCCTAATCCACAGACAATAAGGACAAACCTCCTTATTAGTTGGTTTCGATGGCTACCAAGTGTTATTTGTACATGGATTCTTCCTCCAATCCAAAAAGGTATATAAAAAAAAAAGACAACTACGGAAAAGTTGTCTTTTTTTCGTTCACAAGAAAAAAATAAGGAGAGAAGATAGAACCTTGTTTGGGTTGGTATTCATTTAGACTTTTTCTAGTATCGGTTATTTTTTCCTTTTTTAAACTCCTTTTGTCCTGGCTATTCCGTTATAATGGTTTTAATCAGAGGAAGAGGAGAGAAAAAGATGAGAGAAGCATTTATGACTCCAGCACAAAAAATATTATTGGAAGCAGCAGACAAGGAAATCCGTAAATTAAGAATGAAGATTCAAATGATTAAAGCAGAGAACCAACAATTATTATTTTGGTTGGAGCAAAAGGATCAAATGATTGATGAACTCAATCGGATAATCGAGCAGGAGATTGACGAAAAAGATGATTTAAGAAACAAAATGGACATGCTTGTGATAGATAATAATGACAAAACTTTGACGATTAAGGATCTTTGTAAGGAACGAAAAGAGAACGATCTTTATATTGCCGAATTATTAAGACGAATGAGAGACTTTTGAGAGAGCATCCATTTTTGGATGCTTTTTTATTTTGGATGAAATGTTTACATGTTTACAAATTGTAAACAATGGAGAAGTTAAAAGCAGAGGTGAAAAATACTCGCAGCCGCTTTTCAGTTGCTCGGATGGCAGAGGAAAAATTGCAGACGAATTTTTATTTTGTCAACCGAGCATGCTTAAATAATTTGTCAAGAGAAGCAAGAGAAAATAATTTGTCAAGAGAATAAATGTTCGAGA
>Ga0209265_1000185_pt1 | contig 16006 bp, 18 predicted proteins | sample GraSoiAngelo_103_FD_185872 | JGI IMG/M metagenome (GOLD analysis project Ga0209265, IMG submission 185872) | Grasslands soil microbial communities from the Angelo Coastal Reserve, California, USA - 14_0903_05_20cm (SPAdes) (version 2) | ecosystem: Environmental > Terrestrial > Soil > Grasslands ...
ATCGCCGTCGCTGGCGCTGGCGCCTCTGGCTGTGAGATCGCTTCCGCCTACGGCCGCTTCGGCACCGAGGTGGTGCTGATCGAGATGCTCGACCAGATCCTCCCGGCCGAGGACAAGGACATGGCGCGCGTGGTCGAGCGCGCCTTCAAAAAACAGAACATCACGATCTCCACTGGCACCCCCGTCAGCAACGTCGAGGCGGGCGAGGGCTCAGTCAAACTCAGCTACGGCGAGGAGACGATCGAGGTCGACTACCTCTGCATCGCCGGCGGCCGCGCCCCCGACGTCGAGGGACTCGGTCTCGAGGGTGCTGGGGTCGAGCTGACCGACAAGGGCAAGGTCAAAGTCGACGAGTACAACCGCACTTCGAACCCCAAGGTCTACGCGATCGGCGACCTGGTCAACACTAAGGCGCTTGCCCACAAGGCTTCCGAGGAGGGTGTCGTCGCGGTTGATCACGCGGCCGGTGAGCCGGCCCACCCGGTCGACCAGAACCTCGTCGCCGGAGCCACCTTCTGCCACCCCCAGGTCGCCAGCGTCGGTCTCACCGAGGCGGCGGCGAAGGAGGCCGGGCACGACGTCAAGGTTGGCAAGCAGAAGCTCGGCGGCGTCGGCGGGGCAACGGTCTACGACGACAAAGACGGCCTGGTCAAGCTCGTCGTCGACTCCAAGTACGGCGAGCTGCTCGGCGCCCATATCGTCGGCAACCGCGCCTGCGACATGATCGCCGAGCTGATCGCGACGATGGCGCTGGAGGGTGGCTACCAGGAGCTGGCCCAGATCGTCCATCCCCACCCGACGATCTCCGAGGCGATTCCGGAAGCGGCGCGGGCGGTTGCCGGCGGCGCGATTCACGCCTGAGTAACGAGCGGTCGCGTCAGCCCGAGCTGGGCGGCAGCTCGATCGTCTCGATGCCGAGCTGCGCCGCGACGGTGAGGACATCGGGATCGGCCGTAGCAATCCTGTCGCTTCCGGCGGCGGCGAGCAGGACGCAATCGGCAAGTGAAAGCGCTTGTCGCTTTCGGTGATAGTGAGCGCTGCGGATTTCCGCCGCCCGCCGAGCAAGGACGACATCGACCGAGATAGGGGCAATGGGGCCCTGAAGCAGTGGCTCAATCACCTCGCCGATGTCCTCGTGGGAGAGACCGGTCTTGCGGGCGACCGAGTCGTAGACCTCGGCGATATTCACCGTCGTCATCGCCGTCGATTCCTCGCGGATTACGCCTAGTACTTGTTCCATCGCCGGCTCGCCCCGAACCACCGCAATCAAAGCATTGGCGTCCAACAGGGTCATGGGCCAAACTTCCGTTCCTCCGCTCCTGCTTCGGCTTCGCGTTCTTCGTGACGAACCTTCTCCCAATCGACCTTCGGTCCGATTCCCGCGAAGGCTCCCGCCGCGGCGGCGATTGGGTCGTTCGGCGCGGGCTTGAGAACGATCTGATCGCCTTGGTCCTCGAGAGTGACCGTCGCGGTCCCCCAGCGCTTGCGAATCGGTGCCGGGATTGATACTTGACCGCCTTTGCTGATTTTCATGCGCTTCCTCATTTCCATGAAAAGTAACATGAGATAGCTCACTGTTCGCCTTTGGCATGCAGTCATAGAGTCGAGGCATGTTTGATCTCTCCCCCCGCGCGACCTTCTACTTCGACCTCGGCTCGCCCTACGCGTACCTGACCGCGGAGCGGGTCAGCGCGCTCTTCACCGAAGCGGGGCTGGAGCAGCCGGAGTGGCAGCCGATCCTGCTCGGCGGACTGTTCCGGCACTTCGAGCGCGACTCCTGGGGCAACGGACCTGAGCGCGAGGTGGGGATGGCTGAGGTCGAGCGGCGCGCCGCCGAGTACGGCCTCCCGCGGCTGCTGTGGCCCGAGCCGTGGCCGGGCAACATGCTGATGGCGATGCGGGCCGCTACCTTCGCCAAGCAGACTGGGCGCGCCGTCTCCTTCGCCCTCGCCGCCTTCCGCCAGGCCTTCGTCGCCGGGCGCGACCTGAGCGAGCCCGACAACGTGCTGATCGCCGCCGCCGGCTGCGAGCTGCACCCCAAGGCGCTGCTCAAGGCGGTCGGGACCGAACACGTCAAGAACGCCCTGCGCGAGGCCACCGACGGGGCGGCAGAACGAGGCGTTACCGGCGTCCCTGCATTGGTCATCGGCGACCAGGTCTTCTGGGGGGACGACCGAGTCGAGGAGGCGGTCGCCGCGGCTAGCTAAGGTCAGGTCGTGGCTGACCTGCCTGACGCTTCGACCTCCTACGAGCTGCTCGCCCGCATGGCGCTGATCCGCCGCTTCGAGGAGGAGGCGGGGCGCCAGTACCAACGGGCAAAAGCCGGCGGCTTCCTGCACCTGGCGATCGGCGAGGAGGCGACGATCGTCGGCACCACCTCGGTGATGCGCGAGGAGGACTACCTGATCGGCACCTACCGCACCCACGGCCACGCGATCGCCCGCGGCACCGACCCCAAGCGGGTGATGGCCGAGCTCTTCGGCCGCGTCGACGGGACCAGCGGCGGCCGCGGCGGCTCGATGCACATCTTCGACGCCGAGCGCCGCTTCATGGGCGGCTACGGGATCGTCGGCGGCAACCTGCCGATCGCCGCCGGACTGGCGCTCTCTTCCGACTTCAAGGGCGAAGACGCGGTCACCGTCTGCATGTTCGGCGACGGCGCCTCCAACGCCGGCAACTTCGGCGAGACGATGAACCTGGCAGCGCTCTGGAGCTTGCCGATCCTCTTCCTGGTCGAGAACAACCTCTACGGGATGGGCACCGCGGTCGAGCGCCACTCGGCCCAGACCGACCTCTCGGCGAAGGCTGAGGGCTACGGCATCCCCGGCCGGCGGATCGACGGCATGGACGTGCTGGCCGTGCGCGAGAGCGTTGCCGAGGGGGTGCGGCTGGCCCGCGAGGAGCGGCGCCCGACCCTGATCGAGGCCTTCACCTACCGCTACCGCGGCCACTCCGCCGCCGACCCCGAGGTCTACCGCGAGCGCGAGGAGGTCGAGGAGTGGCGCCAGAAGGACCCGATCGAGAGCTTCGGTCGGCGCTGCATCGAGGCCGGCGTGCTGGGCGAGCGCGAGCTGCAGGAGGTGCGCGACAAGGCGGAGGCAACGGTGCTGGCGGCGGTCGAGTTCGCCGAGGCCTCCGAAGAGCCGCCGCTCGACACGCTCTATGAGAACCTCTACGTGCTCGACAGCGACGCCTGGTACGCGGTCGACGAGCGCAGCCCCGAGCCGCACCGCGGCGAGCATGAGAGTGAGATGCCCGACGCGGCGCGCGAGCTGGCCGAGGCGGGAGCCGCCTACGCGGAGCAGCCGGACGACGGGCCGCGCCCCAATCCGGCAGTGGACGGCGATGCCGAGCTCGGGGTCGAGCCTGAGGTCGCCGAAGAGGTCGAGGACATCGTGCCCCCCGCGCAGCAAAGGAGGGGCGAGTCCTGATGGCGGAGTTGCGGATGCGAGAGGCGCTGCGCGACGCGATGGCGGAGGAGATGCGCCGCGACGAGGCGGTGCTGGTGATGGGCGAGGACGTCGCCGTCTTCCAGGGCGCCTTCAAGGTGACCGAAGGCCTGCTCGGCGAGTTCGGCGAGCGCCGCGTGCGCGACACGCCGATCTCCGAGAACACGATCGTCGGCGCCGGGGTCGGGGCGGCGATGGGCGGCCTGCGACCGGTCGTCGAGCTGATGACGGTCAACTTCTCGCTGCTCGCGCTCGACCAGATCATCAACCACGCCGCCGCGATCCCCTACATGTTCAACGGCCAGGCGCGGGTGCCGATGGTGGTGCGGATGCCGGGCGGCGGTGGCCATCAGCTCGGTCCCACCCACTCGCACAGCTTCGAGGCGCTCTTCCTGCAGGTGCCGGGCCTGCTCGTCGCCTGCCCCTCGACCCCGGCTGACGGCAAGGCGCTGCTGAAGACCGCGATCCGCGACGACAACCCGGTCATCTTCATCGAGCACGAGAGCCTCTACGGAGCGCGCGGCGAGGTGCCTGACAATGATGAGACGCTGCGCTTCGGTGAGGCTGCGGTGCGACGCGAGGGCGGCGACGTGACGATCGTCGGCATCCTCAAAATGGCCCACACCGCGGCCGACGCGGCCCAGACGCTAGCTGACGAGCACGGCGTCGAGGCCGAGGTGATCGACCCGCGCACCCTGCGCCCGCTCGACCTCGACACGATCCTCGAGTCGGTGCGCAAGACCAACCGCGCCGTGATCGTCGAGGAGGGCTGGCCGCACGGCGGCGTCGGCGCCAACCTGGCGACCCTGATCACCGAGCAGGCCTTCGATTACCTCGACGCGCCGGTGCAGCGGGTGACCGGCGCCGACGTGCACATGCCCTACTCGCGCCGGCTCGAGCAGGCGGCGATTCCGCATGAGGAGCACGTGGTGAAGGCGGCGCTGGCCGCGCTGGAGGGCTCGATCTGATGGCCGAGGTGGTGATGCCGCGGCTGTCGGACTCGATGGAGGAGGGGACGATTCTGCAGTGGCTGAAGCAGGTGGGGGACGAGGTGGCCGTCGGGGACGAGCTCGTTGAGATCGAGACCGACAAGGCGAACATGGCTTACGAAAGTGACGTGGCCGGAACGCTGAGTGAGATCTTGGTCCAAGAGGGCGAGACGGTTGCGATTGGGACCCCGATTGCGATGGTGGGAGATGCATCCGGGGTCTCCAGCCAGGACGGGGAAGGGACTGACCGCACTGCCGCGGGTCCTGTCACCGCAGGGGACCCCCCACCCCCTCCGGTAGCTAAAGCTTCCTCGGGGGCGGGCCCCCCTACGGTGCCACCCGCGGACGGAGCGATCAATGCGCCTTCCGAGCCGAACGGAGGCGGGCGTCCGCACGCGTCGCCGATAGCTCGAAGGATTGCCAAGGAGCGGGGGCTCGACCTGACAACACTTCAGGGCTCAGGTCCCGGTGGTCGGATCGTCAAGGCCGATGTCGAGAAGGCCCAGAGCACTAGCCCAGCCGATCGGACCGAGGCGCCTGGATCTGAACCGGGGACCGCTACATCCGAATCGGGGACCGCTGCGCCCCTTACAAGCGGGGAGACAGGTTTTGAACCTGCGACCGCTTCGCACCCGGCGCCTGCGACCGCGGGGGCCTCAGCAGGCTCACCGGCTACGGCGCCCGCCCCCGAAACCGCCAAGGGGACCGTCAGCTATGAAGAGCCGTCGAAGCTGCAGTCGACCGTGGCCAGGCGGATGTCGGAGTCGAAGGCGACTGCGCCTCACTTCTACCTGGAGGCGGAGATCGATATGAGTCGACTGGCTGCGGCTCGGGCCCAGATCAAAGCTGGGGCGAAGGAGGGTGATGTGGTGCCCTCTTTCAACGACATGGTGGTCAAGGCTTGTGCGCTGGCGCTGCGGGAGCACCCACGGGCGAACGGGGCCTATCGGGATGGGCGGTTTGAGCTCTACTCGCGGGTTAATGTCGGGGTCGCCGTAGCCGCTCGCGACGCGCTGGTCGTGCCGACGGTCTTCGATGCTGACCAGAAGAACCTGCGGCAGATCGCCGGCGACTCGCGGGCGCTGGCGCAGCGGGTGCGGGACGGGCAGATCACGCCGCCGGAGCTCTCCGGCGCGACCTTCACCGTCTCCAACCTGGGCATGTTTGGCATCGACAGCTTTGCCGCTGTGATCAACCCGCCGCAGGCGGCGATTCTCGCCGTCGGTGCAATCACCGAGCGACCCGTCGTCCGGGATGGCCAAACCACCACCGCTCACCTGATGCGGGTCAACCTCGCCTGCGACCACCGCATCCTCTACGGCGCCCCCGCCGCCGAATTCCTCGCCCGCGTGCGCTCGCTGCTCGAAGAGCCGCTCTCGCTCGCCCTATAGAGGTGCAACGTTTTGCGGCTCTCTGGGGACCGGAGCGCGTTACACCTTCTCCCAGGCCCATGGCCCCTCCGTCAAGTGCAACGTTTTGCGGCTCCATTAGCACCGTAAAACGTTGCACTTGACGGAGGGTGGTCAGCAAGTCTTGCGGGCGCCGGTAACCGCGTTCCAGGCCCGGCCGAGGGAGAAGTCCGCCGAGACGCGGAGGATGCCGGGGTGTGAGGCTCGGGCAATTGTCCACTCGCCGTGGCGCAGCAGGCAGCCGGCACCGCGGGAGATCGACCAGTAGGGGGTGAAGTTGACACGGACGAGGAAGTCGCCGGGGCGGCTGACGTCAAGGCCGAAGCCCTGCCGTCCGACCCAGAGCGTCTGGGCCGCGGCGGCGCCCATCGGCTCGACCAGGGGCTGGGAATTGCGCACCGCGTAGATACGCCAGTGGGACGAGCTCCAGCGCAAATCGAGATAGCCGGGCGCGCTTAGGATCAGCCTGCGCTCGGCAACCGATGAGTAATCGAGCGGTGCGTCCGGCAGGGCAACGTAGGAGATCGCGTTGCGGTGCAACCAGTGCTGGTATGCCGCGGCGGTCAGCTGACTTTCGTTGTCGTAGAAGATGTCGTCGCGGGTGGTGTCGAGCTGGCGCAGCCAGCCGCGGGCGAGCTCGAATTGGGTCGCCAGGTAGGCCGACTCCCAGTGGTTCGCGGTCGGCGGCACCTCGACCCGCACGCCGGTGCCGCCGTGGGCGCGCAGCCAGCGGGCCGGCGGCTGGAAGTACTCGCGCGAGGTCGAGGGGTCGCCGACGCTGCGGGCGATCTGGCTGACGCTGGCGGTCACCTGCCAGTAAAGACTGCCGGCCATCGCCAGCGCGAGGACGACGACGGAGAAGGCGCCGAGGCGCGGCCGTCGCACGAGCATCACCGCGGCCAGCACCGGGCCTCCGAAGAGGGCGCCAAGGCGCACGGCGTTGCCGCCCAGCGGGTTGTCGACGGCGAAGGCGACCAGGCACAGCCCGGCGGCCGGCAGCGCCGGACCGGTACAGGTGTCGCACCGTCCACAAGGGACGGCGGCCGGGTCGTCGAGGCAACGGCGCAGGTACTCCATCCGGCAGCCGGTGCTGGTCTCGTACTCCCGCATCGCGTCCTGCTCCGCGGTGCGGGCCGCCGCCAACGAAGAGCGCGCCGCCGCAGAAGAGCGGAATCGCGACGTAGGAGGAGAAGGCGAAGGGGAACTGGCCCGATTCGGGGAAGGCGAGGTTGGGCAGGAGGACGAGGACGAGCGCGATCGCCGCCGCGCCGACGGCGACTCGGTTGACCGGCCTGCCGCGCTCCGCCACCCCGACCAGGACGATCCCGGCGAGGAAGGCGGCGGCAACCGGGCTGGAGAGGGCGCAGGCCGCGGCCGCGGCGAAGGCGAGCTTGTCGCGGCGAACCTGCAGGCAGCGCAGCGCGGCCAGGCCACAGGCGACGCCGAGGGCGAAGGTGAGCTGGCCGTCGGCGAGCAGCGTGACCACGCCGGCGGCGAACCAGAGGGTCGCCCAGCGGGCGGGCGCGCCCCAGCGGTCGCGGACGAGGCGATCGAAGAAGTAGGAGGAGGCGACGACCGAGACCGTCCCGACCTGCTGCGGCCCCAGCAGTGAGGCGAGCGGCGGGAAGAGGAAGCTGTAAGTGAGTGTGTAGTGGCCGCCGTACCAGCTGCCGTTCCAGATCGCCAGGCCGGCGTGCTGGAAGAGCTCGGTGCGGAACACCTGGGCCGCTAGGTCGCCGACCTGCGGGTTCCACAGCAGCATCGCCAGGGCGAGCAGGGAGCTGAGGGCGACGGCCGGAAGCCAGTCTGGTCGGAGGGCCTTTGACTGGACCATTAGGGAGGGCGCCAAGGATAAAGCTGCCGTGCAACGATTTCGGTGATGAGTGCAGAAGTCCTCGTGGTCAGTTGCGGCCTCGTCGCCTACGACGAGGCGCTGGTCGCCCAGCGCTGGCTGCGCGACGCGCGCAAGGACGGCTCGATTCCTGACGTGCTGCTGCTGCTCGAGCATCCGCCCACCTACACCCGCGGCCGCCGCTCCACGCCCGAGGAGCTGCCGATGGCGGCCGAGTGGTACGAGATGCAGGGGATCGCGATCCACGACACCGATCGCGGCGGCCGCGTCACCTACCACGGCCCCGGGCAGCTGGTCGCCTACCCGATCGTCGACCTGAGCGCCTACGGTGACGACGTCCACGAGTACGTGCGGGGGCTCGAGCGGGTGGCGATCTCAGCCCTGGGCGAGCACGGCGTCGGGGCGCAGATGATCGAGGGCCTGACCGGGGTCTGGACCGAAGGCGATGCACCAAGCTGCTCCGCTCCACACGCGGAATGCGTTCAAACGCCGGACGGGATTGGGCCGGTGCCACGGCAAGCGCGCAAGATCGCATCGATCGGCGTCCACGTCAGCCGCGGGATCACCACGCACGGGCTCTCGGTCAACGTCAGCAATGACCTGCAGCCGTTCGAGTGGGTGGTGCCCTGCGGGATCGAGGGTTGCCAGGTCAGCTCACTGAGCCGCGAGCTCGGCGCCGAGCAGGGACTGGCGCCCTTCGCCGACACGGTCGCCGAACGTTACGCCGAGGTCTACGAGCGTGAGCCCACCGAGGTCAGCCCGGCCGAGCTGGGCCTCGACAACGCTAGGCTCGGAGTCGCATGAGCGAGCCGACCATCGATCGCGTCCACGTCACCCGCTCCCGCGCCAAGCCGGGTGGGATCGCGGCCGAGAGCGATGGCACCGTCCCCTTCCGCCGTGCCCGCAAGCCGCCCTGGCTGAAGGTGCCAGCGCCGGGCGGCCCGACCTACCGCCGGCTCAAGTCGATGATCGGCAACGACAACCTGCACACGGTTTGCGAGGAGGCCAACTGCCCCAACGTCGGCGAGTGCTGGGAGCGCGGCACCGCCACCTTCATGATCCTCGGCGACGTCTGCACCCGCCGCTGCGGATTCTGCAACGTGAAGACGGGCGTGCCCACCTGGAACGACCCGCTGGAGCCGCTGCGGGTCGCCAACCAGGTGAAGAAGATGGGCCTGCGCCACGCGGTCGTCACCTCGGTCGATCGCGACGATCTGCCTGACTACGGCGCCAGCGCCTTCGTCGGCGTGATCCGCTCGATCCGCATGCAGGCACCCGGCTGCAAGGTCGAGATCCTCACCCCCGACTTCCGCGGCCAGGAGATGCCGCTAGCGAAGGTGATCCACGAGAAGCCCGACGTCTTCAACCACAACGTCGAGACCGTGCCGCGGCTCTACCCGGTGGCAAGGCGCGGCTCGAAATTCCTGCGCTCGGCACGGGTGCTGAAGATGGCGAAGGAGATGGGTGGCGCCGACGTCGTCACCAAGTCGGGGCTGATGGTTGGGCTGGGCGAGAGCTTCGAGGAGATGGTCGAGACCTTCGGCCTGCTGCGCGAGCACCGGGTCCAGGTGTTGACCGTGGGCCAGTACCTGCGGCCGACCGAAAACCACCTGCCGGTGGTCCGCTACTGGCACCCGGAGGAGTTCGCGGCGCTGGAGAAGGCGGCATATGAGCTCGGCTTCGAGTCAGTCGCTTCGGGGCCGCTGGTGCGCTCGAGCTACCACGCAGACCAGAATTTGCCCCTGACGGCGGCGGACCGGCGCGATGCGGCGTCCTCGGTCGCCTAAATAGCGCTGCTATTCAGGCTCCCTGCGTCCTTGCCTCGCTTGGCCCGGCGCCGTCAGCAGCCAACAGTTCTCTGCGGGCCATCTCGCGGGCAAACGCGATGACGTCGTCAAGCGCGCGTCCCTCGTCGATCTCGAAGCGCTGGGCCAGGCCGCCGGCCAGCTCGCCGACCTGGCGCGGCTGCTCCAGCTGCTCCCAGATCCAGGCCCCGGTCGAGTTGAGCCGCACCGCGGTGCCTGCGTCGACGTCGAGCAGAACCGTCTCCTCAGGCAGGTCGCCGTGCACGGCGCGGTCGGTGCGCTGCAGCATGGTCTCGGCCGTGATCGTCGTGGTTTCGCTCATCGATCCATACCCTAAGACCGGATGAGCAGCCTCTATGGATTCGAGGTTAAGAGCGATTTGCCGCTGCGGCGGCTGAATGCGGCGGTGGGAACGCGCGGGCAGCTGCAGATCGAAACGAGGCCGCTCAAAGCGCCCGATCAGGCGCCGGTCAGCACCCTGGTCAGCGCCGACGGGCGCTGCTGGTACGCCAGCTACGAGCTTGAAGATGGGCGCTGCCAGATTGAGCTGCCGCCGACTGAGAGCTTTCTGATCGAGGCGACCTCGGGGCGCGTTGTCGTCGACAGCGAGGCCGGTGCCGAGTTGCGCGAGCATCGGATCGCCTCCTCAGCGGTTTGCACGTTGCTCTCGATGCGCGGCGACCTCGTCCTGCACGCCTCCGCGATCGAGACCGGCAATCGCGCCGTGCTCTTTTGCGGGCCGACCGAGCGTGGCAAGTCGACGCTGGCTCGAGCGCTCGGCGAAGCCGGCTACCGGCTGCTCGGCGAGGACGGGATCGCGATCGAGCTGGGTGACCGGGAGCACGTGGCCTTTCCCGGCGCTCGCGGCGTGCGCGTGCGCAGCCGTGATGGGAACGGCCGGGCCCAGACGGACCTGCTTCCCGACCCCGGAAACGGCGAGCCCGATCCCTGTCCAGTGGCGGCGGTAGTCCTGCTTGGCGAGCGCGGGGCACAGCTCACGACCGAGCCCCTGGAGCCGGCACGGGCACTGGCCCTACTGACGCCCAACCTCGTCCACAGCGGCGGCCGGGCGGCGATCGGCGCCGCCTTCGCCAATCTCGCCACCCTGCTGAGCTCGACGCCCGCCTTCGTCGCCTCGCTGCCCGATGATCTCGATGCGCTCACGACAAGCGGCAAGGGGCTGCTCGACGCGATCGATCTAGATGGCTAGACTCACCGCCACTGGCATCTACTTCTGGAGGAGAGATGAGCGAGATTCGTCCCGAGTCGTATGAGGCGCCGAGCGTCGAAGAGGTCGACACCGGCGGCTATCCGATCAGCACCGCAGCCGGTACCAGCATTCAGATTCCCGGTTGAGCAGGTGAACGACGGCGCCATGTCCTACGAGCCGCCGAGCGCCGAGGAGGTCGAGACCGACGGCAAGCAGATTGCTACCGCTCCGGGCGTCCTCGCGAGCACTACGTAGGCGCGGCGAGCACAGCTTCGGCTGGGGGCGGCTGCTCTGGCGACTCGGCCGCCGTCCCCCGCGATCGCTGACCGAGGTACCCGATCGTCCAATCGGGGCCAAGTTCGAGTTGACCTATGCCTGCAACCTGCGCTGCGGCTTCTGTTACACCGACTCGCCCCGGCACACCCTGCAGCGCACGCCCGAGCTGAGCGATGAGGAGTGGCGCGAGGTGGTGCACCAGTCGCTCGAGCTCGGCATCGTCGAGGCCGTCGTCACCGGCGGTGAGCCGTTTCTGCGCAAGGAGTTGACCCTGGGCATGGTCGAGACGCTGGCCGAGGCCAGCGTCGGCGTCACACTTAACACCAACGGCTGGTTCGTTGACGATGAGGTGGCCGGGCGGCTGGGGGCGCTGCGGGGCGTCACCGCGCACGTCTCGCTCGACGGCGCGCGGGCCGGTCTGCATGACAGCTCACGCGGTGTGCCCGGTAGTTGGCGCCGGGCAGTCGAGGGGATCGATCGCCTGCTCGGCGCCGGTGTCGGTGTCTGCGTCGTCCACGTTGTGACGCCGGGCAACGCCGATGCGGTGCCGGAGTTCCTCGAGCAGATGTGGGCGCTGGGCGTGCCCTGGATCAGGATGACGCCGGTGGTGATGACAGGTGCGGCGGCCCGCGGCGGCGACTGGCAAGTCTCGCGCCGGGCATTGCAGGACGCGGTCGACGAGTTCCGGCAACGGCGCGGCAAGGCGATGAAGATTCTTCTCCAGCCGGGAACGGGCGGCGCGATCAGCCTGCAGGGCCGCGTGGCGCCGGGCAGCTACCTGGTGCGGCCCAACGGCGACGTGCGACCCGACTCGATGCGCCCCTTCAGCTTCGGCAACGGGCTGAGCGACGGTGTCGCGGCGTGCTGGAAGTCGATCCAGAGCGACTGGAACGACGAGCGGATCAACCGCTGGGCGGATTCGCTGAAGCGGCCGGAGGATCTGCCGAAGTCGGATTTGGTCGCCTATTTGGACGACGAGATACCTGTTGCGGGGGGGCCGTCGGGCCCGACGGCCCTCTCCGAGACGCCTATCTCCGGTCGCCAAGCAAAGGTCCCGGAGCCGACCCCACCAAAACCAGTCGACCCCGCTGAGGAGATGCGCGAGGCGCGGGAGAAGGTGCACGCGCTGGCGGCAGCGCGACGGTACCGGCACACCCCGCTGCGCTGGAGTGGCAGCGAGCGCCAGCGCTTCGTCCGGCTTGCCGGCGATGGCAGCTACCTGCGGCTGAACGAGTCGGGCGGCGTGGTCATGGACGCCCTCGACGGTGGGACCCTCGCCGACGCCGAGAGCGCCCTGCGAGCGCGTTATGGCATTGACCAGGATCTGGCGCGCCAAGACGCGATCGCCGCGACGCGAGACCTGATCGACCGCCGTGTCGTGATGGCTGCCGACGCCAGCGGCTCCTTCCCGACCGAACCCGGGACAACAGATTTGCCGGGTTCCGAGCCGAACGGTTAGTGGAGCCAGCCGGGATCGAACCGGCGACCTCGGCGTTGCAAACGCCGCGCTCTGCCAGCTGAGCTATGGCCCCGTGCGGAAATTGTAAGCGCCCATTACTGAGCGACAGCCAACTACTCAGTCGTCGAAGTCAAAGTCCTTCGGCGGCTTCTGCTCGAACCAGAGCTGGTCGTCCTCGGGGGTCTCCTCGAGGAAGTCCGGTGTCTCCTCGAGCACGTCCTCCTCGTGGTGGGAAGACTCCAACTCGGCTTCGGCGACGGGAGCCGGCTCTTCAGCTGTCTCCGGCGGCGCCTCATATTCCTCGGACTCGGGCTCCTCGTCTGACTCGGCCGGCTCATCCATCTCTGGCTCGGGCTCGGGCTCAGTCTCGATCTCGGCCGCCGGCTCGGGCTCGGCATCGCGCGGCGCCTCGAGCGCCTGATCGAGTTCGTCGGAGAGCCGCTGCTCGTTCCAGAAGGCGTCGTCCTCATCGTCGTACTCGTCATCGTCATCGGGCGCGGGGCCCTGGACGCTGACCTCGGCCTCTTCGGTCTCCGCCAGTCCGGCAAGCGGATCGCTGGGCGCCAGGCGAGGCTCGGTAATCTCCTCTTCGACCAGCTCCTCGTCGGTCGGGCTCGGCGGTCCGCCCAGCTCCTGCTCGACATCGAACATCTCGGTCGGCTGTTCGGCGATCGTCTGGCGTTCCTCGGTGCTGGGCCCGGAAGCCTCGACCGCATCGGCGACGATCTCGTGCTCCCTCGCCGGCTGCTCCTCCTCGGCGGGAGCCTCGTCGACTGGTGCGGGCGCCGGCTCGGCGATGTCCTCAACGACTGGCGTCTGTTTCGGCTCGGGAAACGGTGGCGGCTCCTGCAAGTCGGCAATCGTCGGCTTACGGCGAACGCTCTCGTCCTCCGTGATATCCGGCTGCTCCATGAACTGAGTCGGCGCCTCAGCCAGCGGATCCGGCGCTTGCTCGTCGCCTGGCCGTTCCGCCTGACCGAACGCCTCGTCCTCGAGCTGCTGCAGCTCGGAATCGCCGGCGCCGTGCTGGCGCTTCAGCTCCAGATGCTCTCGAATGGCCTCGTCAAGGATGCCCATGGCTGAGTCCCAAAGCGGGAACCTAAAGCCTATGCGGTTATCCTTCGCCTTGCGAGGGCGCTGGGACGATCCTCCCACCCACGCACTCGGGGCTATAGCTCAGCTGGCAGAGCGCCTGGATCGCACCCAGGAGGTCGGCGGTTCGAATCCGCCTAGCTCCATCAGACGCAGACAAAACATTGAATATAGTGCCTCCGACTGACTTTTACGAAACGTGCAGAATCGTGTACAGTGGCCAGATGGCGGCGACTGCGAAGCGCATCAACGTGACCCTTGACGACGCACACGCAGGGAAGCTCGCGCGCCTCGCCGAGCGTACCCATGTGCAGGAGGGAACTCTTGCGCGTTCACTTCTCGCTACGGCACTCGACGACGCGGACCCGGATGCCGCTCGCATCACGGAGATCCTAGATGCCATCCCCGGCGCATGGGAGCGGACGCAGGAGGGCCTGGCCCAGGCGGCTCGCGGCGAAGGGACGCCGCTCGACGATCTGGCCTGAGTGGCGCAAGTAGTCGTCACCCCGCGAGCGCAGCGGGACGTGGACGAAGCAATCTCTTCGCTCAATCTGCCAGACAATGCCTGGACTCGAATCGGGCGCTCGCTGCGGGTGCTGGAAACATTTCCGCTCGCTGGTCCTCAGCTGGCAGGTCGGTGGGGGCCTGCCCGGTTTGTGATCGGGCCTTGGTCCTGGATGATCCTGCTCTACCACTACGAGGAATCGTCTGACCGGGTGTACGTGGTCGCGATGCACGACGGCCGGTCAGCAGCTTCGGCGACGGCCGAAGGCGCAATGGCGTGACACGCTTCGCTCGCTGGGAAACGGGGCGAAGCTGAGCACTCAAGGTGCGCTGAATAGGATCGGCGACCTGGATGCGTCGCAGGGACCTTCATAACGCGAGCGAACTGCGAGCGAGACTTGAGCGCGCCGGTGGGGCCGAATGGGTTGAGTTGCGGGCGTTGCGCACTTGGTTCGGTGGCAGGAGATTGTCGAGAGCTCGCAGGCGCCGGATAGCGGCCGCTCTCAAGGTCGAACGCATCGACGCCTACCCGCCTCGTCCTCCGAACGTGAGCGCACATCGACTTCGTCGGTGGCGCCGGGCCCGGCCCCTGTCTGGCGATAGGGAGCCCGCCGCAGGTGCGGGTGCTTGTCGAGCCCTTCCCCGACGCATCCGGGTCAACGGCGGAAGGCTTCAACGACCAGGGCATCGCGACCTACGGTCAGCCCGTGGACGTCTGCTTCGACGGCATGGGGAGGGGCCGGATCTCCGTGACCACAAGGGGGCCCCGCGGCTTTGCGATGTCGGGCGTCCTTCCGCCACTTCCGGCGAACTCCAGTTACCACTACAAGAACGAATGGACCAGCTTCGACTGGGTGCCGGCGATCGAACCCTCCTGGCCTCAGGGCAGCTACCTCATCACCGCACGCACCGGGACGATCAGGCGGAGCCACACGCTCACCCTTGTGGCTCCGCAGGGCCCCGGACTTCGTGTCCTCGGTCCAAGTACGGATCCTGGCCACAACAGCGTTTCCCCCGACTCACGCGCGAAGCTGTTATTGACGGGGTTCAAGGGGAACAGCGGCGTCAGGCTGTCGGTCTACCGCACCACTGACTTTGGGACTCCCGCACCTTTTTTCAGCGCGGCCAGCGTGCCGATCCCGGCAAGCGGAAACACCGTCGTCGAAATTCCGACGACCCCAAACGAAGCCGGCGAAGGAGAGGAACCAACCTTCATCATCACCACCCGCTCTCGCGAAAGGACTCTGATGGCGCCATTTAGTGTCGTCAAAGGGCGGGAAACGTGGCCCAACGTGATCGTAGGGCCGCTGCCTGGCAGCTGAATGAGGACGAGGCGGCCGGGGCCGGCGTCGCTAAGCCCCCTACGTCTTCACCGAGCAAGATGTGGCCATGCTTTCGGGGGCTGCGTAGCAAGCGCGCGATCGCCGTCAATATCGAGATCATGCGGGCGTTCGTCGAGTGCGCCGCGTGGCAGCTTCCTATTCTGCACTCGAGGAGCGGCTCAGAGAGCTTGAGCAAGAGACCACTGCGAGGCCCGGACAGCACGACGGGCAGGTGGATCAGATCTTCCACGCCCGCTAAAGGCGGGGATTAGTCGGCGACTCGGGCACCGAGCATCGGCACGCACTGGCTTGGGTCCATACTTCTACCGCCCGGCCACGCCGCACAGTTTCGATCTCACGTCTACGGCGCGGTGTAGGCCCAGGTGCCGCGCAGCAGGCCGTTGGACTGGTTGCTCCGCCAGGTCATGACGCACATGTAGCCGGCCGCGGCCTGGCCCGCGCCGGGGCATTGGACCGTCCCCCCGCCTTCCGCGAGCACGATGATGTGTCCTTCGGGTAGCGATTCCGGCAGGTGCGGCCAGAACTGGACGAGCGCCGTGCCCGCTTGGCTGTTGGCTGCCGCGGCGCTGTAGTCGCCCGCCTCGGTCTGTCCTGACTGCCGGACGGAGTCGGCGGTCA
>Ga0209265_1000186_pt1 | contig 15945 bp, 16 predicted proteins | sample GraSoiAngelo_103_FD_185872 | JGI IMG/M metagenome (GOLD analysis project Ga0209265, IMG submission 185872) | Grasslands soil microbial communities from the Angelo Coastal Reserve, California, USA - 14_0903_05_20cm (SPAdes) (version 2) | ecosystem: Environmental > Terrestrial > Soil > Grasslands ...
GAGCATCAGGTCGACGATTGCGGCGGCGGGCGGCTTGATTGAGGCCAGGTCGAGCGCCTCCTCGCCGCTTTCGGCCGGGACCGCCTCATAGCCGGCATCGCGCAGGATCACCTTCAGTGCCCGCAGGATTTGCGGCTCGTCGTCGCAGGCGAGGACCCGCGATCGCTCGCTCACCCGCCCTCCCGGCACGGCAGCGAGACGACGAAGCTGCTGCCCTGGCCGACCACCGAGTCGACCGTGATCTCGCCGTCATTGGCCTCGATGAAGCCCTTGGCGATCGCCAGTCCTAGCCCGGCCCCGCCGCCTCCATCGCCGTGCTGAAACGGCTCGAAGATTCGCCGCCGCTCGCTCTCGGGAATACCCGGACCCTGATCAACCACGCGCAGGGTGATCTTGCCACCAAGGAGCATCGATTTGACCAGCACCGGCCTACCGCCACCGTGGCGAACCGCGTTCTCCAACAGGTTGGCGAAGGCTCGCTCGAGCTGGGCGGCGTCGGCGTTGACGAGCGGCAACTCGGGATCGATCGCAAGGCGCACGACCCCGGAGTGTCCGATCGCGGCCCGGGCGGCCTCGAGTACCTCGGCGAGATCGACCGGCTCGCTGTGAGGCTGCGCCTTGCCCGCCTCCAGCCGCGACATGTCGAGCAGGTTCTCGACCAGGCGTGAGAGTCGCTCCCCCTCGGAAACCACCGCCGCGCTCAGCTCCTCGCGCTCCCCGCTGGTCGTGCTCGGTGAGCCGAGGGCCGCGCCGCCGGCGATGATCGAGGTCAGCGGCGTGCGCAAATCGTGCGAAATCGAGCGCAGCAGGGCCGTCTTCAGCTCGTCGCTGCGGCGCAGCGCCTCCGCCTCAACCATCTCGGCCTGCATCCGGTCACGCTCCTCGGCCAGCCCCGCCAGCTCTGCCAGCGCCCGGTCGGCCTGCTCGCGCCGGCGCTCGGCCTCGAGCGCCTGCGCCCGCGCCAGGCCGGCGACGGTGCTGCTGATCGCGGCGACGATGACGAAAGCGATCAGCGCGATCCAGTTCTCTTCGTCGGCGATCGCCAGCCGATGCAGCGGCGGCAGCTGGAAGTAGTTGAAGGCGACGGCGCTGGCGAGCGAGGCGAGCAGCCCCAGGCGCAGCCCCCAGAAGATCGAGATCAGCAGGATCGCCGGCAGGTAGACGACCCCCAGCGAGACGACCGGCGCAATCGACTTCAGCGGGTAGACGATCAGCGTGCCAGCCAGAACCGCGCCGAGCGTTGCCAACAACCCAAGCCAGGCGGGGGGCGGCTCGCCGCTCAGCCGGAGGTTCACTCACTCAGCCTGGGCTGATGCCCCCGCCGGCCGGCGGCGGCGAGGCCGGCGTCGGAGCGGGTTCGGGCGCGGCTTCCGGAGCGGCTTCGGCTTCGCCTTCGGGGGCGGCCCCTTCCCCTCCTTCGCCTTCCTTGGAAGATTCTTCGCTCGATTCTTCTTCTTCGTATTCGTTGTATTCGGATTCGCCCGAGGAGCCGTAGGAGCCCGAGGTGTGCCCGCTGTCGAGGCCCGCGAGTTCGGGCAGACTCGTCGGTTCGAGGAATTCAGGACAGTCGCCGCCAGCGGCCGCTTCCATGTAGGAGCGCCAGATCGGCCCCGCCGTCGGCCCGCCGAAGCCGGTCTCTTCGCGCGACTGCGGGTGGCCGACCCAGACGGCAGTCGAGTAAAGCGGCGTGTAGCCGACGAACCAGGCATCGGAGAGATCCTCCGAGGTGCCGGTCTTGCCGGCCTCGGCACTGCAGCCCATGTAGGTGTAGCCGGCGCCGGTTCCTTCGGTGATCACCGTCTTGAGGATGTTGGTCACGTCAGCAGCCTGCCCCTCGGTCAGCACGCGGTCACCGGAGTCGGGGTCGGTTCCCTCGACCTTGCCGTTGGGGAACTCGACCCGGCTGATCGCGGTCGGGTCGTGGTGGATGCCGCCGCTGGCCAGGGTCGCGTAGCCGTCGGCCTGTTCAAGTGGCGTGACGCCGACCGCGAGGCCCCCGATCCCCTCCGCCGGCACCGATTCGAGCGGCGCTTCGATCCCCATTTCGTGCGCCGTCTGGGTGACGTTTTCGGGACCGACGTCGAGGTCGAGCTGGGCGAAGACGACGTTGACCGAGTCGGTCGTCGCCTGAGCAATCGACATCGTGCCACCGCCGGGCTCGGCGTTGTTGACGGTCCAGGGCACACCTCCCGGCGTTTCAAGCGTCATCGGCGAAGTGCCGTCGTAGTAGGTGCTGTAGGGATCGATCCCCTGCTTGATCGCCGTGGTCAGCACGTAGGGCTTGAACGAGGAGCCAGGCTGGCGGTGGGCCTGCCAGGCGTAGTTGAATTCGCTTTCGCTTTCGGAGCCTTCGGTCGAGGCGAGGGCAACAATTTCACCGGTCTTCGGGTTGACCGAGGCCAGCCCGGCCGCCGGCCCGCCGTCCGGGTAGCAGACGCTGCAGGAGTTGACCGCTTCCTGCGCTCGTTCCTGCAGTTCAGGGTCGATCGTCGTGTAAGCCTTGAGACCGCCCTTGCGCACGGTGTTGATGCCGTACTTGTCGATCAGCTCTTGCTGCACGAGGTCGAAGAGGAAGGGGTCGCGGATCACCCGATACTTGTGGCCGGGACTGAGGCTGAGGCCGCTGTGCAGGGCTTCGCGGTATTCGTCGCCGTCGATGTAGTCCTGCTCGTGCATCGCCGCCAGCACCTCGTTGCGGCGCTGCAGCGCCGCGTGCGGGTCGAGGAAGGGGTTGTATTCGGAGGGAGCCTGCGGCAGCCCGGCGATCAGCGCCGATTCGGTCAAGCCGAGTTCCTTGGCGGGCTTGCCGAAGTAGGTCTGCGCCGCCGCCTCGACCCCGACCGCGGTCTCACCTTCGACCGTGCCGTAAGGGGCGGTGTTGAGGTAGGCGGTGAGAATCCATTCCTTCGTGTGCGCGTCCTCCATCTCATAGGCGAGGTGCGCTTCGATCAGCTTTCGTTTCAGCGTCTCCTGCGGGTTCTGGATGTAGAGGTTGCGGACCAGCTGTTGAGTGATCGTCGAGGCACCCTGCACCGGCTTGCCCCCGGCCAGCAGGTCCTTCCAAGCGGCGCGGGCGATCCCCGCCGGGTCAAGGGCGCCGTGGTTGAAGAAGTTCTTGTCCTCGATCGCAACCGTCGCGTCGCGCAGCGTCTGCGGCATCGTCCGGCCGGGTACCGGCTGGCGGATGTTTTCGGCCTGGATGAAGCCGATCAGGCTGCCATCGGCGGCGTAAATCGCCGAGGAGCGGCCCTTCTGCACTGGCTTGAGGCTGGAGAGCGGCGGCGCCGACTCATAGGTGCTGACCGCCCAGCTGCCCGCCGCGACGCCCGCGACAACCGCCACGGCAAGCAGGACCCCCAAGGGGACCATGACCTTCTTCCACTTCGAGGTATGGGACTTGCGCCTGCGCAGGCGCGTTCGGCGAGCCATTCGACTGCAAATTGTAGGGAGAACGCTAGGCTGCCAAGCCAATGTCGCGCTTCTTGCACACCTGCTACCGAATCGGCGAGATCGACCGCTCGGTCGCCTTCTACGAGAAGATCGGCTTCGAAGAGACCGGCCGCATGCCGATCGGCGACGAGGCGATCAACGTCTTCATGAATATCCCGGGTGAGGATCCGGTTCTCGAGCTGACCTACAACCACAGCGTCACCGGCTACGAGCACGGCACCGGCTACAACCACATCGCCCTCGCCGTCGACGACCTCGACGCCACCCTCGAGGGCCTAGCCGCCGCCGGCATCGAGCCCGAAAAGCCGCCCTACCGCCCCGGCGGTCGCACCGACGGCCACCGCATCGCCTTCATCCGCGACCCCGACGGCTACCGCATCGAGCTGATCGGCGAGTAGTTCCTCGGTGGGGTTTTGGCGGCCCGGGCCGCGGCCGCTAGCCAGCAGTTACTTCGGCCGATTCTCGCGAGGAGAACCGTCGCGTCTCCGGGGCTAGGAGGAGAATCAGATCCACCCCGACCCAGGCGAGATAGAACCACGGGTTGTGGTTGGCGATGTAGGTGGGAGCGGCAATGACCTGGGCGGCGATGGCCAGGAACCAAGCGATCCGATTCTGCCTCAGCAGGAAGTAAGCGAAAAGCAGCGTGATTGGCAGTCCGGTCAGTCGGACCGGGGACTGTAGGACGGCGAGCACGAGACTCGCGGTTACGTTGAGCGCGATGTAGGCCCGCAGGGGAAGCGGCGCTCTCCTCCAGTACTCCACAGAGGCGAAGAGTAGTGAGAACCCCACCAAGTGGATCGACACTGGAGACGGACCATCGAGAGGCCAGCGCTGGGAGGACGTTCGGGGAACTCCTCGTGTGCGACTGACGCGCGCCGGACCAAGCGGGGCAAGGACGCAGGGAGGCCGAATAGCGGCGCTATTTGGCCGACTGAGGACGCCGCCCCGCGCAGTGTCCGCCGCCGCCAGGCGTGCGCGAGGAGATTCCCGGGCGGCCTCTCAGCGCTCAACCACCTCGAACTGGCTCATCAGGCCGTGGTCCTCGTGGTCGAGCATGTGGCAGTGGATGACGAACCTGCCGAGGTAATCGGCGAAGTGGCCGGCGACGAGGATGCGTTCCTTGGGATAGAGAAAGAAGGTCTCCTTGAGGCAGTCTTCCCAGGGCGGCGGCGGCTTGCCGTTGCGCGAGAGCAGGTACCAGTCAGTCAGGTGCATGTGCATCATGTGGGCGACGTTGGTGCGGTTGACGATCTCCCAGGTCTCGACCGAGCCGAGCTTGGGATGGGCGTCGGCGCGGTCCGGGTTGAAGGTGCGTCCGTTGATTTCCCAGCGGGTCTTGAAGAGACCACCGATCGAGATCGTCCAGGTGTGATCGGGCTTGTGCGACGCGCGCTTGGTCCACTCGGGCAGCGGGCGCAGCCGGCGGGGCACGCGCGTGCGGTCGTCGCGACGGCGCGAATCGACCTTGAACTGCATCAGCGCGCCGACGTAGGCGTGTGAGCCCAGCGGGTGCCTGGCGCCGTGGCGAGGGCCGCTACGCAACTCGACGCCCTCACCCCGAACCTCGCTGAAGTCGACGACCAGCTCGACCCGCTCGGCCGGCCCGACCAAGACCTCCTCGCGCCGCACCGGCCGAGGCATCAAGCCGCTGTCGGTGCCGATCTGGACCATTCGCGCCCCGTTGGAGAGATAGAGGTTGTAGGAGCGAAACTGCGAGGCGTTGAGGATGCGCAGGCGGTAGCGCTGGGCGCTGACTCGGTGGTACGGCAGGTGGACGCCGTTGACCAGGATCGTGTGGGCATTAACCCCATCGGCGGGTGGGCGCCGGTTGGTGAACGGGTCGGCGAGCTGGTTGTGGTCGTCGAAGGAGCGATCAACCAACATCAGCGGCAGGTCATGCTCGCCGCTCGGCAGGGGCAGGCTGGCCTCGAGCTCATCGTCGATGATCCACATCCCCGCCAGGCCGTGCCAGACGTTGCGCGCCGTGTGGTCGAGGCGGTGGTCGTGGTACCACTGGAAGGCGGCCCGCTCCGGCTTGCCGTCCTCGACCAAGTCGTAGACGTAGGTGCGCCGGCCGCCCGGCTCGATCAGCACGTCGTTGCCGGACTGGCGCGGCGAGAGGCCGCTTGGGATGTCGCAGTAGAAGGAGGTGGAGTGGGATGCGGTCAGACCGCCGGGCTGGCCGTCGAACTGCGTGCGGTTGTGGCCACCGTGCAGGTGAACGGTGAGCTCACCCACCGACGGCGGCAGTTCGTGGTGGAAGGTGACCTCGGTGCGCTGGCCGGCGGGGCGGCGGATGGTCGGCCCGGGAAACGTCCCACCGTAGGTCCACATCCGGGTCTTCCGGCCCGGCAGCGCCTGCACCTCGGCCTCGCGGATCGGGATGTCGAGCCGCGAACCGCTGAGCACTGCTGGAAGCGGCAGCGGCACCAGAAAGGGCGCGCCGCGCCCGGGGCTGGCCGGCGGGCGGGCCGAGGGGAGCAGCGCACCCGGCCGCAGGCCGAGCGGCAGAGCCGTGGCCAGGGCCCCGCTGCCCAGGGCGCCGAGGAAAGCCCGGCGCCCCAGGCGCGGTGAATCTGAATTGGATCCAGCCGTACTGCTAGCTCGCCGGGAGCGGTACCGGTCCAGGGGCTACTACTTCGATCGAGCCGTGCATCCACGGATGGATGGCGCACATGAAGTAGATCGTCGTGCCCGCGGCGGCGGTCACCTTTTGCACGATCGAGGCCTTGGGCTTGTTCCCGGTGAACCAGGAATCACCCTTCTTGGTCACGCTGCCGAGCGTGTCCCAGCCTTCAAGCCCGACGTCGACCGGGTTCACTTTCACCGGCCCGTTGCCGTTGGTGCCGTGCCATTTAGCGATCGACATGCAGATGTGTTTCGGCGTGAAGCAGGTCTGACGCGCCTTCGGCGTCTTCGGGATCGAGCCCTTGGTGACCAGCGAGAAGGTGTGCGGGCCAACCTGTTTCGGGTTGGTCTGGTTCAGCACCTCGAGTTCGGCGCCGCTGGCAATCGTCTTCGGCGCTTCGAAGTGCAGGCCGCCTTTACCGGCCTTGATGAAGACGGTGTTGGCGGGGCCCAGGTCGGCGGCATTTGCCATTGACGGGGCAAGGGCAAAAACCGCGATCAGGCCAGCGGCGATCGCGATGATCCCCCTGGCTGAAACACGGGAAAGTCGCTTGTTCAACTTGCTCTCCTTCTGGGGCGCTGCGGGCCCCTGGACGAATGGACGGCGAAATGTAACTGGCGTTGCCCGAGCTATCAAGGGGGTTAAAGGCCTTAAAGCCGGGAACTCCAGGATCAGCGCTGCCATTCGACCCGGGAGGACTGCCATGGACCTCGCTCTCTTCGCCCTTCGCCTCGTCGTCGGCCTGCTCTTCGTCGGCCACGGGGCCCAAAAGCTCTTCGGGGCCTTCGGCGGTGGCGGCCTCGATGCCACCGTTGCGACCTTTGAGCGGATCGGTCTGGGGCCGGCTCGCCTGCACGCGATCGCGGCGGGCTGCGCCGAGTTGGGCGGCGGACTGCTGCTCTCCCTAGGCCTCCTGACACCACTGGCCGCAGCCTCGATCATCGCGGTGATGGTCACGGCGATCATTACGGTGCACGTCCGTAACGGCCTCTGGAATACGGAAAAGGGCTTCGAGTACAACCTGGTGCTAATCGCCGCGGTCTTCGCCGTCGTCGGCGCCGGCCCCGGTGCCTGGTCAGTTGACAACGCCCTCGGCCTCGCCCTCAGCGGCACCGGTTGGGCGCTCGCCGCGCTCGCCGCCGGCCTGATCGGTTCGATCGGCACTGTGCTGATCGGGCGAGGCTGGGAACATGGGCCACGTGAGCGAGGTCGACCGGGAGGATTTGGCAGAGGTTCTGGCCCGGCGCAGGCTCACCCGCGATGAGGCGCGCCAGGAGTCGATAGACCGACGCCACGCTCGGGGAGGCCGCAGCGCCCGCGAGAACGTCGAGGACCTGGTTGATCCTGGCTCTTTCGTCGAGTACGGGCGCTTCGCGATCGCCGCTCAGCGCGGCAGGCGCGAGCTTGATGATTTGATCGCCAAGACGCCGGCCGACGGGTTGATCGGCGGCACGGCGCGGATCAACGGTGAACTTTTCGGCGAGCGGTCCGCCTGTGCCGTGCTCTCCTACGACTACACCGTGCTCGCCGGCACCCAGGGCGCCCTCGGCCATCGCAAGAAGGACCGCCTCTTCGAGCTGATCGAGCGGATGCGCCTGCCTACCGTCTTCTTCGCCGAGGGCGGGGGTGGCCGGCCGGGCGACACCGACTACCCAGTCGTCTCGGCCCTCGACACGCGCGCTTTCGCACTCTGGGCCGGCCTCTCCGGCCTGGTGCCGAGGATCGCCGTCGTCGCCGGCCGCTGCTTTGCCGGCAATGCCGTGATCGCCGGTTGCGCCGACCTGATCGTCGCTACCGAGAGCATCTCGCTCGGCATGGGCGGGCCGGCGATGATCGAGGGTGGCGGGCTGGGCAAGGTCGACCCCGACGAGGTCGGCCCGATCGCGGTGCAGGCAGCCAACGGGGTCGTCGACCTGGTCGTCGCCGACGAGGCCGCGGCCGTGGCCGCGACCAAGCGGCTGCTCGGCTACTTCCAGGGAGCACTGCCGGCGGGCGACGCCGTCGACCAGGAAAAGCTGCGCGACGCCGTGCCCGAGCGCCAGCGTCGCGCCTACGCGGTGGCGCCGATCATCGAGACGCTTGCCGACATTGACTCGGCGACCTTCCTGCGCGAACGCTTCGCGCCCGAGATGGTGACGGCGCTGATCAGGATCGAGGGGCGCCCGCTCGGCGTGATCGCCAACGACACCCGCCACGTCGCCGGCGCGATCACCAGCGACGCCGCCGACAAGGCGTCTCGCTTCCTGCAGCTCTGCGACGCCTTCGACCTTCCCGTCGTCTCGCTGGTCGACACACCGGGGATGATGGTCGGCCCCGAGGCCGAGGCGACCGGCCTGGTCCGCCACGCCTCGCGCCTGCTGCTCGCCGGCGCGGCGCTACGGGTGCCGCTGATCGCCGTGATCCTGCGCCGCGGCTACGGGCTCGGCGCCCAGGCGATGACCGGCGGCAGCATGCACGAGCCGCTGCTTACCCTGGCCTGGCCCTCCGCCCACCTCGGCCCAATGGGACTCGAGGGTGCGGTGCGGCTCGCCCTGCGCAAGGAGCTCGAGGCGATCGCCGATGAGGGCGAGCGCGAGCAGCGCGTCCGCGATCTAACGATGGCAGCCGAAGAGAACGCCAAGGCGCTCAACGCGGCAGCTCTGTTTGAGATCGACGACGTGGTCGACCCGGCCGAAACGCGCTCGTTGATCGCCTCGACGCTGGCCGCGGCGCGGGCGCACCGGGGCGAACGGGACGAGCGCCACCGCTACATAGATGCCTGCTAAGCCCTCATGAGAGGCGCAACGTTTTACGGCCCTCACAGGGGGATAAAACGTTGCACCGGCCGGGGCCTCAGAGGTTGATCGGCGACATGTCGGCGTAGCGGTCGCCAGCGGCGGCGCCCACCGGGGCGACCTCGTCGATTCGGCGCAGGTCCTCGTGGCTCAATTCGATCTCCGTTGCCACCGCGTTCTCTTCCAGGTAGCGACGGTGCTTGGTTCCGGGGATCGGCGCCACGTCGTCGCCCTGGGCCAGCACCCAGGCCAGCGCCAGCTGGCCCGCGGTGACGTCCTTCTCGGCGGCGATCTCCTCCACCCGCTTGACCAGCTCTAGGTTGCGCTCGAAGTTCTCGCCTTCGAAGCGCGGATTGACGCGGCGGAAATCGTCCTCGGGCAGATCCTCGGCGGAGCGGAAGCGACCGGTTAGGAAGCCGCGGCCAAGCGGGCTGTAGGGGACGAAGCCGATGCCGAGCTCGCGCAGCGTCGGCAGGATCTCGTCCTCGGGGTCGCGACTCCAGAGCGAGTACTCGGTCTGCAGAGCGGTGATCGGGTGGGCGGCGTGGGCGCGACGGATCGTCTCCGGCGCCGCCTCGGAGAGGCCGAGGTGGCGCACCTTGCCCTGCTCGACCAGCTCCGCCATCGCGCCGACGGTCTCCTCGATCGGCACTTCGGGATCGACCCGGTGCTGGTAATAGAGATCAATCGTGTCGATCCCAAGCCGCTGCAGCGATGCCTGGCAGGCCTCGTGCACGTACTCGGGGTCGCCGCGCACGCCGAGGCGCTCGCCGCTCGGCCCGCGCACGTTGCCGAACTTGGTCGCCAGCACGACCTCGTCGCGGCGAGCGGCGATCGCCTTGCCGACCAGCTTCTCGTTGGTGAACGGCCCGTACATGTCGGCCGTATCGAGGAAGGTCACCCCCAGCTCGAGCGCCCGCTCGATCGTCGCCGTCGCCTCCGTCTCGTCCGCCGAGCCGTAAAACTCCGACATTCCCATACAGCCCAGCCCCTCAGCCGAAACCTCCAGGCCGGCGCTGCCAAGCGTCCTCGTTTCCATGCGATTCCGTCCGTTCCCGAATAAGAACCGGCGACGGTCCCTGCGCACCAGGAAGACCATCGCCGGCAAGTTGCCACTAGTGAAGCGCTGTCCGTACTCAAGTACCCGCTAAGGGAAGGGCAAACCTTCTGGGGTGACGTAAACTGAAGCGAGCAGCACGCTGCCCGGAGGGAAACGAATGTCAAGCGAGCAACGCGAAATCGCCGACGGCACACTCATCGTTCGCAGCCAGCAGAGCGACGGCAGTCTGGTAATCGCTTTTGCCGGCGAGCTCGACCTCGCCAACTCCGGTACCGCGGAAAGCGCGCTCGAGGACTCGCTCGCCGACGGCGCGCCGGTCATTGTCGATATGCGCGAACTCGAGTTCATCGACTCAACCGGGATCGCCCTGCTCGTCTCGACCCTGAGCCGCAACGAGGATGGCACCACGGTCAGCTTCATCCCAAGCGACTTTCCCGCCGTCACCCGGGTGCTCGAGCTGACCGGCCTCGCCGAGCGCCTGCCGCTGGCCAAGGCCTAGCCGCTCCGGGCAGGTAGGGCCGCGACGTCGGCGCCTAGGCGCGCAGCTTGTAGCCGTGGCTGAAGAGGCGCAGATTGACCAAAAAGAGAGCAGCGGTCGCGGCGGTCAGGGCCAGGAGCGAGAGAGCGATGCTGACTTCGCTGAAGCCGACGAAGCCGTAGCGGACCAGGTTGATCATGTAGTAGATCGGGTTGAAGCGAGTCAGGGTCTCGAACGGCTGTGGCAGCAGGGCGGCTGAGTAGAAGACGCCACCGAGGAAGATCAGTGGCTGCAGGACGAAGGTCTGGACGAAGGAGACATCGTCGAACTGCTCGGCGCGCACCCCGGTGAGAACGCCGAGCTGGGCGAAGAAGAAGCCGACGAGGGCAAGCGAGGGGATCAAGACCAGGACGTGGTCCACGGGTAGGCCGACCAAGATCACCGAGATACAGAAGGTGATCACCGCAACCATCAAGCCGCGCATGAAGCCGCCGAGCGAGAAGGCGAGCAGCAGCTCCAGTGGCGAGGCCGGCGAGGAGAGCTGGTCCTGGATCGCCCCCTGGAACTTCTGCTGCAGGATCGAGGAGGAGTTGTTGGCGAAAGCGTTGGTTGAGAAGGCCATCATGATCAGCCCCGGGATGACAAAGAGGATGTAGTCGATCCCGTGCAGATGCTTGATCCGCGAGCCAAGCGCGGCGCCGAAAACCATGATGTAGAGGAAGGTTTCGAGCAGCGGCGCGCCGAGCGTCTGCTTCTTGATCTTCATGAAGCGGTTGACCTCGCGGCGCCAGAGCGTGGCGAAACGAATCTGCGCGGCGCTCACGGAGTGACGACCTCGGCGTGCGAGCGCGAGAGCTCCTTGCGCCCGACCAGGGCAAGGTAGGCGTCCTCAAGGCTGGCGACGCCGTAGCGCTGGGAGAGCTCGCTGCTGGTGCCCTCGCCGACAATCTGGCCGCCGTTAATGAAGGCGATCCGGTCGCAGAGCTGTTCGGCCTCCTCGAGGTAATGAGTGGTCAGCAGGATCGTCGTCCCTTCCTGGTTGATCCGCTGCACGTAATGCCAGAGCTCGAGCCGCAGCTCGACGTCAACTCCGGCCGTGGGCTCGTCGAGGATCAGCAGGCGCGGCCGGTGCATCATCGCGCGGGCCAGGATCAGCCGCCGCTTCATCCCGCCGGAGAGCGTGCGCGTGCGTTCGTCGCGCTTCTCGGTCAGGGAAAAGGTCTCGAGCAGCTCCACGGTGCGCGCGGCCCGCTCACGCTTGGGCATACCGAAGTAACCGGCGTGGTAATCGAGTGTCTCGGCGACGGTGAGGAACCAGTCGAGGTTGGGCTCCTGCGGCGCCAACCCGACCGCTTGCCGCGCCTCGCCGTAGTTACCAGTGGCGTCGTGGCCGAAGACGTGGATCGAGCCGCCAGTCGGCTGCGCCAACCCGGTCGTGCAGTGGATCAGCGTCGACTTGCCGGCACCGGTCGGGTAGCGCTTCGCCAGATCCTCGATGTTCAGGGCCGCCTCGGGCACGGCGACAAACCTAGAGGACGGCCGGGGCCGACCACCCCGGGACGGCCCCGGATCCTCAGCGGGCGGCCCGCTCGAGTTCGCGATTCATCATCCGCATCAGCAGCTCATAGGGCGGCGAGAACTTGCGCTGCAGCCAGTGCAAGAAGCGCCCGTCAGGCGAGGTGAAGACCATGTAGCGGTTCTTCTCGATCGCCTCGAGGATCTTCTCGGCGACGCTCTCTGGACTAACCGCACGGCGCTCGAAGAGGGCGATCAGCTTGCGCATTTTCGGGTTCTCGCGATCGATTCCGACGATGTCGACGGTGCCGACCAGCGGCGTCTTCACCGCCCCCGGACAGGCCAGGCTGACGCCGATGCGGTTCTTGCGCAGATCGAAGCGCAGCACCTCCGAGACGCCACGCAGACCGAACTTGGCGGCGCTGTAGGGAGCGTGCCAGGGCAAGCCGAACAGGCCCGCGACGGAGGCGACGTTGACGACGTGGCCGCCGCGGCGGGCCTCGATCATCGGCGGCACGAAGCACTCGAGCACACTGATCGGGCCGATCAGGTCGATCTCGATCGTGCGCCGCCAGTGCTCGTGTTCGAGCTGCTCGATTTTGCCCCAGGTGGAGATGCCGGCGATGTTCATCACCACGTCCATGCTGGGAACGATCGCGTGCACTTCCGCGGCGAAGGCGACCACCGCCTCGTGATCGACGAGATTGAGCGTGGCGAAGTGGGAGACGGTCCCCCCCGCACCGCAAATCTCAGCGGCGACCCGCTCGAGCCCCTCGGCGTTGCGATCGGTGAGGAAGAGCTCGGCGCCTCTGCCCGCGGCGGCAATTGCCGTCGAGCGGCCGATGCCGCTGGCCGCCCCGGTAATCAGGCAGCGCTTGCCGCGGAGGTCGCGGATGCCCAGCTTCACAATCTTGCCTTGAAGTCCGGCTCTACCTGGAGCGAGTTGAGGGTCATCGCCAGCATCTCGTAGTGGCCGATCAGCATGCAGAGCTCGATCAGCAGGATCTCGTCGAGGTAGCGGCTCAGCTCGGCCCAGAGCTCATCGCCAATCCGGTCACCCCCATGTAGCTCGTCGGCCGCCTGCAGCAAGAGGGCGCGGCGCTCGCTCCAGCCGGGCGCGTCGGGGTCCTGGCGAACCCGGGCAATCTCCTCTTCGCTGAGGCCGGCTCGCCGCGCCATGCGCTCGTGCTGGGCCCACTCGTACACGCTGCCGGTGTTGTGGGCGACCCGCAGGATCACCAGCTCGGTCTCCTCGCGCGGCAGCTTGCCGCCCGGCATCAGTGCCCCCGCGAACCAGAGCCAGCGACGGAAGAGACCGCGGTGGCGGCCCAGGGTGGTGAAGACGTGCGGCGGCCGTCCGCGGGTGGCGACGCCGGCCAGCTTGGCGATCGTGAAGTTGACCCAGCCGAGTTGGCGCCGGTCGCCGGGTGCGATGCGGGGTTCGTTGGGCTCGTTCATCCGCAAGACCGTAGTCCACGGCGTAGGCTGCCGCAGTGGCCCAACCGCTGCTCGCCGTCGACACGCCCTCGCTGCTCTTCCGCGCCTTCTACGCGCTGCCCGACTCGATCAAGGGGGCCGACGGCAAGCCGGTTAACGCTCTGCTCGGGACAGCGAACCTGGTCCTGCGCGAGGTCGAGCTGCATGAGCCGCGCGCCGTCGTCCTCTGCTTCGGCCCCGACGCCGCCTCCTATCGGACCGAGCTCTATCCCGCTTACCACGCCGAGCGCGAGGCGGCGATGCCTGACGACCTCTTGCCCCAGTTCGCCGCCGCCCGTGACTTCTTCGCCGCCTTTGGCTGGACAGTGGCGACCAGCGATGACCTCGAGGCCGATGACCTGCTCGGCACCTACGCCCGCGGCGAGGCCGAGGCCGGCGGCCGGGCGCTGTTGATGACCGGCGATCGCGACATGTACCAGTGCGCCGGCGAGCGGGTCACCGTCCTCTATGTGAAGACGGGTGGCAAAGGCAAAGGGGCCGAAGCGGTCGGCCGGGCCGAGGTCGAAGAGCGCTACGGAATCCCGCCCGCGCTTGTCCCCGACTTCATCGCCCTGCGCGGTGACCCCTCCGATGGCCTGCCCGGCGCCAAGGGCGTCGGGCCGAAGACTGCTGCCGAGCTGCTGCGCAGCCACGGCTCGCTTGAGCGCGTGCTCGAGAACGCAATCCGCGAGCGCCGCCCGGCGCTGCGCGCCTCGCTGATCGAAGCCGCCGACGATCTGCGTGCCTTCAAGGACATCGCAACCCTGCGCGATGCCGGGCTCGAGCCTCCCGCCGATCGCGAAACCGACTGGGCTAACGCGGCCAAGGCCGCACACGAGCTGGGCATGAACCGCCTCGCCGAACGGCTGCTTGCCGAGGCCTAGTCCCGCCGCGCGTGCTACTACTTCGATTACCTTGATTGAAGCGGACCCAGGCAAGGTCGTCGACCTCTCGGTGATGCTCTCCGAGCACCTGCCGGTGACCTGGCCGGAGCACATGCCGTTCGCCCACAAGAACTGGAGCTGGTTCGAGGAGGACGAGCTGCCAACCGGCGCCTGCACCTGCTCGCTCGGCCCCTACGTGACCCACTTCTTCATCCTCGACGAGCACGCCGGCACCCACGTCGACGCTGCCTCGCATTACTTTCGGGATGGGGATAGCTCCGAGAAGCTCGACCTCTCGAAACTGATCGGCCCGGCCGCCGTCATCGACCTTCGCCACCTCGACGGCAAAGCCGAGGACGGGGCCAGCCCGGCGATCACAGTCGCCCACCTCGAAGCCTGGGAGGCCGAGCACGGGCGCTTCGAGGGGGGTGAGATCGCGCTGCTCTTGACCGGCTGGTCCAAGCACTACGTGAAAGGCGAGGCCGGCCGGGCCTTCCTGCACGAGCCGGTTGTGCTGCAGTCCCGCCCAGCCTGGCCCGCTCCCGAGGCCGACGCCGCGATCTTCCTGCACGAGCGCGGCGTCAAGACGATCGGCATCGACGCCCCGAGCGTGGGATCGGCCGAGGAGGGCAACGAAGTCCACCGCGCCGGCCTCAGTCGCGAAATGGCCTTTATCGAGGGCCTGACGAACCTGGATCGACTGCCTCCCCGCGGCGCCTCCTTCATCTTCCTGCCGCTCAAGATCGACGTCGCCAGCGGCGCCCCAGGCCGCGCGATCGCGATCCTGCCCTAGCGCATCCGACTTTAACCCCATCCCAGTGGGGTGAATGCCGGAAGGGCAGCGCTCAGGCCGAAGTCAAGCTGCGCTCGCGCTGATCGGCGTACGAGAAGCGCATCGCGTCGTCGATCGGGCCGCGGCGGATCGTTCTGATGTCAAGCACGTAGTTCTGGCGCAGCTTCCAGGGCTCTTTCGAGCCCTGTTTGGGGAACTGGTCGAGCGAGCGCAGGACATAGCCGGAGGTGAAGTCGAGCAGCGGCAGCTCCTCGACGCTGGGATCGGAGAGCTCGGGCACACTTTTGCGGTAGCCGTGAGCATCCATGTGGGCGAGCACCCGGCAGACGTATTCGGAGGTGAGGTCGGCCTTCAGCGTCCAGGAGGCGTTGGTGTAGCCGACGGTGAAGGCGCAGTTGGGCACCCCGCTCAGCATCATCCCCTTGTAGGCCATCTTCTTCGAGACGTCGACCGGCTCGCCGTCGACGACGAGCTCGATGCCGCCGAGGAAGAGCAGGTTGAGGCCAGTCGCGGTAACGATCACGTCGGCCTCGAGCTGCTCGCCGGAGTCGAGCTTGATCCCGTTCTCGGTGAAGCGCTCGATCGTGTCGGTGACGACCGTCGCATCGCCCTTGCCGATTGCCTCGAAGAGGTCGCCGTTGGGCACCAGGCACATCCGCTGGTCCCAGGGGTTGTACTTCGGCTTGAAGTGCTTGTCGATGTCATAGCCGGCCGGTAGCGAGCGTTCGACCCCCCGCCGGATCATCTTTTTAACCGCCTGCGGGCGCCGGCGGCTGAGCTGGTAGATGAATGACTGCAGCGCCACGTTCTTCCAGCGCACGATCGTGTAGACGGCCTTGTCGGGGAGGAAGCGGCGCAGCCCGTTGGCGATCGGGTCTTCGGCGGG
>Ga0209265_1000188_pt1 | contig 15811 bp, 15 predicted proteins | sample GraSoiAngelo_103_FD_185872 | JGI IMG/M metagenome (GOLD analysis project Ga0209265, IMG submission 185872) | Grasslands soil microbial communities from the Angelo Coastal Reserve, California, USA - 14_0903_05_20cm (SPAdes) (version 2) | ecosystem: Environmental > Terrestrial > Soil > Grasslands ...
CCCATACCAGCTGCAATAAATACCATATCAGCATCGCCTAGTGCGGCACGTATCTCAGCCGCGCTCTCAGTGGCAGCGCGCATACCTGTTGCAGCGTTGCCACCAGCTCCTAAACCCTTGGTATAGTGCTGCCCAAGGCAGATACGGTCAAGAGTTGGCGTGAGAGCAAGGACCTGAGCATCGGTATTCATAGCGATATAGCGCACGCCTCGTACTCCCGCACTCATCATGCGGTTAATCGCGTTCATACCGCCACCGCCAACGCCGACTACAGCAATGTCTACGTGATGTTGGGCCTGTGCTAGGTCGTCGAAAGCTGCGTGAGATGAAAAGGCATGGTCTTCTGCGGTATCTCGTTGCTCATCAGTTTCCCAGTCGGACCGCATACGCTCACCCTGCCACGGCACCGCTTCTTTCTCTACTTCGTGTCGCAGTACGGCCCACTGGTCCTCTTGTTCTACATGTTGATCCGGTCGGACGTTCGCCATCTCAACCCATTCTTCTGGGGCGATGTCTCGTTTGTGCGATTCGTGGAACATTGGCTGCATGCACACCCCCATTTCCTCTTGTCGGGACTTACGGCACGAGATACTCGCCGCGAGGCATAGTGAGCAAGTGCCGACTCTTCTTGCTCGTCGTTTTTCCGTGGTTTATCAGGTAGTGGCCCCTCTTGACGCTGTGAGCCTCAGTCCTTTATTAGGACAAGACCTGACACTACTAAAAAACATACTACCCGCATTGTAACAACAGTGTCAAGTCTGGATGAGAGAGTCTTTGTGTCTCTATGGGTTGCTTGCCTCTAATTAAGATAACGAATGAAATGGGGGGGGAGTGATACAAAATAGGAATGATATTAAAAATCTCTCAGTTCTAAACTATGCTCATAGAGTGAGACCTGAGGCTTGACTGCTCTTGCTAGCGAAACTCCAAGCATCACTCTATGAGGAACACTTATTCTTTTTTGAGAGAGATAGCAGTACCGCTTTTTGCGGCCTTTTTCTCTCGTTGAGCCTCTTTTTTCTGTTTGTTGGATTTAGGTGCTGCCTTCTGCACCTTTTTTTGCTCTTTATTTGCCATAGATGCGAACCCTCCTGAATCTGGTTTACAAGATGACAAGCTGCCACGTAGGTGCCTGTCCTCCCTATTGTACCAAATTCGGGTTAGAACGCATAGTATCGCCTTTTATGAGGACCAGGGCAACCACAAGGAATTGTCTCGGCAATGGACGGTTCTCGATGAGCAAAATGCATTCATTCCATTGTAGGGGCAATTCCTTGTGGTTGCCCTGTTTTATGAAACGTGTTTATATTCTCTTTGCGTGGTCAAAGGGCTTAGTTGCTCCTCTTCATAGCTAGCCAATGCATGAGTAATCATGCGGATGACGTTTCCTATGTCCATCGGCTTGCGCAATTGATAAATACCCCGCTTTTCCAATTCCTGCACTGGCAAGGTAGCGCTCATCATAATGGCAGGAACGTTTTGCAGTTCTTTGACATGTTGTAAGCGGTCATATAATTCCACCCCATTGATCCCCGGAAGGCGATAGTCAAGCAGGAGCAGACATGGCTGGATGGCGGGTGCCTGTTCTAAGGCTCTTTGCCCATGATCGATCACCACTGTATGATAGGGTGTTTCCTCTTCAATAAGCTGTTGTAGGAAATTCCCAATATCCGCGTCATCTTCGACAATAAGTATTGTTGGATTGGGGGGGACATATGTTGCTGGTGGAGGAACTACTTCCCCTGGCATATTAAACTCCTTATTCTTCAATTGCAATGGCTGAGCAATGCATATTTATATTATACCTTTTTAACGGTTAGTGATGGGGTTTGGTGACACGTAAAATGTGTCAATGTTGTGACATTTCCTGACGCAGTGTGAGGTAAGGGGAAGGGTGTTCGCTCTGTTTATTAAAACCTTGAGTACTCTTCTCTTTCTGCTACTTGACAGAAAGTTTGCCATTCTCTATACTTGATATAGTTGATCGAGTTAATTGTTAAGAAAACTGCTAAGTATATGGCGTAGGCTTGGACAGCCGAGGGAGAGTAAGTCGTGAGTAGCAACAGCTTCTGGTGGTGTTTATATACGATAGGTTCGCCACGTCGGAGTACTCAACGGCTCATCAAGAACATTGTGCAGCTACCCTGCGTGTCCAAAGATAAACAAACCTTCCTGCCTCTGATAACCTATTTGCGCCAGAATGGGTACTATCACTACATGTGTCTCTGTTGTTGTTAACAGAACTCCTTCTATTCCCTTTCATTCAATTAATGAGCACATCACCTGATTAGCTGTAGTATGTCTCATAAAGTCTATTTTGAATGCGAAGCTGGAATAGTTACTCATTTCGTGCTATATATTCTTGTTTCTTAGAGTCACTGATGATTGTTGTCATACAGGACGAAGGCCCTAAAAGATGCTCACCTACTCTTTTTATATGGGAGATAACAATAAATGAATAAGTCATTACGCTTAATGTGTGTCTTAGCGCATCCAGACGATGAGTCGTTGGCACTTGGAGGAATGCTTGCCAAATATGCCGCCGAAGGAATCGAAACCTCTCTGGTTATGGCGACGCGTGGTGAGCGCGGCTGGTTTCGTGATTGGCGCGCATATCCAGGGGAACGCGCTCTTGGTGCTCTTCGTGAGCAAGAGCTGCGTGCCGCCAGTGAAGCGTTGCGTATCGCGCGGCTTGACTTTCTCGATTATACCGATGGGTGTCTGGACAGTGCAGATGAAAGCGAGGTAATCGCTAAGATTGTACACTTGCTGCGCTTGGTACAGCCCCACGTGGTTGTCACTTTTGGTCCAGATGGTTTATATGGACACCCTGACCATATTGCCATTTCACAGTTCACAACTTCTGCCATCATCTGTGCCACCGATCCAAGTTATCCGTGTGCCCGTCATCTTGCGCCTCATTGCGTGTCAAAGCTGTACTATAAGGTCGCATCTGAGCATTGGTTCACGCGCTATATGCCGATCTTTGGTGAATTTATTATGCATATTGATGGTCAGGAGCGTCGAGCACATCCATGGGTAAGCTGGACAATTACAACGCGTGTTGATACAACTGCTTATTGGCGAGCTGTCTGGCAAGCGATTCGTTGTCATCAGACACAGATCCCTGCCGCCAGTGTTTTGGAGCGCATATCTGAGCAGGAGCACGAGCAATTGTGGGGTCCACAAGAATTTTATCGGGCATTTAGCCTGGTCAATGGCGGTCGTCGCGAAGAACGTGATCTTTTCGAGGGTCTAAACACTGTTGCTGCCAATGTTTCTGTCCCCCTTCATGACAAGCAGCTCTCTTATGCTGGAGTAGAGTTGGCGTGCTAAAAAGCCTGTTCCTCAAAGAAGCAAAAAACTCAATAAAATATTGACAAATTCATTATTTTTCTTTATTGTTTCTAAGAGAAGAATAATACTTCTTTACATGGCTAGCACTTGTATTGTAAAAAGTTCCTATGTTTTATCAGGAGTTTCATGTCATGGGTATGTCACAGCCTGTCCAAGAGAGAGCGCCTCGCGTAGATGCTCACCTGGGTAAGTTTGCGCAAGGTTGTACCGTGCTACTTACCGTCTTGGCTTTTGTCCTCCTACAACCTATTTTCACTCTTATTACTGCTATTGTCATGGCAATCAGTGCTCTCGTGCCCAAGGCTAGCCCGTACCGCCTGCTCTATCAGAGGGTTGTCGTGCCTCTAGGCTTGCTCAAGCCGCGCATTGTTGGGGATGATCCCAGCCCACATCGTTTTGCGCAGGGGGTCGGGGCTATCTTTCTTTTTGCGTCCAGTGCTGTACTTTTTTTTACGCATATTCCTGTGCTTGGCTGGACGCTAGATCTGATCGTCTTCGTATTATCGAGCATTAACTTGACAGCAGGGTTCTGTGTTGGTTGCTTTATCTATTATCATCTAGGACGTGCTAGTATCCTACCCAAGGTGCGTTATGAGGGCGGTTTCCACTGGCGGGGAGTGTAAAAATACATGTTGGAAATGGTTATTCGTCTAGGTACCGTGGTCGCTATCGGTGCAGTGGTTGTGCTACTGGCTTGGCTGGGGCGGCGGTTCGTAGAGGCACAACGCCGCAAAGCGCTGGCTGCGACACCCTGGAGTCTACTCGTCGGTGTTGGGGATACGCCAAAGGCTGCTCATGCTGTGGTACGTATACTGGCCTTCAAGAGTGCTGACTGTCGTCAGTGCCGCGAGTTGCAAGAGCCTGCGTTACAACGGGTCTTGCAGGCACGTCGGGATACGGTCACTGTAGTGAATGTTGATGTAACCAGCGAGCACGAGCTTGTTCAGACCTATCGTGTGCTGACGGTGCCCAGTACGGTGATACTGGATGCAAAGGGCCAGGCACGAGCGATCAATTATGGTTTTGCCGATACACAACGGCTTCTCGAACAGATAGATGAGGTGCTGGTAGCTAATGGATAATGAGAGTGGTCTCCCGGAAGAAGTAGAGAGAGGGAGCGATGAACTGCTGGCGCACGATCATTTGCGTCTGCCGGAAGGGGCGTCCTTTCTGGTACGCATTCACGCCGTACGCTCATGGCTCACACGTCGGCAGCAAGAAGCGAACCTGGCAATTGGCAAGGCAGCCCTCGCGTTACAGGATGTGATGGAGCAACAGAGCACAAAACTGCGCCGTCGCGAGCAACTGGAAGTCCAAAAACGTATCCAATACGTGCAACAGCAATTGCAAGATGCGCAACAACAGCTACAAGCTTTTGAAGAGGCTGAAGCCCTATTTGAGGACTGTATTGCGCATACGACAAGCAGTGAACGCGCTCTGGTAGAGTACTATCTGACGCTTGAAGATCTCATACAGGAGAGTCCTGAGCAGAGCACAACTGTCTCAGGTAGCCCATCGGGCAGGCGCTCGACTCTGGCAGAAGTTCAGCGGCGGGTTGAGCATGTTGGCATCGCACAGGAGGAAGATGAGTAAATGCTCATCTTCCTCACTGAGTCTGTAATTGTACTGTTGTGTTATTCCCGAAGAGCAAGACCAGACCGGACAGAGGGACTGGCTTCGCGGAAGGAAAATCAATGTATCCTTGTTGGGTGGTATTTGGCATGGCGATGGGGTTGACGGAGATCATCTGTGGTCTGGCTGTGCGACCGTCTGGAAAAATGAGTTGTGTTTGTTCTGTAAATGGCACGCCTATTGGCTGTTGTCCATTATTTTGCGTCTTGATATAGACACGCACCGTATAAGCGCTCAGATGTTTGCGGATATCTGAAAACTTTTCCGCCTCTTGCGCCTGTAACACGGTAATCTGTATGCCATTGACTGTTACACGCTGATTGATATTTGGTATGGTACCGATCAGGTTTGTCGTCACCACTGTTGGTGTCGCGCTTTCACTGGTGGTATCGAGAATGGCATTGACTCCTGGAAAATATCTGTACGTCATGATAAGTGCAAGAAAACCAAGTGTCAGTACCATCAGTAGTCCCAATGTTAGCCCCAGGCCACGCCTTGCTTGTGCTGGCTCGCTCTCGCCATCGATGTCGATATCTATCTTACTATGATGTTCCATTGTTATTCCTAACCTGCTAGCAGAGAAATGCTCAAAATGTATTGTAACTGATTATAGCAAAGTTTGCCGCAAGGTGCTTCCCTCTATGCTACAGGCTGGCATCCAGGAAACAGCCTCCCGCCACCGCTCATCAATCCATCTCATAACGTATGCCAGCATCAAAATCTCAAAGCTACCAGCATCTCATGAGTAACCGAGACAGAAAGAAGAGATTCTCTATCTCAACCCTGAGCCAAAAAATTCTGCCCCCCAAACACCCCCCCAAGCACATCCTTCGACGATGCACCCATCCAGCGGTCCAGTATCGTGGCATAGACAGAACGGAAATCAATCGTATATTTCAAGTTCCCAGTCTGGTCCAAATTACTCAAACTCGGTGGCTCACCAAAGATCCCCTTATGCACAGGCTTGCCCACAATAAACATAGGGGCCGCCGTACCATGGTCCGTGCCCAAACTCCCATTCTGCTGCACACGACGCCCGAATTCAGACCATGTCATGATTACGACATTATCCGCCTTGCCGTGATTCACTAGATCGGTATAGAACGCTGAGAGGCCGTCCGCCAGGTTCTTCATCAATGTATCATGGGTTGCCTGCTGATTGGCATGAGTATCGAAGCCCCCCAATGTTACATAGCCAATGCGCAGACCCAATCCCTCAACAATAGCCTCCGCCAGCACTTTTAGGCCAGCTCCAAATGGACCGGCAGGATACGTTACTGTAGAAAGATATTGAGCATCAGCTTGCCGCAGTTGTCGTTCGCCTTCCTGAGCATTTAAGGCCGTTGCATCCAGTAGTGCGGCATAGGGCGATGTCTTCGGATATGAGTTATATAGCTTCATCAGCGCTTGCAATCGTCCACTACCGCCGTCACTATCCAACGGGTCCGGTGCAAGACGATAACTTTGTGTGTTCGACAAGGTGGGAACCTGCGCGCCGATTGATGAGAGTGCAAGTGCTGTCTGCGTCCCGATGTTGAGCGTTTTGAAGGGATGCCCATCCTGATCAACCCAACCAGAGACCAGTTTTCCTAACCATCCTTCACTACCGTTGCCGCTCAAATTCAGCGTCTGCCAGATGTCCATCGCCTGGAAGTGGGATAGGCTCTGGTTTGGATAACCCACACCTTCTACTACCGCCATATGCCCGGCATCCCATAATTGTTTGAGCGCAGCTAGACCCGGATGCAGTCCCAGGCGATTGTCGAGTGGAAGAGCCTTGGTCTGAGGAATCGCTAAGGTGGGGCGCAGCTTGTAATAGAGCGAGTCAGTGTATGGGACGACCGTATTTAAGCCATCATTGCCACCCGCCAGCTGTACCACGATCAGGGTGCGATCACTGGGCACACGCGTGCCTTCTATCGACAGCGCTTTAGCGGAGGCCACACCACGACTAAAAATGGCGGGCATCACCATTCCTGCCGATACTACCAACATACCATCTTTGAGCATTGCTCTGCGCGAAAGTCTCATCTTATGCTCCTTATAAATTAGTTCAACTGGTACTCTGGAGATGCCATCATTAGATATAATGTTCCTCTTACACGGCTTAAAGGATAACTCTTACCGCTGGTTAATGTGATCTGTGTAGCACTCTTGCTATTCTCTTGTCCCTTGAAGTAGTCGATGAATTGTGTACGGCGATCCTGCTCAAGATGACCGTCAAACAAGTACAAGACAAAATAATCTACAAAACGTTCAGGCGTATCAAGATGGTTGGCATTAATCATGCCCTGAAGGTCCGTCGGCTGGTAAGCTTTGTTGGGACCATTTGGACTGCCAGCGAGCACCAAGTCGAGATAATTCAAGCGGGCCATCCAGGTGCCGCTATTGAGCCAGAGAGCGCTGACCTTATCACCAGGCCAGCCAGCGACATTGGGCGGGTTCAGTAATTCCTGGCCCATGACGGTGGTCATTGCGGGCAGACCGCTGCCATCGCCAGGCATATTCAGCGCACGATACGTGCCCACGACGAACTCGGTCGGAGATTTGATACGGCTACGATACGCTTTTGGCGATGAGAACTGCGGCGAGAGCAGAAGGGTACGCATAACTGCTGCCATATTATGATTACTTTTGGTATATGTCTCGACTAAGGGCCGCAGGTCATCATCGCTGGGCTTCTCATAGACAAAGAAGCTAAACAGTTTACGACAAATGAACCAGGACGTGGCAGCATGATTGGTTAAAATATTTATGACATCTTTGTAACCCAGATTACCAGTATGTCCCAGGTAATTCTTTGGAAGTGTACTATGATCTTGCTCTATGAATCGTGCGGTAGGACTACTTCCCTGCACATGCCAACCAGTCAAGGCCGCTGCGGCTCCGTACACGTCCTGTTGCGTATAGTTGCCTAAGCCAAGTGTAAAGAGTTCCATCAGCTCACGCGCATAATTTTCGTTTGGCGCGTTCTTCCTGCTCCTCGTTAAATCGAGGTAGACCAACATAGCGGGATCAGCGGTAATGCCTAATAAAATGTTATCAAAGGTATCGAAGGCATGTTCGCGCAAAAACTGATTTTGCACCATCATGCGCATATACGCTTTGCGACCCCCAACTTTCCGATAGCTACTGGTGAGTAGCCCATGCCAGAATAATGTCATCTTCTCTAACAATGGCCGCTGTGTCCAGGTCATACGCAGTAACCACCAGCGTTGCTGATTCTGGGGTTTACTCAAATCAAGATTTAGCGCGCTCAGACGATGCTCCATCTCGCTATCTGACACCTGTTGATAGTTGAGTAAGCGGTCAACAGCTCCATCGAAGCCCAAAGAAGCATAGGCTGTTATCTCATCAGGTCGAGCGCCAAATCCCGCTTTTCTCAATAAATGTCCTATCTGAGTAGTGGTTGCCGTTGCGCCATGAGATGCAAAACTTGGCAAGGATTTTTCTAAGGCCAGACCACCGACAACGGTAGCAGCACCAGCGCTAGCTACTCCAGCAGCAATACCAAAAATTTTTCGCCGTGACATACCGCGCGGGTGTGGTTGTGCAACTGTAGAGGTGGGGGTAGGTGCTTGTGCCTGAGAGGAGGCCACTCCTTTCCCTAAAGCGCTATCCTTGCCATGTTCAGGCATCGTCGGTTCTTCATGAATCGTCATTATCAGATGCTCCTCTGAAATCATTTTTCTATGCTTGTGAAGTATCTTCTCTCTGCATTGTTATTCTAACAGAGAAAGTTCAAGAAATCCTCAAGTCCTTACCCTGGATGGACATCACATATTCCCCCAAAATAACCTACCAAAAGATCCATCGAAGTTGTGTTGAACAACAACTCAACACATGATACAATGAAAACAGACATCATGATCAGAGGGAGAAAATGAATGCTGACAACCACCTTTGGTGCCGCCCTGCGCCGATTTCGCCAAGCGGCAGGATTAAGCCAGCGTGAGTTAGCGACTCAGGTTGGTCTGGATTTCACGTATATTAGCAAGTTAGAAAATGATCGGTTGCCACCGCCAGCCGCTGATACGATCGTGGCGCTGTGTAAGGTCTTGCACATCGAGCCGGAGGAGCTATTGGCACTGGTGGGCAAGCTTCCGACTGGGATACAAAAGGCAGTTAGCACGAATAAGGGTGCACAAACCTTCTTACGAGAGGTGCAGCATCTGGATATATCGGATGAAAAATGGAAAACATTGGCCAGTTCTTTGCAAAGTACTGCTCCCACCTTCCGTATTTTAATCACTGATAAACTCTCTCCCCAGGCACTTGAATTGCTGCATTCTGCCACTGATGTGAGCTTCGATGTGCAGGAAGGACTCTCACAGGAAGCATTATGTGAACTCGTCAGTAAGTATGATGCCCTGGTCATTCGTAGTAGTGTACGTATCACCGCAGCAGTGCTGGCCGCAGCTAGCAATTTGAAGGTGATCGGGCGAGCTGGTGTCGGTGTGGACAATGTTGATGTTCAGGAAGCTTCGCGGCGTGGCGTACTCGTCACCAATACGCCCAGTGCTAATACGATTTCTACTGCCGAACATGCTGTTGCCCTCATGCAAGCCCTCTGTCGTCACATTCCACAGGCGCATAGCTCTATCGTGAATGGTACCTGGCAGCGCAGCAAGTTTATGGGCATACAGCTGCACGGCAAAACATTGGGTATCGTTGGCTTAGGACGTGTTGGCCGCCATGTTGCACACCTGGCGCTAGCCTTTGGTATGAATATCCTGGCCTTCGATCCCTACATTAGCCAAGCGGTAGCCCGCGATCTGAAGGTGAAGCTGGTCAGCATGGAAGAACTTCTCAGCCAAGCGGATATCATTACCCTGCATACAGCGCTTACTCCTGAGTCGCGTCAGTTGATTAACACGGACACGATTGCCAGGATGAGGCATGGAGTTTTGCTTATTAACGCTGCGCGTGGTGCACTGGTCGATGAAGCCGCACTTGCCGACGCTTTGCACTCAGGTCAGATCGCTGGCGCAGCACTCGATACATTCGAGCAGGAACCGCTACCAGTAGAGAGTCCTTTGCGCGCGCTTCCCAACGTTGTGATGACACCCCACATTGCAGCCAGCACCGTTGAGGCACAAGATGATGCGGGTATTCAGGTCGTACAGCAAGTATTAGCCGCCCTGCGTGGTGATGATGTGAAAAATGCAGTCAATATGCCCGTGGCGGATGCCAGTGTCTTTCGCCAATTGCGTCCGTATTTGCTGCTCGCTGAACGTCTTGGCAGCTTGCAAATGCAATTAGCACCACAGCCGATCACACATGTAGAGATTGCGATGCGCGGCGATGCGCTCAACAATCAGATTACACCCCTGACGGTCGCCGTACTCAAAGGACTACTCGATCCGATTAGCGACGGGCCTGTCAATTACATCAATGCGCTACAGCTCGCCCTGGATCGTGGTATTCAGGTGACTGAGACCAAAGGACAGATATCTTCTAGCTATGCCAATCAAATATCGTGTCTTGTGCGCTGGAATGGTGGAGAACGGCTTGTAGTCGGTTCATTGCTGGGACAAGAGGCACCACGCGTGGTGCAAATTGATGCCTTCCGCCTAGATGCCGTACTGGAAGGTATTCTGCTGGTTATGGAGAGCGTTGATATGCCAGGCGTCATCAGTAGTGTGAGCACGCTACTCGCCAAAAATGAACTGAACATTGCCGAGTGGCGACTAGGCCGTATTGCTCCTGGTGCCCAGGTACTCTCATTCGTCAACCTGGATTCGCCCGCCTCTGCGGCTGTCCTCGCAGACATTACACGCCTGGAAAGCGTTGTCAAAGCCAAGCAGGTCTATCTCTAATTGCGTCTTTTCTTAGACTGTACTAGCCAATCACAGACGTTATTGTACCAAATATCTGACTGACTGCTAGTAGATCACATAGAAGAAGAGGAATATCGATGCTCGACAAAATCGCTTTACATACACCCGGCCCAACTCCCATTCCTCCACAGGTAGCCGCCGCCATGACGATGCCCATGATCAATCATCGTGCCACGGGCTTCAGCGTATTATATGCCGAAGTAGCCGAGAAGCTCCAGCGCATCTTCCAGACACAGGAACAGGTCTATGTCCTGCCAGGTTCAGGCAGTGGTGGCTGGGAAACTGCAATGGTCAACTTTTTGCCCGCCGGAGCGAAAGTCCTCAATATTGTGATTGGCGACTTTGGGGAGCGCTGGGTAAAAGCCAGTACTGCGCTAGGCTTTCAGGTAGAGCGATTGGATTACTCGGCAGGAGCTACAGCCGATCCTGCCGATGTTGCTGCTTATCTTGCTAAACACAAAGGCACGATCAAGGCGGTCTGTCTACAGCACAACGAGACCAGTACAGGCGTTTTCAATCCCGTGCGCGACATTGCCGCAGAGGTGGCCAAACATAACGTACTGGTCTTCGTCGATGCCGTCTCCAGCCTGGGGGCGATGCCACTAGCAATGGACGCCTGGGGACTGGATGTCGTACTGACAGGAGCACAAAAAGCGCTTATGTGCCCGCCTGGCCTAACGATTATCGCCGCCAGTAAAAAAGCCTGGGCGATGGCAGAACAGGCCAATACCCCCAAATTCTACTTCGACCTGAGAGCGTACAGAAAAATGTTCGAGCAAGGCCAGACACCCTACACACCTGCGATCTCTCTCTATTACGGCCTTCAGGCAGCTCTGCATATGATGGAGGAAGAAGGCTTCGCCCAGGTTCAAGCGCGCCATCGCCTGATGGGACAGATCTGCCGCGCCGGTGTTAAAGCAGCTGGCCTGACCCTGCTCTGTAAGGACGAGCGCTTCGCTTCCGATACCGTCACCGCTATTCACGTTCCTGCTGAAGTTGATGCCGCCACGTTCCGTAAAGTTGCCAACAAAACGTTTAGCGTTATTCTGGCAGGCGGTCAAGGAAACTTAAAAAATCTCATCTTCCGTATCGGTCACATGGGGTATACAAATCCGAATGATGTCATTGGTGCGTTAGTGGCGATGGAGAATAGCCTGGCCTATATCGGCTATCCGGTAGAGCCTGGACGCGCTGTGGCTGCGGCTCAGCGGGTCTGGCTGGATTATGAGAAAGAGCACTGAGACAGAGCCACTTGAATATTACACCAACGTAATATATTAAGAGTGGCATGTGGGAAGTAGAATTTACTGATGAGTTTGAACAATGGTGGGATGAGTTTACAGAAGGTGCACAGGAAGCACTGGATATTGCGCAAGAAGAATTAGGAGAACTGCTTGGCATCAAACAAGCTGCCGTTTCGCGGATGGAACGACGTAGCGATATGCATATTAGCAAGCTCAGAAAAGCAGTAGAGGCTATGGGAGGTGAGTTAATACTCATTGCACGTTTTCCAAATGCCGAAGTGTGTCTCAACAATATTGCTATAGACAACGGGTAAGAGGTGCAGTTAAACAAACGATACCAAAGTCCTAGAGCATTATCATGGTAAAACAGACGCAATGCGAGCAATTATAGCAGAGATGCTTATAATTGCTTGCACGTCTCACATGTTCTTATCTTGTTTAACAGAAACCATGGTTAAAAATACATATTACTCATTAACTGGCAAAACTATGCACAGCTTCCAGCAATTCACGCACATGAAAAGGTTTAGCAATAACCTGCTCCACGCCGAGACTAGCAGCATTAGCGCCACTCGTCTCTGCTGTAATGACAACAACGGCTGGCTGTGATTGCTGCGAGCAGGCTGTTTGCCAATAGGCACGCAACTGTTGCAGGAAGATCCTACCACACATCCCAGGCATCGCCAGATCTAGCAAAATAACCGTAGGATATAAACCTTCACGAGCAGCACTCTTCACCCAATCCAGAGCCTCCTGTCCCTCAGCGGCTTCAACCGGCTTATACCCGTTCAGCTCTAATGCCCAGGAGACCATATCTCTTATGGCCGGATTGTCGTCTACTACAAGAACGATCTGTCGCCGCTTCTTATGACATTGCGGCTGGCTCATACTCCCACCTCATATCCTCGCCTGATGTAATATTATTTCCTAATTGGACACAGTCACATGGGCTTGATTAAGTACATGCTTAGACTACGTAGAAGACTGTCACGTAGACTTAGCCTCATTAGCGCCATATCATGAAATACAGGAAATACCTATCAAGCTCTCTGTGCCACTAAAGATGGCGATGATCATTAAAATGATGAGCGCAGGAAATTGCGCATTGCATTCAGGAATAACTCAGGTTGCTCTAGATTTGATAGGTGGCCAGCCAGAGGGATCACTGTATATTGTGCGCCAGGGATCTGGGCAGCATATTCTTGAGCAACCGCCGGTGGAGTTAAGCTGTCTTGTTCGCCAACAATCACCAGTGTCGGACATGTAATGGTCGAGAGCAGTTCGCTTGCATCGCTGCGCACCACCATACCACGCGAAGCTGCGGCAATACCTTGTATGGTCGCGGTATTGATCATCTGTCTGACACGTAGCTCTACTTCTGGTTGATGCTGCCGCGTATACTCCGAGAGTAGCTTAGGGATATGCAAATCGGCTATGGCATCGGTTCCTCGCGTTTCGGCCAGCAGGGCAACCTTTTCACGATTGGCTTTTCCCTCGCTTGTGTCAGCCCCGGGGCGTGTATCTGCTAGGATCAACCCGCGCACACGCTGAGGATACTTGCGTAGAAATGCAAAGGCAGCATAACCACCCATCGAGAGTCCACAGAGAATCGTATTCTGCATGCCTAATGTGTCCATTAACGCAGCCACGTCATCTGCAAATAACTCCATAGTCGCCACATTGACATTGATCTCGCTCTCGCCAAAACCTCGCCAGTCGAGAGCGACCAGACGATAGTGTTGCTCGCTGAGCAATGCCTCTATCTGTGGCTTCCACATACTGCGATGCAATGGGAAGGCATGCAAAAAAATAATCGGATATCCTGCTCCGTGATCGTCATAGGCAAGCTCTGCCCCATGAATTTTTGCTTTCATGGCTTCACGCTCCTTGGCGCAATGAATTGCGCAACTACGGATTATACATTTCTTCTGCACCGGTGGCCTGTTCATGCGCATGATACGAGCTACGTACGAATGGGCCAGATTCTACATGTCGGAAGCCCATCCGCTGGCCTTCGGCCTTCAAGGCGGCAAATTCCTCTAATGGAATGTAGCGTTGAATAGGTAAGTGTTGAAAAGATGGGCGCAGATATTGTCCAATGGTCAGAATATCTACATCGTGCTCGTGCAGATCATGCATGACTGCCAGCACTTCATCCCACGTCTCGCCTAAGCCAAGCATAAAGCCCGACTTTGTAGACGCTGTGGGGTTCAATTCTTTCGCCCATTTTAACACCTGCAACGACCGCTTGTATAGAGCCTGCGGGCGCACGCGTTTGTACAATCTGGGGATGGTTTCGACATTGTGGTTGAATACGTTCGGCTTAGCATCGATTACGACCCGTAACGCATCGAAATCGCCCTTAAAATCAGGTGTTAAAACTTCTACCTTACAGTGCGGGCTTAGACGGCGAATCCAGCGAATAGTTGCTGCAAACACAGCGGCACCGCCGTCTTTCAGCTCATCGCGGTTGACAGAAGTGACAACGGCGTGTTGCAATCCCATCTGTTTGACAGCTTCAGCTACGCGCTTTGGCTCTTCCCAATCCATGCCAAGTGGACGGCCAGTCTCCACGGCACAGAAGCCACAGCTGCGTGTACAAACACGTCCTAAAATCATGAAGGTTGCTGTTTTATGTCCCCAGCATTCGCCAATGTTTGGACAACGCGCCTCCTCGCATACCGTATGCAACGCTTGCCCACGCATCAACTGTTTTAATTGCTCGTAATTTTCTCCCTTGGGAGCACTCACCTTCAGCCACTCAGGACGGCGTTGAGGGATCATCGTGGTCATCATTCTTTCCCTGTTCTATATAACATGTTTTCTTCTCTTATGTTCCAGGCACAATAAATTGCGCAACTACGCAATGTGCAACGCTTCTGCTCAATGAAAAAAAGATGTGTACCTCTAATAAACGTCTATTTCCCGACCATAGTTTTGCACCTTAGTGCGTACCGCCTGCAAGAAGCCGCCAGCTCCCGCCCCATCCAGAATGCGATGGTCGAATGAGAGACACAGGTACATCATCGAGCGTATAGCAATGGCGTCATCCTCAACAACCACAGGTCGTTTCACGACGGCATCCATGCTGAGAATGCCCGCGTGTGGCTGGTTGATAATGGGCACTGAAATAATAGTACCAAAGACACCAGGATTATTTACCACAAATGTACTGTTTTGCATGTCCTGTATGGTCAACTTGTTGGTACGCGCACGCTGTGCCAGCGAACTTACCTGCCGCGCCAGACCTGCTAGCGTATACTGATCTGCATCATAGACAGTCGGGACAACTAGGCCAACATCGGTGGCCACTGCTATCCCTAAGTTGATCCGTTTCTTGATGATGATCTTATTGTCCTCGGTCCAGGTAGAGTTGATCAATGGGTATTTGCGAATGCCTTCGCACACAGCCTTCATAACAAAGGGGACATAGCTAATTGCATACCCTTCACGCCGTTTAAACTCTTCTTTATTTTGCTCCAGCCACTTTGCGATATTCGTCATATCGACCTCTACTATGGTTGTGGCGTGTGGTGATGTGCGCTTACTACGCACCATATGTTCAGCAATGGCCAGCCGCATACGACTGGGTGTGACAAGCTCTTCGTCTGTTCCTGCACTAGTTGTCGAGCTGGCAGTTGTGGGAGTTGCAAAGATCGGTTGCATGGCTGTGATGGGTCTGGCAGAAGTCTCTACGGTGGCGGCCTGCGAGATAGCTTCCTCCGCAGCAGCCTGGCG
>Ga0209265_1000190_pt1 | contig 15707 bp, 22 predicted proteins | sample GraSoiAngelo_103_FD_185872 | JGI IMG/M metagenome (GOLD analysis project Ga0209265, IMG submission 185872) | Grasslands soil microbial communities from the Angelo Coastal Reserve, California, USA - 14_0903_05_20cm (SPAdes) (version 2) | ecosystem: Environmental > Terrestrial > Soil > Grasslands ...
AGAAGACCAGGCCCCCCTCTCGCGCTCCTTCGGCAAGGGCCTGAACCCGGCCGTGGTACTGGTAGCCACCGCGATCGAAGACGCAGGCCTCGACTCCGGCTTTCTTCGCCCGCTCGGCCAGCAGCTCTCCAGCCCGCTTGGCCTGCTCGCTCGCTGTCAGCTTGCGCAGCTCGGGCTCGATCCAGTTGACGGCGGCAACCGTGTGTCCTTTGCCATCGTCGATCAGCTGGGCGAAGACGCCGCGATTCGAGCGGTAGACGGAAAGACGGGGGCGCGCGGCCGTGCCGGTGATGCGGGCGCGCACGCGGCGTCGCCGGCGCAGGCGGCTCTGACGCTTGGATAGCACGGTCATGCGCGCTTACCCACCTTGCGCATCACGTGCTCACCGCGGTAGCGGATGCCCTTGCCCTTGTACGGCTCCGGCGGGCGGCGCTTGCGAATATCCGCGGCGACCTGGCCGACTAGCTGCTTATCGATGCCGCGCACGATGATCTCGGTCGGCTGCGGGACCTCGAAGTCGATGCCGTCGGGAGCCTCGATCGAGACCGGATGCGAGTAGCCCAGCGCCAGCTCGAGGTTTTTCCCCTTGAGCTGGGCCCGGTAGCCGACGCCCTGGATCTCGAGGCGCTTCTCGAAGCCATCGGTAACGCCCTCGACCATGTTGGCGATCAGGCTGCGGGTGAGTCCGTGCAAGGCACGGTGCTCACCGCGGTTGGTCGGCCGCTCTACCGTCAGCACGCCCTCGGTCTGTTCGACCTTCATGTCACTGGAGAGGACCTGGGCGAGCTCGCCCTTCGGCCCCTTGACCGCGACGTGACCAGGGCTGACCTCGACGGTGACGGCGTCGGGCACAGTGATCGGCTTTCTTCCTATCCGGCTCATCTAGATACCTGCTTCCTGGCCAAGTGCGCCTGGGGGCGCGACTGGCCAAGCAGATCAAGGACGCAGGGTGCAGCCTTTGGTGGTGCCAAAGGCAAACCCGAGGACGCGGAGATGCGCAGCGCCGGGCGCGTCATCCAGGTGTGCTTGGTCGGGGAGGCAGGCATCTTGCTCACCAGACGTAGGCGACAACCTCGCCGCCGACGCCCTTTGCCTTGGCTTCGTGACCGGTCATCACCCCGACCGAAGTGCTGACGATTGCCGTGCCGGTACCGCCGAAGACGCGCGGGACCTGCTTGTGGTCGACGTAACGGCGGCGACCGGGGCGCGAGATCCGCTCCAGGCCGGCAATCACGGGACGACGATCCTCGGTGTACTTGAGCCGGATCTTGATCTCCTCGCCGACCCGCGCCGGCTGCTTGCCGAAATCGAGGATGTAGCCCTGTTCCTTGAGGATCCGCGACATCTCCAGCTTCAGCCGCGAGGCGGGAATCTCCACCTCATCATGGCCGGAGCCAAGCGCGTTGCGGATCCGGGTCAGGTAATCGGCTATCGGGTCAGTGAGCATCTTCTCGGTCTCTCTACCAGCTGGACTTGGTCATGCCGGGGACGTGGCCCTCGTGCGCTGCCTCCCGCAAGCAGATTCGGCAAAGACCGAACTTGCGGTAGTAGGCACGCGGCCGCCCACAGCGACGACAACGGTTGTATTCACGTGATTTGAACTTGGCCTTGCGGCCCTGCTTCACCTTCAGCGAAGTCTTAGCCATTCTCCTGATTCTCCTCGCCGGCCGCACTCTCGGCCTGCTGGTCGCCCTCGGCGGGGGGCTCTGCGTCCTCCTCGCCACCCTCCTCGGTCTCGGGCTTGGCGTATGCCTCGGGGTTCTCCTCCTTGAGCTGCTCCAACGCAGCCTGCTCGGCCTCGGCCCGCAAGCGGGCCTCCTCCTTGCGCTTCTCCTCCTCGGCAGCTTCCTGGGCCTCGATGTCAGCGTCGGGTTTACCGGGACGGCCCTCTTTGGCAAAGGGCATGCCCAACCCGAGCAACAGCTCGAAGGCCTCTTCGTCGGTCGCCGCGCTGGTCGTGATCGTCACGTCCAGGCCGCGAACCTCGTCGATTGAGTCGTAGTCGATTTCGGGGAAGATCAGCTGCTCCTTGACGCCCATCGAGTAGTTGCCGCGGCCGTCAAAGGAGCGCGGATTGAGGCCGCGGAAGTCACGGATGCGGGGCACGGCGATCGAACAGAGGCGGTCGAGGAACTCCCACATGCGGGCCCGGCGCAGGGTCACCGAGAGGCCAACCGGCATCCCCTCGCGTACCTTGAAGGAAGCGATCGACTTGCGGGCGCGGCGGATGCTCGGCTGCTGGCCGGCGATCGTCGCCAGCTGCTCTTGCGCGGCTTCCAGCATCTTGGCGTTCTGCTTTGCCTCGCCGAGGCCCATGTTGAGCGTGATCTTCTGCAGCCGCGGAGCCTGCATCGGAGTTGAGTAGCCGAACTTCTTGGTCAGCGCCGGCAGGATCTCCTGCTCGTAGCGCTCGCGCAGGCGCGGCGGCGGCGCGGCCTGGGATTGTGCTGTTGCGGTTGCCTCCATTAGAAGGTCGCTCCACTGCGCTTGGCGAAGCGCTCGCGCTTGCCACCTTTGTCGCGGCGCACGCCGACGCGGGTCGGTTTGTTGTCTTTGGGGTCAAGCAGCATCACGTTGGAGACGTGGATCGGCCCCTCCTTCTCGACAATCCCCCCGGCCTGCGGGTTTTTGAGATCCGTCTGCGAGCGCGGCCGTTCGTGGCGCTTGATCATGTTGAGGTGCTCGACGTAGACGCGATTCTTTTTCGGCTCGGTCCGCACGACGCGGCCGGTCTTGCCGGCGTCCTTGCCCCCGATGACCATCACTTGGTCGTCTTTGCGGATTCGCATTCCCTTGGCCATCAGAGGACCTCGGGCGCGAGCGAGATGATTTTCATGAAGTTGCGATCGCGCAGCTCGCGGGCAACGGGACCGAAGATGCGAGTGCCGCGCGGGTTGTTGCTCGCCGGGTCGATCAGCACCGCGGCGTTTTCGTCGAAGGAGATGTAGGTGCCGTCCGGACGGCCGAGCTGCTTCTTGGTGCGCACGACGACGGCCTGAACGACCTCACCTTTGCGCACGCCGCCCTGCGGGCTGGCCTGTTTGACCGTCGCCGTGATCACGTCACCGACGCCGGCGTAGCGGCGGTGCGATCCGCCCTTGACGCGGATGCAGAGAATCTCGCGAGCGCCGGAGTTGTCGGCGACCTTCAGTCTCGACTCCTGCTGGATCACTTCGCTCTCTCCAAAACCTCTACCAGGCGCCAGCGCTTGGTCTTAGAGAGTGGTCGGGTCTCGACGATGCGCACGGTGTCGCCCTCGCCGGCCTCGTTCTGCTCATCGTGAGCGTGAAGCGTGCGCGAGCGCCGCACGACCTTTTCGTAGGTCGGGTGCCGGCGAGCGATGTCGATCCGCACAGTGATCGACTTCTCGCCCTTGTTGGAGACGACGATCCCCTGCCGGGTCTTGGCCGCAACAGCGTCCTTCTCGGCCACGGGCGTGCCAGTGCCGGCAGTCTTGTCAGCTTTTGCCGCTGCCCTTTCCTTCCGCCGCGACGATGCCTTGAGCTTCCGCTCCTGAGCGCGCTTCGTAGCCCTTTCCTCGGGAGTGAGCGTGGGACCAGCCCTATGCGGCTGCCGCGAACGCTGCAGCCTGCGCCGTTCCTTCCAGGGCAGATCGTCCTCAGGATCAGGCTCGGCAGCAGGTTTCGCCTTCGCCGCAGCGGGCTCCGCCTGCTCAGCCGCAGGGGCGGGAGAGGACTCTTCGGGCGCGTCGTCCTGGGACGCATCCGCATCTTCCGCGGGTGGCGCGGATGAGGGGTCCTCGCCCGCAGCATCGTCCCGCGAGGACGAGGACCCCTCGTCCGCGACAGGACCCGCGGACGACTGCGTCTCGTCCTTCGGCGTCTCGTCAGTTGCGTCGTCTTTTTTCGTCTCGTCCGTCATCTCTTCAACTCTTTCTCAACGTCGATCCCGCGCTCCTTGGCAACTGTCAGCAGCTTGGCGATGTCGCGCCGGGCGACGCTCAGGCGCGAAGTGTTCTCCAGCTCGCCGGTCGCTTGGCGGAAGCGCAGGTTGAATGCCTCCTGCTTGGCATCGATCAATTTGACGATTAGCTCGTCGTCTTTCAGGTCATGCACCTCGGCGGCCTTCACTGTGAATCGGCCCCCTCGCGCATGACGAATTTTGTCCTGACGGGAAGCTTGTGTCCGGCCAGGCGCAGTGCCTCGCGAGCCAGATCCTCGGGCACGCCGGCCAGCTCGAACATCACCTTGCCCGGCTTGATCACCGCGACCCAGCCCTCCGGGTTGCCCTTGCCCGATCCCATGCGGGTCTCGGCCGGCTTCTTCGTATAGGGCTTGTCGGGGAAGACGTTGATCCAGACCTTGCCGCCACGTTTGATCTTGCGGGTCATGGCAACGCGGGCGGCCTCGATCTGGCGATTGGTGATCCAGCCGCGATCGAGCGACTTCAGCCCGTACTCGCCGAAGGCGACGGTGCTGCCGCCCTTGGTGTTGCCGCGCATGCGCCCGCGCATTTGCTTGCGGTGCTTGACCCGCTTCGGCATCAGCACGAGTTACCTCCCACCTCCGCCACGTTGACCGCCGCGGCCGCCGCCCTGGCCGCCACGACCGCCACCGGGACCGCCACGGCCGCCACCGGGACGCCCGCCGCGATCGCCACCGCGGCCGCCGCGATCTCCACCCGGACCGCCGCGGCCGCCGCGCTGGCCCCCTTGCGGAGGACCGCTCTCCTCGTCGGTGAGCTGATCGCGGAAGCCCTCGGGCATTACCTCGCCCTTGTTGATCCAGCACTTGACGCCGATGCGGCCGGTCGTCGTACGGGCCTCGAAGAACCCGTAATCGATGTTGGCGCGCAGCGTGTGCAATGGCACGCGGCCATCGGAGTAACCCTCGGTGCGGGCCATCTCGGCGCCGCCGAGGCGACCGGAGACCTGGACCTTCACGCCTTTGGCGCCGGAGCGCATCGCCGAGGTCAGGGCGCGTTTCATCGCCCGCCGGAAGGCGACGCGGTTCTGCAGTTGCTCGGCGATCGACTGGGCGACCAGTTTGGCGTCGAGCTCGGGGCGCTTGACCTCGCGGATGTTCACCTTCACCGGTTTGCCCGTGAGCTTGTGCAGGTCTTTGCGCAGCGCGTCCACTTCGCTTCCGGACTTACCGATCACGATGCCGGGGCGGGCGGTGTGGATGTCCACCGCGATCTCGCCGTGGCGCTCGATCGTGATGTTCGAGAGGCCGGCGTGGGCAAGCTTGTTTTCGATGTGGTCGCGGATTTTGAGGTCCTCGTTGAGGACGTCGGAGAAGTCTTTCTCCTCGAACCAGTTCGACTTCCAGTCCTGGATGTAGCCGACGCGGAATCCGCCCGGATGGATCTTCTGTCCCATCAGTCTTCCTCTTCGTCGGGGCTGAGCGCCACCGCAATGTGGCAGGTTCGCTTGTTGATTCGTGAGGCACGGCCCAGTGCGCGCGGCCGGTAACGGCGCAGCGTCGGGCCTTCGTCGACGGTGATCTCGGAGATCAGCATCTCATCGGCGACAAGGTCGTGGTTGTTCTCGGCGTTGGCAGCGGCCGACTCGATCAGCTTGCGAATGTCTTCGGCCGCGCCGCGAGGCGAGAACGCAAGCAGCGCGCGGGCCTGCTCGATGTGCATACCGCGCACCTGATCGGCGATCAGGCGCGCCTTGCGCGGCGCGACCCGCACGTAGCGGGAGCTGGCACGGACGACGACGGGGGCTGCGGCCACCCTAGTCACCCTTGCCCGTGCCGGAGTGGGAACGGAAGGTGCGGGTGGGCGCGAACTCGCCCAGCTTGTGTCCGACCATCGACTCGGAAATGAAGACGGGGACGTGCTTGCGCCCGTCATGCACCGCGATCGTGTGGCCGACCATGTCGGGGAAGACGGTCGAGCTGCGCGACCAGGTCTTCAACATCTGCTTGGTGCCGGACTCGTTCATGGCGTTGACGCGCTTCATCAGCGCCTCTTCCACCCACGGGCCCTTTTTCGTCGATCTACCCATCTCAGCGACCCTTCTTCTTTCCGCGGCGACGGCCGCGCACGATGTAGCGATCCGACTGCTTGCCCTTCTTACGGGTGCGGTAGCCGAGCGTCGGCTTGCCCCAAGGGGTCACCGGGTGACCACCGGGAGTGTGGTGAGCCTCGCCACCGCCGTGCGGGTGGTCGACGGGGTTCATCGCGACGCCGCGGGTCTGCGGCCGCTTGCCCTTGTGACGGTTGCGCCCCGCCTTGCCGATCGTGACATTCTGGTGCTCGGCGTTGGAGAGCACGCCGATCGTGGCGCGGCACTCGGCGCGCACCAGGCGCATCTCCGAGGAGGGCAGGCGCAGCGTCACCATGTCGCCCTCCTTTGCCGCCAGCTGAATCGAGGTGCCGGCGGAGCGGCCGAGCTTGCCGCCCTGGCCGGCGGTGAGCTCGACGTTGTGAACGATCGTGCCGGTCGGCATCTCGCCGAGCGCGAGCGCGTTGCCGGGCCGGATGTCGGCGCCGGGACCGGACTGAACCTCGTCGCCGACCGAGAGCGCGGCGGGGGCGAGGATGTAGCTCTTGGCGCCGTCGGCGTAGTGAAGCAGGGCGATGTAGCAGGTGCGGTTGGGGTCGTACTCGATGCTCGCCACCTTGGCGGGCACGCCGTCCTTGAGTCGCTTGAAGTCAATCTGTCGGTAGCGGCGCTTGGCACCGCCGCCACGGTGACGAGCGGTGACGCGGCCGTTGGCGTTGCGGCCGCCGGACTTGCGCAGGCCCTCGGTCAGCTTGCGCTCGGGGCTGGTCGCCGTCAGCTGCTCGCGCAGAGGGCACGTCGCGAAGCGGCGTCCGGGACTCGTCGGTTTTGTTTTTCGGTTCGGCATTCCTATTCCCCTATGCGGTCTCTGCGCCCTCGAACAGCTCGATCCGCTCACCGGGGGCAAGCTGGACGACGGCCTTCTTCCAACCCCGCGTCTTGCCCTGGTGCAGGCCGCGGCGCTTTGGCTTAGCCCGCACCTTGGAGGTGCGCACAGCAGCAACCTTGACCTCGAAGATCTCCTCGACCGCTTGGGCAATCTGGGTCTTATGAGCCCGATCGTCGACGCGGAAGGTGTACTTGCCCTCGCCGATCAGCGCGTAGCTCTTCTCCGATACGACTGGGCGGATGATCGTCATGCGCGCGTCCATCAGACCAGCCTCTCCTTGAGCTTCTCGAGTGCTTGCTCGGAGACGACCAGCGAGGCGGCGCCGATCACATCGGCGACTCCGACGGCGCTGACCTCGGCAACCTCGACCTTGGGGATATTGCGGAAGCTCTTTGCCGCACCACCCTCCTCAGGGGCAAGCACGATCAAAGTCGAGCGCCTGGCCCCCCATTTGTCGAGTGCCTCGGCAGCAGTCTTGGTCGAAGGCGTGTCAAAGCTGGTGGCGTCGAGCAGGGCGACGCTGTCGCGCTCGGCGTGGACCGAGAGTGCTGAACGCAGCGCCTTGCGGCGCGCCTTGCGGTTGACCTTGACTGTGTAATGACGCGGCTTGGGACCGAAGGCGACGCCACCGCCGAATCGGCTCGGCGAGCTGAGCGCGCCGACGCGAGCGCGGCCGGTGCCCTTCTGGCGCCAGGCCTTGGCGCCGGTCATTGAGACCTCGCCGCGGGTCTGGGTCGAGGCCGAGCCCTGGCGCCGTGAGGCGAGATCGGCGCGCGCCGCCTCGTCGACCAGCGAGTGGTGGAATGGCTCGGCGAAGAGCTCTTTCGGCAGGTCGGCTTTGGTCGTCTTACCGAGCACGGTCGCTTTAGCCATCGGTCCTCACCTCGACCATCGCGTTGCGCGAGCCCGGCACCGAGCCTTTGATCAGCAGCAGGTTCCTTTCGGCATCCACCTGGGCAACTTCGAGGCCCTTCTGGGTGATCCGCTTGTTGCCCATCTGCCCCGGCATCCTCATGCCCTTGAAGACGCGGGCGGGGAAGGCGCTCGCGCCGATCGAGCCCGGAGCGCGGACGTTGTGGGAGCCGTGGCTGACCGGGCCGCGGCTGAAGTTGTGGCGCTTGATCCCGCCCTGGAAGCCCTTGCCGATCGAGATCCCGGCGACCTTGACCTTCTGGCCCGCCTCGAAGGACTCGACCGTGACGTCGTCACCGATCTTCGGACCCTCCTCAGCACCAAGGTCCTCATCGCGGAACTCGACCAAGTGGCGCATCGGCGCAGCGCCGGCCTTCTTCAGGTGACCTTCCTCGGCCTTGCTCAGCTTGCCCTGCTTGGTCTCGCCGAAGGCCAGCTGGACGGCGGCGTAACCGTCGCGCTCGGACTCGCGGACCGCGGTCACCTTGCAGGGGCCGGCCTCGATCACGGTCACCGGGATTACCTCCCCGTCCTCGGCGAAGACCTGCGTCATCCCAAGCTTCTTTCCGAGGATCGCAGCCATGGCGCTAGAGGCGAATCTCGATGTCGACGCCGGCGGGCAGCGAGTCGAGGCGCTGCAGCGAGTCAACGGTTTTCGGTGAGGGCTGGAGGATGTCGATCAGGCGCTTGTGCGTGCGCATCTCGAAATGCTCGCGCGAGTCCTTGTCCTTGAAGGGCGAGCGGATCACGCAGTAGACGTTCTTCTCTGTGGGCAGCGGCACTGGACCAGAAACGCTGGCGCCAGTGCGCTCCGCGGTTTCGACGATCTCGCGGGCAGCCCGGTCGATGGCGTCATGGTCATACGCCTTGAGCCGGATTCGAATTTTCTGTGCTGCTATCGCTGCCACTTTGAGCTTTTTCTCTCGTCTTCTCCGCGCGTCTTACCGCGCATAAAGGGCGGGGCCCCTTTGTGGTGGGGCACCGCCCCCGGTCGTATGTCTTTTAAAAAATGATTTCGCCGCGAAGCGGCGGGGGCGGGCGAATGCCCGCCCTTGATGCTGGCGCCTACTCGATGACCTCGGCGACGACTCCCGAGCCAACAGTCCGACCACCCTCGCGGATGGCGAAGCGCAGGCCCTGGTCCATCGCGATCGGCTGAATCAGCTCGATCGTCATCTCGACGTTGTCACCCGGCATCACCATCTCGGTCCCCTCGGGGAGGTTGGCGATCCCGGTCACGTCGGTCGTGCGGAAGTAGAACTGGGGCCGGTAGCCGGAGAAGAACGGAGTGTGGCGACCACCCTCCTCCTTCTTCAGGCAGTAGACCTCGGCCTTGAACTTGGTGTGCGGAGTGATCGAGCCCGGCTTGCAGAGCACCTGGCCACGCTCGATCTCCTCGCGCTTGGTGCCGCGGAGCAGAGCGCCGATGTTGTCGCCGGCCTGACCCTCGTCGAGCAGCTTGCGGAACATCTCTACGCCGGTGACGACCGTCGTCGTGGTGTCCTTGATGCCGACGATCTCAACCTCGTCGCCGGTATTGACGATGCCCTGCTCGACGCGACCGGTGGCGACGGTGCCGCGACCGGTGATCGAGAAGATGTCCTCGATCGGCATCAGGAAGGGCTTGTCGAGCTCGCGCACGGGCTCGGGGATGTAGGAGTCGAGAGCGTCGGCCAGCTCGAAGATCGCTTTCTGGGCCTCCTCGTCGCCCTCCAGCGCCTTCAGCGCCGAGCCCTTGACGATCGGGGTGTCGTCGCCGGGGAAGTCGTACTCGTTGAGGAGTTCCTTGACCTCCTCCTCGACCAGCTCGATCAGTTCCTCGTCGTCGACCTGGTCGATCTTGTTGAGGAAGACGACCACGTGCGGAACGTTGACCTGACGGGCAAGCAGGATGTGCTCGCGCGTCTGCGGCATCACGCCATCGGCGGCGGAGACGACCAGGATCGCCCCGTCCATCTGGGCGGCGCCGGTGATCATGTTCTTGACGTAGTCAGCGTGACCCGGGCAATCGACGTGGGCGTAGTGACGGTTGTCGGTTTGGTACTCGACGTGTGAGGTCGCGATCGTGATCCCGCGCTCCTTCTCCTCGGGAGCGTTGTCGATCTCGGCGAAGCTCTTCGCCTCGGCGTCGCCTTTGGTGGCGAGCGTCGTGGTGATCGCGGCCGTCAGCGTCGTCTTTCCGTGGTCGATGTGACCGATCGTGCCGACGTTCACATGCGGCTTATCGCGCTCGAACTTCTCCTTGGACATCTCTCTCCGTTCTACCTTTCGAAGTCGGGTTCTGTCTGGGTTGACTGATTAAGTTTGCGGTGCGCGTCCGGCGGCAGTCTGTCTTGCGACGACTGCCTGCGGGCGAACCTGGGAAATATAGCTAGAACAACCGTGTGGCCTATTGCCGGTCACGAGGTTGCCCCCACCGGCTCACCCGAGCGATGCTCGACGATTTCCTCGGCGATGTTGCCGGGGACCTCTTCGTAGCGCTCGAACTGCATCGTGTAATTGGCTCTGCCCTGCGTCATCGAGCGCAGTTCGGTCGCGTAACCGAACATTTCACCGAGGGGAACGAAAGCTTGTACGGCGAGCGCGTTACCGCGCTGATCCTGACCCTGAACCTTGCCGCGGCGGCGCGAGAGATCGCCAATCACATCGCCGAGGAAGTCCTCGGGGGTGACGACCTCGACCGCCATCACCGGCTCGAGCAGGACCGGGTTGGCCTTGCGAGCGGCGTCCTGGATCGCCATTGAGCCGGCGATTTTGAACGCCATCTCCGATGAGTCGACGTCGTGGAAGGAGCCGTCGATGAGTTCGACCCTGACGTCGACCATCGGGTAGCCGGCCTTGACGCCGTTCTCCAACGCCTCTCTCATCCCCTGCTCGGCAGGACCGATGAATTCGCCGGGGATCGCGCCGCCCTTGATTTTGTTGACGAACTCGAAACCCTCGCCAGGCGCCGGCTCGACGTTGATGACAACGTGGCCGAACTGACCGCGGCCGCCGGTCTGGCGGACGAAACGAGCCTCGACCTTCTTGACCTCCTTGCGGATCGTCTCGCGGTAGGCGACCTGCGGCTTGCCGACGTTGGCCTCGACTTTGAACTCGCGCAGCATGCGGTCGACGATCACCTCAAGGTGAAGCTCGCCCATGCCGTGGATCAGGGTCTGGCCGGTTTCCTCGTCGCTTTCGATCTTGAAAGTGGGATCCTCCTCGCCGAGACGCTGCAGGGCGTTGCCCATCTTCTCCTGATCGGCCTTGGTTTTCGGCTCGATCGCGACGGCGATCACGGTCTCGGGGAATTCGATGCTCTCCAGCGCGATCGGTGCGTCGGGAGCGGCCAGGGTGTCGCCGGTGCCGGTTTCTTTGAGGCCGACGCCGGCGCAGATGTCCCCGGCGTAGCACTCGTCGATCTCCTCGCGGCTGTTGGCGTGCATCATCAGCAGCCGGCCGATGCGCTCGGTGCGGCCGGACTTCACGTTGAGGACGCGGCCGCCTTTCTCCAGCTTGCCGGAGTAGACGCGGAAGTAAGTGAGCTTGCCGACGTAAGGGTCGGTCATCACCTTGAAGGCAAGGGCGGCGAAGGGGGCCTCATCGGAGGCGGGGCGCTCGTCCTCGACATCCTCGGGCTGACCCTTGCCGGCCGGCACGACGCCAGTGACCGGCGGGACCTCGAGCGGCGAGGGCAGCAGCTCGACGATCGCGTCGAGCAGCGGCTGCACGCCCTTGTTCTTGAACGAGGTGCCGCAGAGGACCGGGGTCACCTTGGTGTCGAGGCAGGCCCGATGCAACGACTTGGCGATCCGCTCATGAGGAATCTCTTCCTCGGCCAGGTAGGCCTCCATCAGCTCGTCGTCGTAATCGGCGCAGGCCTCGATCAGCTGCGTGCGGTATTCCTCGGCCTGCTCCTTGAGATCGTCAGGCACCTCGATCGTCTCGTATTCGGCGCCGAGCTCATCGGTCCAGACAAGACCTTTCATCTCGATCAGGTCGACGACGCCTTTGAAGTTGTCCTCGGCGCCGATCGGCAGCTGGATCGGCAGCGGGTTGGCCCCGAGCCGGTCCGTCATCGTCTGCACCGAGTTGAAGAAGTCGGCGCCGGTGCGGTCCATCTTGTTGATGTAGGCGAATCGCGGCACCTTGTACTTGTCGGCCTGTCGCCAGACCGTCTCGGACTGGGGCTCGACCCCGGCGACGGCGTCGAAGACGGCGATCGCGCCATCGAGCACGCGCAGGCTGCGCTCGACCTCGACCGTGAAGTCGACGTGACCGGGCGTGTCGATGATGTTGATCCGGTGGCCCTTCCACTCACAAGCGGTCGCGGCGGAGGTGATCGTGATGCCCCGCTCCTGCTCCTGCTCCATCCAGTCCATCACCGCAGCGCCCTCGTGCACCTCGCCCATCTTGTGGGTGCGACCGGTGTAATAGAGAATGCGCTCGGTGGTCGTCGTCTTACCGGCGTCGATGTGCGCCATGATCCCGATATTGCGCGTCTTCTCTAGGGGAAAGCTGCGTGCCATGTGTTCCTAAGGTAAGGGTTTGATCGTGAAACGGGGACGGGACAAAAGCAAACGATCTGGCAAGGGCCGCGATCGGCGCATGAAAAAGGCCCTCGCGGGCCCGGCGAAACGAACTTCGAACCGTACTTCGAAAGGCCTGCCTGAGCGACGCGCGATGATAGCAGCGGCGCGACGGCGCATCGGCGCGGTGTTTGCACTGGGCGCGAAGCGCACCCGACAGGTGGACCGGGCCCTCGCTCGCCGGATCGAGTCGGCGCGGCCCAAGCTGGCGAAAGGGCTACGGCAGCTGCGCGCCCGGGGCGTCAGGGGCGCGAAGGCGGTCGGCAAGCGCCTGCGCCCGGTCGCGGTCCTGGCACTGAGGGGCTTCGGCCGCGGCGAACGGCTGCTGCAGCGGGCGTCGACGGCCTCCGCCCGCGGCGCCACCCGAGTCAGCGCCCCGCTCACCCCGGCGCGGGGAATCGCCCTGCTGGTCCTCGCCGCGGCGATCTGCCTCGCCGTCTCGCAGTTCGTCACCTACAGCAGCGTCGAGATCGGCCAGCCGGCCTATGCGGGGCTGACTTCGGCGGCCCCGCCGACCGTCGCCGGCGAAACCGCGGGGGCCGCCCACTCCTATGTCCTGATCCCACTTGCCCTGATCGCCGCCCTCGTTGCTTTGATGATGCTGCGCACCGAGCGCCGCGGCCTGGCTCGCATCGTCGTCGGCCTCGGCTTGCTCTGCATCGCCCTGATCCTGATCGTCGACCTGCCCGCGGGAACCGACGTCGGGGCCGAGTCGTCGCGCTTCTCGGGCGCCACCGCGGTGCTTCAGGGTGGCTTCTACGCGGAGCTCGCGGCAGCGGCGGGGCTGCTCATTGGCGGTCTGCTCTACTATGCGCGGCCGTGCCGAATACCAATCAACTTGTCAGGAAGGGCCGCAAGCGCCCGAAGAAGAAGACGGCGACGCCGGGACTCAAGTCCTCGCAAGGCCGCAAGAAGGCCGTCGCGGCCCCGCAGAGGCGCGGCGTCTGCACGCGCGTCGCGACCGTAACGCCGAAGAAGCCGAACTCGGCGCTGCGCAAGATCGCCCGTGTGCGCCTGACCAACGGGATGGAGGTCACCACCTACATTCCCGGTGAGGGGCACAACCTTCAGGAGCACTCGGTCGTACTGGTCCGCGGTGGTCGAGTCAAGGACCTGCCGGGCGTCCGCTACAAGGTCGTACGCGGCACCCTCGACGCGGCCGGCGTCTCCGACCGCAAGCAGGCTCGCTCCCGCTACGGCGTCAAGGCCTCCTAATGCCGCGTCGCTCCGCTGCACAGATCCGTCCGGTCGAGCCCGACGCGCGCTTTCGCAACCGGCTCGTCCAGCAGTTGATCAACAAGGTGATGAGCGACGGCAAGAAGCAGCTCGCCGAGCGGATCGTCTACGACGCTCTCGCCTTGGTTGGCGAGCGCTCCGGCGAGGACGCGATCGAGACGCTCGAGGCCTCGATCAAGCAACTTACCCCGGTGCTCGAGGTTCGCTCGCGCCGGGTCGGCGGTGCCACCTACCAGGTGCCGGTCGAGGTTCCCGCCCGCCGGGCCCGCACCCTGGCGATCCGCTGGCTGGTCGACTTCGCCCGCAACCGCCGCGAGTACTCGATGGCCGAGCGGCTGGCGAGCGAGATCCTGGATGCGACACAGCAGCAGGGGTCGGCTTGGAAGCGCAAGGACGACATTTATCGCATGGCGCAGGCGAACAAGGCGTTCGCTCATTACCGCTGGTAGAGGGGCACTGGATGCCTCTCGCCCGGACAAAAGCCGGCCTAATTAGGCCGGCTTTTGAGTATCCGCCCGTTTGAGAGGCATCCAGTGCCCCTCCATCGGCCGCAAGGAAGCACCGTCAGTTGGAACAGCACGGTCCGTCAGTCGAGAGCTTGAGCATGAAGCCGATCCTTGCCATCGATATCGATGGCGTGATCTCGCTCTTCGGAGCTGAGAATCCTCCGGATCGGGCGTTTACGAAGCTGGAGTTGGTGGATGGGGTGCCGCATTTGATCTCGCTGCCGACGGGGGATCGGTTGCGGCGGCTGGAGGAGCACTTTGAGCTGGTTTGGGCGAGTGGATGGGAGGACAAGGCGAACTTCTACCTGCCCTCGCTGTTGGGCCTGCCTGAGCTGCCGCACGTCACCTTCGACGGGGCGGTGCGAGAGGGGGCGGCGCACTGGAAGCTGGGACCGCTGGAGGAGTTCGCTGCGGGCAGGCCGCTGGCCTGGATTGACGACAACTTCGACCAGAGTTGCTACGAGTGGGCGGAGCGACGTGAGCCGCCGACCCTGCTCGTCCTCACCGAGACTCACCTGGGCCTGGAGGAGGCCCACGTCGAGGCCTTGCGCCAGTGGGCCTTGTCTCTACACTGGGCCCCGTGAGCGGGTTCTGGCCAATCTTCTTTCTCCTCGTCGTGCTGAAGATCCCTGTCCTCGGCTCCCTCTGGCTCGTCTGGTGGGCAAGCCGCGAACCCGAGCCCGAGACGGCAGGAGAGGATTCCGACGGCGGCTTCAAACGCCGGAACCCTGAACCAAAGCTTCCTCTAGGGCCGCGCCGCGGGCCTCATGGAGGGGCAGCTGGCGGCGTTGCGAGGAGGAGGCGTGGTGCCCCTCTCGCGCAGCGGCGTCCCCTTTTTCGCCCTGACCCCACCCCTCGGACGGCAACGAAAAACCCAGCAAGCGGGAGGGGCACCACGCCTCCTCCTCTCACCCCCGCTGAGCAGCCTTCTTTCGCTCCCTGCGGAGCTCCCGCAAATAGGGCTGGAAGTCCACCTGAATCGTGTGACGCTTAGAGGCGACGTAGCGTTTCTTCATCTTTTCTTCGGCCGCTGATATCTCCGCCCGCATCTCCGCCGGCGGTGGCAGTGTCCCCCGGCCGCCGAGCAGATCGGCGACCCACTCCGCCTGCGCCTCGGCCAAGGGCATGATCGCCCCGAGCGGCTGGATCAGGCCGATGAAATAAAGGCCTGGGTGGTCGACCGAGACGACCCGGCGATAGAGCGGCAACCGGTTTTCCCTCGCCGAGATCAGGCCATCCTCAAAAAACGGAAAGCTGATCTTGTAGCCAGTGCAGTAGACGACCAGGTCAATCTCCTCCTCGCTGCCGTCGGCGAAGCCAACGGTGCGACCCCCGCTGAAGCGATCGATGTTTGGCTTGACCTCGATGTCTCCGTGCCCCAGCCGCGAGAGCAGCTCGGCCGAGACCGTGGGATGGGCCTCGAGCAGCTTATGGTCGGGCTGCGGCAGACCATAGGCCGTCATATCGCCCGCGGTCAGGCCCAGCATGCGCCCGAGCACGAAGCGCTGCACGGCAAGCGGCATCATCGTCAGCAGCTTCGAGGCCGCCTCATCGGTCGGCTTGCCGTTCAGGTACTTGGGCATGACGTAGGCGCCGCGGCGCATCGCCAGGAAAGTCTT
>Ga0209265_1000198_pt1 | contig 15577 bp, 9 predicted proteins | sample GraSoiAngelo_103_FD_185872 | JGI IMG/M metagenome (GOLD analysis project Ga0209265, IMG submission 185872) | Grasslands soil microbial communities from the Angelo Coastal Reserve, California, USA - 14_0903_05_20cm (SPAdes) (version 2) | ecosystem: Environmental > Terrestrial > Soil > Grasslands ...
CATCATGCGGAGCGCGTCGAGCTGCTCGGTGGCGACCATGGTGCCGATCTCGGCCGTGGTGGCGGACCCCGCACGCCCGGTCGCGAGGAGCGCGGTCAGGACCGGCCCGAGCTCGCGGAGCAGGCTGAGGCCGACCACCGCCCCGAGCGACTGCTCCGCCCCGAAGCGCACGAGCGTGTTGTACCCCTGGAGGCTGAGCACCATGCCGACCGCCAGGCCGCATACCGAGATGATGATCAGCGACAGCACGCCGAGCTTGAAGACCTCCTGCACGAAGCGCCGGACACGCAGCGGCGGGGCGAGGGCGGCGCGCACCACCTGGAAGCCGAAGAGGGCCAGCCGGCCGAGATCGACGACGAACCGCGTCGCGCTCCACCCGAGGTCCTCGACGGGCGTCACCATCGCGCATCGGCTGCCGGCGCTGGCACGTCGGCGCCCTCGTTGAGGAACGCGACCACGCGCGGATCGGTGCTGCGACGCAGCTCCTCCGCCGTTCCATCGATCGTCCCGTCGGGCAGCAGCAGGATGACGTTGTCCGCCATCCGCATGGTCGACGCGATGTGATGCGAGACGATGATCACGGTCGCGTGGAGCTGGCGGTTGACGCGCACGAGGAGCCCCTCGATCAGCTTGACCGAGATCGGGTCGAGTCCCGAGAACGGCTCGTCGCAGAGCAGGATGATCGGCCGCAGGATGATCGCCCGCGCGAGGGCGACGCGCTTCACCATGCCGCCGGAGAGCTGCCCGGGCAGCAGGTCGTCGACGCGCGACAGGCCGACCGCGTCGAGGCTCGCGCGGACGGCGGCCGCGATCTCTGCCTTGCTGCCCGCGGTGTGCTCGCGGAGCGGGAAGGCGAGGTTCTCGAAGACCGTCATCGAGTCGAGGAGCGCGCCGTCCTGGAACATCATCCCGAGCTTCTTCCGGATGGGGTACATCTGCCGCTCGGACCGCTGCAGGATGTCGTCGCCGTCCACCCGGATGCTTCCGGCCTGCGGGCGCACGAGACCGCCGATCAGCCGGAGAACCGTGCTCTTGCCCGATCCACTGCCGCCGAGCACCACCGAGATCCGCCCCCGCCGGAAGCGGCAGGAGACCGACCGGAAGACCTCGCGATCCCCGAACGCCATCCGTACGCGCGAGAGCTCGACGTGGGGGTCGTCGCGGGTGGCGTTCGTGACGCTGGGCGAGACCACGGTCGGGCCTTGTTAGCGGATCGGGGCCGCCATGGCGAGCCCGCGGGGGTCATATCGGAATGCGGATCCCGCGCCGGGCGAGGGCGACCGTCATCCCGCTGAGCGTCGTCGGGGCGGCGAGGGCCGCCACCATCCGTCGATGCTCCGCCGCTACCACATCATCGACCTCGACGACCTCCGGCGCGCGGGCAAGCGCGCGAGCGACTACCGCGGGCCCGCCGCGAACATCGTGCCGCTCACCGAGCGCGATGGCTCGCCATCGTCTGCGTGGGCAACCGTCCCAGAACCGTCACGGTGGACCGTCGACTCGCGAGTGGGAGGAGGCCGAACGTTGCCTGTCACGCGCACTCGAGTTGGCCGCGCGCGCCGGCCCGACCTAGTCGAGGGGAGAATGTTGCTCGTCGAGCTGGCGACCGCCAGCGCGTTCCTTGTCGCTGGTGTTTGACGCCTATCCGATTCAGATGTGCCGCCCCGCTCAGTAGCAGTAGGTCTCGTTCCCCCACTTCTGGCAGAAACCCGGGTACACGCCGATGTTCTGGAGATCGAGTCGGAGAAGGGGCCCCTCGGGCAATGCGCGGGCGTCGAGGAGCTCGCCGCTCTGAAGCAGGGGCTGTGCGCGCAAAGCCCCGGCGTAGGCGGGCTCGGCCACTTGTTGCGTGCCGATCAGTACCTGGTTCCCACCGAGGTCGCATTGGAGCTGGGTCCCGAACCACCGGCAGGCCGCTGAGGCTTGTGGCGTGGCGCCGAAGAGGCCGAGGGCCATCAGACCGAGCAGGAATCGCGTCATCGCGCCTTCTCAATACGACTCGGAGGAAGCGGGCCGGGGCGCCGGCATGCGCTGCTCCGTAGGTTCGCTCGTGGGAGCCGTTAGCGCGGGCGAATGGCGGAGATGCTGCCCGCCTTACGCCGCCTGGCCTAGCAAATGCAAGGAGTACAAACACCTGCGTAGGAATACCTGGTACCTCGGGTCCCTGGGCGCTGCGACAGGGATATTGCTCAGGTCACGCAGGAATTGCGTGAGGAAGCGGAGGAGTTGAACGGTAATTTGCCGGGTACCAATCGACAGGAGGAATGCTCGAGGTCGGAGCAAATACCCCGTTCGAGTTTCTCATCGTGCAGCCTCACTACCTGCCGTGAACTGGTCGGGTGAGAGTCCCGACGAGGGGAGATTTCCCGTTCGCCCCTCTAGCCTCACTGCTGCGTCTCTGAAGCGAGCACGTCCCATCTTTCAATCTCTACGCTCGGCCGGTAGTGGGTCAGGACCGTGTCACTCCCGCTTTTGACGGCGTCCGTTGCCGGGCACCCGGTCGGGTCCACGAGTACGTAGTTCAGCGTGGTCTTCGAGTACCGGTACTGAGGGGTCGCGTATCGGGCGTTTCTTCCCGGCCGCACCCCGTAGAACCACGTACGTACTGGTGCGTGCGTAGAATCTCGTCTTTCGTCCCTGTTGCCCGGTTTGCTATCCGCCTGCTGCGGCTGCGTGAGAGCAACCCAGCGAGGCAAGGACACATCCGACGCGCCCCGCGTCCTCACCCCGGCGTGGGCCGCTTCAGAAGCGGCCCACGCCTTCCCCTTCGCCGAAGGAGACGCTCCATGAACCTCCTCCTGCTCGGTGTTCTTATCCTGCTGGCAGCATGAGCGGCGGAACCCTCGACGCGATCGGGGTCACGAGGACGTCACGATTGATGCACTCACGACCCACCGTCGCCTTGTTCGCGGCGCTCGGCCTCTCCGGCATCGCCATCGCCGCCGAGACCACGATGGTGCTCAGGTCCGGATCGACGCTCGTGGCTGTAGACTCACGAGCGCCATCCCGGCGAGGAGACGGACAACCCGGAACGAGCGAGATCGCGCCGGGCGGGCGCCGCCCTTCACCTACCGGCCCGACGCGCCCCTCCCGGACGCCTCCTCCCGACCGTGGACGGGCCCTGAGCGGGAGCACGAATGGCTCTATGCCATCCCGCCCGAACCGTGGTAGTGGCGGAGAGGACTAGACCCGCTCCGCGCTGCCAGCCATCGCAACGCGGGCGGCACGCGATGCGATGAGACGGTTCGCACTTCTCGCGAGCACGCGGGTGCGTGCGGCAGCACGTCCGCGGCGCGGCTCGAAGCAGAAGACCGTCGCGAAGCCCGGAGCGTCGGCTCGACGAGCACGCCCGGCCGGCCCGGAGGCCGGCCAGGAACCCTCCGGGGGCGCCCCGGAACCAGCCCTCCCGGTGCTCCGTGCAATCGTAGGCCTGGGCTCGTCGGCAGGCGGCCTCGACGCGCTCACGAAGTTCTTCAGCGCGCTGCCCTCCACCAGCGGCATGGCGTTCGTGCTCGTCCAGCACCTGGACCCGACCCACGGAAGCTTCATGGCGGAGCTGGTCGGGAGGTGCACGGGCATGCCCGTGGTACAGGTTCAGGCCGACACACCGGTCGAGGCCGATCACGTCTATTGCATCCCGCCAGCCAGGTACCTGAGCATCAGCGAGCGGACCCTGCGGCTGACCGCGCCGGTCGGGACCGGCAGCATACGCATGCCGATCGATTTCTTTCTGCGCGCCCTGGCCGCGGATGTGCAGGAGCACGCGATCGGGATCGTCGTCTCCGGTACCGGCTCCGACGGCACGATCGGTCTGCGAGCGATCAAGGCCGCGGGCGGACTGGCGATGGCGCAGGACCCGGCTACCGCCCAGCACGACGGCATGCCGCGCAGCGCGATCGCCGGCGGCGCAGTCGACCATGTCGCTTCTCCGGAGCAGATGCCCCGCATCCTGTTCGAGTATCTGCGGCATCCTTACGCGCGCGGCGCCGGCCCTTCTTCCCCTCCGGCGGAGATCACGCACGATCACCTGCGCGACGTGCTCGCGCTCCTGCGCGAGCGGACGCACTTCGACTTCCGCAGCTACAAGCGCGGCATGCTCGGGCGGCGCATCGGTCGCCGCATGGGCCTCAAGCACGTCGAGGACGTCGCCGACTACGTGGAACTTCTGAAGGCCCAGCCCGGGGAGGCGAAGCTACTGTTCGAAGATCTCCTGATCAGCGTGACGAACTTCTTTCGCGACCCCGAGGTGTGGCGCGACCTTCAAGAGCGGGTGGTTCGACCGCTGGTCGAGCGCAAGGAAGCCCGGACCCCACTGCGCGTGTGGGTGCCAGGCTGCGCCACCGGCGAGGAGGCCTACTCGATCGCGATGCTGCTCATCGAGGAGCTGCAGGCCGGCCGGAAGGGTGTCCCCCTGCAGGTCTTCGCGTCGGACGTCGATCCGGGCGCGCTCGACTTCGCCCGCGTCGGCCTCTACCCGGAGAGCGTCGTCCGCGACGTGTCGCCGGAGCGCCGGCGGCGCTTCTTCCTCGAGGAGGACCACAGCGCTCGCGTCAGCAAGGAGCTGCGCGAGTCGGTGATCTTTGCGCGCCAGAACGTGCTGCTGGACCCCCCGTACTCCAAGCTCGACCTGATCAGCTGTCGCAACGTCCTGATGTACCTCGAGCCGTCGGCCCAGAAGAAGATCCTGTCGCTGCTGCATTTCGCGCTCGTCGAGGGCGGATACCTCCTTCTCGGCACCGCCGAAGGGATCGGCCAGGAGGAGGACCTGTTCGAAGTGGCCTCGCCGAAAGGGCGGATCTATCGACGCATCGGCCCGACGCGGTACGACAGGGTGCAGTTCCCCCCCGTCCCGGAGGTCGCCCTGAGCCGGCGGGTCGACAGGGGGCTGGACACTCCAGGCACCGGCCAGTTCGGCGCACTCGCCCGGCAGATGCTGCTCGAGCGCTTTGCCCCGGCGTGCGTGCTGATCAACCGCAGGTGCGAGATCCTGTACTTCGCAGGACCAACCCACGACTATCTCGTCCAGCCGACCGGCGTCCCCACCCAGGATCTGACGTCCCGCGTACGCGACGGGCTGCAGACGAAGCTCCGCGCCGCCGTCCGCGGTGCGTTCAAGGACGGCCAGCGCAGGGTCGTCGCCGGCGCCCACGTCCGGCGCGAGGACGGGTGGCACCGGGTGCAGCTGACGGTGGAACCGGTCGGGATGCCCCGCGAGACCGACGGCCTGCTGCTCGTCTCCTTCGTCGACGAGCCCCAGGTCGCGTCCCCGCCGGCAGTCCCCGGGGCGCCCGCTGAACGGGAAGAGCCGGGCGACCGTCAGCTCGAGGACGAGCTCAGGGCGACGCGGGAGGATCTCCAGGGCACGATCGGGGAGCTGGAGAGCTCCAATCAGGAGTTGAAGGTCGCCAACGAAGAGATCATGTCCGTCAACGAGGAGCTACGCTCCAGCAACGAGGAGCTCGAGACCTCCAAGGAGGAGCTGAACTCGCTCAACGAGGAGCTGAACACCGTCAACACGCAGCTCGAGGACAAGGTCACACAGCTGCAGCAGACGAACAACGACCTGGACAACCTGCTGACCAGCACCAACATCGCGACCATCTTCCTCGACACGACCTTCCACGTGCGGCGGTTCACGCCGGTCGCGACCCGGCTCTTCAACCTGATCGCCACGGACGTGGGCCGGCCGATCGGCGACCTCGCCCAGCGCTGCATCGACCCCGACCTCCTGCACGATGCCGAGCTCGTGCTTGCCCGCCAGGCCTCGGTCAGCAAGGAGGTCCAGAGTCGAGACGGCCGGTGGTACATCCGGCAGGTTCTGCCCTATCGCACGCACGACGACCGGATCGATGGCGTCGTGATCACTTTCTCGGACGTCGCTGCAGAGGCGCTCCAGGAGGCCCGACTCTATGCCGAGGCCATCGTGGACACGATCCGGGAACCCTTGCTGGTGCTGGACTCCGAGCTGCGGGTGCAGTCGGCCAACCGCTCCTTCTACGAGACCTTCGGCCTGACTCCGGACGCAACCGTAGACCGGTTCGTGTACGAGCTGGGCGACCGCGGGCAGGACACGCCGGCGCTGCCCGAGCCGCTGGGCGAGATCCTGCGCAACGGGGGGACGCTCACGAGCGTCGAAGTCGAGCACGAGGTCGGGAAGAGCGGCCGCAGGACCCTGCTGCTCAACACGCGCACCCTGGCCCGCGGCGGTGGCCGGCCCGATCTCATCCTTCTGGCCATCGAGGACATCACCGAACGCAAGCGCGCCGAGGAGATCCTGCGCGAGAGCGAAGCCATGACGCGGGCCGGTGTCCGGACGGCCATGGACGGCATCATCACGATCGACGAGCGCGGCACCCTCCTTTCGTTCAACCCGGCCGCCGAGCAGATGTTCGGCTACGCCGGCGGCGAGGTGATCGGACAGCCCGTGACGATGCTCGCGTCCGAGCCGGACGGTCGAGACAGCGTCGCGAGCTACCTGCAGACGGCCGACCCGAAGACCCTCGGCGTCGGGCATGAGGTCCGCGGCCGGCGGAAGGACGGGACGATCTTTCCGATGGAGTTCCACGTCAGCGCGTTCGACGACGGCCTCCGTCGCCGGTTCGTCGGGACGCTCCGCGACATCACCGAGCGCAAGCGGACGGAAGAGGCAGGACGACAGCATCAGGCCGAGCTGGCACACGTGCTCCGGGTCGCGACCATCGAGCATATGGCGAGCGGGCTCGCGCACGAGCTGAATCAGCCCCTCACGGCGATCGCCAACGAGGTCGAGGCATGTGCGACCTACGTGCGCGGGGGCAAGCTGGAGCCGCCCCGCCTCCTCGCGTTGCTCGAGCACGCCGGAGCCGAAGCGCTGCGGGCCGGCGAGATCGTGCACCACCTGCGCGAGTTCGTGCAGCGGAGCCCTGCGCGCATCGAGACGACGGACCTCTCCAAGGTTGTCCACAACGCGATCCAGTGGTTCGTCCGGGAAATGGAGCAGGCGCAGATCACGGTGCGGCTCGAGCTGGCGTCGCAGGAGCTGCGGGTCTTCGCCGATCGTATCCAGATCGAGCAGGTCATCGTGAATATCCTGCAGAACGCGATCGACGCCATCCGCGAGGCGACCCACGATACCCGGGAGATCCGCATTCACACGTCGCGGACCGATGACGGGATGGGCGAGGTGACCATATCCGATACCGGCACCGGGTTTCGGGCCGGGGCGGCCGAACGATTGTACGAGCCCTTCTTCACCACCAAACCACAGGGTATGGGGATGGGGCTGGCCATCAGCCGCAGCATCGTCGAGCTGCACCAGGGCCGACTCTCGGTGGCCCCCAGCGCAGCGGGGGCGGGCACCGCGGTGCGATTGGCTCTGCCGCTCGAGGAGAGGGTGTTGCGCCTCACGTCCGCACATTCCCCCCCTCATAAGGGAGGTCGACATGACGGCTGAGCCGACGGTGTTCGTGGTCGACGACAATCCGGCAGTCCGCAAGTCGCTGCAGGCACTCATGAACGCGGCGAGCCTGGCGAGCGAAACGTATGCGTCGTCCGAGGAGTTCCTCGAGACCTACGACGCGCGGCGCCCCGGCTGCCTGGTCCTGGACGTCCGCCTCCGGGGGCGCAATGGTCTCGATCTGCAGGACGAGCTCCGCAGACGGAACGCGAGCGTACCCATCATCGTCATGACCGGCTACGGCGACGTCCCCACCTCCGTCCGCGCGTTCAAAGGCGGCGCGATCGACTTCCTCCGGAAGCCCGTCCCTCCGAAGGCGCTGCTCGAGCGCATCCGTGAGGCCCTCAGGCTCGATGCGCAGGCCCGCGACGCGACCGCGCAGCACGCCGAGCTGGCCGACCGCATCGCGCGACTCACTCCGCGCGAGCGCCAGGTCATGGACCTGCTGGCCGTGGGGAAGAGCTCCAAGGGCATCGCGACGGCACTGGACATCAGCGTGCGCACGGTGGAGAGCCATCGCCGCACCGTCTTGAGGAAGATTAACGTCTCCTCGGCGGCGGAGCTGGCCCGTGCGGTCGCCCGGCTGCAGCCGTAGCACCCCCGCAGTTCTACGTACGCATCAGTATGTCGGTACCTCATCGCCGCACTCGAGCTGGCTCTGCGTTGCGCGCACCGCGGACTCCGGGGGAGGCGAGGAGGTTCGCCTCTTCCAATCGGCGGACACGTCGCGTCGTCAGCGGGCTGCGGCTTCCGGGTCGCCCGTCGGCCCCGCGTCCTGGGCGGCGGCCTGCTTGCGGAGCGTCATCACGAGTGCGCCGTCGGCGTCGTAGCCGGCGCTCGATCCTTCCTCGACCACGAGCTCAGGGAGGCGAAGGGGTTGCGAGCGGATCCGTCGGCCATCCGCGTCGCGCGCCAGCACGACCGTCTCGCGGCCCGCGAACCGAATCTCGACCGACCCGGGCTCGACATCTCCGGACGCCTGGATGCGCAGGAGAATCGCATCCGGCGTCTCGCTGACGGAGACCGCGAGCGCGGCGGACGCGGCGCCGGGGCGGTCGTCGGGGGAGGTGCCGGGATCGCTGGCGCTCACCCTCGACGTTAGGAGGACGAGCAGAAGGAACGCGCCGGCCACGCGAGACATGCGCTTCTCGTCGCCTTTGGCAACGCGCGCGAACCTGCGCTGGTACTCCTCCAGCTCCGTCTCTCGGTGCATGGCCTGCGCCACCATGTGGGCCGCGTGAGCGAGCACACCGTGAGCGCGCTGCGCGCTTTCCGCCGGATTGTTCCTCTTCGGCCCAGGCTGCATCATTCGTCCCTCACCGGGTTCCACTCACAGCCATGCTGGCCCGGCGAATCGACCTCGCGCCGGTAGGTGGCCTCGATCGCTTCGGCTTCCTTGCGCCCCGCCTCTTCGGCCTCACGCGAGCCCCTGCGTGAGCTGACCGAGCTCTTTTTAGCAGGTGGCCAGGGACCCGCGAATCCGGGACACTACGCGCGGTTATCTGCGTGCGTAGTTCTCCGCGCCCTACGTCCGGTTCCAGGCGGCCGCCGCCCGGGAGAGGCCCGATGCGACCGGTGAGATCGACGTCCAGACCTCCACCCGCGCCCTCAGGAGCGTCATCGCGAGCGCCTTGTGGCCCATCAGCTCCTGCACGGTGCCGAGGTCGACGCCCGCCATCCTCCGCCTGCTCGAGGTCGCCCCGGTGGAGCGCGATGGCGCCGAGCGCCACGAGCACGCGGTGCTGCCGCGGCTGGTACCGCAGGGACCCCTCGTACTGCCGCTCCCCCTCCGCGAAGTCACCGCGCCAGACCGCCGCGAGCGCGAGCACGTTGCGCGCCGCGACGTTCTCGGGCGCTGCCGCGATCAGCTTCACGAGCACACCTTCTCGGCGGAGTCCCACCGCCCGTCCCGCGCCAGCTGTCGAGCCTTCTGGAGCTCGGCATAGGCGGAGCGAACCGCGGGTCGGAGCGGAGGCGCGGTAGCCGCAACAACCCTGACGCACACCAGGGTGCGGAGAAATGCCCAAGAATTGTGGATCGCAGTGTCGGCATCTGCTGCCCGGGGAGCGGTAGCGACCGTCGCGACGATTGCGACGGTCGTGCAGGAGCATTCCTTGGACCGGGTGGGGGGGACTCACTTCTTCGGGAACAAGAAGATGAACGCGAACCGGATACCCCAGTCGGGCGCGGCGGTCGGGCCCTCTGCGTACCACTTCGGAGCGAGCTGGAGGCTGATCGGCTGCCCAGCGATCTTGAGCACCTGGCTGACGGGGGCGATCAGGGGGACCGTCCACTTGGTTTGCGTCCAGTCGTACGCCGACTCCGTCTGGAAGCCGAAGCTGGTGTAGGTCTTCGTGGTGTACGACACGAACGGCTGGAGGAACGTCTGGCTCACGTGCGCGTGGTCCTCGTCGCCGGCGACGGACCAGACGTGGTTCACCAGCGCGCCGTACGTCCAACCGCTCGCCTGGCGGAGGGCGACCGCCGTGGGACCGACACCGAACTTGCCCGCCCCGAGGAAGTCGTTGGTCGCCGATGGGAACTGGAGGACGGGGCCGGCGCCGCAGATGATCCCGCCCGGGCCCGGGGCCTTCGGCGAGAAGAACAGGCTCTGCACGATGTCGCCGAGACCGTCCTGCGTCGTCGGGCCGATCGTGTCGGTCTGATGGATGATCGGGACGATCGTTCGCGAGATGACGTTCCAGTTCTCCGAGATCGAGATCGGAATGACCGGCTGCACGTTGACCAGGTAGCGAAACCCCTTGCTCCCCTGACCGGCGCCCCATTCGAAGTTGCTCTGGAATGGAACGCTGATGAGCGCCGCGATCGGGTTCTGCAGCTTCTTGGCGAGTTCGGCGGTATCCTCACTCGCTGCAGGCGGCTCATCTTCGGCGAAGGCCGCGCCCGCGAGGAAGATGCCGACGAGGATCGCGAAGGCGAGCGCCGACAGCCGCCGCATGGGCCGTGAGTCGAGCTTCAGCACCGTGATGCCATCAATTACCAGTGCCCGGTGAAGCGGTCTTGCCATTCCGGCGGGCACGCGGGTCACCAGTTTCAGCCGCGCCAGGCGAGACGCAACGAGCTGCCCGACCTCAGGTTCGGCGCTACGGTTCGGCTGGTGGGGGATGGGGAGGTAAGGGGGGACGTGCGAGTTTCCCTGCGGCTCGCGCGGCGAAATTCGCGCGGAGCGACGCCGGTCCATCGCCGAAAGGCACGGGTGAAGTGGGCATGGTCCGAGTAGCCAAGATCGAGCGCGATATCGAGAACGGTGGCATCCGTGCCCTGGAGCAGATGGACCGCGGTGTCGAAGCGCGCCTGCGCAACCAGACGCCCGTAGCTCAACCCCCCCTCGGCCAACCGCCGTTGCAGCGCACGGATGCTCGTGCCGATCGCGCTCGCGGTGACGCCGATGCGGGGGCAGTCGGACGAGGACAGCGTCGCGATCACCTGCAGCACCGATAGCGGGAAGTCGCCCGCTGGACCCGATGCCCGCCATGCTTCGATGTCCCTGTCCCCGATCTGGCGAGCCGCCGCCGTCCGCACGAGCGGCCGAGTCAACAGGGACTGCGGGAACGTGAGGGCGGGTTCCCTTTGTCGGAAGACGATCCTCGCGTCGCGCACGACATCGGGGTCACGCAAGCCGTCCGTCCTGGTCGTCTCGAGCACCACGTCATCCCGCCGCCAGCGTGGTCCGGCGGCGAGACGCAGAACGTTGAGCGCCAGCATCAGGCTGTAGTCATCCGCTTGCCAGTGTGTGTCCGCGAGGCCGTCGACGAACCGATGACCCAGCCGCACTCGATCGCCGTCGTGCACGAGCCAAGCGTGCCCACCGGAGCTGAAGACTGCCAACGTGTTCATCGCGGTCTGGATCGCGTCATGGACTGTGCGCGAGCGGTGAATCAGGTGGCCGAAAACCCCGAGCGCGTCGATGGATGCGTGGTGTCCAGCGAGGAGCCCGAGATTTCCGACGCCGCTCATCCGCGCCGATTCCTCCATGAAGCCCAACGCTTGGGAAACGGAGAGCAGGTCTTCGGGATCGTCGAACATGGAACCCGAGAGGTGCGCGCGCGCAAGGAGCTGCTCGACGGGCGCGCCGATGCTCCGGAGAAAGGAGACGACGGGTATCAACCAAGCTACGCGGATGAGCGCGACGGGCTGCGACCGGGGACCTGCCCCGAGCTTGTGCATGGCCCGCGACGGTATGCGGGTCCCGTATGAAAGTCCTGAAAGGACCAGGAAATATCTCGGAAACTCCCCCTTGCTTGTATTGGCGCAGGTCGTGTGCCACTGCTCGCCCATGGCCGATCCGGGGGGCGTCGCGCCTCCCCCGAGGGTTCGGGGCGAAATTCGCTTCGCGCCCTACCGCCTCGACTTGGACGCCGGATTGTTACGGTCCGGTGACAGAGCGATCTCGCTACGGCCGAAGACCTGGGCCGTGCTCCGCTACCTCGCCGAACGCCCCGGCGTGCTCGTGACCAAGGAGGAGATACTCGACGCCGTCTGGGGGAGAATCACCGTCACCGAAGCCACGCTCACCAAGTCGATCGGGGAGATCCGTGACGCATTGCACGACGAGGTCCGGCATCCACGATTCGTGGAGACGGTGCATCGGCGGGGCTTCCGGTTCGTATCCACCGGCGAGGCGGCAGGGGAGCCTCGCGATTCCGGCTCCGCGGCGCATCCGCCGGCCCACCTCGTCGGGCGCGAGACGGAGCTGATCCGTCTGCATCAACTCCTCGAGGTTGCCGCCGGGGGCACCCGACAGACGGTGTTCATCACCGGAGAAGCCGGGATCGGCAAGACGACGCTCGTCGAAGCGTTCCTCGCCGCCGTTGCCAGCCGATCCGGTGCGGGCGAGACCATAGTTGCGGCGGGACAGTGCGTGCGCCGGAACAGCGGCCAAGAGCCTCTGATGCCGGTCCTCGAAGCCGTCGGGCGTCTGGCGCGTGGGCCGCGCGCGGCGCGGGTCGTGCAGCTGCTGCGCGAGCACGCACCGGCCTGGCTCATCCAGCTTCCCTGGCTCGTCGAGCTGGGAGAACTCCAGGATCTGCGAGCCGGTCTTTCCGGCACCACGCCCGAGCGCATGCTGCGGGTCTTCGCTCAGCTCGTCGAGGAGCTGACCAACGACGTCACGCTCGTGCTCGTGCTCGAGGATCTGCACTGGGCAGACGACAGCACTGTCGACCTAGTCTCGATCCTCGCCCAGCGCCCCGAGCGTGCGCGGCTTCTCCTGCTCGGCAGCTACCGCGCTGCCGAGGCGATCGCCAACGCCGGGCCGTTCGACGGGATGCGGCGCCTCCTCGGCTTGAAGCACCGCTGCGTGGAGCTGCCGCTCGACCTCCTCCCGTTGTCGGGCGTCGAGGCCTACCTGGCCGCCCGATTCGGTGGTCCCGGAACGCCGGCTCCGCTCGCTCGGCTCCTGCACGCACAGAGCGAGGGGAATCCGCTGTTCCTGGCGACGGCGGTCGACCACCTCGTGGCTCGCGGCTGGCTCGAGCAAGGCGACCAGGGAGCCATCGTCGCAACCGACTTCGAGACGCTCGAGCGGTACATCCCGGGAAGCCTCCGTGACCTCGTCGAGTTGGAGGTCCGCGGCCTGGAGGAGTTCCAGGTCGCGGTACTGGAGGCCGGGAGCGTCACGGGCCCCGAGTTCGGCGCCCAGGTGGTGGCGGCGGCGCTCGAAGCGCCCGTCGAGCAGGTAGAGGATGCGTGCGAGCACCTCGTGCGCGCGCAACGGTTCCTGCGCTCCAGCGATACCGAGGCATGGCCCGACGGCGCCGTCGCCGCTCGCTACGCCTTCGCGCACGCTCTCTACCAGCGCGTGCTCTACCAGCGCATCCCTGCCCGGCGACGCCAACTCCTCCATCAACGGATCGGCGAGCGGCTCGAGACGGGCTTCGGGGACAGGGGCGCGGAGGTCGCCGGCGAGCTCGCGGCGCACTTCGAGCGAGGCCGCGTCCCCGGACGGGCGATTCCATGGCTCGAAAGTGCTGCGGAGTCCTCGGCGCGACGCTTCGCTCCACGCGAGGCCGCCAACTACATGCGACGGGCGCTCGGACTGCTGGCGCACGAGCCGGAGGGACCAGAACGCTGGCGGTGCGAGATTCGGCTATGCTCTTCACTGGGCGCTGCCGTGATCGCCACGAACGGGTTCGCGGCCGAGGAGGCATGGACGAGCCTCGCACGAGCACATGACCTCGCTGCCAACATGGGAGGCGCGGTCGAGTTCTTTCATGTCGCCTACATGCTGCTAAACGCCAGCCTCGCGCGCGCCGACGTCGCTCAGACGCCGCGCCTCACGGAGGAGTTCGCGCGGGCGGCGGAGCAGGTCGGCACACAGGAGGCCCGTCTCGTCGCCGCTATGCTGACGGCGAACGCCGCATTCTGGGAGGGCCGATACGCCGACGCAGCCGCCCTGGCGGATCTGACAAGAGCCGACCCGACGATCCTCGGGGGTTCCGTCCCGGGCGAGAACCCCGTCGTCTGGGCGCACGCCGTGGAGGGCTGGCGCCTGTGGCTCCTCGGCCACCCCGACCGGGCTTCAGCGTCCGCCCGGGCCGCGATCACGTGCGCCCGCTCGCAACCGAACCCGGTAAACCTCGCCATGGCGCTGGCCCTCGCGGCGCCCGTCCACCTGTGGCGTGGCGATCTGCACGACGCGAATATAGTCGTCGAGGAGGGGCTCCGCCTGGCGGGCGAGCACGGATTCGGGCTCTGGCTCGCCATGCTCCGCAGCGTAGCCGGAGGGATCCATCTTCGCCGCGGGGACGCCGACGCCGCCGTCCGCGACCTCCGTGAGGCGCTGGTGGATCTCCGTCGCATCAGTGTCTGGGTCCACGTCCCCTCACTGCTGACCGGTCTCGCCGAGGCCTGGTTGCAGCTCGGGCAGCTCGCCGAGGGGCTCGCGGCGGTCGACGAGGGACTCGAGATGGTGCGTACGACGCTCTGCCGGTGGCACGCCCCAGAGCTTTGGAGGATACGCGGTGAGCTGCTCGCGGCCCAGCGCGAGCCGCGGGACGCCGTCGATTCGTCCTTGGAGCGCGCGCTCGAGACGGCGCGCGCACAAGGGGCGCGCGCCTTCGAGCTCCGGGCGGCTACCGCCCTCGCACGCCGGCTCGCGGCTCGGGGCCGGAAGGCTGAAGCTCGCGCGACGCTCACCCTGCCATACGAGGCCTTCACCGAAGGCCGCGACACCGCCGACCTCGGCGCAGCGCGCGCGTTGCTCCGTGAGCTGGGCTGACGCCGACCTGACGCACGGCGCTCCTGGCAGAGTAATTTCCGGGATCTTTCCGTCGGTTGTGGGGACTGGCAGGCGCCGGGCGCCTAGGCTCGTGCCGTGGGAGGTGACGACGAGCGTGCCGGAGTCGGTGGCGGACCGGGCGGTTCCTCCCTGCCCGTGTCGAGATCTTTCGTCGTCCAGCTCACCGTCGACACGGTGCCGGCTTCCCGGGGGTTCCGGGGCCGCGTCGAGCACATCGAGTCCGGACGGTCTCGACGGTTCGCCTCGCTAGAAGACCTCGGGGCATTCATCGGGGAGGTGCTCGAGGCGAATCAGAGCCGCGAGGACGTCTGAGGAGGACGAGCCGCGCTCACGGGGTCTCGAGCACTGCGTTCAGATGCGCCGCGACCGCCGCGTTGTTCCGTATCCCCATGTGCGTCTCGTCGTAGCCGAAGATCTTGAGGCGGTCGTGGTGGCAGCGCGCGCTGCGGGTGCTCGCGGCGACCGTCGCGACCGCAGCCCTGTGCGCGGCGCTCGCCGGCTGGCGACTGTCCCGGGGCCCGGTCGAAATCGGCCTGCTTACACCGATCCTGGAGCGCGCCCTCAGCCGCTCCGATGGCTCGCTCGCCGTCCGCATCGGGAGAACAGAGCTCGCGTGGGCCCCCCGTGATCACACGGTCGAGCTCCGCGCTCGCGACGTACGGCTCCTGTCGGGGACGGTTACGGTCGTTTCGGTCCCGACCCTCGAGGTCGAGCTGAGCCTCCGGGCGCTCGTCCATGGAAGGGTGGCGCCGCGGGAGGTCGAGCTTCGCGGGCTCGAGCTCACGCTCGTGCGCGAGAAGAACGGCAGGATCGGTCTGGCCACAGGGAAGAGCCTGTCGGCACCAGGCGGGAGCGTGACGCTGGAGACGCTCCTCGGCTCC
>Ga0209265_1000201_pt1 | contig 15516 bp, 13 predicted proteins | sample GraSoiAngelo_103_FD_185872 | JGI IMG/M metagenome (GOLD analysis project Ga0209265, IMG submission 185872) | Grasslands soil microbial communities from the Angelo Coastal Reserve, California, USA - 14_0903_05_20cm (SPAdes) (version 2) | ecosystem: Environmental > Terrestrial > Soil > Grasslands ...
CGTCGCGTTGCTTGGCTCCCAGTGTATGCTGATCGAATATGGTAGTGGAAGTAGCGTAAAGACACATACACTGCTAGATGCGTTGCCAGCATTGGCCGCTTATGTGCCCATTGACATCTCGAAAGCCTATCTGTTGCAGGCTATGCTAGCGCTAGGGATGTCATATCCCACCCTAGAGATACTTCCCATTTGTGCTGACTATACGGGAGATTTCGAGCTGCCCACACCAAGTAAGCCAGTATCGCGCAGAGTGGGCTACTTTCCCGGCTCCACAATAGGGAACTTTGATCCAGGGCCAGCAGAGGCGTTTCTGAAACAGATCGCAAAGGCTTGCAAGGGCGGCGGCTTGCTCATCGGAGTCGATTTGAAGAAAGATTTCAACATTCTGCATCGTGCCTATAACGACTCGCAAGGTGTAACGGCTCAGTTCAACAAGCACATTCTGGCAAGGATCAATCAGGAGTTAGCTGGTACCTTCCAGCTGCACCAGTTTGGGCATTACGCCTTCTATAATCCTGGTGAGAGCCGTGTCGAGATGCATCTGGTCAGTCTGAAAAATCAGGTGGTGCGCATCGGCGAAGTCGAGATCGCTTTCAAGTTGGGAGAGAGCATCTGGACAGAGAGATCCTACAAGTATACATTGGAAGAGTTTGCAGATCTGGCGGTGACAGCGGGCTTTACTGTTCAGCAAGTATGGACAGACGCCAGGCAGTTATTCAGTCTTCAATACCTTACAGTCGCGCAATAGCGCTTAGTAAAGTAGAGCTTGATGAATTCTCTCATCAAGCTCTACTTTACTAAGCGCTATTGTGCAACCGTATAGCCAGCGTCGTCAAGCGCAGCTTCAACTTTTTCCAAGGACAGTTGGCTCGCATTGTAGCGTAAGTGGACAGTCTTGTGCGAGAGATCTATCGCAACGAATTCTACACCGGGGAGTTGCTTGAGGGTAGCGTCGATGGTATTCACACAATGCTGACAGCTCATGTCTGGAACCGAGAGCGTCACATCTGTTGCTGTTGTTGCCATTATATGCCTCCTATATAGTAAAACGTCCAGGAAGAAGTCGAATGACCGCTGATAGTGTCTTCCATGGACATTCTTGCTTGGGTCAGATCTGCTTAGCGGTTTCCCGCCAGATTGTACAGTTGTACCAGTTCCTCAATGACAGCATCGGCCTTGCCACTCTGGATGCCTTCGGGAACGCACATATGGAGATGGTTTTCCAGGATGATGGCTTCGAGTTTCTCGATGGCCTTGCGGATCGCGTAGGTCTGACGAAGAATATCTACACAGTACTGATCTTCCTCAACCATCTTGCGGACGCCTTTGAGATGCCCCTCAATGTAATTTAAGCGTTTGACAACCTCTGGCTTTTCTGCACGCATTGCCTTCTCCCTTCTCTACCCCTATCCACAGGGTATGGGAAAAGTATAGCATGGTGACAAGTGAGATCGCAAGTTGAGAAGCTGCCTCAGCCTCCCAACTCTGGTTTAGCCGCCGTTCTTGCATTGTCCATTATTGTGTTTTTTGTGTGCGCACGGAGTGGCGCTTGGTGAAGTGGCGGGGATCAGCGTAAAGAATGCTGCGCGCTCTTGGTCTACAGTACAGGTCTTAACACCGGGCTTAGTAAACTGCACCGTCACAATGGAATTATGATTGACGGCCATATCTTTCCCCTTGGCTGAGAAAAAGAAGACTGCCAAGCCATCACCTGTTGTGGTTGCCTGTTGTGTTTCTGATACATTGGGGCTCCACCAGATGGTTGCTGTCGCAGTTGCGTCTCCCACGCCTTGTGGATTACCATTAGTATTTTGCACAAACTTGGCGTTGATCGTGACAAGTGTATTCCCGTGCTGGTTGAACGCGGGAGTCGTTTGAGGTGCCCATGCCCCGCACCAGAAATCTGGGAGCGTTGGTACCGATGTGTTACTGTTCATTTGGATAGTCACCGTCGGCGCGGGACCACTACTAGAGAGAGGTGAAGTTGTTGTCGTCGTATCTCCACAGGCCACAACGAGTATGCTCATGAGAAGAAGAGAAAAAACGGCTCCACACTTCAAATACAGCGAAAATACCGGGCCTGCTTTGCAGCGGTTCCATAGACGCGATTTCATAAAACTTGTATCACCTATTTTCATCTTTTCGTCAAGTACCCTGTTTGCGAGTATAACATAGTAAACGTTCAGCATAATGCGCTTTGTGTTGTACCTGCTACGAAAGTACTATATCTTGGGTGGGCACCTTATTCTTGTAAATTAAAGAGAAGCCGATAAATAAAGAGAGGGCGAGAGGCAAGGCGATCAGGGCGTGCATGGCAAATCCCTTGTAGTGGCCCTGCTACTCTCTTCTGCTCTCTATTACTCTTCTTGTCGCTTTGTAGAGGTAAATAGGTTGGGCTATGCTACAGTCACGACGAGATTCATGCCTGGGTGGATAGTACAGTACAGTTTAAATGAGCCTGCTGTAGTGAACGGACCAATGGATTTAGAATCATTGCCACTGAAATTGAGATTATTCACTTTTGGTGCACCCGGCTCTGCTCCTGGTTTGGCGGCAGAGCCATCCCAAATACCATTGGCGATAACGTGGGGTGATGACGTTGTATCAACGAGATTGATACTATCGCCTTTTTTGATAGTGATGGTTGTCGTGATAAAAGTGGAACTCCCCATTTTCACCACTGGACCTGATGAGATCACAGATGTATCTTTGATGGTACAAGCTACTAGTACAATGGACAAGAGTGCTAAGCCGATCATTCCAAATAGCACTTTTTTATACATGAGTCTTCCTTTCAACCCGCATGTGTGAGATTAAATTCTTCCCATTGGATGGGAGAGATAGATAAGAACTATCCATGGGAAAGTGTCACCATTACTATAGCAAAATGTTTTCGATAGGGCAATGAGAGAGTATGTAAGCCAGCCTCTCTGTTGGGATATTCTTGTCAAGCATATGATGGCTGTGGTCCTGTTAGATTCCTCTCAGTTATCTTATCGGTTTATAGCTACCCTATACACTTGACAATGTACCATTTGTCGGTGTACTCTTAAATGAGAAGATATGTACGCGTCTTCATGTCTTGACTATTCAAGAACATAATATTTCTTAGCATCTTCCCAACCAATATTGCGAGGAAGGAGAGTAATCTTCTAATATGTCAAGAGTCATCAAACTTCCTCAAGCTGCAAGCTATCCATTTGCTTGGCTTCTCACCTTTCTCTTGGCAGGGCTTGCCTGGGTACTCACCTATCAGCAATTATTTGCGATGCACTTTCTGCCGATGTATGGAACGATGGGTCTGCCGTTGGGTCCGTTTCTGCTCTTTTGGACGATTATGATGGCAGCAATGATGCTTCCTGCACTGGCTCCCATGGTCTCGGTACGCTATGAATACCTACGGCAGCAATCCTTCTCTTTTCTCATCATCAGTCTGCGGCTCTTGCTGTTTCTGCTTGGGTATCTGCTCGTGTGGTGTTGTTTCGGCATTCCTATCTTTTTCCTTGCTTTGTTAAGCAACTACCTGATGCTTCATGCACCCTTGCAGGGTATCGGTCTGGGTATCATCGTTTTCATCTTAGCTGGTATCTATCAGATAACACCTCTGCAAAGGCGTTTCCTGACACATTGTAATCCTTCCTTGGGTTGCGACGTTTGCTGTGTAGCTCAGGATGTATCTGCTCGCTCTCCCTTCTTGGATCTGAAAGTGGGAATAGAGCATAGTTTTTCTTGTCTAGGATGTTGTGGCAACCTGATGATCGTCTTACTCGCAGTTGGTTTAATGAATCTGCCTTGGATGGTGCTTATTACGCTTGTCATCTTCATAGAGAAAGTCTGGCACGATGCTTCGCGCCTCAATCCTCTAATCGGGATGGCACTCGTTGCTTATGGGGTGCTCTCGTTCATCAATCCTGCACTACTTTCAGGGTTGTATGTACAATAGTAAAGAGTGCTCTCTCTCAAGTTGTCCTTGTAGTGCTTTTCGTATCTTGCTTCCCGACCCTTTTGCATACGTGTATCTCACACAGGAGGAATGATCCATATGACTCCAGCAGTTCAATCACATCACTCTGTCGAAGAAGAGATCTCTCACGCACACGCAGGATGTTCTTGCAATCCCTGCACATGTAATCCGTGTACCTGCGGCAACAGCATGCCTTCTGCCAAAGAAGAGATCAAAGAAGAGATCTCTCACGCGCACGCAGGATGTTCTTGCAGTCCTTGCACATGTAATCCGTGTACCTGCGGCTAGCTCAGATACTTTGTCAGAGCAGGTCATGCCCACGATTTTGTGGTATGACGAGAAACCGTTGATCTGAAGACCAACGCGTGGCTATCTCTCACCAGATCAGAGAACGCTCAATCCGGTGAGAGATAGACCTCTCCTCTCTCGCACTCCCGTTGCTGTGCTTTCCTGTATTGGTCCTAAGAGACAGGTTGTTGCGCGACAACAGGATAGTTGGCCTCAAGCAGGACCTTTTTGATCTGCTCCAGGGAGACCTGATCCTCAGCATAGCGTAAGTGAACCGTCTTTGTGGCAATGTCCGTCTGGATGATTTCAAGTTCTGGCAAGGTTTGCAGGGCCTTGGTCACATTACGCACACAGCCATTGCAGTTCAGACGAGAAAGTGTAACGGTAATCTCTGTTTGCATTGGAATTGTTCCTTTTCTTGTGTAGTGTTTCTTATTTCGTGACTGTATAGCCAACGTCATCCATCACTTGTTCAATCCTAGCTGGTGTAACAAGCCGAGGATCATATTCGACATACACTGCCTTAGCAGCAATATTCACTGTCACCTTTTTAACGCCACCTATTTTCCCAACTGCGCCCTCGATAGCACGCTGACAATGCTGACATGAGATATCGGGAGACACAAGTGTTGTTGACTGCATCATCTAAATTCTCCTTTTGTTAAAAGAACATCAAAAATACTATGTACTCTAGCAATGACGTAGAGCTGGATCAGTCTTTGTCTTGCAGTATATTTCACCTTCCTTTTCCGCTGATCATGCCCTCTCGTGAACGGACGCACTAGTGCAGAACCCCAAAACCCTTTGGGGAATGGGAGAATTTGGGGACACCCCAAACCCCGCCAAGGTGGCTTCGCCAAATGCCACCCCCAATCCCTACCAGCTCTCGTGTTTCTGCACTAGGTGCGGAAGCGTCGCAGCCGGAGCGAATTGCTCAACACAGTGATTGATGAAAGAGCCATCGCTGCTGCTGCGAAGATAGGAGCCTGCTCCCTCAAGAAGGGAACGAGCGGGGAGAGTATGACCGTTGGAATAAGAATGATGTTGTAAGCAAAGGCCCAGAAAAGATTCTGCTGAATGGTGCGTAAGGTTGCACGCGAGAGAGCTAAGGCCGTCGCGACGCTTTTCAGGTTTCCTTTAACCAGGGTAATGTCTGAGGCTTCCATTGCAATGTCTGTGCCTGTTCCCATTGCAATGCCCGCATCAGCTTGCACCAGTGCAGGTGCGTCATTGATGCCATCGCCCGCGAAGGCTACTACCAGCCCTTGCTCCTGCAAGTGCTTAACCTGATTGGCTTTGTCTTCTGGCAGGACAGGAGCAAGCACATGTTTTGGGGAAATGCCAACCTGTGCGGCAATCGCCAGAGCAGTCCTTTGATTATCGCCTGTGATCATCCAGACGGTAATGCCTTGCGCCTGCAACTGCTGGATCGCTTGGGCCGAACCCACCTTGACGGTATCCGCGACCGCAATGATGCCTGCTAATGCTCCATCGACAGCAACGAGCATCGCCGTCTTGCCTTGCTTTTCCAAAGCTTCTAGAAGCCTTTCTGCTGCCGTGTAGGCAATGGAACGTTCAGTAAAAAGACGCCTTGTTCCAACCAGGAGGTGACTATATTGACCTGCATACAATGGTTCCAACCTGACACGAGCGATCCTACTACGGGACGGTATTTTCTTCTGTGAGAATTCTCTAAAATAAAGCAGTTCGCTGTGGCTATTAACGAGTGCTTCTAAACCACGTCCGGCAAGTGCGGTCAAGCGTTGTGGAATAGAGCCAAGTGAAAGCCCTCGCGCCTTTGCGCCTTCCACAATCGCGCTAGCCAGTGGGTGTTCTGAGCCTTGTTCCGCTTGCGCCACCAGACGCAGCAGATTATCTTCCGAGATATTGGAAACAGCGATCACATCGGTCAGTTCAGGTTTGCCTTTGGTAATAGTGCCAGTCTTGTCGAGCAAGACGGCTCGCACTGCTTGAATACGTTCGAGACTCTCACCTCCTTTGATGAGAATGCCTAGCTGAGCACCTTTGCCCGTTCCAACCATAATCGCAGTTGGCGTTGCCAGACCCAACGCACAAGGGCAAGCCACAACCAGGACAGCTATAGCTGGCACGATAGCCACAAGCCAAGGGTCGTTGGCCATTGCCATGTGAGTGCCAGAATGAGCAGCTGACGTTTCCCCTACCGTGGTCAGATTGGCGATGACTATCCAGCTAATGAAGGTGAGACCCGAAATGGCTAGCACAACCGGCACAAAAATGCCTGAAATAGTGTCAGCAAGGCGCTGGATCGGAGCCTTGGAGCCTTGAGCTTGCTCAACCATGCGAATGATACTAGCCAGCATAGTATCAGTTCCCACCTTCGTTGCGTGCATCCGTAGCAGGCTCTGTTGGTTAAGAGTTGCTCCGATGAGCGGATCGCCAACACCCTTCTCTACCGGGACACTTTCGCCGGTTATCATCGACTCATCTACGGAGGAGGAGCCGGACAGGACAACTCCATCCACCGGGACGCACGATCACTTCATCATCGATATGTACCTGCTCCACTGGCAGTTCCACTTCTTTGCCGTCGCGTATGACATGTGCTGTGCGAGCTTGTAATCCCATCAACTTCTTGATCGCCTCATTGGTCTGCCCCTTCGCGCGAGCCTCCAGGTATTTGCCCAGGAAGATCAGCGTGACGATCAAGGCTGCTGTATCATAGAAGGTGAGAGAACCCAAAGCATGTGGAAAGAATGTGGCAACCACGCTCATACCGTAGGCAGCCGTCGAGCCAAGTGAGATCAAGGTGTCCATGTTGGTACCGCCGTGACGCAGCGTTTTGAGGGCACCACGATGAAAATCCCAGCCAACGATTGCCCAGATAGGAGTGGTGAGCACTAACAGAAGCAGATTTTCCAGAGGGAAGAGGTCCATAAAAAACATGTTGAGGGTCACGACAGGCACAGCAAGAACGATGCTCAGTATCAATAGGATACGCTTGCGCGCAAGTTCTGCACGCTGTCGTTTTCCTTGCTGATCTTCTTGGAGGGGCGCATCCACCAGTGACTCGTGTGTTACCGCTTTTTGTCTTGTAGGAGCGACGTAGAGCATGGCTTTGTAACCAAGTGCGTCTACCTTCTGTGTCATATGCTCAATGGTGGCCTCTACCGGAGCATAGGTGACAGTGGCTTGCTCGGTGGCAAAGTTGACGGTGACATCTTGCACACCTGGTATTTTCCTAAGCCCTTTTTCGATGCGCATGGCGCAAGAGGCACACGTCATGCCTTCCAAGGCAAGAACCGTCTGACACTCCGCCTGGCTTGTCGAGACAAGAGCGGCAGTATGGTTTTCAGGCGTCTGTTCGCTAATCATCTTTAGATCAATGCTGTTCTTAGCTAGTCGATTACTAGCGATACTATCCTATTGTTTCCTGTAAAGCATGATTTCTATGTTAAAACCACTTAAAAGTATTATAACGTAAACATGCAAGCTTTGCATGTTATTGTGCTTTTTTTGTCCCTTCCTATGCCATCGTCTGTGCTTGCCCCACGGCAACATGCTCTCTCAAGTCAGCACTCTGTCTGTCTGGAAGCGGTCTTATCAACGCTGTTGCTCTTGTTGGTCTGCTTTGTTTGTGCTGGAAGTGAGTTGTCGATCTGGAAGTGTCTTTATTTTCCCTAACCAAGAGGTGTATGTGCCTCCTGGAAGCGTAATCGTGATCTGGGTGAAGCCCATGGATTTGAGAAGGGTTTCTAGTTGAAGAGAGGCACTCGTAGTAGCTTCATCAAGGAGAACGTCTTTTTTTGCAGCCTTTTCTCTTAAAAGCTGCAATGCTGCCCTCCTTGCATCTGTTTCGGTATCTTTTTTTTGGGCAAAAATCCCACTGGAACGGGAATAGACATAGGTCTTGTCCTCATCGAGTCCACTTCCACTAGGGGTGAGCATTTCTGGTTGGGGGAGCTTGATCTGGATCGTGCGTCCGTTGATGACAGTATCCTCTTGAGTAATGTTCTGCAAATTAATTCCTGCGATGAATTCTCCGTGAGCGACAAGCAGTAATTTGTCATTGACAAACCATTTAAAGGGCAAAAAGAGTTTCTTATGACTCTCATGAGGGTAGATAGTATCCACAGTGGAGGACGCTGTGACCCATTGGCTCAAGCGGTGTATGCGAGCGATAACCACCGTCGGATCTTGTCGGTCTCTTCTTCTTTTCAAAGTGATCAGGACACCAAGAATGATGCCCACCATGAGAGCGAGAGGAAGCAAAACCTCACTCATTTTTTCCCTTTTCAGTGAAACAGCTTTTTGTTGGATAAAGTTTTTTTTATTATAGACAAAAATTTCCCCAAAATACCAGAAGAAGAGTAAAAGAATTATTAAATAAGGTATCATAATATGAAGAGCCAAAAGTGTATTAGCATTGTCCTGATGCTTGACAGGAATCGGGTTGCTACATAAGGGCAACAAAAAACCGTCTCAAGTCGCCTGAGACGGGACTTGAGACGGTAGGTGGTAGCGCATACGGGATTCGAACCCGTGATCTCCGCCTTGAGAGGGCGATGTCCTAGGCCACTAGACGAATGCGCCATAGCTATTTGTGCGTTCAGTACGGTATTACTAGTGCCTGCTCACAGGTGACATAATACTATGACTTTGCGATCTTGTCAATAGGTATTGCCGGGTAATTTTCTGTTTTCTCAAACAAGAGAGCTTCTTGTTTGGCAAGGCGAGAAGCTCTCTTGCGCTGTCTTTATCGTTTATCGGATCTACTTGCGCAGATCTATATGGATCAGCTCCCCTTTATAGTAGAAAGAGAAAGCGAGACGCGTCCAGCCGTCAGGCCACTGTATAGCGGTGGTATAGCCATCATCATTGATGCGCAATCCAGCAAAGCCCAGGATGGTTGCTTGCCAGACAGCACCTGAGCAAGCGGCATGGATGCCCTCTGGTGTGTTGCCACGCAGATTTTCCAGATCGACCAGTGCACCTTTCATAAACATCTGATAAGCAATATCCAGTAATCCTAGCTCACAGGCCAGGATAACATGGAGCGCGGGTGTCAATGATGAGCCATAGTCGTGGTCCGTGATGGGATAGTAGTAGTCCCAATTGGCTTTTTTGGTCTCGTAATCGAACTCCTGCTTGAGTACCGTGAGCAGCATCAGCACGTCAGCTTGCTTAATGATGCGATACCTTTGTACTTCATGCACACCTAAGATACCCTGGTAGGAGTCTTTACGCCCGGCGTATTGTGTTTGATCAAATGGTTCCAGCTTAAAGAAACCATCGAACTGCTCTAGCACTTTGGTGGTCAAGTCCTGATCAATGCGCAAGTGATCAGCTACATCCTTCCAGTGCTCAACAGTTTGTGGCGTCAGCTTCAGTTGTTGTTCTAGGACTTGCGCTTTGCGAGGGCTGGTCGTCTGGAGCCATGCGAGAATAGCAAGACCATAGCGGATATTGTAGCGGGCCATGATATTGGTATACACGTTGTTGTTGACATGTTCGTGCCACTCGTCAGGACCGATGACATTAGTAATCTCGTATTCGTGGTGCTGCTCGTGTTCTTCCGCTCGGCTCGCCCAGAACATCGCTGTGCTCAACAATATTTCTGCACCATAGTCGCGCATAAACTCATCATCGCCTGTCACGCGCCAATATTGCCAGACTGCATGGGCAATGCTTGCGGTAATATGCAGTTCGATGAAGCCATTGAGGACCGAGATAACTTCCCCTGACTCAGGATGGATGATCGCAGGAGGCGTGGCCTCCTCGCCATCTAATGTACTCTCCCAAGGGTATTGAGCACCCTCATACCCGTTATTAGCAGCCTTTTGCCGTGCGCCTGGCAGCAAGTGATAGCGATACATCAGCAGATTACGCGCGATAGCAGGCATGACATAGGTGTAGAAGGGCAACATAAAGATTTCGGTATCATGGAAGATGTGACCCCGATAACCAAAGCCTGTTAAACCCTTCGCTGCTACACTGTAGCGATCATCGTGTGCTGAGACATTAATGCGCAACTGGTAGATATTATAGCGTGTACCAATCTGTGCTTTCTCGTCTCCCTCAATGATGATATCCGCAATTTGCCAGAACTGTTGCCAGGCCGCGCTACTGTGGGTGAGGAGCGCATCGTAGGTGGGTGTCACCGTCGGTGACAACTCAATCGTATCTTCATCAACCGGGGATGAAGCACGCGTATTTGCTTCTGGTGAGACGTGCGTGACCGCTAACAAATCCTGAAGATTGTGTATTGCGGAAGCGATCGGGTCCTCGGCATCACGCGAGGTATACATCGTCACGATTTTGTCCGCACTGAAGGTCTCACCGGGGGCAAGCGTCCCATAGAAACGAATACTTGGCGCGGTATCGGAATCGACTAATTCTTTATGGTAGTCTTGCTTGGTGGTAGTAAAGCTCATGGCCTGAGCCAGATCCACCTTTGAATGCTTGGTTATGCTGTGCAGCCAGATAACATCGTCTTGGTGTCCCTGCTCGGCGCATTCCCAGTGCAACACATCGTAGTTTCCCTCGGCAGCGTTGATCGTTGACCAGACTGCAATGGTGCACTCGTTCTGGCCTTGACTCTCTTCCAGGGTAACACTGTAACGAATGGCCCCAACGTGTTCATCAGCCAGACTAGCAAAGCGTTCGCTTTGTATATGCAAACGTGCACCTTTAGGGCTTTCCCAGCGTACAGAACGGGAAACGATACCTCGTTGTATATCGAGGGTACGTTGGTAATCGAGAAGTGTGCCACGGTCCAGACGGAAGCGCTCTCCGTCGATAAACAATTGAATCAGAGTCCAGTCAGGTGCGTTAGCCAGTTCCTCTTTTGCGATGGGGATGTCATCAAAAACGCCAAAGAGGAGGGTGGCAGGCATGTCTCCTGGAAACCCTTCTTCAAAGCTGCCGCGCGTACAAAAATAACCATTACCAATAGTGTAGACAGTTTCCTGACTACGTAACCGTTTGAGGTTGGGAACAAAACTTGTTTCGCTCACAAGCCAATAATTCACAAAAAGCGTCCTCCCTGCTCACGTGTATACTCTAGCATAGAGTTACAATAGACCTGTCCGTTCCAGATGAGATATGCGTTGCTGCCAGATAGCACTGGCCTATCACACTATCTCTACTGTTGGTACAATCAGGACAAGTAGACCATAGAGGTGTCTCAATGTCAAGTAGAAAAATAGTACTAGAAGTAGGCTGAGAGTGGAGAAATTAACCACACTCAAGCCCTCAAACAAGAAAGTCTCTCTATACCTGCTATACAAGGACGGGTCTTTCTCGTTCTTCTTCTATAGTAGCTCGAACAAACTTTTATTTGCAAGTGTGGGCAGCACTTTATCCGCTCGCTGAAAGCGTTCTACTGGGCCAATGGCCAGTGCCTGCATACCCGCATCTTTAATCGACTCGATGCCAGCATCGGCATCTTCTACGCCTAAGCAGTCTTTTGTATAAACACGGAGCAAGCCAGCTGCATAGACAAAGATGTCTGGTGCGGGTTTGCTATTGACAATACAATTGCCATCGGCGATGCCATCGAAATAAGAGAGAATCTGCAAGCGTTCAAGTACGGTCATGCAATTTTTGCTGGCAGAGGCAATAGCTGTTTTTATGCCTGTGGCTCTGATCTCTTGCAAGAGCTGCACGCCGCCTGCTACTACTTCGCTGGGGGACATGTTCTTGATGAGATCGTTATACAGGCGATTTTTACGATCCATCATTTCTTGTATCTGTTCTTCTGAATAATGACGCCCGCGAATGAGATACATGAGAGATTCACGTCTCCCGACGCCACGCAAATGAGCATCATTCTCTTCGTGTGTAAATGGAATGCCTTCATCATCGGCTAGCTGCTTCCAAGCCTGATAATGATATTCTGATGTATCCGTTAACACACCATCCAGGTCGAAAATTATAGCTTTGGGTTTTTGCATCAAGCGTGCTCCATACTGAAATTCGTTTTTTGTCTATAGATCTGAAAAGTATAGCGATCTCTAGCATTTTATAGCGAGCTAAAGATTTCTCTTTTTGGCTTTGTGAGGGGGAATGACAATACCTCACTGGATGGACTACTGGAGGTGCAAGCACCGCTTTACCATCCTCTACACCTTGTGCTTGTTTCCAAGCATTAGGCGCTGCTCTCCGCTTATTATATCACTGATTTGAGCAGGATCACCCACCTAGTGCAGAATCCCAAAACCTTTTGGGGAATGGGAGTATGTGGGGACACCCCAAACCCCGAAAGGCGAGGCTTCGCCAAATGCCACCCCCAATCCCTATCAGCTCTTTTGTTTTTGCACTAGGAAGTGAAAGGGCTAGATTGCCAGCTTCATAGCACCAAGAAAGCGCGCACAATGCGCATAGTAGCTTCATAACTGTACACGCATCACTACAAGAAGTTAGGGAAATAATGTCTTCCCTAGCCCTTTCAGGCGATAAAAAACACTGCGTCGGAATGCAAGCGAAGCGCAGTGTTTTTATTTATCCGACAATATTGTCGTATCCTACGTCGGACATATTGTCAAACTTTCTGATTCACTGGCCTCTTTGTTTTGGTCTTCCAGCTTCGTAGCGGGTAAGGTCTGCTTCCATTAAGTCTCTGATCCTGTAGACAGTCATACGCTTGCCTAATGGTGTCCCTCTAACTCTTCCTTTGTGCCGCATTTGCCGCAGAATGTCAACCGTTATATTCGCATTTCTATACTTGTTCAAGAACTCTACTGCTTCTTCAGGACTTAGCAGCCGCTCATCGCCTGACATTGTTTTCTCCCTCTGTTCTTTCACGATGTCAATGCATTATATCCGACATCAGAAGTTTCCGTCAATATCCCTTGACAATCTATCCGATATAGAATATAATCTTAAGAAAGGTGCAAGAAGTGCATAGATGTAAAGACTGTCGGGGTGCATACCTTTCTCTCGCGCCGTGTTGGAGATAGAGCGTTACAGGCATGTCGTGACCGAAAAGCGATAAAAACACTACTCATGAAACGACATGAGCAGTGGAAACAGCAACATAGCAAAGGGGAGAGTCAACCGATAAAACGCAGGAGAAGAGCAAAAGCCTCAACTGCTAACGTATCGGTTTGATCCATGCCATGTGATAGGATGTTTGTAGTGTATCCTCTCACCCAGTGGGTTGTTTCGTAACCGGGTGTAGGTTAAGGCGAGAAGTGGAGACGAATAACGCGTGTCGATATTTGTCTATGTTTTTCGCAACTATACTAGAAGCAAAGCCTTACTAGCGTTTGTTAGGTAGCAGTGTTCGTTATAGCTCCATTAGCTGAAGTATTTTGTTGGATAGAGTAAGATGTGGTGTGGGAGTGGGTATCCAGAAAGGATTTCTTGTGAAAATGCTTGGCAATGTTGCATCTCCTCTTAGATGGACGGCTACAGGAGATGAGATATGTGAAAGTGATAGGTCTATCTGGTGTGCTTATACTGGGCAGTGCGAAGAGGCGATCCAAGCCTGGGGATGGCTCGATGCTGTGCATCCGGCGGATCGCGAACTGGCCGTACTTACTTGGTCACGACCTGAAGTATGTGCAACATCATATAGGATTAGACGACATGATGGCGAGTACCGTCTTTTTAAGGTACACAATATTCCTATTTTTGATCATAACCACCATGTTAGTGAGTGGATAGTCATCTGTGCTGAGGCGGAAGATGTCACTGTTCAGGTGAAAGTCGCAGAAGAGCGTGCGCAATTGTTGAGGCGAGAACGGGAGATATGCGCTGAAGCGGCTCGTGTGGAGCATCGTGTCCAGAAAGCATTTATGACCTTGCTTACACTGGCCGAGGAACTGGTGCGTGTACCTGAAGATATTACCGTGCATGTCATGTCTGATGGTGCGACGAAAGAGCAGGATGTTTCCCCTGATGTGTTGCAAGCGGTTGGGCAGAGATTGGTGGAAGTAGCTGCCCAGGTGCTGGAATGCCAGTTTGTCAGTATTGTGTTGATCAAACCGGAGAAGGGGATCATTATTCCTGTCGCTCAGGTTGGTCTGACTGCCGAAATGGTCGAGTCACTTCAGCAACAAGAGATCGAAGTAGCAACGCTTGCGGACTATGTGAATGAGGGGGTACTCGCCCGTTTGCGCGCCAATGAAGTAGTCTTTTATGATCCTGATAAGCTGTCGTTTATGCGGCGTTCCAGTTATGGGTTATACAATCTGTTGGGTGCTCCTATGATCATTGGGGAGCAGCTCGTTGGCATGCTTATTCTGGAGAAGAAACGCGCCACGGCGAGATATTCTGACGAAGAGATTGCTCTGGTGAAGGCGGTCGCTAAATTGATTTCTCTCGTCATCGAGCGAGCACGTTTGTTACAGGAGGCACTGGCGGCACGGGCAAGTGAGTTAGCCTTGCTGGAAGCCAATCGCCGTTTCGATGAGTTTTTGAGTATCGCCAGCCATGAATTGCGTACTCCTTTGACGACTATTAAGGGCAACATCCAGCTGGCACTACGACGCCTGAACAGCATTCAGGAGACTGAGCATATACCAACACTCAAAGGGCAGCTTGAACGGGTGCGTACGCCGTTGCGTTATGCTGAACATCGTGTGAGTGTGCAGAATCGTATGATCAGTGACCTGTTAGATGTCTCGCGTATACAGGCTAACAAGCTTACGCTACTCGTTCAGCCCTGTAATCTGACCGCTATTGTGCGTGAAGCGGTGGAAGATTTGCAGTATACAGCTGCTGACCGCACGATTGTGTTGACGCTGGCGGCAGGTGATGACGTGCCGATTATTGCCGATGCGGATCGTATAGGACAGGTTGTCAGCAATTATTTAACCAATGCCCTCAAATATTCGCCTGCTGACAAGCCCGTGGAGATCCGTTTGGAGAGGGAGGAGACGCTGGCGCGGGTTGTTGTGAAAGATGAGGGGCCAGGATTGCCGATGGCAGAGCAGCAAAGGGTGTGGGAACGTTTCTATCGTGTAAAAGATATTGTGGCACATAGTGGAGTTGGAGGAGGTCTAGGCATCGGCTTACATATCTGTCGTACCATTATTACCTATCACCAGGGCAAGGTGGGGGTAGAGAGTGCTCCAGGGCAAGGTTCTACATTCTGGTTTACTGTGCCGCTTGCCGAATGATCGCTTTGTCTGACAAAGGAGAGCCAGAACGATTGCATAGCATATACTTCTGCTAAGTTACGGGGGTCTCAATAACCCAGTCGCCTATTTCCGTGTTGCCACTCTTGATAGTAGGCAGGGGAGGGTAGCCGCAGACCATTTGTATGGCTTATCATAAAG
>Ga0209265_1000202_pt1 | contig 15482 bp, 13 predicted proteins | sample GraSoiAngelo_103_FD_185872 | JGI IMG/M metagenome (GOLD analysis project Ga0209265, IMG submission 185872) | Grasslands soil microbial communities from the Angelo Coastal Reserve, California, USA - 14_0903_05_20cm (SPAdes) (version 2) | ecosystem: Environmental > Terrestrial > Soil > Grasslands ...
TTGCCGGTGACGATCACGACCCAGCCGATCAAAAGCGGCCAGAACGCCCACCAGGCCTTCGACCACCAGTGGCGGCAGACGCGCGCTCCGCTGATACCGATCATCGCGGCGAAGGCGCAGTGCATGCTGGGCACCGCAGCGTAGGGGTTGATGAAGATCTTCGCCAGCGAGGAGTCGTGGTTGACGTTGGAGAAGTCGACGATCGTGTCGACGAAGCCGTCGTGGGGGAACATCCGCGGCGGCGCGGTCGGGAAGAGCGTGTAGCCGACCAGAGCGAAGCCCATCGAGACGACGAACATGTTGCGCACGAAGTAATAGGACTCGTTGCGGAAGAGGTAGAGCCAAATCAGGAAGCCGAGGGCGATCGAGAACTGAGCATTGAGGTAGAGCTGGTTGGCTAGGTCAATAACCCAGTGCGCGGGCAGGAAGAAGGCCTGCACGCTGGGCTCGAAGAGGAGGTGGGTGGAGCGCTCGAAGTCAATCACCTGCTGGCCGTGTCCGATCGCCTCGGAGCGCTGGCCGTCGGCGATTCCGCGCACCAACTCGTAAGCGATGTCGACGAGGACCAGAATCCCGAGCTGGCGGCCGGCGTCGCCCCAGCCTTGGGGCAGCTTGGTTCCGATGCGGGCGAAGGCACGAGACACAGGACAGCCAATTGTAATTCGCCCGTTAACGGGCGAAGGCGAGGATCAGCCGAGGAAGTCGACGACGCGGTCGATCACGCGAGCGTCGTCGATCCAGGGCCAGCGGCCGGCCACCGGAACGACCTCGAGCGTTGCGGCGGGGAGAGTCTGAGCGTAGGCCTCGGCGAAGCGCGCCGGCAGGTACGGATCGTGGTCGCCCCAGACGATCAGCGAGGGACAGGAGAGCCTAGCGAGGTCGCCGCCCGCTCGCGCGAGGTCGCCGGGGTTCGCGTGCCGGTAGAGGGCGAGGATGGCCGCTTGGGTTCCAGCATCCCAGTGCTCCCAGATCATCTCGACGAAGGCCGAAGGCATCGGCTTGCGGTTGCCGGTTGCCTGACGGAGGAGCAGGGCAAGGGAGCGCTTGGTCGTCGTCCTGTTGAGGATCTCCCCAATCGGCTTGCGCCGCCAGAGCTGGGCGATCCAGTGCCAGCGATAGCCCGCCAGCAGAGGCACCGCGTTGACCACGACCAGGCGCTCGACCAGGTCCGGGTGCCTTTGCGCCCCGATCAGCGCCAGCCCGCCCCAGTCGTGGACGACCAGCTTGCGCCTGGTGACCCCCAGCTCGTCGAGGCACTTCTCGAGGAAGGCCGAGAGCCCGTACATCGAGTAGTCGAAGCGACTGGGATCGGGATGGTCGGAGCGCCCCCAGCCCGGCATGTCGATCGCGATCGCCGGCCCACCGCGCTCGAGAAAAGGCAGCCAGTCCTCGCCGTGGGTCGGATTGCCGTGGCAGTAGACCGTTGGCGTTCCCTCGCCCGAAACGCGGCGGTAGAAGACGTTGACCCCATCGGCCCGCAGTTGTCCCTCTTCGATCGCGGCTGCCACGGCAAGACCCTACGCCCGCCGCGGACTAGGGTCCAAGGCTTGGACTGGAAGCGACCGCAGAGGCGCCGCGTGCGAGCGATCCGCGACCGGCTGCGCGAGATGTATGGGCAGCCAGTCAACAAGCCGCACGGACGCCCGATCGCCGAGCTGATTAAGACGGTGCTCTCCCAGCACACCAACGACCGCAACCGCGACCGCGCCTTTGCCGCCCTGCGCGCGCGCTTTCCGGAGTGGGAGGAAGTGCGCGAAGCCCCGGTCGGTGAGGTCGAGGAGGCGATCCGGCCCGGCGGCCTGGGCAAGCAGAAGGCGCCGCGGATCCAGGCGATCCTCGAGCAGCTCGGCGAGCACCCCAGCCTCGACTGGACCAAGACCGCGCTGCCGGAAGAATCGATGGCCTATCTGGACTCGCTGCCCGGGGTCGGACGCAAAACCGCGGCCTGCGTGCTGATGTTCTCCTGGGGGATTCCCGAGATTCCCGTCGACGTGCACGTGCACCGGGTCGGTGGCCGGCTCGGCTTCTTCCCCGAGAAGGCCTCGTTCGAACGCGCTCACGATGAGATGCAGGCCATCGTCGATCCCGCGGACGCGTACGCGCTGCACATGAACCTGATCCGTCACGGGCGTGAGGTCTGTCGACCGAAACCGCGCTGCGGCGAGTGCGAGCTGCGCCGAATGTGTCCCTGGTACCGTGCCGGGCGCAAATGAGTCGCAAAACCTTCATCGTCTTCGGCTTGGTGGTGGTCGTCCTCGCCGTGCTGATCCCCTGGCTCGCCTTCCGCAATGACGGCGACGCGGCGCGCGGCGCCCAGGACGTGCCCTCAGGCCTGAAGAGTGGCCAGAGCCTCTTCCAGACCAACTGCGGCACCTGCCACACGCTCTATGCCGCCGGCACCGACGGCAACTACGCGCCCAACCTCGACGAACTGCTGTCGCCCTCCGGGCCCGCCACGGGCTCGAACCTGAAAGCGACCGAAGGGCGTGTCTTGAACGCGGTTGAAAACGGAGTCGACAGCAGCACCACTCCGGGCCGCATGCCCGGCGGCATCCTCAATAAAGAGCAGGCCAAGGAAGTCGCCGAATTCGTCGCTCATACCGCCGGCGAGGGTTGAGCGGAGCCAATCCCGAAAGGGGTTTCGCTTAACTTTTTCCGTGGATCGTGGTTGGGCTGGCGCCTCTAGCTCACGACGAAAAGTGCAAGACGCTCCACCCCTTCCGGGATTGGCTCTGGGCCAGCTCTCAGCCCCCGAGACTCAGTTCGCTGACGACTCCGGCGTGGTCAGATGGCCAGAACGGCGGAGTCGCTTGGAATGGCGTGTCGCCGATCAGCTCGGCATCGTCTCCATCCGAGCGGGCGGCGCCGCGGCTTAGGATCAAGTCGATCCGGGTTCGCAGCGTCGAGACCGGGTTGTTCAGCGCCCCCGGCGCGAGCGGCGGGGTGTTCGACTCCTGGCAGCACGAGTTGCCGGGGCCGAGCAGTTTCTCGTTCCAGCTGTCGCGGAACTTGCCGGGGGCGGTGAGCTGCGCATAGGAGGTGGTCGTCGATCCGTTCGAGGCGGAGTTGAAATCGCCGGTGGCGATGATCGTCCCGCCCTTGGCCGGACCGGCGAGGAATTCGGCCGCCTGCGTCTGCTGCACGAGCGGCGATTCCTCGGTTTCTAGGTGTGTGGTGACAAAGCGGAACGGCTGCTGCTTCAGCTTCGCGTCGATGCTGGCCCAGCCGCGGTCAAACGAGAGCGGGCCGACCGGCGATTCGATCGTCTGCTGAGTGGCGTAGCGCCCGCTTTGCGGGTTGCTCCAGGTCAGTCCCGGCGTGTCGTCATTGACGAGGATCACGTCGCGATCTTCGAGTTCCACAGAGCAAGTGATCACCGGCCCCGGCTGGACGCAGCCCTGTTGGGCCAGAGCGAGCGGCGCCGGGCCGATTTTCGCGTTATGCGCGATTGACGCGGCCGTGTAGTGCAGCCCCCGGGCAGCGAGATCGTTTTCCAGGATGGCGAGGAAGTCGTAGCCGGCTGGGGGGTTCACGCCGCCAGTCGTCCACTTCGAGACCTCCTGCAGGCCGATCAGGTCGGGGTCGTTTTCCTTGACCTCGTTAGCGATTGCTTCGGCGCGCTGGGGGAAGTTCGTGTACTGCACGGTCGCGTAGATCCGTGCGACGGCTTCGACGAACGCTTCCGGGGTGGTCGCTTCCAGCGCCGGGTTGAGGCTGGAGCCCAGGTACATGTTCTGGGTCATGACCGTCAGGTCGCGCTTGCCGTGACCACGGCCGTGACCTTTGCCGGAATAGTGGTGGAACTTGCCGTGATGACCGTGACCGGGGTAGTGCTGAGCGTGATGGGACTTGTTGTGATGGCTGGGATCAAAGTCCCGATGTGCTCCTGCAGAGTCGAGCGGCAGCAGGGCGAAGATCAGCGCGGCCGCGATCGCCAGCAACGTCGCCGGCCGCCGGTTCCAAAGATGAATGTGATTCACATCGGCTCCTCTTCGTTTGGCAACCCGCCGCGAACCGGCGAGTCGAGTCGTCGAGGCGCCTCCCCGCCAGGCGCCCGCTCTCACGTGGCTGCCCGGCATTGCTGAACGCAAACCCACTATAAGCGGCTACTTGGAATGATGCTAGAAATCTGCCATACTGGCACTCAGATTTGTTACGCAGAACGAACTAGAGCTGGAGGTAGTCGATAGTGGGTAAGACGATCGGGATCGATCTGGGCACAACCAATTCCTGCGTCGCCGTGTTGGAGGGCGGTGAGCCGACCGTATTGGAGAACTCCGAGGGGGGGCGCACGACGCCGTCGGTGGTCGCCTTCAGCGAGTCCGGCGATCGCCTCGTCGGCACTGTCGCCAAGCGCCAGGCGGTGATGAACCCCGAGAACACAATCTTCTCGATCAAGCGCTTCATGGGCCGCAAGGAGGCCGAAGTCAAAGAGGAGGAGACGATCGTCCCCTACAAGGTCGAGGCCGGCCCCAACGGGGATGTCCGGGTCGACGTGCGCGGCAAGCAGTACAGCCCGCCCGAGATCAGCGCGATGATCCTGCAGAAGCTGAAGGCCGACGCCGAAGCGAAGCTCGGCGAGACGGTCGACAGCGCCGTGATTACCGTCCCCGCCTATTTCAACGACGACCAGCGCCAGGCGACTAAGGACGCCGGCAAAATCGCCGGGCTAGAGGTCAAGCGGATCATCAACGAGCCAACCGCCGCATCGCTCGCCTACGGGCTCGACAAGGAGACGGCGGACCACACGATCCTCGTCTTCGACCTCGGCGGCGGCACCTTCGACGTCTCGGTGCTCGACATCGGCGAGGGCGTCTTCGAAGTCAAGGCGACCGCCGGTGACAACCACCTCGGTGGCGACAACTGGGACAAGGCAATCGTCGAGTGGCTGGTCGCCGAGTTCAAACGCGACCAGGGCGTCGACCTCGCCGCCGACAAGAACTCGCTGCAGCGCCTCTACGAGGCGGCGGAGAAGGCGAAGATCGAGCTCTCCTCAGCCCAGGAGACGCAGATCAACCTGCCCTTCATCACCGCGGTCGAGGGCCAGCCCAAGCACCTCGACATGAAGCTCTCGCGCTCGAAGCTGAACGAGCTGACGGCGGACCTGCTGGAGCGGGTCGTCGGCCCGGTCAAACGGGCGCTCGACGACGCCGGTGCGGCGGTTGACCACGTCGTCCTCGTCGGCGGCATGACCCGGATGCCCGCAGTTCGCGAGCGGGTCAAGGAGCTGACCGGTAAGGACCCGCACCAGGGCGTCAACCCGGATGAGGTAGTCGCCGTCGGCGCCGCGATCCAGGCCGGCGTGCTGGCCGGTGATGTCAAGGACGTGCTGCTGCTCGACGTCACCCCGCTGACCCTCGGGATCGAGACCAAAGGCGGCGTGATGACGAAGCTGATCGAGCGCAACACGACGATCCCGACCAAGAAGTCGGAGATCTTCTCGACCGCCGATGACAACCAGCCCTCGGTCGAGATCCACGTGCTGCAGGGCGAGCGCGAGATGGCCAGCGGCAACAAGAGCCTGGGCAAGTTCCAGCTCACCGGCATCCCGCCGGCGCCGCGCGGCATGCCCCAGATCGAGGTCACCTTCGACATCGACCCCAACGGGATCATCCACGTCACCGCCAAAGACCTCGGCACCGGGACGGAGCAGAAAATCGAGATCCAGTCCGGTTCCGGCCTCTCTGAGGAGGAAATCCAGAGCATGGTCTCCGATGCCGAGAGCCACGCCGAGGAGGACAAAAAGCAGCGCGAACTGGCCGAGGCGCGCAACCTCGCCGAGAATGCCGCCTACCAATCCGAGAAACAGCTCGCGGACCTGGGCGACAAAGTTGAGGCTGCGGACAAAGAGGCGATCGAGGCGGCGATCAAAGACGTACGCGAGGCGCTGAGCTCGGAGAGCGTCGAGGAGATCAGCTCGAAGACGGAAGCGCTGACGGCTGCCTTCCAGAAAGTGTCGGAGCAGCTCTATGCGGCGGCGCAGGCCGAGCAGGCGGCGCAGCAGTCGGCGGACGGTGGGTCCGCTGAGGGCGGCGATTCCTCCGACGAGGAGGAGGTTGTCGACGCTGAGGTGGTTGACGAGGGTGACGACAAATGAGTGACGAGTCTCGGGACGATCAGGGACGAGACCACTCGGCCGTGGGTCCTGTCGGTGCAGGGGACCCACCGCCCCCCCCGGTCGCTAAAGCGTCCTCAGGGGCGGTACCCCCTACACCGCCACCCGCGGGCGAGGCGTCTGACCAGATCGAGAAGGACCTCGATGCGCTCCTTGCCGAAGCCGAGCAACAGCGGGACGAGTACCTCGACCTGGCCCGGCGGTCCAAGGCCGACTTCGAGAACTACCGCAAGCGGATGGCCTCGGAGGTTCAGGCTGCCGCTGGGCGGGGAAAAGCTGAATTGATCCGGGAGGTCGTGCCGGCATTGGACGATCTCGAGCGGGCGATCCAGGCTGCCGGCCTGGACCCGGAGGGAGATTCAGAGGACGGGCTCTCTCACGGCGTGCTGCTCGTGTTCAGAAGCCTGCGGGACTCGCTCGCTCGGAATGGGGTCGAGGCCGTTGATCCCAAGGGGGAGAAGTTCGATCCGATGCAGCATGAGGCGCTCTCGATGCAGCCGGCGGAGGGGGTCGAGTCGGGAACGATCGTCGAGGTGATGCAGAAGGGGTACCGGCTCGGTGAGCAGCTGATTCGGCCTGCCCGTGTGGTGGTGAGCGAGTAGGACGTGGCTGAGGATCTCTACAAGGTGCTTGGGGTCCCGAAAGGGGCTTCTGAGGAGGAGATCAAGAAGGCGCACCGCAAGCTGGCGCGCCAGTACCACCCTGACCGCAACCCGGACGATCCCAAGGCGGAGGAGCGCTTCAAGGAGATCCAGGGGGCCTACGACACGCTTTCCGATCCGGAGAAGCGCAAGCAGTACGACGCCGGGGGCGGCATGTTCGGAGGGTTTGGCGGCGCTGGCGGGCCGGGAGCCGGTCCGTTCGGGCCCGGTGGTCCCGGCGCGGCAGGCGGATTCGATGTCAGCGACATCTTCTCCAACCTCTTTGGCCGTGGCGGCGGCGGCGGGCGGGCGCAGCCCCAGCAGGTGCGTGGCCGCGACCTCGAAACCGAGCTCAGCCTCAGCTTCGACCAGGCGGTCAATGGCGCCCAGGTCTCGGTCACGGTGCCGAAGGCCGAACGCTGCCCGACCTGCCACGGCAGCGGCGCCAAACCGGGGACCAGCCCGGTCACCTGCCCACGTTGTGAAGGCCGCGGCATCGACGCGCAGAGCCAGGGCTTCTTCTCGATCAGCCAGCCCTGCCCGCAGTGCGGGGGCCAGGGCCAGATCATCGAGGACCCCTGCCCCACTTGCGGCGGCTCCGGCCTGACCAAACAGACCAAGCGCTACAAGGTGAACATCCCGGCCGGGGTCAAGGACGGGGCGCGGATCCGGCTCGCCGGCAAGGGCGAGGCCGGCCAGCGCGGCGGGCCGCCAGGAGACCTCTTCGTCGTCACCCGCGTCGCCGCCTCACCGATCTTCAAGCGGCTCGACGGCGGCAACCTCGAGGTGACAGTGCCGATCACGATCGCCGAGGCGCTGCGCGGGGGGACGATCGAGGTGCCGACGCTGGAGGGCACGAAGAAGATCAAGGTGGGCGCCGGCACTAAGCACGGCTCGATCCAGCGGCTGAAAGGTGAGGGCGCGCCGAAGCCCAAAGGGCGCGGCAAGGGCGACATCCGCTACCGGCTCGAGATCGAGATGCCGGAGAAGCTGACCAAGGAGCAGGAGGAGGCGGCCGAAAAATTGGCGGAGGCCTTCAACGGCTCCGACCCACGGGCCGAGTTGCTGCAAAGGGCAGCGCGATGAGCACCCGGCGCGAACGGATTGAAGTCTCGATCGATTCCGACCAAGGGGTCTTCATGATCTCAGTCGCGGCTGAGCTCGCCCACATGCACCCGCAGACCTTGCGGATCTACGAGGCGCGCGGCCTGATCCAGCCCAAGCGCTCGCCGAAGAACACCCGGCTCTACTCACAGCGCGACGTCGAGCGGCTGCGGCGCATCCAGCAGCTGACCGCCGAAGGTTTGAACCTGGCCGGGGTAGAGAGGGTGTTGGCGCTCGAACGCAGGCTGAGAGAACTGGAAGGAGAGGCCGATGCAACCGGATAGGTTCACCGTCAAGTCGCAGGAAGCGGTTGCCGCCGCGCAGGCCCTCGCCGCCGAGCGCAAGAACTCGGAGGTGACGCCCGCACACCTGCTGGTGGCCATGCTGCGGCAGGAGGATGGGTTGGTCGTGCCGATCCTGCAGAAGCTCGGCGCCGATCCCAGCGCGATCGCGAGCCGTGCAGTGGCGGCAGTCGAGGCGCTGCCGAAGCTGAGCGAGACGGCCGAGGTGCGCCCGTCCTCCGCCTTCGTTGCGACCCTGCAACGGGCGGAAGAGGAGATGAAGAAGCTCGGCGATGAGTACATCTCGACCGAGCACGTCCTGCTGGCGCTGACCGACTCGGCCTCCGGCGTCGCCGACCTGATTCCCGACCGTGGCTCACTGGAGGGGGCGGTGGCCGAGGTACGGGGCCCGCACAAGGTCACCTCGCAGAACCCCGAGGACAGCGTGCAGGCGCTGGAGAAATTCGGCCGCGACCTCACCGCCGAGGCGGAGGCGGGAAAACTCGATCCGGTGATCGGCCGCGACGAGGAGATCCGCCGCGTGATTCAGGTCCTCTCCCGCCGCACCAAGAACAACCCCGTGCTGATCGGCGACCCCGGCGTCGGCAAGACCGCGATCGTCGAGGGCCTGGCACGGCGGATCGTCGCCGGGGACGTACCCGAGAGCCTGCGCGACCGCCGCGTGATCGCGCTCGACATCGGCTCGCTGCTGGCCGGCTCGAAATACCGCGGCGAGTTCGAGGAGCGGCTGAAAGCGGTGCTGACCGAGGTCCAGGAGGCAGCCGGTCAGATCGTCCTCTTCCTCGACGAGCTGCACACGATCGTCGGCGCCGGCGCCGCCGAAGGCGCGGTCGACGCGGCCAACCTGCTGAAGCCGATGCTTGCCCGCGGCGAACTGCGCGCAGTCGGGGCGACGACGCTCGACGAGTACCGCAAGCAGATCGAGAAAGACGCGGCGCTGGAGCGGCGCTTCCAGCCGGTGCTGGTCGGCGAGCCCGACATCAACGACACGATCGCGATTCTGCGCGGGCTGAAGGAGCGCTACGAAAACCACCACGGCGTCAAGATCGGCGACTCGGCCGTGGTGGCGGCAGCGACCCTCTCGGAGCGCTACATCGCCGACCGGTTCCTGCCCGACAAGGCAATCGACCTGATCGATGAGGCGGCCTCGCGGCTGAAGATCGAGATCGACTCGGTGCCGACCGAGATCGACGAGGTCAACCGCCGCGAGCAGCAGCTCGAGATCGAGCGGGCGGCGCTGAGAAAAGAGACCGACGACGCTTCCAAGGCGCGGCTGGAGGGCCTGGAGGCGGAGTTGGCCGAGCTGCGCGAGCGCTCAGGCGAGATGAAGGCGCGCTGGCAAAACGAGAAGGACGCGATCGACGCCACCAACGAGGCGCGGGCGCGGCTCGAGGAGGCCAATCGCGAAGCCGAGCGGGCGGAGCGCGAGGCCGACCTGGAGCAGGCGGCAAAGCTGCGCTACGGCGAGATACCCGAGCTGGAGAAAACCGTCGCAGAGCAGGAAGCGAGGCTGGCCGAGCTGCACGGGGGCGGCTCGATGCTGGCGGACGAAGTGACCGAGGAAGACATCGCCGAGGTCGTCGCCAAATGGACCGGCATCCCGGTCAGCCGCCTGATGGAGGGCGAGGTCGAGAAGCTGATCCACATGGAGGAGCGCCTGCACGACCGGGTGATCGGCCAGGACGAGGCGATCGAGGCGGTCTCCAACGCGCTGCGCCGCTCACGCGCCGGCCTCTCCGATCCCAACCGGCCGATCGGCAGCTTCCTCTTCCTCGGCCCGACGGGGGTCGGCAAGACGGAGCTGGCCAAGGCGCTCGCGGAGTTCATGTTCGACTCCGAGCAGGCGATCGTCCGCCTCGACATGTCCGAGTACATGGAGAAACACACGGTGGCGCGGCTGATCGGCGCCCCGCCCGGCTACGTCGGCTACGAGGAGGGCGGCCAGCTGACCGAGACGGTGCGCCGCCGTCCCTACGCGGTGGTGTTGCTCGACGAGATCGAGAAGGCCCACCCCGACGTCTTCAACACGCTGCTGCAGATCATGGACGACGGCCGCCTCACCGACGGCCAGGGGCGCACGGTCAGCTTCACCAACACGGTGCTGATCATGACCTCGAACGTCGGCAGCGACCGCATCGTCGGCGAGCAGGTCGACGAGAGGATCCGCGAGCAGATCGAAGAGGTACTGGCCGAAACCTTCAAGCCGGAGTTCCTCAACCGGATCGACGACACGGTGATCTTCCACCGACTTTCGAAGAAGGACATCGGTCGCATCGTCGAGCTCCAGGTCAACCAGCTGATCGGTCGCGTGCACGAGCGCGGGATCGAGGTCGAGCTCTCCGACGAGGCGAAGACGCTGCTTGGCAACCTCGGCTATGACCCGACCTACGGCGCCCGGCCGCTGAAGCGCGTGATCCAAAAGCAACTGGTTGACAAACTGGCGTTGAAGTTGCTCGAGGGCGAGTTCCGCGAGGGCGACACGGTTCGAGTCACCGCCGCCGACGGCGAACTCCTCTTCGAGAGCGTTGGCACAAGCGTGGCTGCCTGAGGCGGCTCGAACACGCCGATCTGGCGCCGATGGGAACTAAAGCCCATTATTTGGTGTTAAGGGAAAGGGTTGAGAATCCGAAATAAGCTCTCAACCTGAACAATCCATGCTCGGACGCCGCCGTATCGATACCCCTGCCCCAATCCGCTCTTCGCTCGCCCACGCCGCTTTCGCGGTAGAGGAGCGCGTGGTCTGGGGCAGTGCCGACATCCTGCGCGGCATCTTCGAGGTGGTCAAGTGGCCGTTTGAGCGAGTGATCTGGGCGATCGAGCGCGGGTTCGTCTGGCCGCTGGAGGAGCGCACGGGGGACTGGGACCCGCCGCTGCGCGCACTCGGGGTAGCCGTCCTTGCTCTACTCGCAGCGGGCGCGGGGGTGCTCGGCCTCGTATGGGCCTCTCACAGCGGCGGCGGGACTCGTTCAACGCCCGAGGCGAGTGCCCCGAGCGCCGCCCCGATCGTGCGGCAGGCCCCACAGCCAGCGGCTGTCGCAGCAGCGCCGGTACTTCGAGGAGCAAAACCCGACTTCACCGCCACGCCACAGAGCAGCGCCTCAAAGAGCTCGGGCGCAAGCGCGGAAAGCGCGGTCGGAGCCAGCGGCTCGACCAGTGCAAGTGGCACGACCGCGGAAATCGCGAAATCAGGCAGCTCAAGCGCCGGAGGCTCTGCCGGCACAGCCGCCGTCAAGCCCGCCGGGCCGCCGGCGGCGGCAATCGCCCGCCAGTTCGCCTCTGCCTTCGTCCTTTATGAGATCGGCCGCAAGACTTCCCAAGTCGAGACGACCTTCAACCAGACCGCAACGCCGCGGCTGGCCCACGAGCTCCTGCGGCGGCCGCCGCGACAGCCGGCAGGCGTGAAGGTGCCAAAGGCGAAGGTGCTCAACGTGGTGGCCGGACCGCATAGGGGAGACACCTTCACACTGAGCGTCTCGCTGCTGCGCGTCGGCGTCACCAGTGAGCTGCGGCTCGAGATGCAGCGCAATCCGAAAACCGGCGTGTGGCAGGTCGCGGACTCGCTCGGCTGATGGGACGCTTGCGCAACACCCTCGCCGTCGCGGCGGTTGGCGCGGCGCTGAGCGCCACCCAGGCCAGCGCTGCCGAGCCTGCTCCGGCGAGCACGATCGCGCCAGCGCTGGAAGAGAACGAAACGCTTGCCGCGCCGGCGGCGCCGGCGCCGAGTGGCGGCACCGCGGTCGAAGCACCGGCCGAAGAACGACCCGAAAAGGCGAAGCAGGCCGAACCAGCCGAAGCCACGCCGGAAAGCCAAGCCGACGCCGGTGCGGTTCCCGCCCCGACTCCCTCCGAACTCTTCGAAGTACCCTCGATCCCGAGCTCCAGCTGCGCCGGCTCGGGAGTCCCGCCGGTGCTGATTCCGATCTACCAGCGCGCCGCCAACGCCTACGGGCTCGGCCCCCAGGGCGCCGCGGTCCTCGCCTCGATCAACGGCATCGAGAGCGCCTTCGGCACCAATATGGGGCCCTCCTCGGCCGGCGCGATCGGCTGGATGCAGTTCCTGCCCTCGACTTGGGAAACCTGGGGAGTCGACGCCAACGGCGACGGCGTGCGCGATCCCTACGACCCCGAAGATGCGATCTTCGGGGCCGCCCGCTACCTCAACGCCTCGGGCATGCCGACCGATACCTACAACGCGATCTTCTCCTACAACCACGCCGACTGGTACGTCGCCGAGGTGCTGGCCAACGCCAGCTGTTACGGCTCGCTTGGCGGCGGCACTGCCGGCGGTTTTGCCCTCACCCCGCAGATGCCGGTGCTCGACTGCCAGCCGGCGCCGGCCTGGCGGGACCGGATCCCCGCCGATTACCTCGCTGCCTTCGAGGACGCGGCGGCGCGCTACGAACTGGGCCAGCGCGGCGTCTGGGCCCTGGCCGCGGTCGCCAGGCTCGAGTCGAACTTCGGCCGTGGCATGGGGGCCAAGCAGATGCGCGAACGCGGCCCGCTGGGACTCGAACCGAGCGAGTGGAGCCAATACGCGGTCGACGGCGACGAAGACGGCCACATCCACCGCGCCGATCCCGCCGACTCTGCGGCGACCCTGGCCCGGCTGATCTGGTCGAAGGGCAGCCTCCGCGCCGGGATCTTCGCCCACAACCAGGCCGAGTGGTACATACAGGTGGTGCTTGCCGACGCTGAAGACCTTGAAGGCAAGTGCAAGACCAGCTACGTCGACTGGCGGGTCGCCCCGCTCGCTTCTGGCTTCGAAACTCCCGGACCGAAGGCGGTGCTCGACAACGGCTTCGCCAGCGCTCCCGAAGACGCCCCAGCCGCGGTCAAGGCGGCGATCTCGGCCGCCAACTCGATCGCCACGACCCCCTACATCTGGGGCGGCGGCCACGGCAGTTGGTACGCCTCCGGCTACGACTGCTCGGGCGCGGTGAGCTTCGCCCTCTACGGCGCCGGGCTGCTCGGCACGCCGCTCACGTCGGGCTCACTGGAGAGTTATGGCGAACCGGGGCCGGGGCGCTGGATCACGATCTACGCCAGTGCGACTCACGCTTATGCGGAGATTGCCGGGTTGCGTTGGGACACGGTGGGCGACGCCCAAGGGACGGGGCCTCGCTGGCATCCGGAGCCTCCTTATCCCGAAGGCTTTGTTGTGCGTCATCCGGCTGGGTACTGAGCCTTCGGTTGCGACGGGTAACGTAGGAGCAGAGTCCCAGTCAACAAGGAGATTGCAATGCCTACCTACGTGATGCTTACGAACCTCACTGCCGAGGGAGTTAGAACTCTCAAGAACAATCCGGGACGTGTCGCAGAGGTCAATAAAGAGGTTGAGCAGATCGGGGCGAAGGTGGTTGCCCAGTACGCGACGTTGGGGCAGTACGACTTCGTCACGATTGTTGAGGCACCTGATGAGAAGGCGATAGCGAAGGTCTCGGTGGAGCTGGGGTCGCGGGGGACGATGACCAGCCAGACACTGGCGGCGATGTCGACCGACGATCTGACCGGCTCGCTCTAGGTAGGCAAGCGCTTGAAGATTCTCGTAGTTGGTGGCGGTGGGCGAGAGCATGCGATCGTGCGAGCGCTGGCTCGCTCCGCGCACGCGCCCGAGCTGCTCTGCGCGCCCGGCAATGCCGGCATCGCCGCCGATGCCGAGTGCCTGGCTGAGATCGCTGCCGACGACGTCGAGGCGATCGTGGTCGCAGGGCGCGAGCACGGCGTTGACCTGGTCGTGGTCGGGCCAGAGGCGGCGCTGGTTGCCGGGGTCGTCGACGCGCTCGAGGATGCCGGTGTGCCGGCTTTCGGGCCGAGTCGAGCAGCAGCGGAGCTGGAGGGCTCGAAGGCATTTGCGAAGGAGCTGATGCGTGAGGCTGGGGTGCCCACCGCGGCGCACGTGCTGCTGCATAGCCATGAGGAGGCGCTGGCTGAGATCGCCGCTGCCACCTACCCGGTGGTGCTCAAGGCAGACGGCCTGGCCGCGGGCAAGGGCGTGATCATCTGCAGCTCCGAGGAGGAGGCACGGGCCGCGATTGACGTCTTCTTCACCGAGCAACGCTTCGGCGATACGAGGGTCGTACTGGAGGAGTTCCTCGAGGGCGAGGAGCTCTCGCTGCTGGCGCTTTGCGACGGCGAGAACGTGGTGGCGCTGGCGCCGGCGCAGGATTACAAGCGGATCTTCGACGGCGACGAGGGCCCGAACACTGGCGGCATGGGCAGTTACTCCCCCGTGCCCGGCTTTGGCTCGGCTGAGGTCGAGGAGATCGTCGACGCCGTTCACCGGCCGATCGTGGCGGCGATGGCGCGGCGCGGGCGGCCCTTCCACGGTGTGCTGTACGCCGGCCTGATGATCGGCCCCGACGGGCCCAAGGTGCTCGAGTTCAACACCCGCTTCGGGGACCCGGAGACGCAGGCGGTGCTGCCGCGACTGCGGTCCAACCTGGTCGACCTCTGCCTCGCCGCGCGCGAGCCGGGTGGCCTGGCCGGTGCCGAGGCGGAGTTTGCCGAGGACTGGGCTGTGACCCTGGTCCTCGCCTCGGCCGGCTATCCCGAGTCCTCCTCCAAGGGTGACGTGATCAGGGGCCTTAAAGCCGCCGCCGAGCTGGCCGAGGTCACCCACGCCGGCACCGCCGCGCGCGATGGCGAGATAGTCACCGCGGGCGGCCGGGTACTTAACTTGACGGCGTTGGGAGCGACGCCGGCCGAAGCCCGCGATCGTGCGTACGATGCCGCGGGCCGGATCGAGTTCGCGGGAATGCAAATGCGATCCGACATCGCCGCGCGAGCGGTGGATCGCATCGCCAGTCAGCCAGTCACAGGAAGGAAGGGATGAGCGAGATCTCAGAGGAGCCCCAGTCAAGCGGAGGAGAAGCCAACGAGCCGCAGGTAGGCGAGGCGCTGGCGATGCCGGCGGTCGAGGAGGCCTTCGAGGAAATTGATGTCGACGAGCCCCTGGTCGGGATCATTATGGGCTCGAAGAACGACAAGCCGAAGATGCAGCCGGCCGGCAAAGCGCTGCACGAGGCTGGGATTCGCTACGAGGTGCGGGTAATGAGCGCCCACCGCGATCCCGAGCTGGTGCGCGAGTACTGCACCAACGCGCGGATGCGGGGGCTGAAGGTGATCATCGCCGGTGCCGGTATGTCCGCCGCGCTGCCAGGAGTGGCCGCCGCCCACAGCGACCTGCCGGTTGTCGGCGTGCCAATTCTCGGCAAATCGCTCGGTGGCCTCGACGCGCTGCTCTCCGCCGTGCAGATGCCACCGGGGATTCCCGTTGCCTGCGTCGCGATCGACGGCGCCAAAAACGCCGGCATCCTCGCC
>Ga0209265_1000208_pt1 | contig 15348 bp, 13 predicted proteins | sample GraSoiAngelo_103_FD_185872 | JGI IMG/M metagenome (GOLD analysis project Ga0209265, IMG submission 185872) | Grasslands soil microbial communities from the Angelo Coastal Reserve, California, USA - 14_0903_05_20cm (SPAdes) (version 2) | ecosystem: Environmental > Terrestrial > Soil > Grasslands ...
GGGCAAGTTCCTGGCGGCGTAAGGCATCGATATGCTGGCGTAAATCGCTAATGGTATCGACAACGCCCAGCGATGCCAGCCAGCGCTGGAATGCCTGTACTTCTATGGCAATGATGGCCTGTACACGCTCAGCTTCCTGTAAGCGCAGATGAATCCCCTTCTCGACCTCCGCTTGTAAGTCGTCCAGATTATAGAGATACACCGCAGGTAACGTACTAACAAAGGGATCTATATCACGTGGTAGGGCTATATCAATCAATAGTAAAGAACGAGCACAACGTCGCTGCATGACTTGCTGCATAAGTTCGCTAGTAATAATAACTCGTGGCGCTGTTGTTGAGCTAATCACCACATCGGCCTCAACCAATGCATCAGCGAGTTCGCTGAAGGGCCGGTGATGGGCATCGAGGGTTTGTGCAAGATCGGCTGCGTGGGCCTGGGTGCGATTGATGATCACTAAGCGTTGAGCACCATTGTCGCGTAGATTGCGCGCGGCTAGCTCGCTCATCTGACCTGATCCGACCAGTAAGACCTGCGCATCTGCAAGTTGTGGGAAAAGATGCCTTGCTAGCTGCACAGCGACATGGCTAATAGAGGTTGCATTGCGACTGATACCGGTCTCGCTACGAGCACGCTTGCCAACATTTACCGCAGCACGGAACAGAGCTGATGTCACAGGACCAGCATAACCACTACCTTGAGCAATCTCCAGAGCATTGACCACCTGCCCCTGAATCTGCGGCTCCCCTGGCACTAGTGAGTAGAGTCCGCAGGCCACACCAAAAAGATGCGCAATAGCCTGCTCGTCAGCCAATGTGTAGCAATGCTTGACAAGCTCATCATACGCAACCTGGCGCGTTTCACTCAGCACACGCAGCAACGCAGCATATCCCTGCTCGACCTCCGTACACACAGCATAAAGCTCTATCCGGTTGCATGTAGAAAGCAACACGCATTCTTGAGTTAACTGGCGTGCTACCCGCATGACCAGGGGAAGTTGACGAGAAGAGCAAGCGAGACGTTCGCGTAATGCAATTGACGCTGTGTTGTGATCAACGCCAACAACAACGATATGCATACAAACCTCTTAAATCTTAAAATTGTAAACGGTTCTATAGAGATTTTAGCGTTTTTTGGAATTTCGTCAAGACCCAAGCCGAAACGCACGCTTGCCATAGGACAAAATACGCACCTTTCCACCTCTACCGATACATTTAGCTACGTGATTTCGTTAAATGTTAGTGAGCACCGGCAGCGCGCACGAGCCATCCTCGAAAAATTCAGCACATCTGCGTTGCTCTTAATATAGTTAAGAAATACCATTTTATTCCAGGCATATCCCTAATGCAGAAACACGAGGGGTGGTAGGGATTGGGGGTCTAGGGGGCGAAGCCACCCTGGCGGGGTTTGGGGTGTCCCCAAATTCTCCCATTCCCCAAAAGGTTTTGGGATTATGCACTAAGGAATTTTATGCAGGTTAATCAGGCTAGCCAGCTCGCAAGAAAAGAAAATCGAGAGAAAAGGTAACATTCATGTTTGGTTGTCCCAGGTGCAAGGCCACGTTGCCAGCAGATGCCGTCTTTTGTAATCGTTGTGGCAATAATCAGCTCATCCCTCTGGCGCAAGGTTCACCGCTGCCCCAGGGAGTGCCTCCCATGCCGCCGATGCGGGGGAATCTTCCACCTGCGCCACCTAATGCGCCGATGCCTAATAATGTGCCCCCGGCATTGCCCAATGCACCAAGACCGGGACCTATGCCCCCAGGAATGGGGCCACAATCATATCCTCAAGGCCCTGGTGTCATGCCCCCAGGCGCTGTACAACCAGGAAATATGCCCCAGCAAGTGGTGCGTTCTCCTACGCCGCCGCAAAATATGCCCATGCATCCAATGCCTGGTCCTGGGGGGCCGTTTCCCCCAGGCGGACCGGGCGTTGCCAACAAACCATATGCAGGGGGTCCTCCTGGTACTCCTGCTGCGCCAGCGTGGGCACCCGTATGGAACCAGCAGGCGTTTAACGCATATACAGGTAGTGCGGTCCCTAACCACGATCGCTTCAATAGTACCCTGAGAGATGCTGCACGTTGGCGGCAAAGTTGGCGTGATCGTCAGCGCTCAGAAGCTGGTCCAGCTGTTGGTGTCGCGCGTGGCCAATCAGCAGTCGCAGAGCCACTCATGGCGCTACAGAATAGCATTGCTCGTATGCGCGCAATCGTCATCCCTAAGAACCAGAGTGGTCAGAATGCAGCAAGTAGCCAGGGCGTCGTCTATAAGGTTGGCTCTATTCTGCTAGCCTGTCTCATCGCAGCCATCGGTATCTGGCAGTTTAGCGCTCTGTTTCCGGCCTCAGCCACCTCAGGGGCGATCGTCGCGCCCGTATTGAAGTTACAGGGCCAAGCAACGGGTACGTACACCAAAGGACAACAAATTGCTCTTGTTGGGAGCCAGTTTAGCAAGTATGCCACGGTCACGTTTAGCCTGAATGGAGCTAGCACGCTCGACAATGTTGGCACCACAACAGCGGATGACCAGGGATCTTTTACCACTTCCATTGCTGTGGGATCGTGGTTGGCGGGTAACTATATTCTGCTCGCGCAGGACAATGTTGCAAAGCAGGACACATCGATCAATATCCAAGTTGTTGCAAACTTGAATGCAGCGTATAGCAATAATACAGCACTTCCATTGACAAATGCGGCTGGCGATCCCGTACAAGCGCTGACATTTGTCGAGAAGGCTGGCTTGCCAGAGCAAAAGCCGCAGTCCATTACACTGACCAATAGTGGGACTGCGAATGTAAATTGGAGTGTTGCTGCCGTCGCCAATAATAGTCTCAACTGGCTTGTTTTCAGCCCCAAACAGTCCGCTACATCTGGTACATTAGCCCCCAAAAAAGAGACCACGATCAGCGTGTACGTCAATCCCATGGGACTACCAAGCCGTACTCAACCATACATAGGGCAGATCATCATCACCGTGCAGCAGGGTCAGCCTGCGCAGATCATTGTTCCTGTTACCATGGTGATACAGACCGCCGCCAGCGAAGTAATAATAAGTCCCAATCCCATCATGGTGACGCAGAAGGGCACTGCTTGCCAGAATGCTTCATTGACGATCATCAATCTCGGTAGCACCAACCTTGAGGTTGCTATCACCCCGAAGGATACTCATATGCAATTCGATAGCCAGACGGCAATGCTCGCACCTGCTGGCCAGTCGGGTGATACTAAGGTACTCAACCTCACCTGCTCTGGCGTACAGGCTAATCAGACATACAATGTGGCAGTATCATATGGGAAGATGGTGGTGACGGTGCAAGTGAGGGTGTTGCCGGAGAATTGATTTATATGTTGAATAGGGAGGGAAGATAGTACTATCTTTCCTCGCTTTTGTGGGGTTATTAACCCCTTCCACAAGAATGTTCACAGGGGTCATTGCGGGTTTGTATCTCCATCATCTTCTCCAAAAGCTGAGAGCTGTTCTGCTTGAGGTGGCCTAGTATGCGGCATAACTGCTTCAGAGATGGGAAGTCCAGCTTCCAATAGCGGTTGTATCTCAGCAACATCTTTTCCTACATCAACTTTTGTCCCTTCACTGGTGGGACGGAGTAGTAGCACCTCATCAGCAGCGATACCAGGATCACCTAGAAGATCGCTACTATGAGTGCTTACTAGAATTTGACGAGCTTGTGTTTTTTCACTCTTTTGAAGAGAGGCCATCATTGCTGGTATGTGTCTTGTTACTTCGGCATGCAGAGAAAGCTCAGGCTCTTCTAGTATCAGAGGGCCATTCCCATCAAGGAGAGCCCAAAGCAACCCTATAAGCCGCAGGGTCCCATCAGAGAAATCTACTTCTGTCTGCCAGACTCCTTTTTTTCGCCAAGAGTTATAGTGTGCTCTTAGGTGAGGGACACCATAATTGTCTCTATTGAGACGAAGTACTTCGAGTTGAGGCACAGCCATGCGTAGTGCGGCCTCTATTTGACGCAAACGTGCTACCAGAGTTCTCTTTGGAGTATCTGCTATTTGTTCGAGAAAATCACCTCCATAAGGGTCTAGTTTTCGTCCCACCGACCTTTCTGGATCACGGATGAGCTGGGGAATAATATGATAGTATCGGATTGTCTTAAAAAGATCTGCTATTTCTCTAAATTCATGATTTGAATTAATTTGTTCTAAGTGAGTTTGATGTAGCAGTTCTTTGTCCTTGATGTCGCGTCTGTCGGGGCGATTAAGGATAAGTTCACCAGATTTCCAAACTTTCTCCTCTGTAAGGTGTATTCTGCTATGGTAATGCTGTCCTATTCCAATACGGTACCGCCAATTGCTATCATCTTCACTGTTGATAGATACGTCAACAACTATATAGGGGGAGCGAGCAGTTAAGCTCCGTAAGCGTGCAACTCCACCACGATCTGCTACAGCTTTTTCAAGCCCGCCTCCAACTCGCACAAGATCATGTAAGAAGCGGCATGCATCCAGTAAATTAGATTTCCCTGAAGCATTTGGGCCGACAAGAAACATACGCTGCTGGAGCATCACATCCACATGCGTAAAGTTTCGCCAGTTCTCCAGATGAATCTTTGTAAATCTCATATTATTATAGCCCTTAGTGCACAATTAGTGTGTTTGGTACTATTACTGTAAAGCATCCTCAATCTACTCATAACTGGCGGGCTTTTCAGCTTGGTGCCACGCCGCCTGAATACATTGCTTCATAAGCACAACATTCGTAAGTGGCCCAACACCACCAGGGACCGGCGTAATCGCACCTGCAATTTCACTCACCGCAGCGAAATCAACATCACCTACAATACCACCTTCAGATCGTGCATTAATACCCACATCAATCACAGTTGCAGCGGGGCGCACCATATCGGCACTGATCATCTGTGCATGACCAACTGCCGCAACGAGTATATCGGCTTGTCGCGTAAAATAGGAGAGGTTTTCAGTACGCGAATGACATAGCGTAACGGTAGCGTTTTGTTGCAGCAATAACATTGCTAACGGCTTGCCTACCACGTTACTACGACCAACCACGACAGCGTGCTTGCCCGCAAGTGGCGTGTGAGAGCGTGCAAGGATCTCCATTACAGCGGCGGCAGTAGAAGGCAAAAAGCCGGGTAAGCCCTGCAAGAGGGTGCCAGCACTCTGTAGACTGATGCCATCGATATCTTTCTCTGCTGAGACAGTATCAATCACTACTTGTGGGGGAATATGGGCGGGCAATGGCATCTGCACGATGACGCCATGCGTAAAGGGATCATGGTTGAGCCGTGCCAGCGTGGCCTGCAATTCGGCAGCAGAGGTGGTAGCTGGCAATAACTCTAATGTGGCTTGTATTCCTACAGTGCTCGCGCTGCGCAAAATAGCTTTACTATAGACACCAGAAGCGGCATCACCATCAACGCGCACAATTACCATGCCAGGAACGTGGCCCATCTTCTGCACGTAGCGTTGCACCTCAGTGTGCAGTTCCGCACGTAGTTCCGTTGCCAGAGCACGTCCGTCTAAAATAGTTGCAGTCATTTATGCCCTTTCCTCCACAATCTCGACTACCCGCTGGCTCACAGTGGCGATACGCTCCAAAGCAGCGCTGAGACGCTCATGCAATTGCTTGACCAGCTCGGCATTCTTCATAGCGCGCAAATTTGTGCGCACCATCCACGATGCTCCAGAGCCAGCGCTCGACGCTAACATTGCGCTAGTAGCAATATCGCTGAGCACATTTTTATTGCCGATCTCTGCGATCCGTTGGCAACATTGCACCAGTTCAGCCGCGCATTCTGCAACCTCTAGTGGGACCAATGCGGCCTCGGCAAGCTGCTCCTGCATCGCTTTGCTGCGTGCAGCTTGCTCTTCCGTCGTCGTGCGCGGCATCTTGAAGCAAGCGGAGAGCCGACTATATGCCGCTATATCCTCCTGCATCAACTGTTGGAAGCGTGCACGGAGACTTTCACCTTGCTGCACCAGCGCTACTATTTCATCCTGCACATCAGCGTATGCGGCTTTGCCCTGTGTCAAGCGTGCTACCATACAAGCTAAAGCAGCTCCCATCGCACCACTTAAGGCAGCGGCAGAGCCACCACCCGGTGTCGGTTGAGAAGATGCTAGATCAGCGAGATAATTTTGCAATGGCTTATCTAAATACATATTGTCTTCTTTAACTTCCGTTCTAGGGGAATATTATCTATCCGTGAAGGGTGATTGCATAGCATTCTAACACTGCTCAAGGTAGGGCGTCGAGAGTGCTCACTTCAAGAACTTGCATTGTTATGCTCACAGGTTTAGGGGGTTCCGTTTATATGCTCTTGTATGAGCTGCGTTACTTATCTGAAAGGTAGCAAAATTCCCAGCCTATGATCGTTTATAGTGATGAGTCAGTCCATCGAGGTTTGGTACTTCTCTGCTACCTATGCTCATCTATTGCAATACTTCATGCATCAATACGTATTAAATATAGGCAGAGTGAGTGCTGTCAAATATCTCTCATAGCTTAGAGGAAAGAAATGAATAGTAGTGTTTGCCATATATATACGGTTATAAGTATACCGTTAATGTTCTATGGGCAGAAAGGTATTAGAGGTATCTAACTTGGGCAAAAAGAAACTCATTAGTACATTATGCTCGTTATTGCTGGTTGTGACTGGTATCTTTGCGACGACAGCGTTTGCAGCCTGCTCGACTACAGCTCAGCAAAATGTACAAGTAACACCAACGCCCGCCCAACGCGGACGAACAGAAGCGCCAGAGACAGACCACGGTGCGCAGGTAAACAAGCAAGCACAGACACACCTACAGAAAAATCCCTGGGGTGTTGCCGTTGACAATGCCCATGGCTTTATCTGGGTGGCGGAACCTGGTTGTGACTTCCCCGAAGTAAATGTGAAGTGTCCAACAGCATTTCCCGGCATGATTGCGAAATTTTCGCTAGCCGATGGGACCTTGCTTGGCGAGTACGCTCAGCCTACTGGCTATTCTAGTCCTGCCTTCGTTGCAGTTGATAACACAGGAAACATCTGGTTTAGCGAGCCTACGACGGATGCGATTGGCAAATTCGACCCGGTAACACTCACCTGGAGCCAATGGAAACTTGGGGCGAATACTTCTCCCTTTGATCTGGTATTCGACAAAAATGGTAATCTCTGGTTTACGCTTTACCTGAGCAATCAGATCGGCTTCATGGACCCCAAAACATTGCATATAGCATTGAATGGCGTGCCAACTCCCATCAGTTTCCCTTATGGTATCACCATCGATCCTAAAGGCACGCTCTGGTTTACTGAAAATGCTCAGGGAGCCAGTAACGTGGCCTCTTTCACGCCGACAACTGGTGGGCCAATCTCGATTTATGAACACCTTGTCCTTAGCGCTGCTGGTGGAACGGTACGTCCACATAAGATCGTCGCGGATAAATCAGGGATTATCTGGTACACCGAGGGCTTTTCGGCTTCTATTGGTGAATACAACCCTACTACGAATAGCAGCACCGATTACAACGTAAAAACACCATGTCCTTCAGGACAGCGCTTTGGTTGCTCGCATACTTCAGGCATTGCCATCGATGCAAAAGGAAATATCTGGTTTACAGATGCTCTGGGCGCGCGTATTGGCTACTTTGTGCCTGGCTCTGGCAGGATTGTGACGGGAACACTGCCTGATCTTGGTTTGCGTCCCCATGACGGCATTGCCATTGACGTTTATGGAACAGTCTGGTTCGCTGAACAGAATGGCTTCCAACTCGATATGTGGCCTAGCGGTAAGACATACTAACAGTCCAGTCGATCTCTACTTTTTGGGAGGAACGATGCTCATCGATTTACGCAGTGATACAGTAACGCTTCCCACGCCAGCAATGAGGGAGGCAATGTACCATGCCGAGTTAGGAGACGACGTTTTCGGCGAAGATCCGACCGTGAATCGCCTGCAAGCATTAGCAGCAGAGAAGCTAGGCAAGGAAGCTGCCCTCTTTGTTCCTACTGGTACCATGGGCAATGCCATTGCACAGCTTACACATGCGGGGCGTGGGCAAGCGATCATTGTAGGTGACGAGTCTCATATCTATCATTATGAGGCTGGCGGAGCATCAACACTGGGTGGTTGCCCGATGAGGATCGTTCCTACCCTTGCCAATGGCATGCTTGACCTTGACAATGTTGCGTCACATATCACGAATGAGAGTAATCCCCATATTGCAGCAAGCGCGCTGATCTGTATAGAAAACACGCATAATCGTTTTGGAGGAACTGTACTGAGCGTAGATCAGGTTGAGGCTGTCGCCCAACTGGCCCATGCACACGGCGTTGCTGTGCATATGGATGGTGCACGGATCTTTCATGCGGCCATTGCGTTAGGCGTACCAGTCAGTGAACTGGCACGGCCTGTAGACTCGCTGATGTTCTGCCTGTCAAAGGGTCTTAGTGCTCCCGTAGGCTCACTCCTAGTTGGCACGAAGGAATTTATTCGTCGTGCTCATCGTATACGCAAGCTGCTCGGTGGTGGCATGCGGCAGGCGGGAGTGTTGGCAGCGGCAGGTATTGTCGCGCTAGAACAGATGGTGGACCGCCTTGTCGAAGATCATGCCAACTGCCAACAATTAGCCCAAGGACTAGCCGACTACCCGCAGATCGTCATCCATGCAGAGCGTGTCGTCACTAATATACTCGTTTTTTCGCTACAAAACGCGCAACAGCAGCCCTGCTCCATAGCAGAGACGAGCCATTTTCTCGATAGAGCACGCAATCATGGTGTGCTCATGCTTCATATGGGAGGAGGAAGCATTCGTGCCGTTACCCATTATGGTATAGAAAAAGAACATATAGCCGTTGCATTAGCGTGTGTGCGTCATGCATTGATTGATATAGACATTTAGTTTCTGTAGAGATTTTAACTGTATCTATCTTGCTAAAGATGTACTATGGTTAATGAGAAGCAACAGAAGTAACGAAGAAAACCATAGCAATTAGCCAGCTGATCGTCAAAGCAATCAGAATGCGCACCATCCAACGTGAAGGTAATAAGCGACGATGCCAGAATGTACGTAGAAAGGATGTAGATGATTTATCAGCAGAAATGTGATTGTTGAGCATATTTTTTCTCCAAAAGATAATAATACTTTTTATACACGACTTCCAGGGCTATATTCCCTGGAAGTGTGTATGATATTTACCACTATCATCTACAACGAGAGATATTAGAGACACTAACAACTACATTGCTTTTGACCTCTTCTTCCTACAGTCATCGCATTCGCACATAGCTCGTAGCTTCTCGTAGGTGTAGATACCCGTTTTATGGCCATCTTCCCATATGGGTGTCAACCCATAGCGACCGACTGGCTGTATATTCACCAGTGTTGTCTCCTCAACACTCAAACTCTGCTTATTTTGTAACATACCTGGCATACCACCTTCGCCAGCACACCACGCACAGGGACAAGCCCAACGTAATGCCTCCCAACCATGGATGCTCTCGTGCTCATCGCTCCAGGAGAGCAGCAAAGTGTGTTGCTCCTCATCGAGCAAGAATGATGTAGGTGACGGATGGTTATATTGGGACATATGCCTATTGCTCCTCTAATGAATTTTCGGTATCTTTAATACCACGCAAGACAAAGTAACTAATAGCAATTAGTCCATTCTATTATAGTATCTTCTCTTAAATTGGTCTATAATAGAAAGCCAGTAGCTATACAAGTAAGCACGTCATTACACGCATATGGCATGAGGAATCATTGCAGAAGCGATGGTATGGCTCACTATAAAAGACTCTTTGTAAGAGTTCTTTTATAGTAAAGTTTCCTCATCAGGCAAGATTCAGTATTGTAGATATCGTATTCTGGTATATTAAACACTTTATAATAGTGGAGTGCTCACATCTATGGAAAATACATTGTTTTTAATCGCCATTACTAGCGCTGTTGTAGCTGTTGCCATCTCTGGTATAACTCTGTGGCTACAACAACATAGAACGGATCAACTACAATCACAACGAGAAGCGTGGGAAAGGGCACAAGAAGTGCGTCAGCAAGGCTGGCATACGCAGCAAGAACGCCATCATAGCGATCTTGAAAAGTATTTCGCTACAAAATTTCAGGATGCAGAAGCAGAATGGCAACGCTGGGAACAAAAGGCCGCCGCTCAGACGCTCGCTTTCCACCAACAGCTGACTGTTCTGGTAAACAAGATTCAGCTCGAACATGAACTGGCACGTATTCCTCGTATTGAAGATGTTCCCGTATCGCATAGTACGGGTGTATTAGCAGATCAGAGTCAATCACTGCATTTTCCATTACATTTAGCAGGTGCCGATCTCTCTGGACGTGATTTGTCCTCCCGTTTTCTTTCTCATGCCGATCTACGAGGCGTAAAGCTGGTAAATGCGCGCCTCTACATGGTAGATCTGTCCTGGGCTTGTCTGGCCGGAGCTGATCTATCGGGAGCCGATCTTTCTGCTGCTAACTTAACTCATACTGATCTGCGTGGTGCCAATTTAAGTGGCGCTAATCTGCTGGTTGCCGATATGCAGAATGCTCTCGTGATTGGTGCCAATCTACTGAACACGCGCAGTCTCACTCTAGAGCAAGTTCACACGACCATCTATGATGGAACTACTAACTTCGATGAACACGTTGGACTGGCAACATCGTCTATGCTACAGCTAGAACACTCTCACTCTCGATCATTGCAGACCTCTCTTACCGCAGCAGCTATGCCAGAAGACATGCTAGGTGAGCCAGCAGAATTTGTGCTGACATCTATGGTCCAAGAGGCCCAGGCAAGCCCTTTCATTCCAGCAAGCGAGCTACCCCGCACGGATGTTCCTGCGGTCGAGCCTCCACTAGCGGAAAGTATAGCTATTCTCCCATCGCCTTCTCTGGCAAACATGCTCGAAACGCCTTTGCCAGAGGAGGAGGTGACAATCACGGTGACACCTCTGCCAGATGTGTCAGAAACTGCTTTGTCAGAGGAGGAGGTGACAATCACGGTGACACCTCTGCCAGACGTGTCAGAAACGGCTTTGTCAGAGGAAGAAGTGACAAGCATTGCAACTCCTCTGACGAACATATCAGAAGCGGGGCTGTCGGAGGAGGAGGTGACAATCACGGTGACACCTCTGCCAGACGTGTCAGAAACGCCTTTGCCGGAGGAAGAAGTGACAAGCGTAGCAGTTCCTCTAGCGGATGTGTCAGAAACGCCTTTGCCAGAAGAAGAGGTGACAACTACAGCAGTTCCTCTAGCGGACGCGTCAGAAGCGGGGCTGTCGGAGGAAGAGGCGACAATCACGGTGACACCTCTGCCAGATGTGTCAGAAACGCCTTTGCCAGAAGAAGAGGTGACAACTACAGCAGTTCCTCTAGCGGACGTGTCAGAGACGGCTTTGCCGGAGGAAGAAGTGACAACCACAACGGCCAGCCAGGATGAGTTAGAGGCTGTTCCAGATGAGTCATCTGCAAAAACTGATGTCAATCCCTAATGCGAAACCACCTGACAGTTTTGGCGTTGGGCAACTAGCGTTACGCAACTCGGAAGGTGCGGCGAGCGGGATCAGCTTGTCTTTATTCCTGCTGTCCGCCTGGAGGGGACTGCACCGGACTGCTTCTCATGTGGTAAACTTGATAGATCGTTAGGCGACCGACTGAAGGAAAACGGTTTCATTATGGGCATGTCGGCCAGCATGATGGACATTAAAAAAGCAAGCCTTACAGGCGTCAAACAATTGGTAGCGTCTGTAAGGCGCGAGCAGATATACTATATATCGAATGAAGGAGGATGTGGTTCTCTCCCACACACGGGAGGGAACACTGCCACAATATACTTTATGGTACAGGAACAACAATTACCGCTAGCTGGCAAGATAGCACTCGTTACAGGAAGTGGCCAGGGGATTGGTCGTGCTACCGCCATTCACCTTGCGCGGGCGGGAGCAGATGTCATTGTTAACTACCGCAGCAACGCCAGTGCTGCTACAGAAACCAGGAGCAGTATTTTAGCACTAGGCAGACGTTGTATTACTGTGCAGGCGGATGTAAGTCAGGAGGAGGACGTTACCCGCCTCTTTGCCGAAGCGCACCAGGAACTTGGTCCCGTCACTGTCCTGGTGAATAATGCTGGTACTACCCGCGACAAACTCATTCTACAAATGTCCCTGGCCGATTTCGAGCACGTCATGGACAGTAACCTCCGTTCAGCATTCCTCTGTACGAAAGTAGCGCTACGCAGCATGATGAAGGCTCGTTGGGGTCGTATCGTCAATGTCGCCTCTGTAGCGGGACTGTTGGGTCCGGCTGGCCAAGCAAATTATGCCGCATCAAAGGCTGCTTTGATTGCCTTCACGCTCAGCACGGCGCGTGAGATGGCTAGCCGTAATATCACGGCAAACGCAGTCGCGCCAGGTTTCGTGCCGACTGAGCTGACCTCCACACTCAATGAACAGCAGCGCAAATTTTTGCTTGACACAACGGCACTTGGTCGTGCTGGCACGACAGACGAGGTTGCCGCCGCTATTTGTTTCCTTTGTTCGCCACCAGCTGGGTATATTACAGGACAAGTTTTGTGTGTTGATGGTGGTGCATCTATGCATATTTAATGTTATAGTGTGCTCCCGTGTTTGCGCATGGGGGCATTTTCTTTTTTTTTGCTGAAACAAGTGAACCTTAAATACTATCTAATTCATGTAGCTACTCATATCCGTCAAGGAGGTATTAATCATGGGTTTAATCGAAACTGACGAGACCAACAAATTTACGTTCGAGCCATTCGCAGCGCACCAATTCTATACCGATGTGAATCGCAATCTCGTGCAACAAGCTCTGGCTCAGTTGGTTGCACGTGCTGGCGCAACCACTTTCACTATTGTGGATATGGCTTGCGGTACCGGGGCAATTACGCGACTCATTGCCGAAGAGATGGTCCAGCGTGGCTATGGAGATCAGACGAGGTTAATTGGCGTTGATCCATCTGCCGAGGCGTTACGGCGTGCCCAAAAAGGTATGGAAGAGATGGGTCTCAATGTACAGGCTGAATTTATCCAGGGCGATGCAGAGGACTTAGTACACATTGTCAAGGATGCAGATGCTGCCTTCTTCTGTAATGCCATTCACCTAGTGGCGGATAAACTTGCTGCCATGAAACAGGTGGCGGCAATCCTGGTATCCGGGGGAATTTTTGCCTGTAACAGTGCTTTTTATGAGGGGACCTATGTTCCGGGTACTGAGCGTTTCTATCGTCTATGGACTCGTCGGGCAGTCGGCTTGCTCAAGAAAGAGCACCCTGAAGTACAGTTATCGCGTGAAGCAAAAGCAATGGCTATGCAATGGCTGACCCCCGCAGGATATATCAATCACTTCAAAGAAAGTGGCTTTGGTCAGGTCCATACGCATGTGACAAGTGTCAGTATGTCGCTGGATGCGTGGCGCGATCTTGGTCAATACTGGCTCTTTATTGAAGGTGCGCTCCCTGGTGTTCCTCTCGCCTATGGTGCTAAGGCTCTGGGGGTAGCTGTCTATCAAGCTGGGCAAGAGCTGAATTTAGAAGCTGTGTCACGCAATTGGCTACAGATTGTTGCAACAAAAAGTTAAACGAGCCGTTACTTCAGGGTTGTGCAATAATCACTTACTTACACAGGCACAGCCCTGGTTAACGCTGGTAAGAACATTGACGTTCGCACTGGAAACCGTTATTATTGAGTACGTCGAGTACTTTCTAGTAACTATTTTTTGGGGCGGGTATATATATGCAAGAGGCGCAAAATTGGCGCGAGCTATTAGCAATAATTATCAATGATCCAAGGGAGAAGTCGCGCATTACTGAAGCACTTGGCGTAACGCCTATTACCATAGCGCGGTGGGTAAGTGGCGAGTCTGAGCCTCGTCTGCAAAACCTGCGTCAGTTGCTCGCCATCTTGCCCCAGTATCGCAGCCAGTTTTTGGAACTGCTGAAAAAAGAAAGAGATATAAAAGAGTTTATCAGCTCTTTGTTGCAAGATTCGGAGAAGGACATTCCTTCCGAATTCTATGTGCAGATCTTTGCTGCGCGCGCCTCAACGAGCGAGAGCTTGCGTTTCTGGTCAACGTGTAACCTTATTCTTCAACAGGCAATCGGCCAGCTAGACCCTAATCGCCAGGGTCTATCGGTCTGGATTGCCAGTTGCATGCCGTTATCAGGACCTTATAAGAAGGTGCGTAGCCTGCGCGAAATGGTGGGGGCCGGTACTACACCGTGGCCCGGCGATCTTGGACGGCTGGGCATGTTTCTAGGAGCTGAATCCCTAGCGGGAAATGTCGTTACGCTGTGTCGCCCTACCGTACTCCAGGATCTGGAGACGGAGCAACCCAATACGGCTTATGTCCCTGATGAACATGAGATAAGCTCAGTAGCTTATCCAATTCTATTCGCCGGAAATATTGCAGGTGTGCTTCTGGTTTCTAGTACGCAAAAGAATTATTTCACGGTTGCCCGTACATCATTGATCCAAAGATATGCAGATTTAATTGCATTGCTCTTTGAGCCGGAGGCATTCTATGCGCCGAGCCAGATCGCGCTGCACGTGATGCCGAAACGAGAGGAACAAAAACGTCACTTCGCCCAATTTCGGTATCTCATTGCCAATACGTTGATGGATGCTGCCAGTAGAAACGAGCCAAAGAATCCTGTTGAGGCCAATCTGCTGGTCTGGCAGAAACTTGAAAGCGAACTCTTGCAGAGCGTGTCCGGGCTTAGCTAGTTAAGAACAGGGCAACGTGCGATGGGTGAACCTGTCATCGATGATTTTCTAGAGACTATCGGTCCGCGCTGGACGCAAACATGTATTGGCCCCGGCTCTCTAGCCGTAGAGAACTCCGTGCTGCGTCTCTCTATTCCCTCGGTACAGAGCGGGCACTATGCCGATGCCCAGCTTGATGACTATGGTTCGCTTGTGCGCTCGTCATTTCCTTGGCGACCTCCATTGCGTATGGAAGTGCGAGCGCGTTCATCGCTACCAGCTGCAACGAGCGATCAGAACGGGGCCTTTTTGCGCGGCACGGCAGGCTTTGGCTTTTGGAATTACCCTTTTTCGGTACGTGGGGATGTACTCATGCTACCGGAAGCTATCTGGTTCTTTTATGCTTCCCCTCCATCGAATATGGCTCTAGTTCCAGGGTTGCCTGGCTGGGGCTGGAAAGCACAAGTTGTGCATAGTATGCGGCCAGGGGCTATACTGGCTGCGCTTCCTACCGCGTTGGCGACGAGCTGGGGTATGCTTACAGGCCATACACAGCCCGCTGCGCGCTGGCTACAACGTGTCAGTGGTGCCAGCGAAGCGTTGCTTACTGTAGATATGACCCAATGGCACACCTATACGCTGGA
>Ga0209265_1000209_pt1 | contig 15323 bp, 12 predicted proteins | sample GraSoiAngelo_103_FD_185872 | JGI IMG/M metagenome (GOLD analysis project Ga0209265, IMG submission 185872) | Grasslands soil microbial communities from the Angelo Coastal Reserve, California, USA - 14_0903_05_20cm (SPAdes) (version 2) | ecosystem: Environmental > Terrestrial > Soil > Grasslands ...
GTATTTTGGTCGTAGTGCTTGCCGTACCATTGGCGACCACTGCATGATTCTTGCCAGTGATACTGAGAAGAGTCATCTCTTGATTGGTAATCACATTTTGCTCAAGCGGAGTGATAGTTTCGCCACGCAACACAGCCGCAGCTCGCAACACAGCCTGTACGGGCCTGGCATAACCAGTGCAGCGACAGAGATTGCCAGAGAGTGCGTCACGCACCTCTGCTTCAGTAGGGCGGTTATTACGTTTGAGCAATGCGGATGCAGAAAGGAGCATGCCCGATGTACAAAAACCGCATTGGGCAGCTCCTACCTCAATAAAGGCTTGCTGCAACGGGTGCAGATTTGGCGCTGTTCCCAGACCTTCAGCTGTTGTGATAGTACAGCCCCCCGCTTGTGCTGCTAGCATCACGCAGCTTGGACGGGCTACGCCATCGACTAGCACTGTACACGCACCACACTCACCCGTCTCACAACCCTGTTTCACACTACAATGGCCCTCTCGACGCAGCATAGATAATAGCGTCTCGTTGGCGGTGACATCTTGACTGGCGATTACACCATTAATGCGTAGTTCGAGTTCCATACACCTACAGTCCCCTTCCCATGCTTGAAGCAACCGTGCTGCGCCAATGTGAGACATTGGTGGCCTCTTCCAGCACGCGGTATGCTAGATGCTTTGCGCTGACACGCCGATAGCCGCTACTGGCCCGTATATCGTTCGATGGGCGGAAGGCCATCATACTATTCTGCACAATAGAGAGGAGCCGCTGGCTATCCACAGGATGAGCGCGTTGTCCCTCAAGTTGCTGTTCTACGGCCTGTAGACGGACAGGTTCCATGTTGGCACCACCAAAGGCTAGGCGTACACGTTTATAGATACCCTCTGCGATCTCCACTACAGCAGCAGCGTTTAACATGGCAACGTCGGAGGGCGTCCGGCTGATACGCATAAATGAAGTACCACAACTGTTAGCAACACGGGGTATAGCTATCTCAATAATCAACTCATTGGGGCGTTGCTCTAGACTCCAATGTTCGCAAGCGATACGGCGTTCCTGTTTGCCCTTGTATACGACATTGGACAACGGCAATCCCATGCGGCCAGCTCCACCGCCACTGAGGCTGACCTGGGTTTTCGAGCCGGAACGTACAACGATCTCGGCCCCCAATGCTACTAAAGCAGTCAGCAGATCCGCTTGCGAGGCCACGCCTGCCCCCAACGTACCACCGACAGTTGCACAATTGCGAATCAGGCGCGACGAAGCGGAAACAAGAGCTGCCTGCGGTAGTAACCCTGTTGCGAAGGCTTTGAGCAGTGGTGCGTCTACAAGTTCTTGTAGCGTTGTCATTGCCCCAATATGTACGTAACGTGTATCTTCCGAAATATACGAGAGTCCAAGATCACGAAGATCAACCACAGCCTGAATAGTATTGTCTTTTTGAGCAAGCAGATAAGTACCACCGGCTAACGGCACCGTTTTGGTGTCGAGGCGTCCCAATAGGAGGAGCGCATCGTCGATATGCTCCGCCCAATTGTATTCAACGAGCTTCAGTAGCATGGAATTTACCCTTAGTGTGCAGAGTAGCTCTGCTTTCAAACGCTAAATGTGTCAGATTTGCAGCGGTAGCAGAGTGAACGTTTCAACATCAATCAGTCCTTGATCAGTCAGCTTTAATGCTGGAATAACAGAGAGTGATAGAAAACTCAGTGTCATGCACGGGTGATCCAACGTACACCCTAGTTCCATCGCAGCGGCATCGAGGGCGCGCAGTTGCTGCACCAGCTCTGTCGCAGGGAGTGGTGAAACCAATCCAGCCAATGGCAATGGAACTTTCGCGCGTACCACACCATCAACCACACAAACAAAGCCTCCTCCCATCGCTTCTAACGTTCGTGCTGCACAAAGAATATCATGATCACTCGCTCCCGCGATGACTAAATTGTGTGCATCGTGAGCCACACTGGAGGCTATGGCCCCCCTCTTCAGACCAAAGCCTTTGACGAGGCCCAGACCCACACGTCCACTGGCATGGTGCCGTTCGATCACCACAAGTTTGAGTAGATCACGCTCCGGTGCTGCGACTATTTCGCCATGAGAGAGAGGCGCATCTTCCCGCACATGCTTGGTGGTAATCTGCCCCGGCTCAATACCGACGATCTCAACCAATCCAGGCCGTCCTGGTATACGAAGATCAGCCTCAGTGACAGGGCCGATACGCACAGTACCAATACCTCTATCGGTCTCGGTGACTGGTAGCGATACCAACAAGGTACCGCTGCGCGACCAACGTGCCATCTTTGTACACTGATTCCACTTCAAATGTATGCAGATCATCCAGTACAACCAGATCTGCCACAAAACCTGGTGCGATAGCGCCACGATCAAAGAGCCTGAAATACTGCGCTGTATTGTAGGAAGCGAGCCGTACAGCCTCGACGGGATCTAGTCCCAATTCAATTGCTCGCCGCACCATTGAATCGATATGGCCACGTGTCGTTAGGTCCTGAGGATCGCGGTCATCTGTTACGAAAAAGACGCGCGGGGGATGGAGTTCTTTGACCAGTGGTAGTAGTGCGTCGAGGTTGCGTGCCGCCGAACCCTCGCGAATCATCAACCACATACCAAGGCGCAGACGTTGCCGTGCTTCTGCCAGCGTCGTGCACTCGTGGTCAGACATGATGCCTGCTGCGGCATATGCGCACAGATCGTGACCTCTCAGACCAGGAGCATGACCATCAACAACGAGGCCCTTTTCACGTGTTGCTCGAATCTTCGCTAGCACCTGCTCATCAGTGTGTAGCACGCCTGGCATATTCATCATTTCAGCCAGTCCTAATACGCGCTCATCCTCCAATAATGGTAACAAATCTTTGGCCAGAAGTACGCGGTACGGACTCTCATAAGAAGATGCTGGCACACAGGAGGAGAGAGTAACGTATGCTGATAATGGTAAATTACGTCCCATATCGAGTACATAACGAATGCCTTCAATGCCCATGACATTTGCAAATTCGTGCGGGTCTAGCATCACAGCTGTCACACCCCGTGGTACCACAAGACGAGCAAACTCTGGAAGTACTAACATTGTACTCTCAATATGCATATGACCATCAATCAAGCCTGGTGCCAGCCAGCGTCCCTGTAAGTCTCGCTCTACGCGTCCTTGATAAGTGCTCTCTCTAGCCTCCGCCTTTTCAGCAACCCCTACCACATACCCATCGTAGATCGCAACATCTGCTAAATAACATTCACCACTACATACATTGACGACGTTGGCATTGCGCAAAACCAGATCGGCTGGAAGTTCCCCCCGTGCAACCTGAATATGACGCTGTAGCGTATTCATTTAAACCTCTGTTTGTGGATACCCCTGTCCGCAGAGACATGGGGAAGAAATAAGTGTTCTATTTGCCAAGTTCTTACAAGCCCATGCGCTTTTAGGCATCGGGTCCCTGATCTTAGTAGCTGATTTTAGCACATTAGGCCCACTTATGCTTAATGTGTCACCCTTATGGGTACGTTGACTCCTCCACAACGATAGCCCTCTCTTTATCGTATACTCTAATAGAAGAGAAAATGATGTGTTGACTTATCCTTTAAGATAGTATGAGGAAAACAGCTATGAACAATGCTGGTACAGTTGCAGTAAAGTTAGTCGCACTGCTCGGTGGTGCGGCGTTAGGCTTGATCCTTGCTCGCTGGTCAGACGATTTGCTGGCATCACGCGCGCAAGAACGTTCAGAGTATGACAAGGCCCGTTATCAGCAAGGGCTTGCCCCAACTTCGCCTTCAGTGGAAGAGCGCAAAGGATAAAATAGGTGGGTAAAGAGAGAAAATAACGCTTATGTTCTCTTTACCCACTAGTAAATAAAGCTAGGAACGGCTTTCAAACAAAAAAGCCGTATCTACGCTTTGTCCGTCTAGCCCAAATAATTGTACGTATTGCTGATTCACTAATAGACGTAATATGGGCAAAACCTTATTGAAGGACATATAAAGGACATTTGCAAGTTCACGAACATTCTTCTGTCCGTCAATTGCTAAATAGAACTGACGAGCGTCTTTATCGGTGATATCAAGAAAGACTGATAATGGGTTGTGTGTCCTCGTCGCGCTATCATGCTGGGTACGATAAGGTACCAGCTCGCCTAGATGCTGCATGGCGGGGCTTGCCTGTACAGTAACTACTCTTGTATTCGTAGATTGCGTATTTCTGCTCCTTTTTTCTAGTCTTAGCGGAACGGCAAGCAAGCCCCGATTATGAGCAAGAGAAGAAGAATGCTCTAGGACACGCTCCAGCGATGCTAATACCCTCTCATATGGCAACTGCTGCCAATAGGTCATCACAACCAGTTCGGTGATGGCATCCCGCACAACCGCTGAGGAAACCGGCAGACTGGCATGTAACAAGTAACCAGCGCAATACTGTATACCGTGGCGCGATAACAACATCGATTGAGGGGCAGGAAATATATCATGTACAGCCTGTAACGACAGGCTAGACTGTTCGCTGAGCATGCGCTTCACGACTTCTCGTGTACTTGTGTTGTCCACAACGTGGTTGACTATGCCATTGCCATGCACAGAGGCAAGCACGTCTACTGCTGTGTCGTTAGTCTTGGTCTTTTGCTTTGACCAGAACTGTATGACCTGTGTGCCAAGACCCTGTGCCACGCGCTGGGCCAGCCATGAAAATAATTCGTTACTGCTACGCATGGGGGAAATATTTTGTAGCAATTGGTTCATGATACTGAGATGGATACCTCTGCTAGGCAGAGCTAGCTCAGGAGTCATAGGTTCATCCTTTTGTAACATTACCCTTCAGCCGTCACTCTCTTTAGCACGCCATTGGGTCACTAAGAGCAACTTTGCTCGGAACACACTTACATTTATAAACATCTATCTCTTATACTATACAATTTTTCCAAGAAAATACAGCGCTATTACGTTAACAACATGTTAAAATATTTTTCTTAACACAAAATTCATGCGATGTGTGTACAAAGTAAGTTACAAAATGAGAACATTGTAAAACATTATGGGGCTATTAGGTCGGACAGTGAGCGGAGTTGGTGGGACAACGAGAGACAATGGGGCTGTTGAGCGGATCATTTGCTGTTTCACCAACTCTGCTCAGTACCATTGTGCTATGCTGGATCGCCGAAGATTGTGTAGTGCCATCCTTTGCGCGCATCCCCGCTCAGCTCAATCATTACATGCTTAATCTGTGTATACTCTTCAAAGGAATAGAGAGACATGTCTTTGCCAATGCCGCTCTCTTTGTACCCGCCGTGCGGCATCTCAGAGGTGAGCGGCAGGTGATCATTGACCCAGACGGTGCCAAACTGTAAGGTTTTGCTGGCGCGCATGGCTTTATAGATATCCTTCGTCCAGACGGAAGCAGCCAGTCCATAGACGACATCATTTGCCTTGGCTAACACTTCTGCCTCTGTTTTGAAGCGGTTTACGACTACAACCGGTCCAAAGACTTCAGTTTGCATAATCTCTGCATCGTTATGCTCCTCGGCGATAACGGTTGGCTCGAAGAAGAAGCCTTGCTCAAGACAAGCAATAGAGGCGCGTTTACCACGAATAGCGATGTTGGCACCAGCGCGTAAAGCACGCTCGACATAACCTTCTACATTGTCACGCTGTCTGGCTGAGATTAATGGCCCCATATCGGTGCTCTCGCTGGAAGGATCGCCTACACGGATCTGTTTTACTTTGTGCAAGAATGTCTGCATAAATGTATCATAAATGTTGTCCTGAATGTAGATGCGTGTAACGGCAGTGCAGTCCTGGCCGCAGTTAACATACCCACCGACGACAGCACCGTTGGCACTGGCTTCGATATCGGCATCGTCATAGACAATAAAGGGGGCCTTCCCACCAAGTTCGAGATGCACACGACGAATGGTATCGGCAGCTGCGCGCATCACATATTTTCCACTGCGCGTGCTGCCCGTAACTGAGACCATGTTGACATCTTTATGGCTGACCAGGCTGGGTGCAATCTCTGGGCCATCGGCGATGATGTTCAGCACGCCAGCTGGTATGCCCGCCTCTAGGGCCAGTTCTCCTAGCTTAAGTGCCGTCAATGGCGTTTCCGGTGAAGGTTTGAACACCACGGTATTGCCTGCGGCGAGTGCTGGTCCTATCTTCCAGATCAGCATCATAAAAGGGTAGTTCCAGGGGGCAACGGAGGCGACGACTCCAATAGGCTCGCGGCGAATGATGCTTGTATGAGCACCTGTGTACTCGCTGGCCGCTGTTCCGGCGAGATGGCGGGCGATACCGGCGAAGAAGCGCAGGTTGTCGGTGGCGAAGGGTATGTCACTATCGCGGGCCAATTTGATCGGCTTGCCGGTATCCTGTGACTCCAGGGTTGCCAGTTCGCCTGCATGTGCCTCTACTAGTGAGGCAAGCTTCTCTAAGGTTGCCGCACGTGCGCCATGTGGCAGGCCCGACCAGCGTCCATCATCAAACGCCTCGCGTGCTGCTGCTACCGCCCGATGCATATCCTCTAATGTTGTTTCGGGAACTTGGGCAATCACCTCGCCTGTTGCTGGGCTAATATCAGCCACGACTTTGCCTGTGCTACTATTGACCAATGCGCCATTAATGAGCAGTTTGTATGCTGTCATACAGGTCTTCCCCTTTTATTGTGTTGTGCTTCAAAAAGATTCTGTAGCCGTGCAATTTATTGCACCTGTTTTCTTTGTGTGTCGCTCTGGCGCAATGAATTGCGCGGCTACGGATAAAAAAATGATATGCACCCGCCGTTAAAAATTAACATGCATCCGCAGTTGCCAACCAATCTTATAGATTAGGCTGAGCAGGTGGCACCTTGCTTGTCATAGTCTGCACATGCATGTTATAGCGAGCAAGTTCCTGCAAGAATGGTTGCCATGGCACGCATAGTTCTGGGCCGAGCACGCCACGCTGTGTAATTTCGCCGCGTGCAAGCATGTGGCCAGCAATGGCCAGTGGTGTGCCAGTATCCAGTGCTCCTGCGCTTATGCCCCAACGACGGTATGGTAGCACGACGATCTGCTTGGTAATCTCTATTGTCTGACCTTCCGCTCTGCCAGTTGTCACTACACGCAAGACATCACAATCTTGCGGCTCGACTTCCTCGATAGGGAAGCGTGCGAGCAGACACGCTAGGACTTCGCGCGGCGAAACGCTAACCCCTCGTACACTAAGCGGTTGATTACTACCGAAGCCAAGTTCAACGAGAAACGTAAGTTTTGTCATGAAGTCGCCCGGCAAGGCGATCTTAAAAGAGACATAGCGAATACCTTTATCTCGAAATGAGAGAGGAAATGTAGCGCATTCCGAGTGTAACGAATATACGGCGGTGGCACGGCCTACTGGCTCTGGAAAGACTAGCTCTTCCTGACCAGATAATGGCCGTTGCGGATACCAAGCACCATCCAGAAAGACCTGTGCTTCCTTCGTAAATTCGTCAAGGATTGTACGAATAGAGTAAGGTGCGATAAGCGGGGCCTGAGCAGGAGTGCTATCACTACAGCCAAGTTGCACCTTGATACTATCGACATTATCAAGTTGATCGACCGCCGCCCGTGCTAGCAGATTGGTAATGCCGGGCGTGCCTCCTATCCCTGCAATGGCAGTAATGCCAGCAGCAGCAGCATGCTCATGTAATGCCAGCATTTCGCGCGTCATGTGGAAGAGTCCCCCCAGATCGGCGTAATGGACTCGCTCCTTGATACAGGCACGCAAAACGTGTAGATTGAAGGTATAATCCACCGCGTTCAGTACGACATCCGCGCCATGCAACAGACGACAGAGCAATGTTTCGTTCGTTACATCGATCTGTTTGACCTGTAGCTTGTTGCTGTTAAGCGAGCAGGCGACCGCGTAAGCTCGCCCCTCGTCATAATCAGCAATAGTAATCTGGTCAATGTCAGGATACTCTGTCAGAGCACGTACAGTAACGCGCCCCATAGCGCCAGCGCCACCTAGTACAATAATGTGCATAAGGAGAAAGATCCTTGAAAAACGTCCGTAGCTGCGCAATTTATTGCGCATTTTCTATGCAATAATGCATTAAGCGCAATAAATTGCGCAGCTACGGATCAGGCCACTGCAATATCGCTATCCGCAGTCACCTTACTTGCCCCAACCATCGCAACTGAGGACTGTCCCGCAAGCAGTCCGGGAGTAAAAACCGTCGTATGCAATGAGTTTAAGGTATCTTCCAGACGGTTCAGGATCGTGTCAATTTCTTCACGTGTAATAACCAGTGGCGGCTCAACACGAATCGCCCGTGCATTATTTAACGTACCAGAGATTAATACGCCGCGTTTGAACAGACCCGAAGCCACCTCATATCCAATGTCATCATTGACAAAATGCTGCCCAATCAACAGACCCTTGCCAGTAATATCTGTATAGACATCGCTATGACGTGCTGCAATATCCTGCAATTGTTGGATGAAGTACTCACCCTTTTCAGCGGCTTGCTCGACAATCCCTTCTTCGAGTGTGACATGAATGGCCGCAATAGCAGCTGCGCAAGCCAGTGGATTCCCGCCCGTCGTTGAAGTGTGGATAAAGGGATTACTGTTCAATACACACCAGATCTTCGGCGTGGACATAAAAGCGCCAATCGGCATTACACCACCACCAAGGGCTTTTGCAGAGGTGATAATATCAGGCACGACATCCCAATGTTCGACTCCCCATAACTTCCCAGTACGCCCCATGCCGGTCTGCACTTCGTCAGCAATCAAGAGTACTTCATATTCATCGCAGATATGCCGTAAGCGAGGCCAGAAATCGTCGGGGGGAACAATCGCACCAGCCTCACCCTGTATCGGTTCCATAACCACAGCGGCAATGTCATTGCCAACCTCACGCGCAATTTGCAATTGCTGCTCCACCGCATCGGCATCCCCATACGGAACATGGTACACGTTATTGTGCAATGGTAGAGCAGGACGCCGGAAAATGGCCTTGCCGGTAAGCGCTAATGAGCCGGTCGTCTTACCGTGAAAGCCGCGCACTGCCGCAATAAAGCCACTCTTACGTGTATACAGTTTCGCCAGTTTCATGGCCCCTTCCACAGCTTCGGCACCACTATTCACAAAGAAGCTGTACTGAATATCACCAGGCGTGATCTCTGCTAATAGATGAGCCAGCATACCGCGCAACGGATCGAGTAATTCTTGCGTTGGTAACGGACTTTTTCCTAATTGAGCCTGTACGGCCCCGACGACCTTGCGATGTGCCCATCCTAAATTGAATAGGCCAAACCCTCCCAGACAGTCGATATATTCGCGGCCTAGTGCGTCTTTGAACGTTGCACCACGTCCTGTCCATTCAACAGCGGCGAAGTCGCCAGCTTCGGCAACCGATTTGCGATATTCAATAAAACCGCTATTATAGTAGTTAGCAAAATTGCTCACTGTGGTCTCGATCAACCACTCTGCTTCAATTTTGCTGAGCTGTGTTTTACGCACTATATCGAGGTATCGCTGTGAATCGTTCAGGGCCTTGAGTAATCCATCGCTACTCATAAAAAACCTTTCTGTTTATGCGGACGACATCTACAAACCATTCCACGTGCGATCCGCATGGTCGGTTGAGCATCTCTCGGTTTTGAAGTGAGTCCCCACAACGATGCTTGTGGATATGGTGATGCAAAAAGATGTGTTGCACCTATCTATGAGGATAGGTCTATCCTGAAACTCAGAAAGCTTGCTACTGGATAGAATGCACCTGATGAGTAGGAAGCTTCGTTAGATGATCTGGCTCTCTTACAATGACGACGGCAATAGTCCCAGCCATGAAGATGGGAAAGACATTAGGCGACGGAGGAGAAAAAGGCTCAGGGGTAGCACGTGGACAGGTGGAAGCCGCAAAACAGGTAGTATTTCCGAATGGAGCGGCCTCTTCGCTTGTCAGGAATGTCCGCTTCTCGCATAAAGACACCATATTCTGAGAATCAAGAAACAAAATCACATATCTGTTATAGATAGTATAACCAATCAGGCATAGAGAAGGCAAGCCCTATTCTCACTTTAAAGAACTCCTATGCATGTACACTTACTTCTGCTAAAATAACCAAACAGGCATAAATGATGATGCGCCTGAGTCGCCGCACTCTCCATCCTTACCGCGAAGGGAGCGTACAAAACAATGGTAGAGAAGGTTGTCTGAGCTTAAAGATACGAAAAGGCTAGGGTCAGTCATGCCACAAAAAGTGAAAGTTTTCATCTCTTATGCCTGTAAAGATAAGAATCTCCGTGAACGGCTGGATAGCCACTTAAGTAGTTTGAAGCGCCAGGACTATATTGACGTATGGCATGATCGTGATGTTGGTGCAGGACGAGACTGGAAACGTGAGATTGATGTTCATTTGAACGATGCTCAGGTTATCCTGTTGCTCGTCAGTGCGGATTTTTTGGCGTCTGACTACTGCTATGGTATTGAGATGAAACGAGCACTGGAGCGGCATGAGTTGGGAGAAGCCCGTGTGATCCCTGTCATCCTGCGTCCAGTCTACTGGGAGGGAATGCCGTTTAGTCATCTACAAGCCTTGCCGACAGCTGCAAGGCCAGTAACTGGTCCTGGGTGGCGTAATCAGGATGAGGCATTCGCTGACATTGTGCGAGGGCTGCGTAGGGCGATAGCTGCACACCGCAGGAAGGTAGATTGGATTCTCATCAAGGCTATCTGCGACTGGGCTGATGGCAACAAAGGACAAGATAAGAGTACACGTCAACAGTTGGCGGCGGACAATGCAGTACGGTTCACGTTGCACATGCTCAAACAGGGAGGATTTGTTAAGGATAGTGCGAGCATTCCTCCAGCTTCTGCAAGACCCAATGGGGGGAGCGCTTCACCTGCGCCAGAGCGTGGAACGCTGCTACGCGCGTACGACGTACATGCCAGTTGGGTGGTAGCAGTCACCTGGGAGCCTAACGGGACGCGCATCGCCTCAGCTGGCGGTGACGGTACAGTACGCGTGTGGGACGCAGAAACAGGCGAAGGGCTATTCACCTATCGCGGTCATACGCGACTGCTCAATGTAGCTAATATCCAAGCAACCGTTTACACAGTTGCATGGGCTCCAGAGGGATTACGTATTGCTTCGGCTGGTGATGGAACTCAGGTGCAAGTCTGGAATGCGACAACGGGGCAGATTTTAACGCGCTATCAAGGTCATTCTGGTTTGCTTTCAAATGTCTTTGCCATTGCTTGGTCTCCTGATGGAAAGAGAATAGTTTCGGCTTGTAGCACGATAGGATTGGACAAAACGCTGCATCTGTGGGATACAGTGACAGGTCAGCTTCTCAACCGCTACAGTGTTCCCTCTGGTTTGATGCCGAATTTTTCTGTGTTATCGGTGGCATGGTCTCCTGATGGCACACGGATTGCTGCTACATGTGAGGGCAAGGTCATACGGGTGTGGAACACAGAGACTGGGCATCTTGCCTCAACCTATCGCTTTCGTTCAGACATGGCTAGCCATATCGCATGGTCCCCTGACAGTCGATACCTTGCTGCGGCACTCACCGATCATACGGCACAGGTCTGGGATACGTTTACAGGTACAGTTGTGGGGATCTATCATGGGCACACTCAGGGTGTCAGATATATTGCTTGGTCCCCCGATGGGACAGCTATAGCGACTGCTAGTAATGACAGAAAAGTACACATTTGGGAACCGTTGACAAGCAAACGTATCTATATCTACTGGCGTCATGATAATTGGGTAACATCGGTGGCTTGGTCGCCGGATGGGACGCGGATCGCTTCTGGTAGTAATGATAAGACGGTGCATATATGGCATGTATAAGTAGCATTACATGTATAAGATATTACCTGTCGTTTTACCAATCAAAAAATAGAAAGCTGTATATGAGACTCTTCTTCTACAAGCCTCATAAATACACTATCTATTTGCACTTATTTCTGCTAGAATAGCAGATGCGGGCCTTACTAGTCTGAGCTTGCAAAAGCGGGAAAGCAGGTCTGAATAACACTTTCTTTTTGAACCATGGCCCCCTGTGAAAAAGGAGTAAAAAATGAATGAACAGAACGGTGGTGAATACCCCGGTGAGCAACAGTTTTATCATAGTGGGGATAAAGTTAAGCCCCCTATTTCCTCATCACCTAGCAAGCGTCTCTTACTAATCATTAGCGCTGTAGCAAGTGTGTTACTCATCGTCGTGATTATCCTGGTTGGGGTAATAAATCATCTGTTGACAACATCAGGCTCCACAACTGAGACACCATCCGGGTCAGGTCAACACCAATCTTGTGCTTGAACAACATTTTACGTCTGCTAACGACCCTGGCCAGGTTGGTGTAGAGTGTGATCAGTCATGTGAAATTCTTGAGTTTGTGGTGGTAGCTCAGTAGGCTTCATGAGGAGTGATGAAGTGTTTGGACTCTTCTCTCGCTCGCTTTGACTCATTAGATAACATGTAGCAAAGAGGATTATGTGAATGATGATCCTCTTTGCTCTTTCAGTTGTAAAACCACATTTACATTGTTCAGCGATCAAAATTCTGGTAAATATGCATATCATCATCTTTCACATCTCCCACAAATACACTGTACATCTGCATTCGTTTCTGCTAAAATAACCAAGCAGAGGTAATACTCACTATTCTTGCAAGAAAACCAGGACAAATATCTACTAAACCATATTGTAATCCAGGCTTTACATTCAAGGGATGGTAGATTGCATGGATTCCCGAACACTTTTTGTACGCAACCCCGAACACTTGTATGAAACCCCGAACAGAAGAGATTGTACGTAGAGTAATCTATGAGAAAATACGCTAGAACCCGATAATCCGCACAAGTAACGAGGACAAGATGCCGCTGAACAGATGAGGAAGGCCGCCCAATGGCCTTTCACCAGTGCTTTTGCTCGGTCTGTGGTATACTAAAAAAACCAGGAGAGGCTGACTTTGGTTTGTTGAGGAGATGCATATGGAAACAGAGCAATCTGCACCAACAACACGTAGCGGAACGCCAGGTCTGGATGTCTTTAAGATTGCCGGGCGATCTATCTCCGGGTTTGTGCCAAGCTGGAAAACAGGAGATCCTCTAAAGCTACGGCAACCCTTCACGACTCAGCTTGAAGAACGTCTTGCTCTTTATCGAGTTAGTGAGAGTGCCGTTGTAAGGGTCAGATCTGTCATCTGTCGTGCTCTGTAGTACCTTTCTGCCATTCCGTTTACAACAGTCGTATCGTGCTCTAGAATGAGACAGGAATTGTGGTGAATATGTGGTGATTAGGAGGAGAAGCATTTGCCCCCAGCAGTCTCTCAAGAGCAACCTTTCTCAAGGCTTTCGCAAATCCGCCGCGTTACGCTGGATGGGGCACCTTTCAACAGATGTGTACGTACAAGGCAGCATGGGCCAGTCGTACCGTTGTGAAAGTTGATGCCAAATATACCAGTCAAGTGTGCTCAGGATGTGGTACTATCCGTAAAAAGGAACTCTCTGAGAGGTGGCATTCGTGCGAGTGTGGGTGTGAACTGGATCGTGATACCAATGCAGCAGTCAATATTCTTGCACGCTATAAAAACACGAATGGGGCAGGAAGTGTCCCACAGTCAGCAATGGCCGTAGAAGCCCCTTGTCTTTAGAATGGAGTACTTCATGTGATAGGCATACAGACAGAAGGCAATATAGCTTTAAATGCAAGATATTCAACGAGAAGATAAAAAATACACTAGTATCCAAGCGATCATAGAAACAGTGCTAATCCTCGCTGGCTTGCTGGCATTGCTCTTTCTAGTACCACATGGCATCTATGGTGACGGTGAGAAGCGTTTTCTCGCCCTCTCTGAGCTGCTAGCACAAAGAAAGATACCGGACTCTGAATATTCAATGGTTGGACCACTCTTCTCTGCACCGCTCTGGTATCTAGGGAAAAGGTTCTGGACAGCAATGGCGATGTGTTCGCAGTACAACTGGCTCATTTTTGCCATTGGCTTAGGTCTTACCTACCTTTTGCTGAAAGACCGTATGGATCGTACTCTACTACGCAAATTCCTGCTCATTCTGACGACTGCCTCTATGTTCTGCATGCATGTTACGGCATATTACGGAGAAGTGTTTAGTGCGCTTTGCGTAGGTATCGGTGTATTAGCTCTGCTATCACGTCGCGCCTCATGCGCTGGCTGGATTGCTATCATTCTGGGCGTTGTAAACACCCCTGCTAGCCTAGCAGGATTGATTTGTCTGGTGAGCAAACAGCTACTGAATAGCAAACGTTTGCGCTACATCCTGCTGATAGTAGCAGCAGTAGCACTGATTATGCTCGAAGCATGGATTCGTCGTGGTAGTCCCTTTACTACAGGATATGCAAACGATCATGGTTTCCGTACTGTTATGCCCTACTCCGGTCTGGCTGGCTTTGCTTACCCATTCTTCTTCGGGTTAATCTCCATTTTGTTCTCTTTTGGCAAAGGGCTTTTCTTCTATGCGCCAGGACTGCTTTTGCCTGTAAGAAAAACGTTGCTGAAAAGCCAAGAAGAGGAAAATTTAGTACTCTATCGAGCCTATCTTTTGTGGATCTTTTTCCTCGCAGGCTTAGTGCTCATCTACTCGCGCTGGTGGTCATGGTACGGCGGACTCTTCTGGGGACCTCGTTTCTTCCTGATTGCATCTATCCCCGCATCATTTGCTCTAGCCGTCCGTGTGCATGACAAGAAGAACAGCTCGCTGTTGCTCAATCTCTTCACACTTCTTGTGCTCAACCTCTCCTTTTGGGTTGGCCTGAATGGTGCCGTCTATAACGACGTATCAACTGCTATCCACGTCTGCACGGATAATCAATATCAACTTGAAATTCTTTGCCACTACACACCTGAGTTTAGTGCATTGTGGTTTCCCTTTGTAGTACATCCAGCACTTGATCAGCAACGTGCCCTCTATCTCATCTACTGGATACTAGCCTTTGCGTACTTGCTGGTACCATTACTTATTCATATTGTGAAACAACTAGCCGAAATAACGAAAAATGCAAGATATACATATTTCAGAGCCTGGCACTTCTAACCGCGACGAGCGACCTCGTCAGCAAGCTTCTCTAAGCAGCAAGTGGGCCGATTATAGTCAAAAAGTGACGGCTTCTTTAGAGATAAAGACGCCAAGAGGTCACCTTCTTGTGCTTGATGGAGTGCGAGCTGTGGCTTGCCTGGCAGTGCTACTACATCATATTGTTTATCACGTCGTTTTACCTCAGCATTGGTCTGGCCTCTGGAAACCTTCAGGACCAATGCAAGGGGTACTCGCTGCTCTGCTAAGTTTTGCAGGATCAGAAGTAAT
>Ga0209265_1000213_pt1 | contig 15135 bp, 21 predicted proteins | sample GraSoiAngelo_103_FD_185872 | JGI IMG/M metagenome (GOLD analysis project Ga0209265, IMG submission 185872) | Grasslands soil microbial communities from the Angelo Coastal Reserve, California, USA - 14_0903_05_20cm (SPAdes) (version 2) | ecosystem: Environmental > Terrestrial > Soil > Grasslands ...
GAGAAGCAGGGCGCCAAGGGTCTCCGCCAAGGCTACGTAGGCGGCATCGTAGGCGGTCAGGTTTTCGCGTAGTTCCCAGACGCGAGGGAGAAGCGGCAGGTGGGAAACGCGTTTGAGCGGTAGGGCTGCGAGATCGGCAAGCGCCTGGCTGGATCGCCGGTTGTCCAGTCTGCCGGCACGGGTCGCGCGTCGAAGGGTGGAAGTCACCTCTAGGTCAATCAGCTCGGGTGCCGCCAGCTGCTCTCCCTGAAGGCGAGTGCGGACAAGATCTCCGTCGCTTTCATCGTCCGCGAGAGCGGGCGCCAGCACCGAAGCATCGATGACAATCACGCGGCGCGCTGGCGTTCGTCTCGAACCGTCTCCGCTGCGAAGGCAAGGCCAAGGGAGCCACCGGAACGTTCTCCTGCCCTGTTGAGAACCTCGTCGATCGTCTCTTCCTGGGCCTGGCGAGTGAGCTGAGCGAGTAGGTACTCCTGCAGTGACTGACCGGCCGTCGAGGCACGCTGGCGAAGAACCCGGTGAACTTTGGGAGGGACGTTCTTGATCTGCACGCTCGGCATCGTTTCAGTGTAGCGCCATTTTGGCGCCACTTGCCACAGCAAGCTTGTCTTTCTGGTTAGACGATCGGCGGGGGGGTCCCGGCCGCGCTGGCGGCGAGGGCCGGGTCCCACTCGCAGACCTCGCAGGCGTGGGCGAAGACCGAGCGGAAGAACTCAAGTGCGGCGGCGTGGGGGTCGGCGCTTTGGCGAGCGTCATCCCAATCGAGGATGTACTGGCCCAGACCCGTGTCCCAGCGGGCCGCCGCCGGTGAGACCTTGCCGTCGGAGAATGAGTCCGGAGCGGGGTGAGCGTAGGCGTAGAAGGCAGCCTTGCCGTAGTTGGCGTCGCCGGGCCACCAGCCGACCGCGACCTCCTGGGCATCCATCGAGTTGCGCATGATGAAGTCGTCGGAGGGCGGCTCGGCCGGTTGGCCGGAGAAGAGACTGACGGCGAGGTCGAAGGAACCCCACCAGGCGTTGACGGGCGTCTTTCGGCCGCGGAAGGGCGCGCGGAAATCGGCGAGGACAAGGGCAGCGCGCGTCGCCATCTCGAAGTAGGTGGCGACCTGCTCGGTGTCGTAGTGAGCGTGCTCCTCGTCCCGGTCGAGCGGTGTGCTCCAAGGCACCTCCTGCGGGGTGAGGTCGATTCGCAGTGGGCCGCCGAGCTCGGCGATCGCCGCGAGCACCTCGCGGGTTACCGCTCCCACTGAGCGGTTTGGCGTCAGCGCGATGCGACGCGACCCACCGCCACTGTGTTCGGCAACCGCCTCGTGAGTGTGCAGGTCGAGAGCAACGACCAGTGAGCCTGAGCCGTGCGGCGCCGGCAGCGGCAGCGTCTCCCAGCCACGTGCGCTCAAATGCAGCGCGGCGTGCTGGAGCTGTGGCTCGGGCGGGGCCAGTTGCGCGGCGAGCTTGCCGAGCAGCTGCGTGTGCGCGTGCAGGGTGTCGCAGGTCTCGCTCCATTGCGCATAGGAGGCGGATGGCCATGGCGGTGGCACCTACTCAGCTTAGGATGGATGGCGATGAAGATGCGCGCCGCGGTACTCGAGCAGTTCGGCGAGCCGCTCGGCGTGCAGGAGGTCGAGCTGGCCGAGCCGCGGGGCGGCGAGGTCCTGGTTCGGCTCGCCGCCTGCGGCGTCTGCCACACCGACCTCTACACCGCCTCCGGCGCCGATCCCTCCGGCTACGCGCCGACCGTGCTCGGGCACGAGGGCGCCGGCGTCGTAGAGCGGGTCGGCCCCAACGTAACCCTGCTGGCGCCCGGCGATCACGTCGTCACCCTCTTCTCGCCCCAGTGCGGCGAGTGCATCCACTGCCTCGACCCGCGCACCAACCTCTGCCTGGCGATTCGGGAGCAGCAGAACAAGGGCTTCCTGCCCGACGGCAGCACCCGGATCTCCCGTGACGGCGAGCCGATCCGCCACTTCATGGGCTGCTCGACCTTTGCCGAGTACACGGTGATGCCGGAGATCGCGCTCGCCAAGGTCAGTCCCGAGGCGCCGTTCGAGCATGCCTGCCTCTTCGCCTGCGGCCTCTCGACTGGGCTCGGCGCCGCGATCAACACCGCCGCGGTGCTGCCGGGCAGCACCTGCGTCGTCTTCGGCGCCGGCATGGTCGGTCTCGGCGCCGTCGCCGGCTGCCGCCTGCAGGGCGCCGAGCGGATCGCCTGCGTCGACCTCTCACCCGAGCGGCTCGAGCTGGCCCGTGGCCAGGGCGCCACCGACCTCCTGCTCGCCGGCGAGAACACGGTCGAGGAGATCCTCGAGCTGACCGACGGCTTTGGCGCCGACTACACCTTCGAGGCGACCGGCAACGTCGCCGTGATGCGCCAGGCGGTCGAAGCGGCGCGTATGGGCTGGGGCCTCTGCACCGTCGCCGGCGTGGCCGGCAAGGGGGAGACCCTCGACGTCGTGCCGCGCTTGCTGATCACCGGCCGCCGCATCGCCGGCTCCTCCTTCGGCGGCGTCAAGGGCCGTGACCAGGTCCCGGTGCTGGTCAAGCGCTACCTCGCCGGCGAGATTGACCTGGCGCCCTTCGTCTCCCATCGCATCGGCCTCGACGAGGTCAACCGCGGCTTCGAGCTGATGGAGGCCCAGGACGGGATCCGCAGCGTGATCGAGTTCGGCTAGTGACCTGAGTCGATAGTTCGCAGGCATAGCGGCCACCCCGTCGAAGTCGTCGCCATCGCAAGCGACGATGGGAGGCGGTTATGCCCGTACGTGCGAAGGTAGTTCTCAGCGACGAAGAGCGAGAGGTGCTGGAGCGGTGGGCCCGTCGGCCCACCAGCGCCCAGGCCTTGGCGCTGCGCTGCCGGATCGTCCTGGCGGCGGCCGACGGAGAGCGCAGCATTGACATCGCCGAGCGCCTCGGTTGCACCCGCTCGACCGTGGGCAGGTGGCGAGGGCGCTTTTGCCGAGCGAGGTCTGGACGGCCTCCATGACGAGCCCAGGCCAGGCAAGCCACGACAGATCAGCGACTCCGACGTCGAGCGAGTGATCGTTAAGACCCTGGAGGAGCAGCCGAGGGACGCCACCCACTGGTCGACGCGCTCGATGGCCGCCGCCACTGGGATGAGCCAGACCGCGATCAGCCGCATCTGGCGGGCCTTCGGGCTAAAGCCTCACCGCACCGAGCACTTCAAGCTCTCCCCGGACCCTCAGTTCATCGACAAGGTGAGGGACATCATTGGGCTCTACCTCAACCCGCCCGAGGCGGCAGTGGTGCTCTGCGTCGATGAGAAGTCCCAGATCCAGCTCTGGATCGCTCCGCGCCGGTCCTGCCGTTGATGCCGGGAGTGCCAGAGCGCCACACCCACGACTACGTCCGCAATGGCACCACGAACCTCTATGCCGCCCTGAACGTCGCCTCCGGACAGGTGATCTCAGAGATGACGCCCCGCCACCGCGCCGAGGAGTTCCGCCGCTTCCTCAACCTGATCGAGCACTCGGTGCCGGCCCACCTCGACGTTCCCGTCGTGCTCGACAACTCCTCAACCCATAAGACGCCGTCGATCCAGCGCTGGCTGGCGCGCCACCCGCGCTTCACCTTGCACTTCACGCCTACCTACAGCTCCTGGCTTAACCTCGTCGAGCGCTGGTTCGCCGAGTTGACCACGAAGTGGCTCAAGCGCAGCGCCCACCGCTCGGTCCGCGACCTCGTCGGCTCTATCCGCACCTGGATTACGAACTGGAACGAGGACCCCAGGCCCTATATCTGGCACAAGAGCGCCGATGAGATCCTGGACAGTCTTGCCGCCTACTGCCAGCGGATCAACGACTCAGGTCACTAGCGACTAGGTTGAACCGGTGGCCTACCGCAAGCTCCCGGCATCGGAGGCGTTCTGGCGCCCCTCCAACCAGATGGGGATCGCGAACACCGACCTCGGCGGCCAGCTCGAGGCGCGCCAGCTTGGCGCCAGGCTCTGGCGGCTGAGGCCCGGCCAGGCCTCGACCCGCCACCGCCACATCGAGCAGGAGGAGCTCTACCTGCTGCTCGAGGGCACGGGCCGGATCCGCGTCGAGGAGGACCTGCTCACCCTCGAGCCCTTGGACAGCGTCCTGGTCGAGCCCTCCTCCGCACGCCAGGTCTTCAACGACACCGAGGCGGACCAACTTTGGTTTGTCGCCGGCGCTCCGCGCGAGCTGGCGAACACGTTGGAGATGTCCGCCGAGCAGCTCGCCTCGATCTATCCCGACGGCCCGAAAGCGCTGCCACCCGAGCTCAGCTGAGATTGCCCGCATGAGTCCCGCCGGGTCGGGTAGGAGTGACCCGACAAGCGAAAGACACAGAGAGGGACTCAATGACTGACGAGGTTCGAAACAAGGACGACGCCAAGGGACGCGTGAAGGAGGCCGCGGGCAGCCTCACCGGCGACGACGATCTCAAGCGCGAGGGCAAGGTCGATAAGGCCACCGGCGCGGCGAAGGACGGGGTCGAGAAGGTCGCCGACAAGGCCAAGGATGCGCTGAAGCGCGACTAGCGCCACGGCGCACCAAACACATGCCCGCCTGGATTGCCCGCCGTGCCGTGCCCGCTCTTTGGAAGCGGATTCCCTGGCGGATGGTCTGGGCGGTCGTCTTGTGGCTCGGGCAGAAGGGGCGCGAGCGCGTCGAGCACAACCTGACCGAGAAGGAGCAGCGCGAGTTCTGGGGCTTGGTGAAGAAGTCAAAAGGGCGCCCCGACAACCTTCCACAGCGTGACCGCACGCGACTGAAGAACATCGCCGGCAAGGCGGTACGCGGCTAGTGCCGCGTCCGCAAGAATGCAACGCAGATGGCTGACCTCGTCCTTGGCCCCCTGCTGCGCTACGTCGGCGAGACCGAGGCGACCGTCTGGGTCGAGACCGACGCGCCCTGCGAGGTCGAGATCCTCGGCCGGCGCGAGCCGACCTTCACGGTCGATGAGCATTTCTACGCGCTGGTTCGAATCGAGGACCTCGAGCCGGGCAGCTTCAACGAGTACGAGGTGAGGCTCGATGGCGAGCGGCGCTGGCCCGAGCCCGGCTCCGACCTGCCCCCGAGCGCGATCCGCACGCTCGGCCGCGACAAGCCGCTCGACGTCTGCTTCGGCTCCTGCCGGGTGGCGGTACCGCACAGCGAGCCCTATACGGAGAGCAAGGACAGCGACAAAGAAGGCAAGGAGTACGACGCCCTGCGCGTGCTCGCCCTGGAAATGAGTCGCACCGAGCGCGACAAGTGGCCCGAGATGCTCTTTCTGCTCGGCGACCAGGTCTACGTCGACGAGGGCTCGCCGCAGGCGCGCGAGCGGATCCGACAGGAGCGCGGCACGGGCACGCCGCCGGGAGACGAGGTCACCTCCTACGAGGAGTACTCCTGGCTCTACCTCGAGTCCTGGAGCGAGCCGATGATCCGCTGGCTCTTCTCCACGGTCTCGGTCTCGATGCTCTGGGACGACCACGACATGAGCGACGATTGGAACATCTCCCGGCTCTGGGTCGAGGAGATGGAGGAACGCTCCTGGTGGCACAGCCGCGCCGCCGCGGGCATCGTCAGCTACTGGGTCTACCAGCACCTCGGCAACCTCTCACCGCGCGAGCTCGACCAGAACGAACTCTACGGCCGGGTCCGTGGCAGCGAGCGGGCGACCAGCGAGCTGCGCCGCTTCGCCGCCGAAATCGACACGACCGGCTCGGGCAGCCGCTGGAGCTACTGCCGCGACCTCGGCAACACGCGGGCGCTCTTCATCGACTCACGCGCCGGCCGGGTGCTGGAGCAGGGCGAGCGTTCGATCTTCGACGAGGAGGAGTGGGAATGGGTCGTCGAGCACGCAAGCGGCGACTTCGACCACCTGCTGATCTGCACCACGGTTCCCTTCCTGCTTTCACCCGGCTTCCACTACCTCGAGGCCTGGAGCGAGCGCGTCTGCGACGGCGCCTGGGGGGGGGCTGGCGGCGCGCGGCACCGAGTGGCTCCGCCGCGCGGTCGACTTCGACCACTGGGCCTCCTTCGACAAGTCCTTTCAGCTGCTGCGCGGCCTGCTCGAAGAGGTCGGCTCTGGCAAGCGGGGCAAGGCGCCGGCCTCAATCGTCGTCCTCTCCGGCGACGTCCATCACGCCTACCTGGCCGAGACCGCCTTCCGGCCCGGGGCAGAGATGCAGAGCGCCGTCTACCAGGCCGTCTGCTCGCCCTACCGTAACCCCCTCGACACCCACGAGCGACGGGCGATCGAGGTCGGCTTCACGCGCCCGTTCATCGCCGCGATGCGCGGCTTGGCCGCGCGGGCGGGTGTGTCGGACCCCGGCCTGCGCTGGCGCCTCGCCGAGGGTCCTTACTTCGACAACCAGGTCGCGACCCTGCGCCTCGATCGGCGCAGGGCCGTGATGCAGCTCGACAAGACGGTCCCCGGCGAAGAGGAGGAGCGCCGCCTCGACTGCGTCTTCGAGCGTCGCCTGGCTTAGGAGGGCTTGGCCTCTTAGCGCTGGTCCTGCTGTTCGAGCTCGCGCTCGCGCTCGTCCGCCTTGCGTTCGTTGAGCTCCGCCTCGGCTGCGGTGCGGCGCGCCCGTTCCTCCGCCAACTCGGCCTCGCTGCGAGAGCTCTCGGCTTGCTCGCGGTGATGGCTGACGTCGTCCTGCATGGCCTGGTTCTGGACCCGGCCGAGCCGCTGTTCTCGTTTGCGGCGCGAAGCGCTCGCGATAAGGGCGATGACTATCGCCAGCACGACGACGACGATTACGACGATCAAAACGGTGGACATTCGATCTCCTCCTTGGAGCTTGGATCAGTTCCTCTAACCGGCTCCGGGGTACCCGGGACCAGAAGGCGGAAACGCGGGACGGATACTGTGGCCACGTTCGGGCGCTCGCCAAACGGGTACGGGTTGCCCTGTGCCGGAAAGCGAAGAGAGACTTGACGAAGGCGAGGCGGTGAAGCGCCTGAACAAGGCGTTGAGCTGCCAGTACCGCTCTGCCCTGCAGTACTCGATTGTCGCTTCGAGCCTGGTCGGGATCGAGGCCCTGGGACTGGCGGGGGTCTTGACCGGCTACGGCGATCAGGAGCTGAGCGATGCCCGCCAGCTGGTCGAGAAGATCGTCTCCTTTGACGGCGAGCCGACCACGGAGGTCGCGGAGCTGCGCTACGCGCGCGGCGCCGAAGACGCTCTGGGTTGGCTGCTGCGCTGTGAGGAAGAGGCGATCGAGGCGCTGCAGGAAGCGATCGAGCCGACCGGCCGCGAGGGTCGCTCTGAGGCTTTGGAGCACACGCTCGAGCACCAGATCATGCGCAGGCAGCGCCAGGCGGACTTCCTGCGCCGGGCGCTCGGTTAAGACATGGCCGATTTGACGACGCTCGAGAAGAAGCTGGCCAAGGCCAAGGCCGGCGGGGTCGTCCACCGGGCGATCCCCTGAGGGCCCCGACGAGCATGGCCACCACGATCCGATCCCGGCGTCTGCGCCGCTCGGACTGTGCCAGCGAGGGCATTATTCGCCGCCGTCACGGCAGCGGCTTCTCCTACCTTGACGCCGATGGCGAGCGGGTCGAGGATCCCGAGACGCTGGAGCGGATCGCCCAGTTGGCGATCCCGCCGGCCTGGCAGGAGGTCTGGGTCTGTCCCGACCCGCTCGGCCACATCCAGGCGACCGGGACCGACGCGGCCGGACGCAAGCAGTACCTCTACCACTCACGCTGGCAGCAGCGCCAAGCCCAGCGCAAGTTCGAGATGGTGCGCGAGTTCGCCGCCGCCCTGCCGCGCCTGCGCCGCGCTGTCACCGTTGACCTGAGGCGCCGGGGAATGCCGCGCGAGCGCGCCCTGGCCTGCGCCGTGCGCCTGCTCGACCTCGGCTTCTTCCGGGTCGGCAGCGATACCTACGCCGAGGAAAACGAGAGCTACGGCTTGGCGACGATCCGGCGGGAGCACGTCACGCTCAAGCGCGGCGAGGCGATCTTCGACTTTCCCGCCAAGAGCGGCCAGCGGCGAGTGCAGTCGATTCGCGACCCGGCGGCGCTGCGCGCGATCGAGACGATGCGCCGGCGGCGCGGCGGGCCCGAGGATCTGCTCGCCTGGCGTGAGGGCAAGGAGTGGTGCGATGTCCACTCCGACGACGTCAACGCCTACATCAAGGAAAAGATCGGCGAGAGCTTCTCGGCCAAGGATTTCCGCACCTGGCACGGCACCGTGCTCGCCGCGGTTGAGCTTGCCGGCGAGCCGCTGCCGGAATCCGAGGCGGCCGCGAAACGCTCGATCTCAGCGGCGGTGGGTCGCGTCGCCGATGCACTGGGCAATACGCCCGCCGTATGCCGCAGCTCCTATATCGACCCACGCGTCCTCGACCGCTTTCGCGACGGCCAGCAGATCACTCCGATCGCCAGCGCCAACGGCAAGCTCAGCGCCAAGCGCCGGGCGGAGATCGAGCGTGAAGTGCTGCGCCTGATCTCCTGAGGGCCGGCCGAACAAGCGGGCGTGCCGCCGGGCAGGCGGTGGCGGTTGGCGGCAATCAGCCGGTAGGCGCCCGCGGCGAGCGGGGAGATCCCTGGCAGGAGCAGCGCCCGGCCGGCGAGGGCCGAGGCGCCGTCGGCGCTGATCAGCGCCGCGGCGATCGCCTCGTGGCCGCGACGAATGCTGCCATCGACCTCGACCCACTGCACGGCGGCGGACGCCGCCTCCTCGGTCAGCCCCAGGGCATCGAGATCGGTCTGCTGCCAGGCAACCATCTCCGCCGCCGGCCCGAGCTTCTCCAACAGGCGCGCCGAGCTGGTGCAGAAGGCGCAGTCGCCGTCGTAGACCAGCACCGCTTGTTTCCTCAGCTCGGTCACAGGGATCCACGTACCGTAGGGATATGAGGATTCCCAATGCAGCGCATGAATCCCGGCCGTGGCGCATTCGCCCCATCGTCCCCGACTTCGTACTCGAGGACGTCTGGGCCCTGCCCGCGCAGGGCGGAGCCGAGGACTTCGATGCGCTGCTCGAGCTGATCGCCGACTCCGACCCAGCCAACGCCGACTCGCTGCCGACTCGCCTGCTCTGGCGCCTGCGCGACCGCCTCGGCGGGTGGTTCGACCTGGGCGGGATCTCGGCCCCGGTCGACGGTGGCGAGGGTGGACTGCCGATTCCCGGCACGAGCGAAACCTCGCTGAGCGGCCGGCTGCCCGAGGATCTGCGCGGCACGGCCGCGGGCGTCGACTTCGGCTCGCTGCCTTTCGTGCCGCTCTACCGCACCGATGATGAGTTCGCCGCCGAGGTCTCGAACCGAACCGTGCACGGCGTCATGCACCTCGCCTGGGTCGAGCAGGGCGGGGGCCGCTTTCAGGCCCAGATGGCCGTCTACGTCAAGCCGCGCGGTCGCTTCGGGCGGGCATACATGTCCCTGATCAAGCCGTTCCGCTACCTGATCGTGTACCCGGCGCTGACGCGACAGACGGAACGGACGTGGGCTCGCCGAAGGCGCGGGCAAGGATGATGCTGAGCTCATAGAGGGCGATCAGCGGCGCCGTCTCGAGCAGCATCGAGACCGGGTCGACTCCCGGCAGAGCGGCGGCGACGATCGCGCAGCCGAGGTAGGCGTAGCGGCGGTTCCGCTGAAGCTGGCGCACCTTGACGATGCCGAGGCGGGTGACAGCGAGGACACCGACCGGGACCTGGAAGACGATGCCACAGGCGAGCAGGGTGGTGCCGAAGAAGCTGTAGTAGTCCTTGGCCCGGACCTGGATGTTGAACTGGGTGTCGTTGAAGTTGAGTAGGAACTTGGTCGCGGCCGGCAGCACGACGAAGTAGCCGAAGGCGATGCCGGCGATGAAAAGGATCGGGACCAGGAGCAGCAAGGGGCCGACAGTGCGTCGCTGTTGGTGGCTGAAGGCCGGCAGCACGTAGGCGTAGATCTGGTAGAGGATGATCGGCATCGAGAGCACAAAGGCGCCGTAGGCGGCGACCGTCATCGTCGTCGTGAAGGGCTCGCTGATGCCGAGCGTGAGCAGCCTGCTGTGGTTTGAGGGAAGCGGCGCGTTAGCCAGTTCGATCAGCAGGTGGTTCTGCCAGAAGCAGAGGCCGAGGGCGACGCCGAAGACGGCGAGTGAGACGACGACACGCGCGCGCAGCTCGTCGAGGTGCTCGACGAGGCTCACCTCATCGTCATACGCGATTGCTTTTACGCGGCGCATCGTCTCTGACTCAGGCGTGGATGTTGGTGGCGGTCTCGGCGGCCTTGGGCGTCGGGCCGTGGGCGACCACCGGCGGCTGCTCGACGGTCAGTGATGCCTCCTCGGCATCTGTGTGCTCGCCCGACACGGAGCCGCGGAACTCGCGGATCCCTTTGCCGACCGATTTGCCGAGCTCGGGCAGGCGTTTGGGCCCGAAGACGACGAGGGCGATGACGAGGACGATCATGATCTCCATTGGTCCGATGTTTGGCACGGTGTGCCTCCAATCTTGGTTGCGATGGGGTTACTGGAGAAAGCCGGTCTTTTTGACTGCCTTGAGCACTGCGGCCGCCGTGAATGGCGTATCGAAGGCGCCGTCGGGGGTGAGCCCCGAGGGCTTGCCGCTCAGCAGCAGGCCGGCGACTGAGGCGTGGCGAGCCTCGATCGTGAGGATCGAGAGCGCCGCCGCGACGTAGGCCGGGCTGGCGATGTTGAGCGCCTGACCGGAGTAGGCGTGGACGCCGGTGTTCTCAAGCGCGACGGCGGTCTTGACGAAGGACGCTGCGTTCGAGGTAGTGCTGCCGAAGTTGACCTTCGGAGCAGCGATTGCCTTCGAGCCGAGGGCTTTCTTGAGGAAGGCGACGTGGGCGTTCTCGTCGACCGTCACCGTTTTCAGGAAGACCTGGCTCTGACCGTCCTTGATGAACTTGCTCTTGCTCTGGTTGGCGGTCGCCTCGTTGTAGAAGGCGGACTCGAGATACTCGAGCGTGAGGGCGAAGTTGAGGATTCCGACGTCGCCTTTGCCGAAGGAGGCGGGCGGGCGACCCTTGCCGCTCTTGGCGATCGCGGCGGCGGGGGTGAGGGCGCCGAGCAGGGCGCCACTGCCGACGACCGCGCCGCCGGCGAGGCCGGCCTTCTTGAGGAAGTCGAGCCGGGTGTCGCCCTCGCTCAGGGTTTCGGCCGCGTCGTCGGCGGCCTGGCGGACGACGTCGTCGACGTTGGTCTGTTTGAGGGTTGCATCGGGTTCCATGGGGCTCCTTTGAAGAGGGTGTGGCTCAACTAACGAGACCCCCTGACCCGCGGATCACTCGGCGGGAGATCTTTAAGCGGGGCGAGCCGCGCTGCCGGCGGTGAGGTGCTCATGGACGAAGCGCACGACCGCGGCGCCCTCGCCGACGGCGGTGGCGCAGCGCTTAATCGAGCCGGCGCGCACGTCGCCGGCAGCGTAGATGCCGGCGACGCTGGTCTCGAGCAGACCGTCGGCGCCGGCATCGGCGCCGGTCAGGACAAAACCCTTGGCATCGCGGGCGATCGCCTCACCGAGCCAATCGGTACAGGGCGTGGCGCCGAGGAAGAGGAAGAGGAAGGAGAAGGGCAGCTTTTCTCCGTCGGTGAGCGTTACTGCCTCAAGCCTGCCCTCATCGCCGTGCAGGGCGCTGACTTCGCTGCGGTCGCGGACGACGACGCCGTAGCGGTCGAGCTCCTCGATCAGGTAGTTGGACATCGTCTCGCTGAGGTCGGCGCGGCGGTGCAGGAGGGTGACCAGGGCGCCGCCGCGGGCGAGCCAGATCGCCGCCTGCGCGGCCGAGTTGCCGCCGCCGATCACGCCCACCCGCTGGCCGCCACAAAGCTGGCCCTCGGGCGGACCGGCGGCGTAGAAGACGCTGATCCCCTCGTACTCGTCGAGGTTCTCGACCGGCAGCCGGCGGTATTCGGCGCCGGTTGAGATCAGCACCGTGCGGGCGAGGATCTCGTTGCCTTCCTCGAGCTTGACCAGGTGTCGCTCGCCATCGGGCTCGAGGGCGCGGGCGCGGTAGGGCGTCGCCGTGCGGGCGCCGAACTTGCGCGCCTGGGTGACCGCGCGGCTGGTCAGCTCGCTGCCGGTGATCCCGGCGGGGAAGCCGAGGTAGTTCTCGATCCGCCGCGAGGTGCCGGCCTGGCCGCCGAGCACGGTGCTCTCTATCACCAGCGTGTCGAGGCCCTCCGAAGCGCCGTAGACCGCGGCGCCGAGCCCGGCCGGGCCGCCGCCGAGGATCACCAAGTCGACCTCCTCGCGCTCGCCCAGCTCAAGGCCGATCCCCAGTGCGCGCGAGAGCTGGCCGTTGCTCGGGTTGCGCAGGTCGGTGCCGCCGGGCAGTCGCACCAGGGGGATCTCCGCGGGGTCGAGTTGGGCGAGCAGCGCCGCAGCCTCCTCGCTCTCGTCCGGGGCGAGCCAGGAATACGGCAGGCGCTGGCGCCGGGCGAAGTCGAGCAGTCGCCGGGTCTCGCTCGAGCCGTGCGGGCCGACGATCTCGACCCCGATCCCCTGCTGGCGCTGCAGCAGTTCGCGCCGCTCGATGAAGGCTGAGAGCAGCAGGTCTGAGAGTGAGCCATCCTCGAAGAGCAGCTTGCGCAGCACTTCGCGCTCGACCGCGATGTAGCGCAGCGGTTGGGTGACGACAGCGGTGAGGAAGACGGTCTGGCCGGAGAGCAGGTTCATCTCGCCGAGGAAGCCGGAAGCGCCGTGGCGGACGATCTCGCGGCCAGCCGGATCGACGATCGCGACCTCGCCCTCTTGGATCGCGATGAAGGGATAAGTGACGTCGCCGACCTCGAAGAGCTTCTCGCCGACCGCCGCGGTCCGCTCCCCGCCGAGTTCGGCGAGCGTCGCCATCTGCGAGCTCGAAAGCACCCGGCTTGTCGGACCTAAGGCCACCTCGGCGCAGACTAGATGGTCGGGCGGGGGCGCTACTCGCCGCGGCTGCCGGCAAGGGCGGCCTGCGAGAGCTCGGGCACGGCGGCGGGGGCACGGTCGGCGGCGATCTGCTCGAGCAGCTCGCGCAGCTGCTCAAAGCGCTCGCTGCCGAAGTGCTCGGCCCAGCGCTGCTCGATCTCGCTGAAGAGGCCAAAGCCGACCCGCTGGGCCTCGCGGCCGCGCTCGGTCAGGCAGATCAGCTTGGCGCGTTTGTCGGCAGGGTCGGCGATGCGTTCGACGTAGCCGAGTTCGACCAGGTCGTCGACCAGCTCACCGGCGGACTGCTTGGTGATGCCGCCGTGGTTTGCCAACTCGGTTAGGCGCATGCCGTCCTCGCGGACGAAGCGGAAGACGCAGCCGTGGGTGGGACGCAGGTCCTCATAGCCGTTCTTCGCCAGCTCCTGGCGGAACTCAGCCAGCATCGCCTCGCCGGCGATCTCGAGCAGGCCGGGGAGCGGGATTGTTCCCGGATCAATCGGGGCTGTATGGGCGGCGTCACGCATATCGTCAGGATGCCTGATAAGATCATCTGATCAGGCCACCTTACAAGGCTGTCTGATCAAATTGTACACCTCGTGTAGGAGGTTTAAATGGAACGCAAGTGGTGGACCCTCGGCGCCGTCTGCGTGGCGACGTTCATGCTTCTTCTCGACATCACCGTCGTCAACACGGCGCTGCCGGCGATCCAGAAGGACCTTGGCGGCAGCTTCTCCGATCTGCAGTGGGTGATCGACGCGTACGCGCTCTCGCTTGCCGCCCTCGTGCTCACCGCCGGCTCGCTTGCCGACCGCCTCGGCCGCCGCCGCGTCTTCGCGATCGGGCTGGGGATCTTCTCGCTCGCCTCGCTGCTCTGCGCGCTGGCGCCCGACCCGACCTTCCTCAACCTCGCCCGCGCCCTGCAGGGCGTCGGCGGCGCGATCATGTTCGCCGTCTCCCTGGCCCTGGTGGCGCAGGAGTTCTCCGCTGGCCCCGAACGCGGCATGGCGATGGGGATCTACGGCGCCACGATCGGTATCGCGGTGGCGATCGGGCCGCTGGTTGGCGGCCTGCTCACCGACGGCCTTGGCTGGCAGTGGGTCTTCCTGATCAACGTGCCGATTGGCGTTGCCGCGATCGCCGTCACCTACCTGAAGCTGGCCGAGTCGCGCGATCCCAACGCAACCCGGATCGACTGGGCCGGACTCCTGACCTTTTCCAGCGCCCTCTTCCTACTTGTGCTCGGCCTGGTGCGCGGCAATGACGAGGGCTGGGGCAGCCCGGTGATCGTCTTGCTGCTGGTCGGGGCCGGCGTGCTGCTTGCCGCCTTCGCGGTGATCGAGCAGCGAGTCTCAGAGCCGATGCTGCCGCTCTCACTCTTCCGTCGCCGTGCCTTCACCGGCGTGCAGCTGGCCGCCTTCGCGGTCTCCGGCTCGATGTTCGCGCTCTTTCTCTACCTGACGCTCTACCTGCAGAGCTACCTCGGCTACTCGCCAATTGATGCCGGTCTGCGCTACCTGCCGATCACGCTCGCCTCCTTCGTCGTCGCGCCGATGGCCGGCATGGCGCTGGCCAAGGTCCAGGCCCGCTGGTTGATGAGCGCCGGCCTGGCCCTGACCGGGGTCGGCCTGCTGCTGATGGGCGGCCTTGGTGTCGATTCCGAGTGGACGGCGCTGCTGCTCGGCTTCATCGTCAGCGGCATCGGCGTCGGTCTGCTCAACCCGGTGATCGCCGACGTCGCCCTCAGCGTCGTGCCGAAGGAGCGCAGCGGCATGGCGGCGGGGATCAACGACACCTTCCGCCAGGTCGGGATCGCGGTCGGGATCGCTGCCTGGGGCGCGATCTTCCTCGGCGCCGGCGCCTCGAAGACACAGGAGGTCGCGGGCAACGCGATTAGCGGCGACGAAGCGCGCGGGCTGGTCGAAGCGACCTCCTCCGGCACGCTCTCCCAGGCCGTTTCCCACCTGCCGCAGCAGGTTCAGAGCAAGGTGCAGTCCGCAGCCGAACAGGGCTTCCTGCACGGCCTCAACGAGATCCTCCTGCTCGGCGCCCTGCTCTCCTTTGCCGGTGCGATCGCTGCCCTGTGGATGGTCCGCGAGCGCGACATCGACCGCGAAGGGATCGTCGAAGGCGCCCCGCTCGAGGCCGAGCCGGAGCCGGCCAGCGCCTAGATGACGTGCCTCACCACGTTCCGAACGCCGTGAAGTAGATCCGGGCCCGCCGAGAGGCTGTGGGTGTTCGACGCCTACGACCTCAAGGAGGACCCGGATGCAGCACCGTAATGCCCCGCTCACCCCGA
>Ga0209265_1000216_pt1 | contig 15063 bp, 9 predicted proteins | sample GraSoiAngelo_103_FD_185872 | JGI IMG/M metagenome (GOLD analysis project Ga0209265, IMG submission 185872) | Grasslands soil microbial communities from the Angelo Coastal Reserve, California, USA - 14_0903_05_20cm (SPAdes) (version 2) | ecosystem: Environmental > Terrestrial > Soil > Grasslands ...
TCATTATGGCGATGATGGCGTTCCGGCTCACTCTGCTCGGCAGCAGGAGCCCGTAGCGATTCTGCTTCCGCCGGAGCGGCTTCGGCGGAGGGGGCCTCCGTCCCGGCCTCGGCCAGAAGCCAACTGGGCAAGCCGCCGGAAAAGCGGCGAGGCACGCCGCCGGAGCCGGAAGTGGCAACCGGGGGAGTATTGGCCGGGCGTGGAGAGCTTTCGTCGCCGACCGAGGGCTCCGTACGGGACCCCTGGTCGGCTATCGGGGCAGCGGCTGGAGAAGCTGCGGCTTTGTCGCGGTACTTTGCGAGGGACTCGCCGGGAAGGACAATGGTTTCTTCACCGAGATCTGCGGGCGATGCTCCCGAACTGCGCGGACCTTCCTGGCGGCGATTGTCATAACCGGGCTGCTGGCCACCGCGATTGTCGTATCCACGAAATTCGCCGCTTTGGGGCGAAGCATACTTGGACGGAGGAAGATTTCGTCCGCCCGGGCCGCCCTGCTGACGGTCGCCACGATGACGGCCGCCGCGACGTCCGAAGCGTCCGCGGCCGCGATCACCGCCCCTTCCGTAATTCTGGCCCTGCCGGTCGTTCCCTGAGCGGCGAGAATAATTCTGAGTAGGGTTAAAGCGAGGCGAGAAATTCTGCGGAGCCGAAGCGTTCGAGTCGGGCTGACGCTCTTCGACCGATTCGGCGCGGGTGCCTTCCTCAGAGGCCGGCGGTTCGCCAGCGCGTTGCTCTTCGGTCGGCCCGGGTAGCTGGCCGGTCGCGCCCGGGGCATCCGCCGGCGACACCGCTTGGTGTTCTGCGGGAGGCTGAGGACGGAACTCCTCGGCGTGCGCCTCCTCGTGCCGCTCGGAGGCGCGAGCGAGCGACTCGCCGGGCAGCAGCTCGACGGTCGCGCCGTTACCCTGCGGCATTGCGGGAACGGGCAGAGGCTGGTCATGCTGCTCGTGAGGCTGGCCGTGCTCGTAATCCTCGAGGTTTTCGAAGACGTCGCTGACGTAGAGAAACGCATCGCCGTCGAGGCCGATGTCCACGAAAGCAGACTGCATGCCGGGGAGGACGCGTGTGACTTTTCCTTTGTAAATGCTGCCGACGAGAGCGAATTCTTTTTCCCGCTCGATGTAAATCTCGACTAGCTGACCTTCTTCCAAAATCGCGACCCGCCGTTCGTGGGAGGACGCGGAGATAACCAATTCTTTTGACATGAAAGCTCCTTGAAGGGGACGCCGGCCTGGCCGGAGTCCGCTCTAGGACGCATCGCCCGAAGCTTCTGCCCGTCACGGGCCCAGAAAACGGAAAGTCCTCCCGGAACGAAGGGGAAGGACGCTGGACACACCGATAGGGAGACGGCCTGGTGTTCGAAGCCAGAGGAAAAAGATGTCCTCGGTATATCGAGGTTAGCCCGTTGCCAGGAACTGGCTGGGCGAACGGCGGACGACGCTGTCCTCACTCTGAAAATCCTTTAGCCTGTGACCCTGGCCTAGCCGGGGTCAGCAATTCTAGTTACTTCCTGACTTACTGATAATGGTTCACTACTCATTACTTCTCCGGCGCATTCCGACGCAGCGGGAATGCCACGCGGGGCCCGCGGCCGATCAGTTGACAAAGCGGCGAAGCCGAACATTCATCACCAGACCAATCGCCAGGAAAACAAAGAGCGTGGCGGAGCCTCCGTAGCTCATCAACGGCAACGGAATGCCGGTGACGGGCATCGCGCCAATCACCATCGCCACGTTAACCAGCACATGGAAACCAAGCGCTGCTGCAACGCCCATGACAAGAAACATTCCCGCGCGATCTTTCGCACGTTGAGCATTCTGCACTAAACGGAGCAGAAGCGCCATATACAGACCGAGAGCCAGTAGCACGCCTTTAAAGCCCTGTTCTTCAGCCCAGGCCGACATGATGAAATCCGAATAACGGACCGGGATGTAGCCCAGTTGATTCTGCGTGCCGTTGCCGAATCCTTTGCCCCAGAAGCCGCCCGAGCCCACGGCAATCTTGGACTGCAAAAGCTGATAGCCGGAACCCTTGGCGTCTTCTTCCGGGTGCAGGAAAGAAGTGATTCTCTCCCGCTGATACGGCTTGAGGATGCGCCTGCTGACGGGCGGGTAAAAAACCGCCCCGATCAGGAAAATCCCCACTAAGGAAAAAACCGCTGTGTGTTGCCACTTCAAGCCCGCCAAAAAAGCGCCAACCGCCAACATTGGCATAAGCACCAGGGCTGTGCCGAGATCGGGCTGCTTCAGGATCAAGATCAGCGGAACCCCCACAATCAATCCTGCCTTGATAAGGTCCCGCAGATCAAGCTCATCCGAGCGCACCTCAGCAAAGAAGCGCGCCAACACAATGATTATAACCAATTTGACCAATTCCGACACCTGGAGGAGTTCCCCGATACCAGGGAGGTTGATCCAGCGCTTGGCGCCGAAGCGGGTGTGGCCCACCGACAGCACGGCGATGAGGGCCGCGATGCTGAGCAGGTAGAGAACCGGGGCCTGATCCAGAATCAGATGGTAGTCGAGCCGGGAGAGCGCGAACATCAAGAGGAAGCCGACGGCGAGCCAGCGCACCTGCTTCCAGTGCATGCCCGCTAGCGAACTGCCGTGGGTGGCAGAATAGATTTCAATCACGCCAAGTGCGCAGATGGTGGTGAGGATGGCGAGAAGCCACCAGTCGTAATCGCGTGTACCGGGTGCGTTTTTCATCGAGGAAGTCCAGAGTTCGCAGCCGGCCGCATGGCATAAGAAGAAAGAGCTGATGCGCGCCTGGCGCGTCGAGCCGTGACGCTGCGGTTTGTCGATGGGCGCGGCATGAGTGTAATCAACGCTCCCGCTCCGAGACGGGCCGCGCGGTTGTGGCGGAGACAGCTTCTTGTCTTTTGAGGGCCACGCGGGGCGCACGCGGCACGCTCACGACCGTCGTGACCGGTTTGCTCCGAGGCGCAGGCGCCTTGGTTTCCGCCGTGTACTGCCCTTCTTTCTTGTTCTTCTTGTCGTAGTAAGCCTTGATGACATCGCGAACCACGGGGCCGGCAGCCTCGCCGCCGTGCTTTCCGCTTTCCTGCACCAGGACGGATACGACGATCTCCGGGTTGCGGCGCGGGGCGTAACCGACAAACCAAGCGTTGTCATCGAATTTTTTCTGTTTATGTATGCGAGCGAGGGTATCGTAACCGATGACCTGTGCGGTGCCGGACTTGCCACTGAGCTCGATCCCCGCGAGCCGCAATTGACCGGCCGTCCCGCCCGGTTCGTTGACGACGCCATACATGGCGTCGGTAATCTTTTCAGCCGTCGGTTCCGAGATCGGGAAGCGTTCGACGCCGACGTTAGGCGCGTCCTTAAGCATGTGCGGCTGCATGAAGACTCCGCCCGAAGCGATGCCGCCGATCATGCGCGCGAGCTGTACCGGAGTGGTCGTGACGGCGCCTTGACCCGTGGACACAGAGATCACTTCGCCTTGATACCACTTGCGGTGCTGAACGCGCTGGACCCATCCCGGTGAGGGCATCAGGCCAGGCTCTTCGGAAGGAAGATCAATCCCGGTTTTGTGCCCGATGCCGAAGTGGCTGGCATAGTAGGCCAGGCGCTCGATTCCCAGGCGCAGCCCCACGTTGTAGAAGAACACATCGCACGATTTCAGGATGGCTTCGTGCAGATCTGTGACTCCGTGTGATTTGCGGCCGGTTTTGGCGTAGTAAACCCAGCAGTGATACTGCCGGCCGAAGAAGGTCGCATAGCCAGGGCAGGTGGTCTTAAAACTCTCCGAAGGAACGTGGTCTTCCAACATCGCCGTGGCGGTCACAATCTTGAAAACGGAGCCGGGAGCGAGTTGCGCCTGAATGGCGCGATTCAGCAAGGGCTTCTCGGGGTCTTCGTTCAGTCGCTTCCATTCGTCGCCCGAGATGCGCACCGCAAAATCGTTGGGATCCGCCGCGGGGTGACTGAGCATGGCCAGGACTTCGCCGTTGCGCGGGTCGAGCGCAACGACCGCGCCGGGACGCGCACCGAGGGATTGTTCGGCGACGAGCTGCAAGTCATAGTCAATGCTGAGCTGAATCTGTTTGCCGGGGATGGCTTCCTGCTCGGAAAGCCGCATGTCCTTCATTTCTTTGCCGACGCTGTTTACGACCACGCGGCGTTTGCCGTCCGTGCCCATCAGGATGTCGTTGTATTGTCGCTCGAGGCCGCTTTTGCCCGCGAAGTCGCCGGGGCGGAGCTTGCCGTTGCTTTCTTCGATCTGCTCCTCGCTGACCTCGCCCACGTAGCCCACGGCATGAGAGAGGAAGCCCTCGGGCTGATAGCGCCGCCGAGAAACGGAAATCATTTCGAGCACCGGAATGTCGACGCGGTGCGACTCAATAAAGGCAACGTCCGCTTGGGAAGCCTCGGGCTTGATGATGATGGGCTCAAAATGGGGAAGGTCTTTGGTGTTGTTGAGCTGCTCCTCGAGATCGGCCATCGGGATGCCGAGGCCATCGGAGATGGCGCCAAGGTGCTTTTCTACCTGAGACATGTCCTCGCGCAACAGCAGGACGCTGAAGGAGGGCCGGTTGTCGACGAGCACGCGGCCGTCGCGGTCCAGCATGCGGCCGCGCGGCGCGATGATCGGAATTTCACGGACGCGGTTGCGCTCAGCGAGCGTGTCGTACTTGTCGGAGTCGATGACCTGGAGTTTCCAGAAACCCAGCAAGAGCACGCCGATCATGCCCACGATGACGTAGGAGGCTACGGCCAGCCGCGCCTGCGGCAAACGATTGTCGTTTCCAAACCAGTAAGACACCGAAAACCCCGCGCGCGAGGAGTCCCCCTAGGACTTCCTGATTTTGTCCGGTTACGCCGGACCTAACTCGCGTCACGAAAAATCTACAGCGTGGGTTTCGAGTTGACCCCGTTCGAACCGGGGTCAGTCTCAAATTGTCCGTCGAAAATTTCCTCGAATCTGGGGAACGAAAAAATCTTCGCGAGCTCCCGCAAACACGCCGGACCGGGCTGCACAAAAGCAGCCGGGTCGTTTTTAAACGTACCACTTGCGTGAGGGTGTCGCAAGCCGTCCGCGAGGACAGGTTCCAGGTTTGCACACAGTTCTTGGATAAGCCGAGGATAGGCGGGTTGCTCCCGCGGCGGGCACAGGCTATTGTAGAAAATTCTCTTATGCGTCGAGAAACCAGCAGAGAAAGGCCCATGCGACTGGCGCTCGTGGGCATGTCCGGCGCTGGGAAGACGTTCTGGGCAAAGAAGTTAGCGGAAAAAGGGGCGCCCGCGCTGTTCTGTGACGAGCGCATCGAGCAGAGGCTCCGACCGCGCCTGGGCCCGGGCGGATATGCGGGAATCAACGGCGTGGCCGCCTGGATGGGCTGGCCGGACAGCGCGACCTACGCGGAACGCGAGGCCGCCTACCTCGTCGAAGAGGTTTCCACGTTGCATGAAGTTTTGCAGGAGCTCGAGGAGAAGCCGGACGCTTCCCTGGTGCTAGACACCACCGGCAGCGTGATTTATGCAGGAAATCACTTATTGATGCGCCTGCGGGGACAGATGACCATTGTGTATCTGGCGGCGACGGCGAAAGAGCAGCAACTGTTGATCGAAAGATATTTAAACGATCCGAAGCCGGTGCTGTGGCGCGGCGCGTTTCAACCGCAAAGCGGAGAGACGCCGCGGGAAACCGTCGCGCGATGTTATCCGGCGCTGATGGAGGCAAGGCGGCGAAGCTACGAGGCGCTGGCGCATTGCACGCTGGGCGTTGCTGAGTTGCGGGCAACGCTCGATGCGGAGCAGTTCTTGGAGCGGGTGCGCAGGCAGATGAAATGATGCGAGAGATCCGAAGTCGCAGATCAGAAAACGGAGGACTGCGCTGTGCGTGGCCTAGTTGTGTCTCGGATCTCGGATCGCTGCTTTCCAGTTGCGCAAAATGAGATACCGGAGCACATCGCGCAAGGCACCGCTTACTTCGTTGCGCGGCGCGGTACTGCGCGGGTTAGCGCCCGACGGCGGTCTGTATATGCCGGCGGAGATTGCCAGGCATTCCCCGGAAGAGCTCGAGGAGTTCCGGAAGCTACCGTTCACGGAAGTGTGCTTTCGCGTAGTGAAGCCGTTTGCTACGCCGGATGTGCCGGAGGAAGTGCTGTGGCAGATCGTGAGCGAGGCCATCAATTTTCCGGTGCGGCTGGTTTCGCTGTCGCCGGGGTTGCACATCCTGGAACTGTTTCACGGGCCGACCCTGGCGTTCAAGGATTTTGGCGCGCGTTTCATGGCGCGGCTGATGGGTTATTTCGTGCGCGGCGAATCGCGGCCGCTCACGGTGCTGGTGGCGACCTCGGGAGACACGGGCAGCGCTGTGGCGCACGGGTTTCTGGGTGTGCCGGGAATTCGCGTGGTGATTCTCTATCCTTCGAGGCGCATCAGCGAAGCGCAGGAAAAACAATTCACGACGCTCGGCGAAAACATCACGGCGCTCGAAGTGGCGGGCACGTTTGACGATTGCCAGCGGCTGGTGAAGCAGGCGTTTTCCGATGTCGAGCTCAACAAGACGGCGTTTCTGACTTCGGCCAATTCCATCAACGTCGGACGGCTGCTGCCGCAGATGTTCTATCACGTGGCGGCGTACCGGCAGTTGCCGGTGGCGTCGGTGCCGCTGATTGTGTCGGTGCCCAGCGGAAACTTCGGCAATTTGACGGCGGGGATTTTTGCGAAGCGCATCGGTCTTCCGGTGGCAAGGTTTATTGCTTCGACGAACATCAACGACGTGGTGGTGCAGTATTTGAGAAGCGGGCAATTTGCCCCGCGGCCGGCCAAGGCCACCTATTCGAATGCCATGGACGTAGGCAATCCCAACAATTTCCCGCGGTTGCTGGACTTGTGCCGGGGGCGGCTCGAATACGTGCAAAAAGAAATCTGGGGCCGCCGAGCGACCGACGAAGAAACGCTGTGCGAGATGAAAAACGTTCATGAACGGTTCGGTTACCTCGCGGACCCGCACACCGCGGTCGGGGTTTTCTGCTGGGAGGCGTACAAGCTGGAGCATTCAGAGCCCGCGCAGGGCTTGGTGTTGGCGACGGCGCATCCAGCAAAATTTGCGGACGTAGTGAGGAAGGCGATCGGCAGCGCTCCGCCACTGCCGGAGCGGCTGGCGGCGTGTTTGAAACGCGAGAAGCTATCGCTGCCGATGTCGAGTAACTACGAGGACCTCAAGCAATTTCTCTTAGCGCCTTAAGGTCGTTTGCCTCGGTTTTGCGGATGGCGCGGTCGAAACCCGCCTCTCCAGGGAAAACGGGCGGCCACATTTCTGGCAAGGCAAGAATAGCGGTGAACGGAAGCAAAGCGAGCCTGGATTGGGCTCGCGGCAACCGAGCCCCGCACTGACGCGTGTCCACGCCACGAGATCTCGCAAGGCCGTTGGTCGGTGGACGTCGAGCCTTGGCGAAATGTTCCGCACGGTGGCGTCGTGCTCGGCAAACCTAGTACGCGCACCGCTCCGTTCAGGACGGTCGGCGGAGGCGGTCGAGCAGGACAAAGAGGAACATGGCGACGAGGGCGTTGACGAGCGCGGCGGCGAACAGGTGCAGAGTGAACCAGGGTTCCGGCTGCGCCAGCAGGATGCGGCGGGTCAAAGCAACCGCCGCCTGATGAATAACGAAAAACCCTGCGGTGAGGGCAAATCGCGCCGCGGGATGTTCGGTGTCCAGTCGCGCGCCGAGGGAGGAAGCCAGGTAGCCGATGACGGTCTTTGCGATTCCGAACAAGCCAAGCGGAACGGTGGGGCCGCTGAGACTGTCTTGCATGAGGCCGACCGCCGTGCCCAGCAAGAGTCCCGTAGAAGGGTTTCGGCGGCTGAGGCCGAGATAAATCACCACAAGCAATGGCAAATCGAGCAGAGCGGCCCTCGTAAAATGCAGCGGGAGCCAGGCCTGAATCACCAGCGCGAGCAGCGTGGCAATGGGAATCGCGCCGGTGCGGAACTTGTACACCTCGATGTGGGACTCGCCCATGCGGAGGTCAAAGGCGCGGTTCATGGGTTAGCCACCTGGGGAGGCGCAGGATTCGATGCAACCGGCGCGGGAGGCTTGGCCTCGGGGGCATCGTTTCCCTTCAGCGGATGCAGGGTCAGCAGAACGAGCACTTCCTCGAGCTTTTCAAGATTTGCGGCGGGTTTGATGCGAATCTGCTTGAAGTTAACGCCGGGCTGGATGGCCGTGATGGTTCCGACAGGCAGGTCGCGCGGAAAGATGCGGTCCATGCCGCTGGTGATGACGCGCTCGCCGACGCTCACGTCGTCGTCGTTCGGAACGTACTTCATGGTAATGAGCGGCTCCCCCACTCCGCCCACCGGGCTTTGGATGCGGGAGTCGGCAAGCATGGCCCCGACACCGCTCTCCCTGTCGGTGAGCAGAAGCACTTGCGAGGTATTGGCGTAGGCCTCAATCACTTTTCCGACGACCCCATCGGGAGTGATGACACCCATGTTTCGGCGGATGCCGTCGCGCTCGCCGCGGTCGATCTCGATGGTCAGGCTGGCCGTGCCCGCACTCCCGCCAATGACACGGGCGGCCAGCATGGGCACGTCGGACTGCGCCTGCCGGAAACCAAGCAGCCCGGCGAGGCGGTCCGCTTCGGCGGCTTTTCCTTCGAGCTGGGCGATGCGCAGTTTCAGCGTGTCATTCTCGCGACGCAACTCCTCGTTATCTTTCCTGGTACCCCTCAGCGCAAAGTAGTTGCGCCAGGCGTCGCGGAACCAGCCAAATCCGTAGGAGCCCACGCGTTCAAAGGGAGAGACCGCTCCCACGGTCCAGGTGCGAATCAGGCGCCCCTGCGAATCACGCTTGATTTGCACCGCGAGCAGGAGCACCTGGAGCAGGATGACCCCCGCGAGCAGAACTAGCGATTTGTGACGAGGAGGCATGGTGGCCAAAAGAAAATGGATCGTCAACGGTTCCTAGTTGAGAGGGCAGAGTTCAAGATGATCTGCCCTGGAGAGTCCGTGCTGGGGAGAAGAACCCTCGCGCTTCCTCTCCTGCTGAAAATCGGTTCCTGCTGATGATGGGACACGGAGCTCTCACTAGGGAAACTTTCAATCGATGCAGACCATGCGCAGCAACTTGAAGTCGCTGAGCATTTTTCCCGTTCCGAGCACCACCGACGCCAGAGGATCATCGGCAATGGAAACGGGCAAGCCGGTCTCTTCGCGAATGCGCTTGTCGAGATTCTTGAGCAGCGCGCCGCCGCCGGTCAACACGATGCCACGGTCGCTGATATCCGCGGATAGTTCCGGTGGCGTGCGCTCGAGGGCCACGCGCACGGCGTTCAAAATGGTCGCCACACATTCGCTGAGCGCCTCGCGAATTTCGCTGTCGTCGATGGTTACGGTACGCGGCACGCCTTCGATAAGGTTGCGGCCTTTGACTTCCATGGTCAGCGGCTTTTCCAGCGGGTAAGCGGAGCCAATCTCCATTTTAATCTGTTCGGCAGTGCGCTCGCCGACGAGCAGGTTGTATTTGCGCTTGAGGTACTGCATGACCGCTTCGTCCACACGAACGGAACGTGAATAAACGATGCCGCTCATGGATATCACGGCGATGTCGGTGGTGCCGCCACCGATGTCGACGACCATGTTTCCGGAAGGTTCTTCGATGGGCAGACCCGCGCCGATGGCCGCGGCCATGGCCTGCTCCACCAGATAAACTTCGCTGGCGCGCGCACGATACGCGGAGTCCTGCACGGCGCGCTTTTCGACCGGCGTGATTTCGCTGGGCACGCCGATGACGATGCGCGGATGCACCAGCACGCGGCGGTTGTGCGCCTTCTGAATGAAATACGTAAGCATCTTTTCGGTGACTTTGAAGTCGGCGATGACGCCGTCTTTCATCGGCTTGATGGCCACCACGTTGCCGGGAGTGCGGCCCAGCATTTCCTTGGCTTCGCGGCCGACGGCGACCACCTCGCCGGTGGCTTTATTGATGGCCACGATCGAAGGTTCGTTCACGACGATGCCTTTGCCGTGCGAGAACACCAGAGTGTTGGCCGTCCCGAGGTCAATGGCGAGGTCGGAAGAAAACAGACTAAACACCGACCTCATGTTGTAACCGTTCTTATTCATCCTTACTTCCCCCCGCGGAGAAAGACTCCCCGCCGTCCGGCCGGCAAGGCGCTGAGGGCTGCGCGATCAGCCTTGCTGCTATTGTCTCCGGGCACCCCGACCTGCGCAAATCGCTATGGTCTGTCGTTCGGAAACTTCACTTGGGCACGACGATGGAAACTTGCGCATGCCCGGTCCCGCCACGGCGGTTCTGCCCAACCACCACGATACTATGCTGTCCCGGCTCAAGCGGCTCAGTGAAATGACGGAACGTGCCGTCAGCCGCAATATTCGGAACCGGCTGCCCGTTCACAATCAGGGCCGCGCCCGGTTCCGTTTTCCCGATGACTTCCGCGACGCGTCCGTGAAGCTGGTAGCCGGTGATTTCCAGAATCATATCCTGAGACTTGCCTTGCGCCACCAAGGAGAACTTGGAAACTTCACCGAGTTCGCTCGATTCTTTCTTGGCGTCGGTAGCCATGACGTTCCAGAAATAGTCGCCGGTATCGAGCCCGGTGACCTCCACGCTGGTTCCCTTAATGTCCTTTTTGTCCACGACCGTTCTCGTGAACATGGACGTGGTGCTGACGCGTAATCGATAAGAAACCGCTTCCTGAACCGGTTTCCACTCAAAGTGCACCGTGGCAGTCTTGGGGTTTTCCGCGATGATGGGCGCGAGGTTCAGCGGTTCGACCAGCTCCGGCGGCTTGAGCACGGCGGATTTTTGAATCGCGCCAGTGCTGGGGATGGTGGCCTTTTCGTATTGCACCAGATCAATCTTTTCCTGGCCGCGCTCGACTTGCGCTGTGCCGCTGGAAACCACGACCTCGCTTTCCTTCTTCTCGGGATCAAACTTTACAGCCGCACGGCTGTTTGAATGCAATTGCGTTGTGGCATCTTCCGACTTGACCGCCGCTTTGGAATCCGGAGACCGCAAGTACGGGGTGGCCAAATCGACCGCGCCCGTTTGAATGCTCACGGTTACGCTCGAGGGCCGGTTGCTTTCGGTGGAGTTTTCTTCCACGGTAATCAGCGTGTCCGGCTTGATGGTATAAGACGTGCCGTCTGCAAAGCTGATGCGCGCGTCGCTGTCGGAGCCAGTTTGCACGAGGTCGCCTTTGTCGAGTGATGTACTCAGGGTAGCATCCACCCACTGCACGGAATTATATTTTTTTACTTGCACCCGTCCGTCGAGATTCACGAATCTCGCGTGCTTTTGATCGGCGTTGATCGGGTCAACATCAGGATTGCCCACGGTCTTGTCGATTTTGTTGATGACCGCAGTGTACAGCTCAGGTTTGGCGACATAGATTCCGCCAAAAACGACGCCCAAGGCCAGCAGGCTGTATAGGATCACCGTCTTGTAAGTGACCGTTGTCCAATACACTTCGACGCGCGGAACCTTTTGATGGTGTTGCGTGTGTCTCGGGTCGATGGGCGTTTGTGTTGGCACGGGTCGAATCGCTCGCTAAGGCTGCAAATTTGGAATGTAACACAGCGAGCTCGGCACTCCCCAAACGGAGAGGCGGCTCGGTAGTCAAATTGCAAATAGCGCGTAAGCACCTCGTTCACTGGACTTTCGGCGTGGCGGACCCGCAGAGGCGGGCAGGCGGCGAGTCGGCCTGGAGCTCTTTGGCCTGATGAAAAACCGCTGTTTGTCCATCGCGGCGGGCACGGCCACATCGAAAAAACCGACCATCATTTCGTCGTAAGTCTGCTCGCCCCAGCGCGCGGCTTGGCCGGGGTCCGGGTTGTGCGGATTGCTCGGAGAGTTGTCGTACCACGCCACCGCCTGCAACTCCGTGCCGGCCTTCAGAAATCGCAGGTGAGCCAGGCGGTAGCTCATCTGCCAGTGAAAGTGGTAGTTGACGCGAAGGAGAGGCTCGATTTCATAAATCGGCTTGCCGGAGGAATCCTTGATCCCATGAATGATGTTGTATTCGAAGCGCGTTCCGCGCAAATGCATGTGCGGCATGAACCCAAGCAGGGTCGCGTCATTTGGCAAAGTTCCGCGCGCCTCGACGCGAAAATCGGGGGCGCCTGGTGGAATCAAAAAGTGATCGTTGGTGAGTTGCAACGTCAAGACGCGCCGGGACGGCGGGTGCCGGGAAAAAACCAGGCCGATGCGAGTGCGGTCCGAGCCGGGGTGGCCGTTGGTGGTGTAATGCATTTGAAAGACGAGGTCGGAGCCTGCGGGGATGAACTTGGCCATGTCTTCGGGCCATGCGTCGGGCGAACTCCCGGGCGCATAAACCAGCAAGATATCGCTATCGGTCCAATGCGCGCCGCGGCGGTCGTCCGGATCGCGCAAGGTAGAGGCGCTGAAGGGAACCCCCACGGGCGCGTGACGCAGCCACGCGGAATCCGGTGGACGTATATAGACCACCGCGTGGTGCACATTCGAACGCAAGCTCGGCAGGACGTCGGACATTTGCACCCAGCGGTCTTCCGCGAAACCTGTGGGCACAACTTCATAGGTGTAGGGAACGTCGCCGTTGGCGGGAAGGGACACGGCCTGCGGCATGGAGAGAACCAAATCCGGTTCCGGAATGCTCCAGCTTTCTACCCAATGCCGCGCCGGCGCCGCATCTTTTTTGTCGCCGGCCGGCGCGTTGGCTTCTGACCACGCCGCGAGAGTCGAGATTTCCGCCGCGCTCAGCGAGGGATCGTTTGCAAACTGGCCGATCCGGGGATCGGCAAACCACGGCGGCATGGTTTTTTGCTCTACGGCGCAGCGTATCGCGCCCGAGAAAGGCCATGCTTGTTCGTACGATTCGAACGGCATGGGGGCAATCGAGCCTGGACGATGGCAGCTTTGGCAGTGTTGCTCGAGGATGGGAAGAACGTCGCGATAAAATGGTGGGGGGAGGCGGCGTCTGGCCGCGCCGGCGAACTTTGGAACGGCAAACTTAGGCAGAGCGAGCTTAGGCCCGCCGCGAGAGAGGCGAGGATGGGCCCGGCGATTCGGAACCGCAGCAGGCGGACTCGGAGCATTGCGATTTAAGTTAGATGCGGCACGGGTGTACGGCACTCCCTCGGGCACGGATACCGTTTGACCGAGAATCCGCCCGGCAAGGTCCGAGGAGGTTGTACGATCCGGCGACCGCACTTCGATTCTATTTGAGGCCGATGCCGCTATCTCCTATAATATTAAGTTTATCTAACAATCTAGGGGAATCATTGGATGGCTGGAGCAAAAGACCATAGCACACTGATGAAGCGCATCCTGTTCGGCGTAGCGGGTGTGGTGCTCGGCGGCAGCATGCTGTTGTACCTGGTTCCGCAAGGGCCTGCGACCGGAGAAGTCTCTACCGACACCGTGGCCAAGGTTGGGGATGAGTCCGTCACCGTGAACGATATCCGCCAGCAGCTCAACCAGATTGAGCGCAACAACCAAGTTCCCAGGCAGTTGGAGAGTTTCTACGCGCAGCAAATTCTACAGAACCTGGTTTTTCAAAGGGAGCTGGAATACGAAGCCAAGCGCCTGGGAATCACGGTTTCCGACCAGGAACGCGCCGACCGCATCCGCCTGTATCTTCCGATGGCTTTCAACGGCGGGTCCTTCATCGGAATGGATCAATACGCCGCCCTGGTCCAACAGCGCTTCCAGCTTACCGTTCCCGCTTTCGAAGAGCTGATCCGGCAAGGGCTGCTCGAGGAGAAATTCAGGAAGCTCGTGACGGATGGGATCAGCGTCGGCCCGGCCGAGCTCGAGCAAGAGTACCGCTACAAAAACGAAAAGATAAAACTCGATTATGCGTTGATCAAGCCGGAAGATCTGGAAGCCAAAATCACGCCCGCCGACGCGGAAATCAAGGCGGAGTACGAGAAAAACAAATCGAAGTACCAGGTGCCGGAACGGCACGCGGTGCGCTACGCGCTTTTGGACACCAACCAGCTTCGCCAAACCGTCCAGATTCCCGAGGATGTGCTCAAGAAGCAGTATCAGGACAACATCCACCAGTATGAGGTGCCCAATCAGGTTCACGTCCAACACATTCTCTTCAAGACGGTTGGTCAGAGCGACGCGGAAGTGGCGGAGACAAAGAAGAAAGCCGAGGATGTTCTAAAGCAGGCTCGTAAAGGGGTGAAGTTCGACGAGTTGGCCAAGAAGTATTCGGAAGACCCCGGCTCCAAGGACAAGGGAGGGGACCTCGGGTGGATCCGCCAGGGACAAACCGTCCCTGAATTTGAGAAAGAGGCGTTTTCCTTAGCTCCGGACCAAATCTCCGATCTGGTCAGGACGCAATACGGCTTTCACATTATCAAAGTCCTCGACAAGCAAACGGCCCACACCAAGCCCTTCGATGAGGTCAGGGATGCCCTTCGCGCGCAGGCGGCGCTCAATCAGGCGGAAAAGCAGGCCACGGATACGGTTGACCAAGTTTCCAAAGCGATTCGTCAATCGAGCAAGATCTCTCTGGACGACCTCGCCAAGCAGTATCACTTGACGCTCGGGGAAACCCGCCCAGTAAGCGCCAGCGACCCGCTTCTTGAGCTGGCCAACTCGCAGGAGGTCAAGGACGAGATCTTTCGCTTGCGCCTCGGCGAGCTGAGCATGCCCATTCGCACCGACCGCGGCTACGTGGTGCTCGCGTTGAAGGCTTCTTTCCCCGCCCATCAGGGTACGCTCGACGAAGTGCAGGACCGCGTCACGAGCGACCTCAAGAAGGAACTGTCTGTCGAGCAGGCGAAGAGCAAGGCGGACGAGTTGGTGCGGCGCATCAAGGGAGGCGAAAAGTTCGCCGCCGCCGCCAAAGCCCTGGGATTGGACCCGAAAACCAGCGATTCCATCTCGCAAGACGGCTCGATTTCCGGCGCGGCCAGCGGGAAGCAGCTCAGCACAGCCTTCAAGTTGAAGCAAGGAGATGTTGGCCCACCTTTGAACCTGGGGCAGAACTGGTTTGTCTATCGGGTTGCGGAGAAAGTCGAGGCCGATCCGGCCAATTTTGAAGCCCAGAAGAAGCAATTGACCCAAGAATTGCTGCA
>Ga0209265_1000219_pt1 | contig 15027 bp, 14 predicted proteins | sample GraSoiAngelo_103_FD_185872 | JGI IMG/M metagenome (GOLD analysis project Ga0209265, IMG submission 185872) | Grasslands soil microbial communities from the Angelo Coastal Reserve, California, USA - 14_0903_05_20cm (SPAdes) (version 2) | ecosystem: Environmental > Terrestrial > Soil > Grasslands ...
ATCGGGAATCTCCTTGCTGCCGCCCGGAATGAAGGGCAGCAGCGAGGCGCCTGGAACCATCGGCGCCGCGGCGCGCGCGTAGAGCGGCAGGATGCTGGGCGAGCTCTCGAGCGTGCGGGCGCTCATCATGCCCCCAGCAAGCTCTGGCCGCAGACGCGGACCGTGTTGCCGTTGACGCCGGTAGAGGCCGGGCTGGCGAACCAGGCGATCGTCTCGGCGACGTCGACCGGCAGCCCGCCTTGCGACATGCTGTTCATCCGCCGGCCCGCTTCGCGGATCGCAATCGGCATTTTCGCCGTCATTTGTGTCTCGATGAAGCCCGGGGCGACCGCGTTGATCGTCGCCTTGCCCTTGGCCAGCTCCGGCGCCAGCGCTTCGACCATGCCGATCACGCCGGCCTTAGAGGTGGCGTAGTTGGTCTGGCCGGAGTTGCCGGCGATGCCGCTCATCGAGGAGACGCAGACGATGCGGCCGTTGGGTCGCAGCAGATTGCGCTCGAGCAGTTCGTCGTTGATCCGCTCCTCGCTGGAGAGGTTGATCTCCATCAGCGAGCTCCAGCGGTCCTCCGGCATCTTCGCGATCGTGCGATCGCGGGTGACGCCGGCGTTGTGGACGACCACGTCGACGCCGTCGGGGATCGCGGCGGCGATCTGCTGCGGCGCGTCGGGGTCGGTGATGTCGAGCTCGATCGTCTCGGCGCCGAGGCACTCGGCGACGGTGGCGAGGTCGGCGGAGAGGGCCGGCACGTCGAGCAGGACGAGGTTGGCGCCGTCGCGGTGCAGGGTTGTGGCGATCGCCTCGCCGATGCCGCGCGAGGCGCCGGTGACCAGCGCCACCTTGCCGTCGAGTGGCCGCTCCCAGTCGACCTCGGGCGTCGCGGTCACCGCTTTGCCAACCTCGATCACCTGGCCGGAGACGTAGGCGGAGCGTGGCGAGAGCAGGAAGCGCAGAGTGGAGTCGATCTCGTCGGTGGCACCCTCGGCGACGTAGACCAGTTGCACGGCGATGCCGCGGCCGATCTCCTTGCCGAGCGAGCGGGTGAAGCCCTCCAGCGCCCGCTGCGCGGTCGCCGCCCGCGGCGGCAGGCCGGCGGGCGGCGTGCCAAGCACGACCACGCGGCCGGAACGTTGCACCCGCTTGACGTTGGGGTGGAAGAAGCGCTGCAGCTCGACCAGCTCGGTCGAGTCGGCGATCCCGGTGGCGTCGAAGACGAGCGCCTTGACCGGTGCGCTCGAGGTCTCCGGCTTTGCCGCGCCGGCGTCGCCCAGCACCTGCTCGATCCGCTTGCCGAGGCGGCCGCGCGGGGCGCCGCCGCTGAGCACGGCACCGGTGATGACCGGCGCGCCGGGCTCGTCGCGCTCTAGCTGCGTCGGCTGGGGCAGCCCGACCCGCCCGGCGATCATCCGGCCGGGCGGTGAGTTGACTACCTGCGTGTAGAGGTCGCTCACTTCATACCTCCGGATTCCCGTCCAAATCGCCACGGATTTGAACACCCGGAAGTCACCGCGTCGATTTGGACGCTCATAGGTTCTCTCCTGTGCTTTCGAGCGCGGCGACGACGCCTTGGCCGCCGGCCGCGCAGATGCTGATCAGACCGCGACCAGAGCCCTGCTCGTGCAGGGCCTTGGCGAGGCTGGCGACGATGCGCCCGCCGGTCGCGGCAAAGGGGTGGCCGGCGGCGAGCGAGCCGCCGTTGACGTTGAGCCGCCCGCGGTCGATCGAGCCGAGCGGCTTGGCGCGGCCGAGGCGATCGCGGCAGAAGGCCGGGTCCTCCCAGGCCTTCAAGGTGCAGAGGACCTGAGCGGCGAAGGCCTCGTGGATCTCGTAGAAGTCGAAATCGCCGAGGCCGGCGCCGATGCGGTCGAGCATGCGCGGCATCGCGTAGGCCGGCGCCATCAAGAGGCCCTCGCGCTTGTGCACGTGGTCGACCGCCGCGGTCTGTCCGTCGACGACGTAAGCGAGGACCGGCAGGTCACGCTCCTTGGCCCACTCCTCGGAGGCCAGCAGGACCGCCGAGGCGCCGTCGCTGAGCGGGGTCGAGTTAGCCGCGGTCATCGTGCCCTCGGGGCCGCCGAAGACCGGGCCGAGCTTGGCCAGCTTCTCGGTCGAGGAGTCGGGGCGCAGGTTCTGGTCGCGCTCGAGGCCGAGGTAGGGGCTGACCAGGTCGTCCATGAAGCCACGCTCATAAGCGGCAGCGAGATGATGGTGGCTGTTGACCGCGAGCTCGTCCTGGTCCTCGCGGGCGACCTCCCACTCGGCGGCCATGATCGCGCAGTGCTCGCCCATCGAGAGGCCGGTGCGCGGCTCCTCGTTGCGGGGGATCGCCGGCACGACGTGGCTGGGCCGCACCCGGGTCAGCTGCTTGACTCGGCCGAAGGTCGATTTCTCGCGGTTGGCGTCGAGCAGGACTTCGCGCAGGTCCTCGTTGAGCCCGATCGGCGCGTCGGAGGTGGTGTCGGCGCCGCAGGCGATGCCGGCGTCGATCTGGCCAAGGGCAATCTTGTTGGCGACGAGGATCGTCGTCTCGAGGCCGGTGCCGCAGGCCTGCTGCACGTCGTAGGCGGGCGTCTCGGCGGCGAGGCGGGTGCCGAGCACGCTCTCGCGGGTGAGGTCGCGGTCGCGCGAGTGCTTGAGCACGGCGCCGCCGGCGACCTCGCCGAGTGCCTCGCCCTCAAGCGAGTAACGCGAGACCAGGCCGTCGAGGGCGGCGGTGAGCATGTCCTGATTCGACGCCCGCGAGTAGACGGAGTTGGAGCGCGCAAAGGGGATTCGGTTGCCGCCGATAACGGCGACGCGACGTGGTTTAGCGGTCAACTGCTCTCACCTTTCGGTTTCGGTCGTGAGGATTTGGCAGATGGGGTGGAGCGCAGGCGCAGGCCCGGCTCGACGGTTGCGATCAAGAGCTCGGCGGCCTCGGCAGCGCTGGTTGCTTCGCTGCTCAGCCACCAGCGCGCCAGCGCCTCGGCGGCACCGAGCAGGGCCGTGGAGAGAGCCTCGACTTCGATCCGCGCTGCGGCGCGCTGCTTGGCCGGCAGCTGCGCCAGCAGCGATTCGGAAACCAGCGCGGTCAGCCGGCCGCGATACTCGGCGACCCGGTCGGCGAGCTCGCCGCTGTGCGGCAGGGTCTCATCGAAGAGCACCGCCCAGGCGGCGCGATCAGCGTCGAGGAAGGCGAAGAAGGCGCGCAGGCCGTCGTTGAGCGCCTCGCTGGGGCTGCTGGCGTCGCCGACGGTCTCAAGGATCATCGTCACCAGGGCGTCGCCGGAGCGCTTCATGCAGGCGATGTAGAGCTGCTCCTTGTTGCCGAAGTAGTTGTAGAGCAGCGGCTTGGTGACGCCGACTTCGCCGGCGACCTCAACCATCGTCACTGCCGCAAAGCCCCGCTCGGCAAAAAGCGTATGGGCCGCGGTGAGCGCCTGCTCCATGCGATCGGCCTTGGAGAGCCGGGAACGGGTCGGCGTGACAGCCATGCTGCCATGTTACCCGGATATAAATTTATATCCGGGTAATGTGACTCATCGCACGCGGCAATGCGGTGCAACGTTTTCCGGTCCACGGGGAGCCGAAAGACGTTGCACCTCGATTGCGGCGTGTCTCTATACCTCGGAGATGCCGAGGCGCAGGTAGATGCGGCGCAGTGGTTTCGGCGCCCACCAGTTCCACTCGCCGAGCAGGCGCATCAGCGAGGGGACGAGCAGGGCGCGGACGATTGTCGCGTCGAGCATCACCCCGACCGCCATGCCGAGAGCGATCTGCTTCATGAAGAAGACCGAGCTGACGCCGAAGGCGAGGAAGACGACGGCGATCATGATCGCGGCGGCGGTGATCACCCGACCGGTGCGGGCGATGCCGATCGCGACCGCCTCCTCGTTCGACTTGCCGAGGTCGTGCTGCTCCTTTATGCGAGCCATGACAAGCACCGCGTAGTCGGTGGCAAGGCCGAAGATCACGGCGAAGAGGAAGACGAGGCTGGTCACCTCAATCGCGCTCGGGCCGCGGTAGGCGAAGAGCCAGTCAAGCCAGCCGTCCTGGAAGGCGAGGACGAGGATGCCGAGGGTGGCACCCAGGGTCATCGCGTTCATCAGCAGGGTCTTCAGCGGCAGGATGACCGAGCCGGTAAGCAGGAAGAGCAGGACCAGGGTGGTGGCGAAGATGATCGTGACCAGCAGGGGCAGGTGTTCGATCAGGCTGAGGTCCCGGATCGCCCTGACGGCGTCCTGGGCGCCCTCGGAGAGCGCCGGTTCGGCGAGGCCGAAGTTGGCGTAGGCGACTCCGTCGGAGGCGATGAGGAAGGGGGTGCCGTGGACGACGCCCGTGACTGCTTCGATCCGCTCGCGGTAGCGGGCCAGCGCGTCCTTTCCGGCGCCGCCGTCGACGGTGACTGTGACCGCCTCGATTAGCTCCCGCGGGTAATGGGCTTCGACGTAGCTGTTGGCGTCATAGGAAGGCTTGCCCTGAGGGACGGCTTCGGCGCTGGGCCCGGTGAGCGTGGTCCAGAGCAGTGGCGAGGCGGCGGCGAGCAGCAGGGCGGAGCTGGTCAGGGCGACGCCGACGGGGTGGCGCATGACGCCGCGCGCCAGCCGGTACCAGCCGCCGGACTCATCGGAGATCGCGGGGCCACTGCGGATTGAGAGCGCGTCGATCCGGGTTCCGAGCAGGCTCAGCAGCGAGGGGACGACGAGGATCGCCAGCACCGCCGAGAGCACCCCGACCGAGGCGCCGGCGACGGCGATCGAGTAGAGGAAGCGCTGCGGCAGGATCACCAGCGCCGCCATCGCGGCGCCGACGGTGAGGCCGGAGAAGAGCGCCGTGCGGCCAGCGGTCAGCACCGTCCTGCGGTGCGCCTCACGCGTGGCGCCACCGTCGGCGATCTCCTCGCGATATCGAGAGACCATCAAGAGGGCGTAGTCGACCGCGAGCCCGAGGCTGAGCCCGGTGGCGATGTTGAGCGCGAAGACCGAGGTGTCGACGAGTTCGGACATGATCCGCAGCACGAAGAGCGTGCCGACGATCGAGACGACGCCGATCAGCAGTGGGATCGCGGCGGCGACGACACCCCGGAACACCACCAGGAGAAGCAGTGCCAGCAGCGGGAAGGCGATCAGCTCGGCCTTGGTCAGGTCGGTCTTGGTCTGGTCGTTGACCTCGTTGAAGCTGGGCGCGAAGCCACCCATCGAGACGTTGAGCTTGCTCGCCTTGAGCAGCGGTTCAACCCCTTCGGCGGCGATCCCGCCGTCGTTCTCCTCATCGCCGTTGGCGAGGTCGCCGAGGATCACCAGCGAGCGGCCGTCGCGGGCGACTAGCTGGGCCCCAGCTCGAGGATCCTGCAGGGGATTGACGACCCGGCCGATGTAGCGGACCTTCGCCACCTTGGCACTGAGCTGGTCGACTTCCCGTTGCAGCGCGGCGCTCTTCAGGTTCAGCGGTCCGCCGCCCGGGGCATGGACGACGAGGACGACGCCCGGGTTCGGGTCGTAGCCGAGCGCGTTGCTGAGCAGGCCGCTGCCCTGCTCGCTCTCCGAAGCGGGGTCGGTGAAACCGGCCGCCTTGAGGTGGTGCTCGACGTCGTGGCCGAAGGCGACCGCGATCAGGAAAAAGACGCCGACGGCGGCGAGGACGAGCTTGGGACGGGTCCAGGTGAGGTCCGCGATCCGGTTCACGGGCGGGACTGTACCAGGATTCAAAGTATCCGCTTTGGATTTCAAATTGCGCTGTTATCCTTGTCCTATGACTCCACGCGAATACGGCCAAGCCTGCAGCCTGGCCTGCGCTCTCGACCGCATCGGCGAGCGCTGGACGATGCTGATCGTGCGCGAGCTCTCGCTCGGGCCGCTGCGCTTCTCGGCCCTCGCCCGCTCGGTCGGCGGCGCCCCCACCGACGTCCTTACCAAGCGGCTGCGCGACCTCGAGCAGCACGGCATCGTCGAGCGCCGCGAGCTCGATCCGCCCAACCCGGCGACCGTCTATGAGCTGACCGAACTCGGCCACGGGCTGGAAGGGCCGATGATCGAGCTGAGCCGCTGGGGGATGGCGCTGCAGAAGCTTGAGGACGTGATCGACTTGGCGCCGTCCTCGCTGCCCAACGCGATCCGGGTGATCTTGCGCCCGCCCGCCGAGCTGCGGGCGACGCTGGCCCTGCGCAGCGGCGGCCAGTCCTATGAGCTGCGTATCGAGGATGGCTGGATCGAGGCGACGCGCGGCGCTGCCGCCAGGGCCGATCTCAGCCTGGCCGGTACGCCGATCGGCATCATCGCCGCCCTCCTCGCCGGCGAGGCTGGCGAGGAGGGCGTCGAGATCGACGGCGACCGCGAGCTGCTCGAGGAGCTGCGCTCGCTTGTCGTCCTGCCCGAGCACCTGCGCGAGGAAGCCCTGGCAGCGCTGCCGGCCCTCGCCGGCTGAGGCTAGGAGAGCTCGCTGCCGTCGTAGAGCTTCTTGACCCGGACCGTGCCGGGTGGCGAAGCTTCGATGCAGAGTCGGCAGAGCACGCACTCGTCGAGGTTTTGCTCAACCACCTCGACACGACCGCCGGCGTCTTTGTAGATGTCGACGGGGCAGACTTCCTCGAGCTTCGCCGCCAGCGCCGCGTCGCCGGCGACCGACTCGTCGACCTCGACGTCGATGAAGACCTTGTTCAGCGCCTCGGCCATCAGGCGGTCACCCCCAGCTTCTGCTTGACCGCGTCGGGAATCTCGTCGATCCGCTCGACCACGCGGATGCCGGCGTCTTCAAGGCGGGCGATCTTCTCGGTCGCGGTGTCCTCCTTGCCCTCGACGATCGTGCCGGCGTGGCCGAAGCTCATCCCCTTCATCTCCTCGTCGTCCATGAACTTGCCGGCCATGAAGGCGATGATTGGCAGGCGCGAGTCGTGCTCGGCGACCCACTCGGAGAGCTGCGCCTCCATGCGACCGCCGGGCTCGGTGTAGATCACGATCGCCTCGGTCTGCTCGTCGGCCTCGAAGTAGGGCATCAGCTCGGCGTAGGTGGAGCCGATGATCGCGTCGCCGCCGATCGAGACGGCGGTGGAGACGCCGAGACCGGCCTGGGTCAGCGAGGAGGAGATCTCCGTGGTCATGCCGCCGGAGCGGCTCATCACGCCGACTGGGCCGGGGGCGTAGGCCTTGGCCGCGTCCTTGGCCGGGCCACCGATGCCGCCCATCTTGCAGACCTCGGGGACGATCAGGCCGAGGCAGTTGGGGCCGATGATGCGGGCGCCCTCCATGTTGGCCAGCTCGACCATCTGGGCGACGTCGCGGCGCGGGATCCGCTCGGTGACGATCACGATCAGCTTGATCCCGTTGAGGATCGCCTCGAAGACTGCGTCCTTGGTGAAGGCGGGGGGGACCGTAACCACCGAGCCATGTATGGGGCCGCCGTGGTTCTCGACCGCCTGGGCGACGGTGTCGAAGACCGGCACGCCGTGCACCTCGCGGCCCTTGCGGCCGGGGGTGACGCCGCCGACGACCTTGGAGCCGTAATCGAGGCACTCGCGGGTGAGGTTGACCGCCTCGCGGCCGGTGATCCCCTGAACGATGAAGGTGGTGCCCTTGTTGAGCAGGATGCTCATGCGGTCGGCGCTCCCTGGATCTTGGTAACTGCACGATTCGCCGCCTCCCACATCGAGACCGAGCGGTCGCAGTACTCGACCCCGTACTTCTCAAGGATCTTGAAGCCCTCCTCCTCCCAGGCGCCGGGGATGCGGAAGATCGCGATCGTCTCGCCGGGGTCCTGGCCGAGCTCGAGGCAGGCCTTGATCACGCCACGGGCGACGATGTCGACCCGGGTGTTGGAGACGATCGACATCATCACCGCGATCTTTTCGACGCCGTCCTTTTCCAGCACCTCCTTGGCCAGGCCGCAGGCCTTGGCGACCGAGGGGTTGCCGCCGATCTCGGAGTAGTTGGCCGGCTTGCCGCCCTGGCTGCGCACGGCGTCGGTCAGGGTCAGCGACCCGCCGCCGGCGCCGATCACGAGGCCGAGGTTGCCTTCGAAGCCGTGGTCCTTGCCCTGGATCACGCCGCGGTGGTCTGCGGCGTCGATCGCGGCGACGTGGCGCTCGAAGTCGGAGGGCTCATAGGTCTCGCGGGTGTCCTCCTCGGCGATCTCGAGCTGCTTGCGCAGCAGGGCCTTTTGGCGGCCGACCGCCTCGTTCTCCATCTCCATGTGGGCGTCGAGGGCGACGAAGCTGCCGTCGGTGAGCTCAGCGAGCGGGTTGATCTCGGCCAGGGTCATGTCGTTGTCGCGGAAGAGGCGGGCGAGCTTGGCCAGGACCGGGGTAGCACGGTTGAGCTGCGAGCCGGTGACCCCGGTCGCGGCGATCACCTGCTTGGCCTCGAAGTCGGGGATCGGCATCAAGTTGGAGACGTGGCCGCGGCCGACGTGGTCGGGGTGGCTCTCGGCGACCTCCTCGATGTCGATGCCGCCCATGTCGCTGAACAGCATCAGCGGTTTCTTCGCGGTGCCGTCCCAGACGACTCCGGCGTAGTACTCCTGCTTGATCTCGGCTTTCGGGTCGACCAGGACGCCGCGTGGCATGTGCCCGTTGATCTCGAGCTTGAGGATCGCCTCGGCATGCTCGGCGGCCTCGTCCGGCGTGTCGGCGAACTTGACCCCGCCGGCCTTCATCCGGCCGCCGCTCAGCACCTGCGACTTGATCACGACCGGCCCGCCGATTTCTTCGGCGACCTTGCGCGCCTCGTCTGCTGTCGTGCAGAACCCGTACTTGGTGACCGGGACCCCCGCCAGCTCGACGACCTTGCGCGCCTCGTACTCGAAGAATCTCATGCGGCGCGGAACCCTATCCAAGAGCAGCCCAAGAGGCCCGGGTGCCCCTCCCGGCTCAACTTTTTCGGTGAATCGGGTAGGCCGTCCGAGGATGGATCGCCAAAAAAGTACAAGCCGCCGGGAGGGGCACCCGGGCCTCTTGGGATACTTCGGGCAGGGTGTCCCCCGCCGAAAGGGAGAGATGAGCTGGTTCAGGACCTCAGGCGCATTGCTTGGGTTGATCGCCGTGGCCGTTCTCGTAGCCGGCTGCGGCGAAACTGTGATCGACGCGACCAAGACCGAGGAACAGCTGGAAGCAAACCTCTCGAATTCGCTGAAAGAGAAGGTTTCCTCCGTTGATTGCCCGTCCGATCAGAAGGTCGAAAAAGGTGCGACCTTCAATTGCAGCGTAAAGCTGAAAAAGGGCGAAGAACAGACGGTGACGCTGAAGATCCGCAACAGCGACGCGGACATAAGTGTGATCAATATCAGCGGAGCCAATGAATAAAGTGCCGCGAATGAGCCAAACCATCGCGGCCGAAGCGCCGACCACGCACGCACAGCTCCTCGACTGGGTCGGGGAGATCGCAGAACTGACCCAGCCCGACTCCGTCTACTGGTGCGACGGCTCGGCTGAGGAGTACGACCGCCTCGCCCAGACCCTGATCGACGCCGGCACCTTCGAGCGCCTCTCCGACGCCAAGCGCCCCAACTCCTACCTGGCGCTCTCCGACCCCGCCGACGTGGCCCGGGTGGAAGACAGGACCTTCATCTGCTCCGAGGCCGAGGCCGACGCCGGCCCGACCAACAACTGGCGCGATCCCGCCGCCATGCGCGAGACCCTGAACGACCTCTTCCGGGGCTGCATGGTCGGCCGCACGATGTACGTCGTTCCCTTCTCGATGGGCCCGCTGGGCTCACCGATTGCCCACATCGGCGTGCAGCTGACCGACTCGCCCTACGTCGCCACCTCGATGCGGATCATGACCCGGATGGGCAAGGCCGCCCTCGGCGTGCTCGGCACCGACGGCGAGTTCGTCCCTTGCGTGCACTCGGTCGGCATGCCGCTGGTAGACGGCGTCGAAGACGTCTCCTGGCCCTGCAACGAGGACAACAAGTACATCGTCCACTATCCGGATACGCGCGAGATCTGGAGCTTCGGCTCGGGCTACGGTGGCAACGCCCTGCTCGGCAAGAAGTGCTTCGCGCTGCGGATCGCCTCGGCGATGGCCCGCGACGAGGGCTGGCTGGCCGAGCACATGCTGATTCTCAAGCTGACCTCGCCTGAGGGCGGCGTCAAGTACGTCACCGGCGCCTTCCCGTCGGCCTGCGGCAAGACCAACCTGGCGATGCTGATCCCGACCCTGCCCGGCTGGAAGGTCGAGACGGTCGGCGACGACATCGCCTGGATGAAGTTCGGCGAGGACGGCCGCCTTTACGCGGTCAACCCCGAGGCCGGCTTCTTCGGCGTCGCGCCGGGCACCGGCGAGGGCACCAACCCCAACGCGATGCGGACGATCGAGAGTAACTCGATCTTCACCAACTGCGCCAAAACCGACGACGGCGACGTCTGGTGGGAGGGGATGACCTCCGAGCCGCCCGAGCACCTGATCGACTGGCACGGCAACGACTGGACCCCGGATTCCGAGACTCCGTCGGCCCATCCCAACGCCCGCTTCACGACGCCGGCTTCGCAGTGCCCGACGATCGCGCCCGAGTGGGAAGACCCGGCCGGAGTGCCGATCGACGCCTTCCTCTTCGGTGGCCGCCGCGCCACCACGGTGCCGCTTGTGCATGAGGCCTTCGACTGGGAGCACGGCGTCTTCCTCGGCGCGACGATGTCCTCGGAGAAGACCGCAGCCGCGGCCGGCAACGTCGGCGAACTGCGCTTCGACCCGATGGCGATGCTGCCCTTCTGCGGCTACAACATGGCCGACTACCTCGCCCACTGGCTCAAGGCCGGCGAACGCGAGGGCGCCCAGCTGCCGCGGATCTTCTACGTCAACTGGTTCCGCAAGGACGCCGACGGCAAGTTCCTCTGGCCTGGCTTCGGCGAGAACAGCCGCGTGCTCGAGTGGGTCTTCCGCCGCTGCGAGGGCAACGCCGAGGCGGTCGAGACCGCGATCGGCCTGCTCCCGGCAGAGGGTGCGATCAACACCGAGGGACTCAACATCGACGCCGAGGCGATGCGCGAGCTGCTCTCGGTCGACGAGGATCTCGTACGCGACCAGTTGCCGCAGGTGAAGGAGCACTTCGCGCAGTTCGGCGACAAGCTGCCGGACGCGCTGGCACAGCAGCTGGAGGCCTTGGAGTGGCGCCTGGGCGAGAGTCCATAGGCGCCGCGGCGCGCCCTGGCTATCTTCTGTCCTTGCCGGCGCGCGCACCCGACCTCGCCCTGTCCGCGGCCTGTCTGGTTGGGCTGATCCTGGCGCTTGATCTGCTCTGGAGCTTGATTGCGGGGTCCACCGGGACCATTGTCTACGCGTCTGTGGACGAGCCGGCACATTTCGCCACCTGTTTTCTCGCTCTGCTGACCCTGGTCGCCTTGAGGAGCTCGCGCCTGCCGCTCGGCTTCCTTACGGCGGCGCTGCTCGCCAGCGTGGCGATCGACCTTGACCATCTGCCGGGCTACCTGGGCAGCCACCTGCTTACCGACGGCACCCCGCGCCCCTACGCCCACAGTCTCCTCGCGGTGTCGATTCTGCTGGCGATTGGGTTCGCGGTGTGGCGCCGGGAGACACGCCTGATCTTTTTCGGCCTCGCCTTCGGCGTTGCCGCTCACCTGCTGCGCGACCTCAGCACGGGCCCGGGGGTGCCGCTTTTTTGGCCGTTCAGCGCGGGGACGATCTTCGTTCCCTATGGGGTCTACGCCTCTGTGCTCCTCCTGGCGCTGCTCGTCACGGCGACTGCCGGCCACCGTCGGCCGCGGCTGGCTCGGGGAGGCCTCTCCGAGCGGCCCGTGCCCGGCGCCGGTCCGCCAGCCGGCTCCTGACCATCCGCATCAGCATCACCCCCGCCGGAACCGGGTCCGTCCAACGAAAATATGCACGTGCCAGTGGCCGTCGCGGGCGCGCAATCGCGAATGCGCTGCCGACTCTGCCGCCGCGCAGGCGCATGAGGACATTACGGGTCTCGGCCTCCTCCCAGCGGTAGTAGACGCCCGGTCTGGCGTTGCCCTCGACGACCTTGCCCTCCAGCAGCCAATCGCACCAGACCGCCGGGATCGGCGCACCCGCCCGCGTTGCCAAGGCGATCGAGCCGTAGGTGCGAGGATTGAAGTCGATCGCGGCAAAGCCGCCGTCGTCGCGGGCGATCATCTCGAGCTCGAAGATGCCGCGCCAGCCGAGCAGCTGGAGCAGTGCCTCGACTCGGTCCACCAAGTCCGGCGGCGGTACCTCCGTGCGCGAGGCCGAGACCGGCCCTGCCTCGGCCGGCCAGGTGCGCAGGTAACGCGAGAAGGCGATCGCCAACAGGCGCTCGCCCGTGGCTACACCCGCAATCGAGACGACCCCGCCGCGCTCGAATCGCTGCAGCAGGCAGGGCAGGCCGAAATCGGGCAGCGCCCCCAGCAGCGAGGCCTCGTCCTCGACGATCAGGGTCTGGCGTTGCTTGAGCGCGCCGTGGTCGGTGAAGACTGTCTGGCGCGGCTTGAGCAGGACCGGGTAGCCCAGATCAGAGGCCGTCCTTGCGGCCTCTTCGGCGCTGGCGCAGGCGACGCTCTCGGGCGACGCGAGGCCGACGCGAGCCGCATCGTCGAGCATGCTGACCTTGTTGACGCAGCGATCGACGACCTCGCGTGGGGGTAGGCCGAGCCGGAAGCTGGAGGCGAAGACGTCACGGTGGTTGGAGAGGGCGAGGACGGAGGCGTCGCTGCCGGGCAGGACGGCAACGAAGTCACCGGACTCCGTTGCCGAGGCGACCTGACGTGCGAACAGTCTTGGGTCCCCGCGCGGATCGCAAAGGCTGGAGCGGGCGCTGACGTGTCGCGACCATTGCGCCGGCGCCGGCGGATCGCTGCTGGCCGCCCCGACTCGGTAGCCGCTTAGCCAGAGGCTCTCGCAGGTGCCGACGGCCGAACGCGCGTGGGCGTCTGTGAGCAGGACTCCTGGCTTCATCGAGGCTGGCTAGCGTACGGCATATCTCTCCCCCCGATGACCTCCTGATCCTCTGCCACCACGGCGTCAGCCCGCGCTGGCCGACCGAGTTCGCGATCGCCCCGGATACCTTGGAGAGACAAGTCCGCTTTCTACTCGGGCGCGGCTACGAACCGCTCACCCTGGCCGCGGCGCTGGCGCCGGGCGCCCCCTCCAAGGCGCTTGTCGTCACCTTCGACGACGCCTACCGCTCGGTTCTGAGCGAGGGGTTTCCGGTTCTCAAGAGGCTTGGGGCGCCGGCAACCGTCTTCGTCCCCACCGCCTTCCCCAGGCCGGGGAAGCCAATGGCTTGGGCGGGGATGGAGCGCTGGCTAGGAACGCGGTTCGAGGCAGAGCTCGAGCCGATGAGCTGGGACGAGCTGCGCCATCTAGGGGAAGCCGGCTGGGAGGTCGGCTCCCACAGCCGCGGCCACCGTGACCTGGTCGCACTTAGCGATGACGAGCTAACCGAGGAGCTGCGTGGGTCCCGTGCGGACTGCGAAAACGAGATCGGCAGGCCCTGCGTCTCGCTTGCCTACCCATTCTCCAGCTACGACGAGCGCGTCAAGCGGGTCGCCCGGGAAGCCGGCTACCAGGCCGCGGTGATCCTCGACAGCGAGCTCGCGGTCCCCCGCGGAAGCGTTTCCTTCGCTGCGGGAGGTCCGGATCCCCACGAGCTGCTGCGGGCCGGGATCTACCGTCACGACGGCTGGGCCAGGTTCCGCTTCAAGGTTTCGCCCCGGGCACGCCGGATACGCGCTTCGAGATCGCTGCATCGGGCGATGCAAATCGGCTCGAGGCGGGTTAACGCCCTGAGTGGCCGGCGGGAGCAGCGTTGATGCTCGCTAACCTGCCCGGACTCAAGGGCTGCGGACAAATGACGATAGGCAAGAGGTGGACATCCTGCGAGGCGAATTCGGCAAGCGGTTCCATGCAACCAGAGCGGGCGAGGTGATGGTCTCGCTGCTGCTCACTCTCCTGGCGCTCTTGGCGGTCTCACCGCACGCAAGCGCCGGCTCGGTCGCCCTCGGCGCCTACGTACCGCGCGGCGACGAGAACCCCGAAGTGGTCTCCTCGTTCGGCAATGAGGTGGGCTGGAGCCCCTTGATCGTTAACTCGTTTAAGACCTTTGATCAGGCCCCGATCTACTACCCGCAGCTGAACGGGATCCACGATGAGGGCGCTGTGCCGATGATCACCTGGGAGCCACAGACGTCCTCCGAAGGCAGGATCGGGCTGAACAGGATCGCCGCCGGCGCCTACGACGGCTACATCGGCTCCGCCGCCCGTGACGCCGCCGCGTGGGGCAAGCCGCTGATGGTGCGCTTCGGCCAGGAGATGAACGGCTCCTGGTACCCGTGGTCGCCCGCCTCCGGCAACTCGGCCCACTCATATGTCCACGCCTGGCGCCACGTCGTCAAGCTGTTCCGACGCGAAGGCGCCGACAACGTCAAGTGGGTGTGGACTCCGTACGTGAGCACCGACGGCGACCTGCCGCTGGCGGCCTTCTACCCGGGCGACGCCTACGTCGACTGGGCCGGCGTCGATGGCTACAACTGGGGCGGTTCGTTCCAGTGGAAGTCCTTCCACGAGCTCTTCGCCCGCTCCTACCATCAGCTGCTGGGGATCACCTCACGCCCGCTGATGATCGGCGAGGTCGGCTGCGGCGAGGGCGGAGGCAACAAGGCGGCCTGGATCCGCCAGATGCTGCGCCATGACATCCCCCGCATGGGTCACGTGCGGGCAGTTCTCTGGTTCGACGACACTGACGAAAAGGGCGACCTCCGGGTCGACACCTCGGGCGCCGCGCTGTCCTCGCTGAAGCGCTGGAGCGCGCTTCCCTTCTACACGTCGACTCGCAAGCTGCTGCTGCGGACGCCGGAGCGCCTCTCGCCCGCCGCGCGGTGAGGGCCGCCCGCCGCGCGATGAGGACGAGGCGCGGGCCGCGAACGGCCCTCGCCGCCCTCGCCCTCGCCCTGGCGGCGCTGGCGAGCCTGCTGCCGGCCAGAGCTGGGGCGCTCCCGTCAACGCCGATCGCGCTCGGCGTCTTCGTCCCGGAAACCTTTTCCCACCCCGGCCGGATCGCCGCCTACGGACGCCAGGTCGGGCGCCCGCCGGCTTTCGTCATCTCCTA
>Ga0209265_1000220_pt1 | contig 15016 bp, 8 predicted proteins | sample GraSoiAngelo_103_FD_185872 | JGI IMG/M metagenome (GOLD analysis project Ga0209265, IMG submission 185872) | Grasslands soil microbial communities from the Angelo Coastal Reserve, California, USA - 14_0903_05_20cm (SPAdes) (version 2) | ecosystem: Environmental > Terrestrial > Soil > Grasslands ...
CGCCGCCCATCTCGCCTGGTGGCGCGAGCACCTGGCCGGCGCGCCCGCCGTCCTCGACCTCCCCGGCGACCGGCCGCGGCCGGTCGCGCCCTCCTTCCGCGGCGGCGAGGTCGGGGCCTTTCTGCCGGCAGACCTGGCGGCGGGGATCACCGCCCTCGGCCGCGGCGGCGAGGCGACTCCGTTCATGGTCCTGCTGGCCGCGTTCCAGACCCTGCTGGCGCGGCTCTCCGGCCAGAGCGACGTCGTGGTCGGCACGCCGGTCGCGAATCGCAACCGGCTCGAGACCGAGGGGCTGATCGGCGTCTTCATCAACTCTCTGGCCTTGCGTGCCGAGCTGAGCGACGACCCCGCGTTCGGAGCCCTGCTGGCACGCGTGCGCGCCACGGCTCTCGGCGCCTACGCGCACCAGGACCTCCCCTTCGAGAAGCTGGTCGACGCGCTGCAGCCCCAGCGCAGCCTGGCTCATGCGCCGCTCTTCCAGGTGATGCTGGTGTTTCAGAACGCTCCCGCCGCCGGGGTGCGCACGGCCGGGCTGACCCTCTCCCCGGAGCCGATCGAGACCGGCGAGGGGGCGGCCAAGCTCGATCTGACGCTGGCATTGAGCGAGACGACGGCCGGAGGGGTCGCGGCTGCCTGGCAGTTCGCGACCGACCTGTTCGACGCCGCGACGGTCGCGCGCATGGCGGCTCAGCTCCAGACGCTCCTCGCGGCGGCGGTGGCGCGGCCGGAGACGCCGGTCTTCGACCTGCCGCTCCTCACCGCCGCCGAACGGCATCAGCTGCTCACCGGCTGGAACGACACGGCACGTTTCGCACGCCCCGCCTGGACGGTCCACGCGCGCTGCGCCGCGCGCGCCGCACGCTGGCCGGAGGCGCCGGCCGTGGTGGGCGACGGCGAGGTGCTCACCGCCGGCGAGCTCGACCGCTACGCCGGCCGCATCGCCAACTTCCTGCGCCGGCTCGCCGTCCGCCCGGGCGACCTCGTCGGGATCTGCGCACCGCGCTCGCCGCGGCTGATCGCCGCCGTGCTCGGCATTCTCAAGGCGGGGGCCGCCTACCTCCCCCTCGACCCCGGCTACCCCGCGGAGCGCCTCGCCTTCCTTCTCGCCGACGCGAACATCGCGGTGCTGCTCACCGAGGAGAGCCTCGCCGCGAGCCTGCCGCCGAACAGCGCCCGCGCGGTCCTCCTGGACGCCGGCCCCGACCGCGCGGCGATCGCCGCCGAAAACGCCGAAGACCCGCGATTCGCGGTGGATCCCGACGCCCTGGCCTACGTTCTCTACACCTCGGGCTCGACCGGCCGGCCCAAGGGGGTGATGGTCTCCCACGCCGGCCTGACGCACTACTTGAGCTGGGCTCTCGAGGTCTACGCGGGGAGCGACGGGGTAGCCGGCGGGACGTTCCTGCACACCTCGACCTCGTTCGATCTCACGGTGACCAGCCTGTTCTTGCCACTCCTCGCCGGCGAGCCGGTCACCGTGGTGAGCGAGGCCGAGGGGGTCGACGCGCTCGCCGCGGCGCTCCGCCGCCGTTCCACCCCGCTCCGCTTCCTCAAGCTGACGCCGAGCCACGCGCGCCTGCTCGGCCAGCAACTCGCGGCCAGCGAGCTCGCCGGCCGCACCCGCGCTCTGATCCTGGGCGGCGAAGGGCTCGCCGGAACCGACCTCGCGCCCTGGCGGGAAGCCGACCCCGAGGTGATGATCCACAACGAGTACGGCCCGACCGAAGCCGTGGTCGGCTGCACCCTCTACTCCGCACCCGTCCGCGCGCTCGGGCCGGGCCCGGTGCCGATCGGCCGGCCGATCGCCGGAGCGCAGATCTACCTTCTCGACGCGCGGCTCGCACCCGTGCCGGTCGGAGTTGCCGGCGAGCTGTGGATCGGCGGCGACGGCCTGGCCCGCGGCTATCTGCGGCGGCCGGACCTGACCGCGGAGCGCTTCCTTCCCGATCCCTATGCCGGGGATCCGGGCGCCCGCCTCTACCGCACCGGCGACGTGGCACGCCGCCGGCCGGACGGCGTCCTCGACTACGTCGGCCGTCTCGATCACCAGGTGAAGGTCCGCGGCTTCCGTGTCGAGCTCGGGGAGATCGAGGCGGCCCTGCTCGCGCACCCGGACGTGCGGGAGGCGGTGGTCCTCGTCCGCGACGACGGCCCGGGAGGCCTCCGTCTGATCGCCTGCATCTCCTGCGGCGAGCCGCGCGGCGGCCGGCCCGAGCCCGCCGAGCTGCGCGACTGGCTGGCCCGCCGCCTGCCGCCCTACATGGTGCCGGCCGGCTTCGCGCTGCTCGATGCACTGCCGCTCTCGCCCAACGGCAAGGTGGACCGCCGGGCCCTCGCCCTCCTCACGCCGGAGGTGGCCCGCCGCGCATCCGCGCCCGCCGCCGTGCCGGAGAGCCCGATCGCCGAGCTCGTCGCCGGGATCTGGGCCGAGGTCCTCGGCCTTGAGCGCGCCGAGGCGGGCGACGACTTCTTCGCCCTCGGCGGCCATTCGCTCCTCGCCACCCAGGTGATGTCGCGGCTGCGCATGGCGCTCGGCGTCGAGGTGCCGCTGCGCACCCTGTTCGAAAGCCCGACCCTGGCGGCGTTCGCGGCAGCCGTCGAAGAGCGGCGGGCGGAGGAGCAGGGCGTCGCGGCGCCGCCCCTCGTGCCGGTGCCGCGCGACCGCGTCCTGCCTCTGTCGTTCGCGCAGCAGCGCCTCTGGTTCCTGCACCAGCTCGCGCCGGCGAGCGCCGCCTACAACACCCCGTTCGCGTTGCACCTGAGCGGCTGTCTCGACGCCCCGGCCCTCGCCTCGGCGCTCGAACAGGTGGTGCGCCGCCACGAGACGCTGCGCACCACCTTCGCCGTCTCCGGCGGCGAGCCGGTGCAGTCGATCGCGCCGCCTGCGCCGCTGCCGCTGCCGGTCGCCGACCTCGCCGCCCTGCCGGAGGCATCCCGCCACGCCGAGGCCCGCCGTCTCACCGCCGAAGAGGCGCTCCTGCCTTTCGACCTCTCCCGCCCGCCGGTGGTGCGGGCGTGCCTGCTGCGGCTCGGCGTGGCGGAGCATGCCCTGCTCTTCACCATCCATCACATCAGCGGCGACGGCTGGTCCACCGGAGTGCTCACCAACGAGGTGGCCGAGCTCTACGACGCCTGCACGCACGGCCGCGCCCCCGTGCTGCCCGCCCTGCCCGTGCAGTACGCCGACTACGCCGTCTGGCAGCGCGAGTGGTTGCAGGGGCAGGTCCTGGCGGAGCAGATCGACTGGTGGCGCAGCCAGCTCGCCGGCGCGCCGGCGTTCCTCGAGCTCCCTGCCGATCATCCGCGGCCGCCGGTGCAGTCCGACCGCAGCGGCCGGATCGAGCTCGCCCTGCCCACCGAGACCGCGCGCGCCGTCGCCGCGTGCGGCCGGCACGAGGGCGCCACCCTGTTCATGACCCTGCTCACCGCCTTCGCGGTCCTCCTCCAGCGCTACAGCGGGCAGCGCACAGTCGTCGTCGGCACGCCGATCGCCAACCGCCACCGCCTGGAGGTCGAGGGTCTGATCGGCTACTTCTCGAACACCCTGGCGCTGCGCGCCGATTTCGGTGACGACCCGGCCTTCCGGGTGCTGCTGCGCCGGGTCCGCGAGACCGCCCTCGGCGCTTATGCCCGCCAGGACCTCCCTTTCGAGAAGCTGGTCGACGAGCTGCAGCCGCCGCGCGACATGAGCCACGCGCCGCTGTTCCAGGTGATGCTCGTCGTGCAGAACGCCACGGCCGGCACCGGCCTGCGGCTTGGCGACCTCGAGTTGCGGGCCTTCGGCGCGCCTCCCTCGGCCGCCCGTTTCGACCTCACCCTGACCGCCACAGCGGGCACGGGGGATCTGATGCTCTGCGGCCTCGACTACAACGCCGACCTGTTCGAGCGCGACACCGCGGCGCGCCTGCTGCGCCTCTTCGCCGGTCTCCTCGCCACGGCCACCGCGCGCCCCGACCGGCCCCTCTCCGAGCTGCCTCTGCTCGACGACGAGGAGCGCCGCGAGGTCCTGCTGCGCTGGAACGAGCCCGGGCGCGATCCGTCCCTCGATTCCCTCGATCCCGATCCCGCCGCGGAGACCTGCCTGCACCACCTGTTCGCGGCGTGGGCGGCGCGGACACCCGACGCCCCCGCCCTCCTCTTCGAAGGCGAGACGGTGACCTACGGCGAGCTCGCCGGGCGGGCGGCGCGCATCGCCCATCGCCTGTGGGAGCTGGGGGTCGGACCGGAGGTGCCCGTCGCGGTCTGCGGCGAGCGTTCGCCGGACACGCTGGCGGCGCTCCTCGGAGTGCTCACGGCGGGAGGCGTCTACGTCCCCCTCGATCCCGAGGCGCCGCGCGAGCGCCTGGCGGCGATTACGGCCGACGCCGGGGCCGCCGTCCTCCTCACCCAGGAGCGCTTCGCGTCCGCTCTCGCCGGGCTCGCGCCCGCCGTCCTCCACCTCGACGCCTCCATGGGGGAGGAGAGCGCGGCGGAGAGCGCCGGCCCGGCCGCCCCTGCGGCCGAAGCACTGCTGCCCAGCGCGGAGAGTGCCGCGTACGTCATCTACACCTCCGGCTCGACCGGCGTCTCCAAGGGGGTGGTGGCGACCCATCGCAACTTCGTGAGCTTCGTGCGCGGTCTGGCGGCGGCGACGGCGATGGGCCCCCAGGACCGCCTGCTCCTTTTCGCGCCGCTTTCGTTCGACGCCTCGTTGCTGCAGATCTTCCTGCCGCTGACGAGCGGCGGCGCCCTTGTCGTGCACCGCAACCCGCGCCAGCTCGCCGCGCACGAGATCCTCGCCCTCGCCGGGCAGAGCGGCCTGACCGTGCTCGACCTGCCGGCCGCCCTCTGGCGGCAGTGGGTGCAGGAGGTCGCGGAACAGCGGCTGCCGCTCCCCGCCGGTCTGCGCCTCTTCCTGACCGGCGGCGAGAGCGTGTCCGCGGCTCAGCTCGCCACCTGGGCCGGGTTGACCGAGCGGCGGGTCGCCTTCCTCTCTTCCTACGGCCCTACCGAGACGACGGTTACAGCCACCGTTTTCCGCACCACCAACGACCGTGCCGGAACGCTCGGCCGGCCCAATGTGCCGCTCGGCCGGCCGCTGCCCGGTGTGCGCTGCCACGTCCTCGACCGATGGATGCAGCCCGTGCCCCGCGGCGTGTCCGGCGACCTCTATTTGGCGGGCGCCGGCCTCACCCGCGGCTATCTCGGCCGGCCCGACCTCACCGCCGACGCCTTCCGGCCCGACCCGCTCCCCGCGCTCGGTTGCGGCGAGCCGGGCGGGCGCCTCTATTACACCGGCGACCTCGCCCGCTGGATCCCGGGCCTGGCGGACGGTGAGCTCGAGTTCCTGGGCCGGGCCGACCACCAGGTGAAGGTGCGCGGGTTCCGCATCGAGAGCGGCGAGATCGAAGCGGCGCTCGCCGCCCATCCGGCCGTTCGCCAGGCGGTGGTCGCCGTGCGCGAAGATGTCCCGGGCGACCGCCGCCTGGCTGCCTACCTGGTGACGGAGGAGCCGCCGCCCACCCCGGCCGAGCTGCGCCTGTTGCTGGCGGAGCGGCTGCCGGACTACATGATCCCGTCCTCCTTCACCTGCCTCGAGCGGATGCCGGTGCTCCCCACCGGCAAGGTGGACCGCGCCGCACTGCCCGTCCCCGACCGCTCGGCGGCCTCCGGCCGCATCCAGACGCCGCCCCGCAACGCCCTCGAGGAAGTGCTCGCGGCGCTCTGGGCCGAGCTGTTGGGGATCGCGCAGGTGGGGATCGAGGACGACTTTTTCGGCCTCGGCGGGCACTCTCTCCTGGCCGCCCGGCTGATCGGGCGGCTGCGCGAGGCACTCGGCACCGAGATCGAGCTGCGCCTCCTCTTCGAGGCTCCCACGATCTCCAGGCTCGCGGAGGCCCTCCTGCGCGATCCGGAGCGGCGGGAGGGGATCGAGCGCATGGCCGAGGTCACGCTCGCGGTGGCACGCCTCAGCGCCGAGGAAATCGACGCGATGTTCGACGACGATGACCTCGCTCTGCCGGTCCCTTGAGGCGAGCCGGACCTTTTCAGGGACCTGGCCAAGTTGCACTCCAGTCACACCTCGTGGTGAAAACTAGCGTCAGCCTCCGACTCTCAGTGACAAAGCTTCTCGGGTGTAATCACTTGAAAAGAATGACGTTAGCTGTCACCGAGTGTCATGGCGTTTCAGTCTCGAGGCGGTTTCCTAAACTCTTGGTAGGGGGTTCGAGTCCTCCTAGCCGCACCATCCCCTTTCGCCCATCGATCTGTTCCATTCCGCCGTCCCGGCTGTCTCATCGGGTAAGGGGACGATCCAGGCAGCGGATCTCGATGAGCTGAGCGACGAAGAGCTGATCGCTCGCGCGCACACCCCTCTGCTATGATGCCCGCTCCGTAGAGCGCCGGACCCCCGGCGCCCCGATCGACGACCGCCCGTGACAGCCCTCCGTACGCGCCGGCTCCTCGCGGCCATCCTGGCCCTCGCTCTCGCCCTCTTCGCCTGCGGCATCTGGTGGGGGCTGCCGAACCAGTTCTCCTGGGCCGGCGACGAGCTGCATCCGTCGACCTGGCCGCAGGCGATCTCGCCGGATTCGATCCGCGGCTGGCACACGCGCTACCCGCCGCTCCACTTCGCCCTGCTCCAGGGGCTGTCGTTGCCGCTGCGCGCCTTGATCGACCATGGGGTCTTCAAGCTCGACGACCTCGCGCGGGTGGCCTGGCTGATCTGGTTCAGCCGCGCGGTGAGCCTGGTGATGGCGCTCGGCACGGTCTGGCTCGTCTACCGCGTCGGCCGCGAGGTCTACGACGAGCGCTCGGCGCTCTTCGCCGCCCTCCTGACCGTGCTCGTCGCGCCGCTCGTCTACTACGCGAAGATGGGGAACCTCGACGCCCCCTACCTCTTCTGGTTCGCTCTCTCGCTCCTCTTCTATGTCCGCCTGCTCAAGGAGCATCGCCGGCGCGACTACGTCCTCTTCGCGGCGGCGGCGGCGGCGGCGGTGTGCACCAAGGACCAGGCCTACGGCCTCTATCTCCTGGCGCCGATCCCGATCCTGATCGGCCTCGGCCGCCACGCCTACCCGGAGCGCGGGCGCCTCGCCGGCATCGCGCGCGCCCTCGTCGACCGCCGCTTCCTGGCCGCCGCCGCCACCGCCGTGGCCGGCTTCGCGGTCTTCCAGGAGCTGCTCACCAACCCGCGGCGCTTCGCCCTCCACGTCCACCTGCTCCTCGGGCCGATGAGCGAGGACTACCAGGACTACTCGGGCACGCCGACGGGGCAGTGGGAGCTGCTGCGCCACTTCCTGCGCCAGGTGGTCTTCGTGCTCAACCCGGCGCTCACCGCGGTCTGCGTCGCCGGCCTGCTGTGGACCGCCTGGCGGGCCTTTCGCTACAAAGACCGCGGCGCGGATGACCCGGAGGACACCCGGGAGATCCTCCTCCTCGGCGCCATCTTCTGGCTGCTCGTCTCCTACTATCTCACCTTCCTCGACCTGATCCTCTTCAGCTACGACCGCTACCTGCTGCCGGTGGCGCTCCTCCTCGCCCTCTTCGGCGGCCGGCTCCTCGGCGCCCTGACCCGGCCGGGGGTGCGCCTGCCGTGGCTGCGTTGGGCGGCGGTCGCCGCCGGGCTCGTCTACAGCCTGCTCTATGCCGGCTCGGTCGACGCGCGCCTCCTCGCCGACTCGCGCTACCACGTCGAAGACTGGCTGCACCGGCATGCCGCCCCGACGGACGACGTGGCGGCGATCGGACGGCGGCACCACATCCCGCGCTTCCGCTGGCTGCCATGGGCCAAGGTGGTGCGCGGCGACGGGCGGCTGATCGCGGAGGAGCGGCCGGATTTCCTCACTGTCACCGTCTCCGACCTGCGCCACCCGGAGGAGATCGACATCTACCAGCGCCTGGCGAGCGGCGAGCTGGGGTACCGGCTGGTCCTGCTCTACGAGGGCAAGCCCCTCTTCGACCTCCTCGACCTCGACGACGCCGGCAGCAGCCAGCGCTTCGTCAACCCGGAGATGGCGGTCTTCAAGCGCCTCCCGGAGGCGCCCACGCCAGGGGCGCCGGGGGGAGGGGTTTCCTCGGGCCCCCCTCCCGTGTCAGACTCCTCCGACGGCGCGGAGTGACATCCCCCTCGCGCGACTTTTCCCGGGAGTTTTTTGATGAGCCAACGTCTGACCCGCAAGGAGATCAAGAGGGACGAATTCGCCAGCGTCGTCGGCCGCGGCGTCGAGTACGCCGAGAGCCATGCGCGCAACCTCGTCCTCGCCGTCGCCGGTGTCGCGCTGCTGGCGGTGATCGGATTCTCCGTCTACGGAGTCCTCGGCTACCGCTCGGGCAAGGCCAACGATGCGCTGGCCCGCGCCATGAAGGTCTACAGCGCGCCGATCGACGCGACCGGCGCCAAGCCGAACGACGCCGAGTCGCCGAGCTTCCCCGACGAGGCGAGCCGCCGCGCGCGCGCCAAGACGCTGTTCGAGAAGGTGCGGAGCGACTACGGGATGACCAACGCCGCCGACGTCGCCTCCCTCTACCTGGCGCAGATCGCCGCCGCCGACGGCAAGCCCGACGAGGCGCGCCAGCTGTGGAGTGATTTCGCCCAGCACCACAAGGACGACATCCTGGCCGGCGAGGCGCGCGTCAACGTGCTCCACCTCGACCGCGAGCGGGGGCCGAAGCAGAAGGTGGAGGAGCAGGTGCAGCAGCTCAAGGCGATGCTCCAGGATAGCCAGCCGCCGCTGCCCGAGGACGTGATCCTGAACGAGCTCGGGGCGGCCTACGAGCAGCTCGGTCGCAAGACCGAGGCGGTCCAGAGCTACCAGCGGATCCTCGACGAGTTCCCGCAGTCCGCCTACCGCTCGACCGCGCAGCAGAAGATCTCCGCGCTCGATCCGACGCGCCCGGCGAGCCCGGGCTTCGGCTCCTTCCCCCTCCAGCCGGGCTCCTGACGCTCCCGGCGGCTCCCGACCGGCGCGCTGCCACGGACCCCGCGATGATCCTCCCGTATCGCATCCTGGAGCGGAAACGCGCCGGGGCGCGGCTCACCGAAGAGGAGATCCGCGCCGTGGCGGCCGGCGCCGCCGACGGCTCGTGGGGCGACGGCCAGGTCGCCGCCTTCCTGATGGCGGCGGCGATCCGCGGCCTCGACGCTCAAGAGACGCGCGCCCTGACCCTCGCCATGCTGGAGTCGGGCGAGCGCTGGGAGCTCGCCCGCGACCTCCCCGGCGTCGGCGACAAGCACTCGACGGGCGGCGTCGGCGACAAGGTGTCGCTGGTCTTGGGGCCGCTCCTCGCGAGCTGCGGCGTGCCGATCGTGATGCTCGCCGGCCGCGGCCTCGGCCACACCGCGGGGACGATCGACAAGCTGGAGAGCATCCCGGGCCTGGACCTTGAGCCCGATCGCGCGCGCTGCCTCGACCTGCTCCGCCGATCGAATCTGGCGATCGGCGGCGCCACCGCCGCCGTCGCCCCCGCCGACCGCCGCTTTTATGCTCTGCGCGACGTGACGGCGACGGTCGACTCGCTCCCCCTGATCACCGCCAGCATCCTGTCGAAAAAGCTCGCGACCGGCGCCGCCGCCGTGGTCTTCGACGTCAAGACCGGCAACGGCGCCTTCCTCCCCGACCGCGGGCAGGCCGCCGAGCTGGCGCACATGCTGGTCGACACCGCCCGCTCGCTGGGCACCGCGGCGTCCGCCCTGTTGACCGACATGAACCAGCCGCTCGGTCGCTGGGTGGGGCATGCGGCCGAGCTCATGGAGGCGCTCGACAGCCTGGCGGGGGAGGGGCCGGCCGACCTCCGCGAGGTGACGCTCGCCCTGGCCGGAGAGGTGGCGCGCCAGGTCGGCCGGCCGCTCCCCCGGGCCGACCTCGAGCGCGCCCTCGACGACGGCCGGGCGCGCGAGCGCTTCGACGAGTGGGCGGCGCTCCAGGGGGCCGACCCCGCCTGGCTGGCCGCGCCGCGCTTCGACCTCGGGCCCGTCGAGCGCCCGGTCTTCGCCGCCCGCGCCGGCCGCCTGGCGACCGTCCACACCCGCCAGCTCGGGCTCCTCTTGGTCGAGGCCGGCGGCGGCAGGAGCGGCCCGGAGGCCAGGCTCGACCACGGCGTCTCCCTGCGCGTCGACGCCCGCCTGGGGCAGGAGGTGGCGGCCGGGGACGAGCTCGCCCGCCTCTACCTGCGCCGCGACGACGACCGCCTGGTCGAGCGGGTCAGCGCCTGCTTCGCGGTCGCCGACGAGGCGGCGGCGCCGGAATTGATATTGGACCGGATCTAGAACGAGCTGCGGCCGAAGTTCGTGGCGAGGAGCGCCAGGTCCTGGCCGTCGACGATGCCGTCGTTGTTCAAGTCGCAGACGGCGCGGTAGCGCGGATCGCCGGTGCGCGCGCCGAAGTGGGGCGCGAAGAGGAGCAGGTCGGCGCCGTCGACCCGCCCGTTGCGGTCGAGGTCGCCGGCGAGGAAGGTGGTGCCGGCGATCACGAACTGCGTCAGCTGGCGGTCGAGGGTGTTCGGCGGCGTCGCCGTGTCGCGGCTGTGCAGCGACACGGTGACGCCGCCGGCCAGCGGCTGCGGCGACTGATAGGAGATCGTCACCTTGCGCGGCGTGCCGTTGAGCGGCGTCACCACCGCCTGCCCGTTGATCAGCAGCTGGGTCGCCGAGAGGTCGATCCCCGCCCCGAAGTCGTAGAGGTCGACGTCGATCGAGGTGGACGCCGGCACGTCCGTCGCGCCGTCGAGCGGGAAGATGCCGCCGACGACCGGCGGCACGCTGTCGACGTTGGTCAGCACGTCGGCGAAGACGCGCGCCATCAGGTCGTAGCCGGCGGCGTTGGGGTGGAGCTTGTCCGAGCCCCCGACGTACAGGCTCTCGAAGTTGGGCGTCAGGTGGAAGAACACCTCGAAGGGGTCGGCCAGGCGGCGATCGTGCCGGAAGGCGAGCTCGCGGATCTGCACCGCGAGCGACTCGGTGAAGTGGTTGGTGCCGTCGTAGTTGGCGGAGGACAGGCGCGGCGGGATGGTGGCGTGCACCGCCTGCATGCCGCGCGCCTCGGCGCGCGTCGCCATCTGGTTGAGGTCGAAGATCGTGGTCTCCAGCGACACGTGCTCGTTGATGTCGTTCGTCCCCTCCATGAGGAGGAGGACGTCGCCACCGCGGTTCAGCACGGTGTTGATCCGCGTCAGCCCGTCCACGGTGGTCTCGCCGGGGAGGCCGGCGTTGACCACCTGGGCGTTGACGCCGCGTGCGATGAGGAGCGTCTGCAGCCGACCCGGGTACCCCCCCAGGTTTGCCTGGTCGCCGGTGCCGAAGGTGATGCTGTCGCCGAAGGCGATGTAGGTGCGCGGCGTCACCTGCGCCGTGGCCGCCGGCGGCAGGAGAGCCCCCCCCAGAAGGAGGGGGAGCAGGGAGAGGAGGGACGGCCGGCGGCTCACGGCCGGCGCTCCGCACCGTCCCCGATGTCGGCACGCTCCCAGTCAGCGCCGCGCACCGTGTCGGCGGCGCCGGCGGCCGCCGCCGGCCAGCGGAAGGTGACGCTCCCCGCCTCGTCGGCGACCACCGGGCGGGCCTTCATGGCGGCGCCCGGCAGACCGGACACCGCCGCCCGGCGCAGCGGCCGCCCCGCGCCGTCGAGCTCGAGGAGGGCCCAGCCGCTCGGCGCGGCGGTGCGGTAGAGCACCCGCGCCCGGCCGGAGGAATCGGCGGGGGCCGCCGCGAAGGTGGGGAAGAACGACCCCGGCGGCGCCACCGGCTGCGGCGGCGTCCAGGCGCCGCGGACGAAGCGGGAGACCACCAGCCGGTACTCGCCGGCCTCGAAGCGGCTCCAGGCGAGGAGCGCTGCGGAGCCCGCGCGGGTGAGCGCGGGGGTGATGTCGGGGACGTCGTTGTCGGCGGCGACCCGCTGCGGGCGGCTCCAGGCGCCGCCTTGGAGCCGGCTCCACACGATCTCGTCGTCGTGGCCGTCGAAGGCGCTCCAGGCGAGCAGCCAGGAGCCGTCGGCGAGCCGCGCCGCGGTCAACGCGAGTTGGCTCCCCGGCCCCGGCGGCGCGATCGTCTGCGGGGCTTCCCAACCCTCGCCGTTCCACGCCGCGTACTTCACGGCGTAGGCGCGGGGCCCGTCCCCCTCGAGCCAGACCAGCCCGGTGAGGCGGCCGTCCACGATCAGGGGGAGCAGCTCGGCGCGCTCGGCGGCGCGCACGGCGAGCGGCAGCAGGAGCAGGACCGCCAGCAGGGCTGGGAGCAGGCGCGCGTGGGCGAGGCGAGGGGGTGCGGCGGGGTGTAGCATGGGAGGGGAAATCCTACGGCCGTCCTCCCGGGCGAGTCAAACTCGTGGGGTATGATCCGGCCATGAAGGCGGCCATCGTGGCGGTCGGCTCGGAGCTCCTCGGCACCGACCGGCTGGACACCAACTCGCTCAAGCTGACCCGGGTGCTCGAAGAGCACGGCGCCGAGCTGCGCGCCAAGGCGGTCGTCGGTGACGACGCCTCCGAGATCGCGGCCGAGCTCGGCCGCCTGCTCGACCGCCTCGACTTGGTCCTGGTCACCGGCGGCCTCGGCCCCACCGCCGACGACGTGACGCGCGAGGCCGCCGCCGCGGCGCTCGGGCGCGGCCTGCACGACGACCCGGAGGTCGCCGCCGCCATCGAGCGCCGCTTCCGCGAGCACGGCTTGCGCATGCCGGAGATCAACCGCCGCCAGGCGCTGATCGTCGACGGCGCCCGGGTGCTCGCCAACCGCCGCGGCACCGCGCCGGGGCAGCTGCTGGTCGCCGGGCGCGGCTCCTCCCTGTTCCTCTTCCCCGGCGTCCCCGTCGAGCTCGAGGGGATGATCGCGGACCACCTCGCCCCCTGGCTCGCCGCCCGCTCGGGCGGCGCCGGCCGCGAGACCGCGACGCTCAAGGTCGCCTGTAGCCCCGAATCGGCGGTCGAGGAGCGCGTCTCCCCGGCCTACCGGGAATTCGGCCGCGAGAGCATCACCATCCTCGCGAGTCCCAGCGACATCCGCCTGCGTGCCACCGCCCACGGGACGGAGGAGGAGCGCCGCGGGCGGCTCGCCGCGATGACCTCCCGTCTCGCCGAGCTGGCCGGCGACGCCGTCTACGCCCATAGCGAAGAGGAGACGATGGAGCAGGTGGTGGGCGACCTCCTGCGCGCGGCCGGCCGCACCCTGGCGACCGCCGAGTCGTGCACCGGCGGCCTGATCGCCGAGCGGCTCACCCGCGTGCCCGGGAGCAGCGACTACTTCCTGGGCGGCGCCGTCACCTACACGAACGCGCTCAAGACGCGCCTCCTCGGCGTGCCGGAGGAGCTGCTCGCCGCCCACGGCGCGGTCTCTGAGCCGGTCGCCCGCGCCATGGCCGAGGGGGTGCGCCGCGCCTTGGGCGGCGATTACGGCATCGGCGTCACCGGCGTCGCCGGCCCGGGCGGCGGCAGCGCCGGGAAGCCGGTGGGGACCGTGCACATCGCCCTCGCCGGGCCGCGTCCGAACAATCCTGAAACCACCTCCGAGACCCGCGAGACCCACGACATCATCGAGGTCGAGCACCGCCAGGTCCGCTTCCCGGGCGACCGCGAGCGGGTGCGCCAGCACGCGAGCCAGCTCGCCCTCGAGATGCTGCGCCGGCGCCTGCTGGGGATCCCGTTCCGCGCATGAGGCTCTTCGTCGCCCTGGAGGTCCCGGAGGCGGTCCGCCGCGAGGTGGCGCGGCGGATGGCCGGCCTCCGCGAGCGCCTGCCGCGCGCCCGCTGGGTCGACCCCGAGATCCTCCATCTCACCCTGCTCTTCCTCGGCCCGGTCGAGGAGGCGAAGGTGCCGGCGCTCGCCGCCGCTCTCCGCGCCGCCTTCGCGCCGCACCCGCCGGCTGCGCTGCGCCTCGCCGGCGGCGGCACCTTCCCGCCGCGGCGGCCGGCGCGCGTCGCCTGGATTGGCATGGAGGCGCCGGCCGATCTCGAAGCGCTCCAGGCCGACGCCACGGCGGCGGCGGTGGCGGCGATCGGCTTCGCGCCCGAAAAGCGCCCTTTCCACCCGCACGTCCCCCTCCCCGGCGAGATCGGCCCCCCCTGGGTCGCCGATCACGGGGTCCTCTTCGAGAGCAAGCTCTCGCCGCGCGGCGCGCGCTACCGCGAGGTCGAGCGCCTGCCCCTGTCGGGACTGCCGGGAGACACCGCCCCATGAGCCACTCGCCGCTCGCCTTGGCCGCCCTCATCGCCGGCGTGGTGATCGGCGCCTACCTCCTGGGCTCGATCTCCTGGAGCTACCTGATCGTCAAGCTGCGCGAGGGGATGGACGTGCGCACGGTGGGCAGCGGCAACGCCGGGGCCACCAACGTGATGCGTGCCGCCGGCAAGGGGCCGGCGATCGTCGTGCTCCTCTTAGACGTCGGCAAGGGGGTGCTGGCGGTCGCCGCGGCGCGTGAGCTGGACGCGCCGGCGGCGGCGGTGGGCGCGGCGGCGGTCGCCGTGGTGGTCGGCCACGTCTTCCCGGTCTTCTTCGGCTTCCGCGGCGGCAAGGGGGTGGCGACCTCGGCGGGAGCGCTCGGCGCCCTGGCGCCGGTCGCCATGCTCCTCACCCTTCTCGTCTTCCTCGCCGTCGTTGCCTGGAAGCGCTACGTCTCGCTCGGCTCGATGGCCGCGGCGGCGGCCTTCCCGCTCTTCGCCTGGAGCGGCCAGCGGCTCGGCTGGGTCGCCTACCGCGATCCGTGGCTGGTCACGGCCGCGGCGGCGATCGCCCTCGTCGTCCTCCTCAAGCACGGCACCAACCTGCAACGCATCCGGCAGGGCACGGAGTCGCGGCTATGAACGGCTCCCCGAAGACCCTGGCGGTCTTGGGCGCCGGCTCCTTCGGGACCGCGCTCGCCGTCCACCTGTCGGCCGCCGGCCACCGGGTGCTGCTCTGGGCGCGCAACCCGGACCTCGCGCGGCGCATGGCGGCCGAGCGCGCCAACCCCGACTACCTCGAAGGGGTGGCGCTGCCCGACGGCTGCACGCCCACCGCGGACGTCGCGGTGACGGTCGCCGCCGACCTGGTGCTGGTCGCCGCCCCGTCGCACGGC
>Ga0209265_1000221_pt1 | contig 14999 bp, 17 predicted proteins | sample GraSoiAngelo_103_FD_185872 | JGI IMG/M metagenome (GOLD analysis project Ga0209265, IMG submission 185872) | Grasslands soil microbial communities from the Angelo Coastal Reserve, California, USA - 14_0903_05_20cm (SPAdes) (version 2) | ecosystem: Environmental > Terrestrial > Soil > Grasslands ...
CTGCGTGGGTTGGAGATCAGATCAGCGCCGCCTGCCCGGCGGCGTTCTGCACCGTGGTGATGATCGTGCGCCGGATGAAAGTGGGCAAGGGGCAATATGTTTTCCGGTGGACGTGGCAAGCTCGCAATTGCTGCCCGGACTTTGCGGAACCCAATTTGGACAAGAAGTGGCGGAGAAGGGGACGCAAGGACCTCGTTGCGCCCCCTTTTGGTCTTAGTTGCTGTATGCGACCTCGACCCTAACCGCCTTGGCTTCGGGAACCTTTGCGAACGTTACTTCAAGCACACCGTCCTTGTACGCGGCCTTGATCGTGCCGCGGCCTACATCCCCCGGCAGCCTGAAGGCTCGATGGATCCGGCCGTGGTGGCGTTCTGCGCGATGAACCCGCGCGTCCTTATCCTTACCCCATGCGGGTTCGTTGCGCGCGGCGTTGATCACGAGCGTCTCGTCCTCGACCTTCACTTCAAGCGAGTCGCTCTTCAAACCGGGCAGGTCGACGCTGAAGCGGTACCCATCATGATCTTCGACCACATCGACTGGCGGTGAAATCGGCTCGAACTCGCTCGCCAGCCCATTGAAGAGACCGTTAACTCTGTCAAGAAACCATCCACCATTTCCCAAGCGATTGTCAATCAATAAGTCCATTCTTCATCACCTTTCCAGCCTGTGGAGTCCGCGGGCATCGACCTCTTCTTGCTACCACCCCAAGATAAGCACGAACGGCAGATCGTCAAGTGGGGCTCCTCCGCAGGTCGCCCCCTCCATCGCGCGGCGGCGCCTGCCTTATCAAGTGGCCGTGTTCTCGGGGGGCAGGTCACCGGCAGGCTGGACATGGCGCCCGCTCCTGTGCCACCTGTCCGGAGGGCTTGGGGATGATCTACGCCGTCGAGTGCGTCCACTGCCGGGAGACCCTGCTCACGACGGCGCGGATCGGGGACGCCGAGGCACGCGTCGTCGCAGACCACCTGGAGACCCGGCATCCCACGGTGCTCGACACAGCGGTTGACTTCGACGACCCCGGCCTGGCGGAGATATTCCACCACGTCCGGGTGACGAATCGGTGAGACGCCGACCGGTTGTACCGGGAATGCGGGCACCTCCCCGCACGAATTGCGCTGCCGTCCGTCTCGCCCCAGTCCCCGGCCGCGTAGAGCGTCTCGTAGCGTCCGACAGCAGCGAGCACGAGCAGACGCGCGAGTCGATCCGCTCGAGCGCCTGAGCGGAACGGAGTCGGCAGCGCGCTCGACCCTGCCTGGATTGGATCGCCACCTGTGATAGACACGTCGTGTTCCGGGAGGACTTCGCGATGAAGGACGAGATGAAGACCGCGCTCGAGACGGCCATGGACGAGTTCGACCGGAAGAGGTCGGACGCGGCCAAGCGCCAGGAGGCGATGAGGACGAAGGAAACCGAGTTCTCGCGCAGCGTGGAGCGTCTCTTCAACGAGGTCATCCGGCCCGCGATGGAGAAGGTCGAGAATACGCTCGGGAAGCGGAACCACGACTGCAAGATCATCGAGGAGAAGCCGACGGGGACGACCGACGTGCAGCAGCATGCGGCGCACATCAGCCTGACGATCAAACCGGCCCCGCCGACGGGCGGTGGCTACGCGATGATGGCCTCCCGAACGATCTGCTTCGCCGTGGTCCGGCCTGAGGGCAAGATCGTTGTCGGCACGACGAGCTCTCTGCCCGTACGTCAGGTCGAGGGTTTGCGCCGGTCGTATGAACCGAGCAAGCTCACCCCCGAGGAGGTGGAGGAGCAGCTCGTCACCTTCGTGAAGGAGGTGTTCGCGTAGCTCGAGGGGGTGGGACGAACGCCCATTGGTAGCCGGGCCGGGACCGTACGGTCACGATCCGGCAAAGCACCGGTGCGTGCCGAGCGGCGGAACCGAGCGCGCGTCCGCACTGCTGTTCAGCGACAATGAAGGTGCGCGGCAATGACGGGCTGCGTTATGTCCGCTCCGAAGTGCGCCGTCAGCCGGTGGCCGCCGCCGTACAGCGGGTGTAGGGTAGGTTCGCTCCCTGATACGCTCGCGAGCGGCTCGCACGGGCGGACCACTGAGCGGCGCACGAGGCGCCTTGCCAGTCAGGTTCACCGAGCCCGAAAGGGAGCACCATGAAACCCTACCTGGGCTTCATCGTCATGGCCCTGGTCTGGTCAGTACCCCTTGCGTCGTACACGATCTGGTACGTGCGGCGTACCGACCGACAAGCACGCCGCCGTCTTCAGATAGCGTTCGATCAGATCAACAGGGACACCCGCTCCTCCACGGTCGGCGACATCAGCCCGCTCGTTCCCGACAGCCGAAGCGACGTACAACGCGACCCCCGCGCGCGTAGCATTCGGCGATTCCGTTCGCGCTCTCCAGGTGCGAGTCGTCTTGCCCATCTGGTGATGAGAGGAGCCCAAACGTTACAAACTCTGGTGCCTATACGATAACGTGCCGTTAAGGTCGGCCATGCCCATCCTCTCGATGAGGATCTCCGGCGCGAAACGTGGGTGCTCGTCGGCCATACCGATGGGCCACCGAGCGTGTTCCCCGCGTGTACGCTTGCTATGACTCCGGATGGCGACCACCTGGGTTCGCGCGGCTGAACGGCTGAACTGACGTGGCACGGAGGGCCTTCGATGAATGCAGACGCCGCGAGGCAAACTCTCATGAGGGTGTGGGATTATCTGTGTCGGGCACGGATCCGCGCCCGGTCGTGGCGGTGGCGGTGGGACGTAAAAGGGCGCGCGGAAGCCGAGGAGGGTACGACAACACGGAATGGACAGACTAGTCGTGTGGTCGACCACCGCAGACGCTTCTGGGCCGAATTCCGCGAGGGGCAACGGCAGGCGGCCGCGAGCTGTCTCGAAGCCGACGGCGTCCTGAGACAGGACCGATGACCGCGTTATGAATCGCGAGCCGACGCGCTCGCCAGTGCGGTCGGTCCCGGTAAGACGGAGGACAGCAAGGTCCTGACGCTCGACGTGAAGGCCGGTGACCGGGTACTGTTCGGCAAGGTACGCCGGCACCGAGATCAAGCTCGACGGCGAGGAGCCCCTGATCCTCCGCGAGGAGGACATCCTCGGCGTCGTCGAGGGAGAGGGATAGGAGGACCGAGCGATGGCGGGAAAGTTGGTACTGTTCAGCGCGGACGCGCGGGCCAAGGTGCTGCGCGGCGTCAACATCCTCGCCGATGCGGTCACGGTGACGCTGGGGCCGCGCGGGCGAAACGTGGTGCTCGAGAAGTCGTGGGGCGCCCCCACCGTGACCAAGGACGGCGTGACGGTCGCGAAGGAGATCGAGCTCGCCGACAAGTTCGAGAACATGGGCGCGCAGATGGTGAAGGAGGTCGCCTCGAAGACCTCCGACGTGGCGGGCGACGGCACCACGACGGCCACCGTGCTGGCGCGGGCCCTTTTCACCGAGGGCGCGAAGCTGGTGGCGGCCGGCCACGACCCGATGAGTCTCAAGCGTGGCGTCGACCGGGCCGTCACGGCGGTCGTCGAGGAGCTGAAGAAGCTCTCCACGTCGACCAAGAGCAAGGCCGAGATCGCCCAGGTTGGCATCGTGTCGGCCAACGGCGACCGCACCATCGGCGACTTGATCGCCGAGGCGATGGAGAAGGTGGGAAAGGAGGGCGTCATCACCGTCGAGGAGGCCAAGAGCCTCGATACGCAGCTCGAGGTCGTCGAGGGCATGCAGTTCGACCGCGGCTACCTCTCCGCCTACTTCGTGACCGACGTCGAGCGGATGGAGGCGGTGCTCGAGGACGCCTACATCCTGATCCACGAGAAGAAGATCTCGGTCATGAAGGACCTGCTCCCGTTGCTGGAGCAGGTGGCGCGCTCCGGGAAGCCGCTCCTCGTCATCGCCGAGGAAGTCGAGGGCGAGGCGCTGGCAACGCTGGTCGTCAACAAGATTCGGGGCACGTTCGCCTGCTGCGCGGTGAAAGCGCCCGGCTTCGGCGACCGGCGCAAGGCCATGCTCGAGGACCTCGCGATCCTCTCCGGTGGCCGCCTGATCGCCGAGGAGCTCGGGCTGAAGCTCGAGAACGTCACGCTGAAGGAGCTCGGCCGCTGCAAGCGGATCGTGGTCGACAAGGACAACACGACGTTGATCGACGGCGCCGGCAAGAAGGCCGACATCGAGGGCCGCATCAAGCAGATCCGGGCCCAGATCGAGGAGACGACCTCGGACTACGACCGCGAGAAGCTCCAGGAGCGGCTCGCCAAGCTGGTGGGCGGCGTGGCCGTGATCCGTGTCGGGGCGGCGACCGAGGTCGAGATGAAGGAGAAGAAGGCGCGCGTCGAGGATGCGATGCACGCCACGCGCGCCGCGGTGGAGGAGGGCATCGTGGCGGGCGGCGGCGTGGCGCTGCTGCGGGCGCGGAGCGCGCTCGACGCGCTCAAGCTCGACGAGGAAGAGCGGGCGGGCGTCACCATCGTGCGGCGGGCCCTCGAGGAGCCGCTGCGCTGGATTGCCCGCAACGCGGGGCAGGACGGGGCGGTGGTGCTCGAGAAGGTGCGCGAGGCCAAGGGCGCCTTCGGGTTCAACGCCGCCACCGAGGAGTACGAGGACCTGATCAAGGCGGGCATCATCGACCCGACCAAGGTGGTGCGGACGGCGCTCCAGAACGCGGCGTCGGTCGCGGGGCTCCTCCTCACCATCGAGGCGATGGTGGCCGAGAAGCCGAAGGAGGAGAAGCCGGCAGCAACGCCGTCGATGCCGCACGGCGCCGAGGATTTCTGAGTTTGGCAGCGGTCGCGTTCGTGGCCGTGGGGCGCACGGCGGCTTCGCTGGTTCAGCCGCCCGCGGCGAGGCCGGCCGCGCCCCTCACCCGCGCCGTTGCGCCACCGGACGCATCAGCCCCTCCTGCGCCACCGACGCCACCAGCCGCCCCTCGCGCGTGAACAGGCGACCCGTCGCCAGGCCGCGCGCGCCCGACGCCGACGGACTCTCCTGCGCGTACAGCAGCCACTCGTCGGCCCGGAAGGGGCGGTGGAACCACATCGCATGGTCGAGGCTCGCCATGATGTAGCGGCCGTCGTTCCAGGCGATCGCGTGCGGGAGCGTCGCGGTGTCGAGGAGGGTCAGGTCCGAGGCATAGGCCGCGACGCACTGGTGCAGGAGCAGCGAGTCGGGAAGCGGGCCGCGGGTCCGGATCCAGACGAGCTGCCGGGGGGGCGCGGGTTGGGGTGGAAGGGGTCGACGAACTCGATGGAGGCCACCCGCCGCGCCACGCTCGCGAACAGCGCGAGGCGGAGGTTCTCCGCCTCGAGCCGCCGCCGGGTCTCCTCGCGCTCGGTGACATCGTGGGCGAGCACCAGGACGGCCGGCTCGCGGTCGGGTCCCGGGACCGGCAAGAGGCTCAGCTCGCGCTCGCGCTCGCGCGTGCGACTGCGGGAGCCGACGACCACCGACAGCCCCTCGTCGCGGAGCCCCCGGAGGATCGTGGCCAGGCCCTCGTTGTTGCCGCCCAGGAGCTCGAGAAGCGGCCGGCCGTCGGCCGCCGCCCCGAGCCTCAGGCTGCGCGCGAAGGCGGCGTTCGCCCAGCGCACTCTGAAGGGGGCCGTCCCATCCACGAGGGCAGTCGGCAGCCCCGCGGCGGCCAGCGCCTCGAGCACCGCCCGCTCCAGGATCCCCTCCGCCATGCGCCCACTCCTACCGGTCGCTTCCTCTCGCCTGCCCGCTCGCTGCGATCGCGAGGACGCCCACCGCGGCATCGCCCGCCACCAGAGGGTGCAGCTCGACGGTCACCTTCCGGCTGTTCCCCTGCTGCAGGTACGGCACCCGCTCGACCACCTGCCGCGATCTCTTCGCCAGCACGGCCTCCGCAGGCGCACGAAGGACCGCCGTCGCCTCGCCGATCGGCAGGGAGAAGAAGTCGCGGTTGAGCGCATCGTCCGCCCGCAGGCCCCACATCGCGGCGGCCGCGCGGTTCCACGTCCGCACGGTGAAGGCCTCGTCCAGCACGAAGAGGCCCTGCTCGAGCGCGTTGACGACGCTCTGGTGGAGCTGGTCCAGGCGGTTCAGCTCGGCCGTCCGCTTCTCGAGCTCGGCGTTCAGCGTCGCCAGCTCGGCGTTGATCGACTGCAGCTCCTCGACCGTGGTCTCGAGCTCCTCGTTGGTCGACTGGAGCTCCTCGTTGGTGGTCTCGAGCTCCTCGTTGGTCGACTGCAGCTCCTCGTTGGTGGTCTCGAGCTCCTCGTTGGTCGACTGGAGCTCCTCGTTGGCCGTGGCGGACTGCTCGGAGATGCGGTTGATCTCCTCGCGCAGGCGTGCCTGCCCGCTCACGTCGTCGGCCACCACCAGGATGCCCGAGAGGCGGCGGCGCTCGTCGAAGAGCGGGGCGATCGAAAGGGCGACGTGGAGGACGTCACCCGAGCGGCGCGGGAAGGCGACGTCGGCGACGCGCGTGCGGGCCAGGCTCGCCTTCACCTCTTCGACCCGGGAGCGGAGCCCCTCCATCCGGTAGCTGATGTCGAGGTCGCGGAACTTCTTGCCGAGCGCGCTGTCCGCCGGGATGTCGTAAAGCAGCTCGGCGGCGGGGTTCCACACGGCGATCGTGTCCGCCGGGTCGATCACCATGACCGCCGACTGCAGCGCCTCCAGCACGCCCTCGACCCGGAGCGCACCCGTGGCCTCCCCGCGCGCGTGACGTGCCGAGGCTCGCGGCGGCGGTAGCTCGTCGCCGGCCAGCGCCGGCTTCCCCACGAGCTCCGGCGAAGTGACCCTCTGGAAGATCCGCCACTTGAAGTCGACCGGCACGAAGCGGCGCGAGCGCGCGAGCATCGACTCCGCCCTGCCGAGGAAGAGGTAGCCGCGCTCCCGGATGGCGTACTGGAATCGGGGCAGGAGGCGGTCCTGCAGCTCGGTGTCGAAGTAGATGAGCACGTTGCGGCAGACGAGCAGGTCGATGTGCGTGAGCGGCGAGTCCTGCGTCAGGTCGTGGCGCCCGAAGATGCACCACTTCCTCACGTCCCGCCGGATTCGGTACGCCTGCCCTTCGGCCACGAAGTAGCCGTCGAAGAGCTCACGCGGCACGTCCTTCAGCGCCTCGAGCCGGTAGAGCCCCGCGCGCGCCGTCGCGAGCGCGTCCTCGTCGATGTCGGTGCCGTAGATCTTGACGTCGTAGTCGTTCTGCGACCCGCGCAGACATTCGGCGACCAGCATCGCGAGGGTGTACGGCTCCTCGCCCGACGAGCAGCCCGCGCTCCACAGGCGCAGGCTGTGCGTCGTGGCCGCCTCCTCGATCAGCACGGGGAGGATGCGTTCGCGAACGAGCCGCCAGGCCTCCGGGTCGCGGAAGAAGCGGGTGACGTTGATCAGGATGACGTTCAGGAGCTGGGCGTACTCGTCCCGGTTGCCGTTGAGGTAGCGGATGTAGGCCTCGAAATCGGTGATGCGGACCTGGTGCATCCGGCGGCGCACCTGCCGGAGGAGCGAGCCCTCCCTGTACTGTCGGAGGTCGAAGTTGTGCTCGAGGTGCAGCTTGTCGAGGAGCTTGCGGAAGCCGGGGTCCCCAGCCTCCGCGCTGCGCTCCGCGCCGGCCTCGTCGTCGTCCTTGACGTCGGGCGCGTCCGGGCGCTCGCTCATCGGATGTTGTCCGGTGCGGCGGTTCCGCTCGCCAGGACCAGCCGAACGATCGCGGCGCCCACGTCTTCCAGCCGCAGCTTGAAGTCGATGCACCCCGTCGCGTAGGCGTTCGCCGGCATGCTCGGGTGGTCGGCGTCGGCGGGGTCCTGGGTGATGGTCGTGCCGCCCTGCTCCTTGATGGCACGAATGCCGGTGGCCCCGTCGAGGCCCGAGCCGGTCAGGATGACCCCGATCGCGCGGTCCCGGTAGGCCGCGGCCACCGACTCGAACAGGAGGTCGACCGAGGGGCGCGTGAAGTGGACCAGCTCCGAGCTGGTGAGCGAGATGTGGCCGCTCGCCACCAGGAGGTGCGTGTCGGGCTGCGCGATATAGACGGTGCCCGGCTGGATGCGCTCGCCGTTGACCGCCTCCTTGACGGCCACGCGGGCGTGGCGGCCGAGCAGGTCCGCGAGCAAGCTCTTGTGGCGTGGGTCGAGGTGCTGGACGACGAAGACCGCGGCGGGGAAGCGGGCCGGCAACGCACCGACCACCGTTTGCAGCGCGGTAACGCCCCCGGCCGAGGCGCCGATGGCCACGGCGTCGAACGCTGCCTGTTCGTATGCGATCAAATTCCCCCACCCCGCCTCTGGCCCGAGGCAGCAGCCGCACATCAGACACACCGCCGGGGCGAGAGCGGCGAAGATGGACTGTAGGCGCGTGCCCGAGCGCTTGTCAACGAGACGGCCGCGGATGGGAATGCTGTCTCGTCTCACCCAAAAACCGGGGCAGAGGGGCGCGGCGCCGGGTATTGCGGGCGCCGGCGATTTGGGGAGACGTTCAGGTCGACGAGCCGCCGCGCCCGTCGTGACGCGCGGGGATGGTTGCCAGGCAAGGAGTCCGGGAAGCGGCAGAGAGGGCGCGGAAGGCCGCTGCGCGCGCCTTCGACGCAGCGGAGCGTGCTACGCGCCTCCTGGAGCAGGTCACGGCCGCGGCGATTTTCGTACGCCGGATAGCGCTCCGGCGTCGGCTCGCCGCAACCGTCTCGAGCGAGGCGGAGCGGGACATGGTGACACTTCCGACTGACGCGGGCGCGACCGGGTCGGAGGCGATCGCCAACGAGCCCTCGGCGGAGGCCGCGCGGGAGCAGGATGCTCGTGAACGAAGAGCGTATCCGGCGTGACCTCGTCACGATCGGCGCGTCGGCAGGAGGTGTCGAAGGGCTGTGCTCGCTCTTCTCGCAGCTGGCGGCCGACTTTCCCGGCGCGATCGCGGCCGTCGTCCATCGAAGCCCCCTCTTCGGGGGTGACCTCGCGGCCGTCCTCGGACGCACGACGGCGCTCGCCGTCGTCGAGCCGGTGGACGGCGAGTTGCTCCAGCCGCAGCGGATCTACCTGGCGCCGCGCGACATGCACATGGTCGTGGAGGACGGCCGTGTGCGCGTCAACCGGGGCCCGAAGGAGCACCACACGCGGCCGGCCGTCGACCCGCTCTTCAGCTCAGCGGCGGCGGCGGATGGCCCCGGGGTCGTGGGCGTGCTCCTCTCGGGTGGCGGTGACGACGGCCTGCGCGGGCTGATCGCGATCAAAGCAGCCGGCGGGATCTCGATCGTCCAGGATCCCGCCGAGGCGCGTCACCCGTCGATGCCGCGGAATGCGATCGTCTATCACCACGTCGACGCCGTCCTGCCGGTGGGGCGGATCGGCGCGGCGCTCACCGCGCTGGCGAAGGGTGGCTCCGTCGAGGTCGAGGCGCCGCCAACCGGGCCGCGACCGTCGTTCAGCCTCGGCAGGAGGGCGTAGCGCGCCGCCTCAGCCGCGCAGCAGGCTGCGCGCGATCTGCGACACCTGGATCTCATCCGTGCCGGCATAGATCTGCAGCACCTTGGCGTCGCGGCAGAGCTGCTCCACTTGGAACTCGGCCATGTAGCCGTTGCCGCCGAAGAGCTGGACGGCCTCGAGCGCCACGTCCATGGCGGCCTGCGCGGCGTAGAGCTTGGCTGCCGACGCCTCGGCGAGCGTCATCCGCTTGCCGGCGCCCGCCATCTCGATCTGGCGGAAGATCATGTTCTGGAGGTTCATGCGCGCCACCTCCATCCGGGCGAGCTTCAGCTGGATCAGCTGGAACTCCCCGATCGGCCGGCCGAACTGCACGCGCGTGCGCGCGTAGTCGACGCAGAGGTCGAGGCACTGGCTCACGATGCCGAGCGCCATCGCCGGCACGCCCGCGCGCTCCTGCGAGAAGGTGTGCTTGGCGCCGGCGCGTGCGGGAGCGTCCTCCGTCTCGCCGAGCAGCCGCTCGCGGCCGGCGCGCACGTCCTCGAGGAAGAGCTCGCCCGTGGGCGAGGAGTGGAGGCCCATCTTGCGCATCGGTTTCGAGCGGGTGAGGCCCGGAAGATCGCCGTCGAGGATGAAGCTCAGGACCTTGCGCTCCCGCGGGTCGTTGCCCTCGTCGAGCTTGCAGATGAAGACGATCGTGTCGGCATAGGGGCCGTTGGTGATGAAGGTCTTGCTGCCGTTCAGCACGTAGCCGCGGTCGCCGTCGCGCCGGGCCGTCGACTTCATGCCGCCGAAGGCGTCGGAGCCGGATCCGGGCTCGGTGATGGCCCAGGCGCCGATCTTCTCGAGGGTGAGGAGGGGCAGCCCCCAGCGCTCCTTCTGTCGGATGGTCCCGCGGGCCATGATCGCGGCGGCCGTGAGGCCGACGCTCACGCCTAGCGCGGTCACCATGCCCGGGCAGTAGCGGCAGAGCTCGATCACGGGGATCAGCTGCATGGCCGCCGCGTCGGCCGCCTCGGGACCCGCCGGGCGCTCGGCCGGAGGCGGCTCGCCGGCCGCCGCGGCCTTGTCGCGCGCGATCTGCCGCTCGAACCGGGCGCGCGCCACCTGGTCGATGCCGAAGGTGGCCATCATCCTGCGAAGCACCGCGTACGGCGGGGTGTCGCCGTGCTCCAGCTCGCGGAGATTCGGCTTGATCTCGGCCTCGACGAAGCGGCGGAACGTCTCGCGGATCAGCTCGTGCTGCTCGCTCCACTCGATCATGCGGCTCTCCTCGTCTAGCGCCGCGCCGCCAACGCCGCGCGCGTCTTCCGCTCCATGCGGAGCAGGCTCTTCTCGGTGAGGAGCGCCGTCAGACGGCGGCGCTCGAACCACTGGAGGGCGGTCGACTCCTCGCTCCGGCGGAGCTCCTGTCCGGGCGCGGCGACGAGGAGGTAGCGGATGTCGTAGTGCAGATGAGCCGGCTCGTGCCCGCATGCCGGGATCGCATGCACGTCGACGTCGAGCGGCTCCTCCGAGAGCGCCGCGAGCTCGGCGAGGCCGGACTCCTCGCGCGCCTCGCGCAACGCGACGCTCAGCGGGTCGGGCTCGCCATCGGCGTGGCCGCCCGGCTGGAGCCAGCGGCCGAGCTTTCGGTGGTGGACGAGGAGGACGTGGCGATGGTCGGCGGAGAGGATCCAGGCGGAGCCGGTCACGTGCCCGTCGCGGCAGGTGCGCTCGAAGCAGTCGGCGTGCGTCTCGACGAAGCGGCGGATGCGCTCGACGCGTGCCTGCTCCTCGGGGTAGCGCGCGAGGTACGACTCGAGGAGCCCGAGCAGCCGGCGCCGGTGCACCAGCCGAGCCTCGCACACCGCCGGGCCACACGCCAGGAGCTGGCGAGCCCCGCCGGCGTTCCGCTAAGGTCGCGGGATGGCGTATCGCGCCGTCATCTTCGACCTCGGCGGTGTCGTCGTCGGCTCGCCGCTCGAGGCGATCGCGGCCTACGAGCGCAGACATGCCATCCCGGCGGGCTTCATCAACCGGGTGGTGGTGGCGACCGGCCAGGCCGGCGCCTGGTCGCAGCTCGAGCGCGGCGAGCTCACGCTCGAGGAGTTCTACCCGGCCTTCGAGCGCGACTGCGAGGCGGCCGGCCGCCACATCGCGGCGCGCGCGTTGATGGAGCTGGTCGCCGCCGCCACCGTGCCCCGGCCGGCGATGCTGGAGGCGATCCGCCGCATCCGGGCGCACGGGCTGTTGGCCGCCGCGCTCACCAACAACTGGATCACCGAGGACGCGGGCACGGGCGTCCTGCGGCCGCACTTCGACGTCTTCATCGAGTCCGCGGCGATCGGGCTGCGGAAGCCCGACCCCCGTATCTTCCAGCGCGCCTGCGAGGCGCTCCGCGTCGCCCCCGCGGAGGCGGTCTTCCTCGACGACATCGGCGCGAACCTGAAGGCCGCCCGCGCGCTCGGCATGACGACGATCAAGGTCGCGGATCCCGCGGCCGCGCTCGCCGAGCTCGAGGGCGTCCTCGGCTTCGCGCTCGGCTGACCTCGTCGACGCTCAGTCGCCGTTCGCCGTTTCCGGAGCACAACGGCGGGCGGCCGTCGCTTGGGCACGCAGGAGCCGGCTTCTCTCCCTGATGCGGGCGGAGCGATGCGCTGAAATTGCGCGCTGGAGCGACAGACTCTGCGCGCGGTTGCGCAGGACGGCTTCATACTCGCGAGCGTCGTCTGACTCCATCACCCTCCGCCCGAGCAGGAAACATGCCTGCGTGCAGCGATGGCCATGGAGCGACGCGCAAGCCACGCGGTTTCGGGGACAAGAAGTTGACTGCCCTCGGCCCCGTTCACGCGCGTACGGCGCGGTTCCAGTCGGCTGACTCGACGCACCGGCTCGAGGAGCTGCGCGAGCCAGCCCTGAGGATATACTTCCGCCTCGCCCGGCACGCCGAAGACGCAGTCCGGCGCGGGTCCCGTACGTACGAGCGTCCCGCGCAGCGCATCCCAGAAGACGAACACGGTGCCCAGGTTCCGCTCCGTCGTGCGCGGGACGTGGTGCACGCGGTGGAGTGCCGGCGTGACCAGGACGCGCTCGAGGAACCCGAGGTCGAGCGCGAGGTTGGAGTGATTGAGCATGGCCCACGCGGTGAACAGGGAAGCCGCGACGACCACCGCGTCGGGCGGAAGACCGGCGACGATCAGCAGGGCAGGGGCGACGAGCCGGCGGAGCGTCTGCTCGACGAGGTGCGAGCGGAAGGTCGCGAGCCAGTCGAGCGTCGGGCTCGAGTGGTGCGCCTTGTGGAACTCCCAGAGGGCGTCCACGCGATGCAGCAGCCAGTGGGCCGCGTAGTTGCCCAGGTCGAGCGCGACGAGCGCCAGCGGCACGCTCGCCCAGCGCGGCGCCGCCAGCCGCGGCAGGCCGATGCGCCCGAGCCAGTGGCTGGTCGCGACGATGTAGGCGAGGGCGAGCGAGCCGCCGGCCACGTAGCCCGTCAGCAGGTAGATCACGTCGCTCGCCGCGTGCGCGCGCCACAGCGGCGACGCCCGGAAGCGGAGCCGCTCCAGGCGCTCGAGGAGCGCCAGGACGAGCGCGCCGATGGCGATCGTCATCCGGCCTCCGCGGCGATCAATTGCAGGTTGGCGAGCTTCTCGGGGTCGCGCACGACGCGCAGGGCCACGATGCGGCCGCGACGTGTCTCGACGTGGATCGACGCCATCACCGCGTCGCCCGCGGTCGGGAGCGTGACCACCACGGCGGGCTCGCCATTCAACGCACGGGCGCGGGCGGCGACCGCCAGGACCTGGCGCTGGTTGGCGGCGGCCCAGAGACGCGCAACGGCGCGGGCGCCGAAGACGGGCTTGGTCGACGCCCGCACGCGGCCGCCGCCGTCGGTGACGCCCCAGACGTCGTCGGCGAGGAGCGCCGTGAAGGCCTCGACCGAGCGGGTCTCGATCGCATGCACCAGGCGGTCGACCACCGCGCGATCGACCGGCACATCGACGTCGGTGTGGACCCGCGCCGCCGCGAGGGCCCGCCGGGCGCGGACGATGAGCTGCTTGGCGGCGCTGGGGTTCGTGCCGAGCGCGCGGGCGACGCTGGCGAGCGGCCGGTCGAGGACCTCGTGCAGGATGAGGGCGGCCCGCTGCCGTGGGGGCAAGTGCTGGAGCGCCACCACCACGGCGAAGCGGACGTCGTCGCGCAGGATGACGGCAGCCTCCGGGCCGGCGTCGGCGGCGGAGAGCTCCGGCGTGGGCAACGGGTCGGCGAGCTCGGTCGCGCGGCGCTCGATATTCCGGCGTCGGAGGTGGTCGAGGCAGACGGTCGTGGCGATGCGGAAGAGCCAGCCCTCGAGCCCCTCGCGGTGCGCGAGGCCCGGCTCGCGCTCGATCGCGCGCGCGATGGCCTCCTGGCTCAGGTCGTCGGCCTCGCTGCGCAGCCCGGTCATCCGGTAGCAGAGGCCCCAGACGCGCCGGCGCTGGCGCTCGATCGCCGCGAGGAGGGCTCGGGAGGGCATCGGGCTCCTGGCATTCATCGGTCGCACGCGCCTGTCAAAAGGAACGTTCGAGGCGGGTCGGACGGAACGCGGTCGCTTGACGGGAGCGGCCCCGGCTGGCAAACGCGTGGTCACCCCAGATTTCGCAAGGAGGCGACATGACTCGAGTCCGACGTGGATGGCTGCTCGGCAGCCTGCTGGTTGGTGTGCTTGCCCTGGCGGCCCAGGCTGCCGGGCCCGATCCCGAGCAGGTGATCCGGTACTACCGCAAGAAGGCCAACCTCCCGCCTGCCCAGAAGGTGGCGGTCGCGAACCTGCGCGACTCGGCCATCAAGGGGGCCAAGCAGGGCGACCTCCAGATCGGCGACCCGCCGAACGTGAAGACGGTGGGGTTCACCGTCTCGGCTGACGGACACTACATCATCTTCGGCGACACCGAGGACCTGACGGTCGACCCTTCCAAGGCGGTGATGGCGAAGATCACGCTGAAGGGCGAGCCGTCGCGCGGCCCGGATGCGGCGAAGGTGACGGTGGTCGAGTTCTCCGACTTCCAGTGCCCCTTCTGCTCCAGGGGCTACAACACGATCGAGCAGCAGGTCCTCAAGGAGTACGGCGACAAGGTCAAGTTCTACTACAAGCACTATCCGCTGCCGTTCCACCCCTGGGCGCAGGCCGGCGCGGTGGCGACCGAGTGCGCCAAGCAGCAGAAGCCCGACGCCTTCTGGACGCTCTACAAGGGGCTCTTCGAGCAGCAGAAGGACATCACGGCCGACAACCTGAAGGACAAGGCGCACGCCATCCTCGCCGACGCGAAGATCGACCAGGCCAAGTTCGACGACTGCCTCGACAACAAGAAGACGCTGGACAAGGTGAAGGCCGACATGGCCGAGGGCTCCTCGGTCGGCGTGACCGGCACGCCGTCCTTCGTGGTCAACGGCCGGCTGCTCGTGGGGGCGCAGCCCTTCGAGGCGTTCAAGAACGTCATCGACGACGAGCTGGCGTCCGCGAAGTAGCGAACGTCGGGCGGGAAGGGGCACCGCCTCGCGCGCCTCGCTGCTCACACCAGCAACAAGGGGAGCGGACGCAGGCGGCGCTTCAGCGGGTCGAGCATCAACCCGAGCGCCTCCAGGGTGAGGGCGCCCATCAGGCTGGCGTCGCCGCGGCGGCCGAAGATCACGGGGGA
>Ga0209265_1000224_pt1 | contig 14902 bp, 10 predicted proteins | sample GraSoiAngelo_103_FD_185872 | JGI IMG/M metagenome (GOLD analysis project Ga0209265, IMG submission 185872) | Grasslands soil microbial communities from the Angelo Coastal Reserve, California, USA - 14_0903_05_20cm (SPAdes) (version 2) | ecosystem: Environmental > Terrestrial > Soil > Grasslands ...
ACAATCCCCATTACCCTGGCTTTCACATCCTCAAAATGGTTTCCCGCATAGCGACTGAGGCGTCCAATACGTATCGGCAGACTCCACAAGAGCCAGCGCGCAACGGTCGGCAGGACCGTAACCGGCGCGGGCATTGCTGGCTCAAAGAGCCGTCGTTGCTCAATAGTAAATCGTTCCCTGGCCTTGTCTAACGCCTTTCCCTCAAGGCGAGCAAGGCAGAGTGAATGGGCGGCAAGCTGTAGTAAATACGGATGTTGTCCCGCCCACTGTCTGGCCAGCACTTGTTCATCGACCCGCAGAGCTGGCTGTACCCCTGCGACAGTGCTAGCCGGGAGAAGCAGCAATTCATCGGCTTCCGCATCGGTGAACACATCGAGATGGTAGGTCTGGCCATTGTTGAAGAAGGTAGAGGTGACACTATCGCCTTCACGGTAATAGTCAAGCGACTTGTGAGATGTGACAATCAACATGAGCACGTTACGGTCTACCAGTGAGCGGAGATGATCATAAAATTGATCGTCAAACTCACTGTGGTATTTAAATAATACCTCGAATTCATCCAAACAAAGCACTGGTAAGATCCGATGCTGCTTGAAGACCTCCAATACTTGAGCAAATGATGCATGGTCGATTGTACTAATGCCCTGCAATGTGGCGCTCAGGCTTTTTTTGCGCTGCACATGGGGATGCTGCACCAGCGTTTGCACAATACACTGATAGAAGCTGGCCCTGTTCTGGCAACGAGCGTCCTGGAGAGAGAGAAAGATAACGACGTAGTGATCCCTATCACAGACATGCTGTTGCCACGTCAGATAAAAATGGTATAAGAGGGACGATTTTCCAACGCGCCGTTCCCCAACAATATTTAAACTCGTCGGCTGTGCACCTACCATCGCATTGGTCATCGTGTGTAAGGCTTCTTTGCGCCCGACAAACAATTCAGTACACGTAATCATCGGTCCTGCCACAAAAGGGCATGAACGGAAAGCAGATGGTAGAGTTGAGCGCTGTAACAACATACATACCTCCCCCAATCACAAACACACAATCAAATAGACAAACATCAACAGTTGCTCATATCACCACATTTTTTATTAGTATAACTTAAAGGATGTAAAGATACAACCGAATTTATATAGAAAAATCACTACTCAGGTCTCTTTTCTCCTGCGCCGCCTTCGGCGGCGGGGTGAGGAAGAGGAGGCGGGGACACCCCGCACTCTCTTTTTTCCTCTGCCGCCGAAGGCGGCAAAACAGAAAAAACGGGTAAACGCACAAGCCCTGGTGGGATCTCAGCAAGAGTTGTTTTTAAGGGGCAAACGTCATATAATTAATGACCTCACAAAAAGCAGGGATCTTCCCCATATAGGAAGTCACAATAGTACTAATAGGAGTCTTTTCTATGGCGAAGCAGACAGTCACAAAGAAAGAGACCATGACGAGCCACACACCCATCAAGGTTCTCACGGTGAATCGTCAAGCATATCACGACTATACAGTCCATAGCACTATAGAAGCGGGCATTGCGCTGGTTGGCACTGAAATCAAATCTCTACGCGAGGGGAAGGCGAGTTTGCGCTCATCCTATGCGCTCGTGCGTCGTGACGAAGTGTGGTTAGAGAATGCTCATATCGCGGTGTATGAGCACGGCAATCGCTACAATCACGAACCGATGCGCAATAGAAAATTGTTACTGCACAAAAAAGAGATCAACCAACTTATGACGAAGGTAGCAACTAAAGGCTGGACATTAATCCCGCTTAAGCTCTATCTCAAAGGTGGGCGCGCCAAAGTTGAACTCGGTCTCTGTCAGGGTAAGAAATTGTACGATAAGCGGCACACTCTTGCCGAACGCGACGTTAAACGCGATATCGAACGCATTGTACGTAACAGATAGTGTTATCTGATCTCGTCTTTCTCATTGTTCACCATTCAGCAGACGATCTTTCTGTGCTCGATGCAGTGTGAGTACTGCAATTGCACAACCAATAATAATTAGGGCGATGGCAATTAATAATAAAATTAATAAAAATACACGCATATCGCCATCACTAGCAACTACAGCAAGTTGCGCAGATATCAGCATACACTTTTCCTCCTTTCACTCGTTCTTATCCAGTGGTATCATGGCTATACAAAGTGCGCTTATAGCCGCCGTGTCTTGAGCAAACGTCGCTCTGGCCTCCTGACTTAGAATAAAGACCATCGTTACACTGTACTACGTAACCTTGCCCATCTGAGAAGTGTTTTGTACAGCGAAAGTATTGCCTTGAACAGAAGCCAGCAGGCGGATCTGTGATCACGTTGCCGGGACTCACAAAGTCATAACCCCAGGGATTCCTATTTTCGCCTGTTAACGGTTGCGTTGGTTGGACTGGTATAGGCGTCGCTACTTGCGGAACGGGCATAGGTGTGGCATACGTTTGTGTTGGCGTAGGTGGTATAGGTGTAGTGCCTGATTGCTGAGTGGGTTGCTCCTGGTTCTGGGCTACTGTTGGCGTACTGACTTGTATTGTAGATTGTGCAGCAACAGCCTGACTTGCTGTCGTCTGCACCTTTAGTCCTGCTATAGCGCCTAGTGAGCAAACAAACAAGAACAGGGTCAAGCTGGCCGCAAGACACCAGACCCCAACTTGAGTCAATCTGTTTATGGATTGGTAGCGTTGCCATATGTTCGGTCTCGCTGGCTGTATTGGAGGCGACTGGAATGTACCAGATTGGGCTGGAGAAGCTTGCAATGGCGGCTGAGACCAACCTGAGTTCAAAGGTAGCAATCTTACGCGAGCGGTTATGATGCGTGACCGACTTTTCTCCTTCGAGAATTGCGTGGAAGATTGCGGGTTGCTACGAGACGGCTGTTCTGCTGGAGAGAACGGCTGATGTGCTTGCGTTGTATCATGCGAGTCATTAGGCAGTTGATACATGAGCCTCTCCTTACGATTCACCAAATTGGCATACGGGTTTTCATCGCATCGTTGTTTTTAAATAAAACGAGCAATAAAACGAAAATGTGTATCATTAATAAGACCTTGCTTTTGTAATGGTCTAAGGAAACCGAAAGACCATAGTCGATACTCCTTCGGGTATCTCATTGGGCTTAATGGTATCTTAGTTGGTCGGAGTATGCAAGTCATTTGACTGATTACAGAGATAGCATGACTCACTCTGCTTTTTGCAACTATTGGGGAAAAAGTTTAAGCAAGCGGTTATTTTTGCTCTTTATAAGGAAAGGCACTTTCTCCCATGACTTCTCAAGTGCAACGTGTGGCCCATCGTGGTGGTGCACGTCTGACCCCTGAAAATACTCTGGCGGCTTTTCGTAATGCTCTGACCTTACCAGTGGATGCCATCGAGTTGGATGTACAGATGAGCCGTGATGGCCATGCGATGGTTTTCCATGATGAGACGATAGAGCGATTGACCAACGGCAAGGGTAAGCTGCTTGACCTCGATTTTGCTTATCTACGTTCATTGAATGCGGCGGCTCATTTTCCACGCGGCTGGCCCCAACCACAGCAAATTCCAACGCTACAAGAAGTGCTGGAGCTAGCAAAATCTCGTGTGCAGATCTACCTTGAAATCAAGACGAGCAAAGGTGAAGGCGTCTCGCGCTTCAATATTGCTGAAACTATTGTCCAAGAACTACGCGCAGCAGAAATGCTCAAGCAGGCGTTAATTATTTCTTTTGATTGGTCTGTACTTGCCCACGTGAAAGCTTTGGAACCGCTCCTGTCCACAGGTGTGGTTGTCTCCGAAGATGGGTGGTCATCTTATGGTAAACATGCGGCAGAAGTACTTGTGGAACAGGTAAAAGCTCTTGGCTGTGATTGGGTGGACCTTCGTTATGATCTGTGTACGGAGGAATTGCCTCGTTATTTTCATGAGCAAGGCTTGAAAGTGGGTCTGTGGACAGTCAATACACTAGAGGCGATGCGCCACTTTTGTGCTATTGGTGTTGATGCTTTGACCTCCGATCGCCCCGACCTCTTTGCTCAGCTCTAAGGCACCCATAAAGGGTGCCCTGGAGGCTGGGTAGAGAGCATATATTCCTCCCAGCTCACCTCCTTTTCTTATTCTCTGACGAAACTGTGTCTGTCGATCTCATTTATCCGTTCTATTGAATGGAGGGAGATAGTCAGGGAAAAGGTACCAGATTGTGCAGTTCTGAAATCATAGTATGCTATAATAACACCCGTTATAGATGGATTGGCTTCTCTTAATAAATGTCTGGGTGAGAGCGGAGTATACGAGGTATGCAGCAAATAGAAACACCTATACAAATTAGCGCACCGGAAATGCTCATTTCTGCGAACTCAAACGAAAGAGTCGCATTATCAGTTGTTGTACCTGTAATGAATGAAGAGCAAAGCGTGCGTCCTCTGTTTGTGCAATTGTCCACACAGATTGAGCAGATGGGCATGAGTTATGAAGTCATTTTTGTAGATGACGGTAGCGTGGATAACACGTTCAATGAGTTGAAACAATTACGCGACGAATATACTAGTCTTGTGCGTGTAATTCGTTTTCGTCGCAATTTTGGTAAGACTCCCGCTCTGGTTGCTGGCTTTAGCCGCTGTCGCGGTGAGATCATTTTCACGATGGATGGCGATTTACAGGATGATCCTGCTGAAATTCCCAATTTCCTGGCAATGCTCGATAAAGGGTATGACCTGGTGACAGGTTGGAAGTTTCCCCGTCTTGATCCACTCTCAAAGACATTCCCATCACGTATCTTTAACTGGCTTGTAAGCTCGGTGACGGGTGTGCATCTTCATGATATCAACAATGGTTTTAAAGCGTATCGCCGTGAGTTGATAGAAGATCCTCATCTCAAATTATATGGAGAGTTTCATCGTTTTGTTCCGGTAATGGCGCACTGGCGCGGCTTCAGAGTTGCAGAGGTTAAAGTACGCCACCATCCACGCCAGTTTGGTGTGTCAAAATTTGGTGCACGACGTTTTGCTCGTGGTCTGATTGATTTGCTGAATGTGCTCTTCCTCACGACGTTTTTACGCACTCCGTTACGTCTTTTTGTCCCTCTAGGTGTTTGGACCTTTTTCTTAGGTTTGCTGGTTGACAGTTTTGTGGTGTTGCGTAAACTCTTTTTGAATCAGGCCATTCATGATCAGCCTCTGCTCTTTGTTGGTATCCTCCTGATGATCTTTGGAGTGCAGTTTATTCTGGCTGGTTTGCAGAGTGAAATGATTCGCCATTATGCTTTCCAGCGCGATGAAGAATATAGTATTAAGCAGGAACTTAACTAATGCGACGGTCTCAACTAAAAAAAGTTGGTAAGCGTGTCTTACAGATTAGCTTGCTTGTGCTGGTCGTTGTGATGGTCTTGAACTATGTGAGAGGCAATTGGGATAAGCTGGCTACATATCAATTTCAGTTGAACCTCTGGCTTCTTGCACTTTCTTTTCTGGGTTTTCTCCTGCAAGAACTCTCGTATGGCCTGATCTGGCGCGCTGTCTTGCTGCGCCTGGGTTCGCGCCTGGATCTACGCGTATCTTTACGCATCTACCTGGCATCAGAATTTGTCCGTTATATTCCAGGTAATGTCTGGCATGTGTTGACACGCATTCTGTGGGTTAGTAAGTATGGTGTTGCCCGTCCAGTAGCGTTTGCCAGTATGACGGTTGAGTTGATCACGAAATTGACGGCTGGCGCGCTGGTCTTTGCGCTCAGTCTCTTGTTCTGGAGCGATGCAACAACGCTGTTCCGTGGTACGCCAGTGCTAGTTGGCTTGGGCGTATGCTTAATTGTCGGCTTACTGGCTATGCTCTATCCACCTATCCTCACTGGCCTGTTAAATAGCGCGTTGCGTCTAGTAAAAAAAGAGCCTGTTAGGCTCTCTCTTCGTTATCGCGATATTCTGCTGGTGACGTTAGCATGGTGCGTTAGCTGGTGCGTTGCTGGTTGTGCATTCTATGTATTGTTGCTAGCCATTTTTCCAGCTGTGCCACTGTCAGCATTGCCTGTTTGTATCGGCATCTATGCTCTGGCCTGGGATATTGGCTTTATCAGCTTTCTTACCCCCAGTGGGTTAGGCTTTCGTGAGAGCGCTGTTGGCCTGCTGTTCGTGCTCTCATTGCCCACTGTGCCCACAACTGTCGTGGTGATTATTGCCGCGCTGTCTCGTATCGTTTCTACGGTAGCCGAACTGGTCTGTGTGAGCATTGCTTATGCTAGTGGAGGAAGCCAGATACCTGAGGTGCAACAGGAACATATCTCTTCTTCAGTAGGTGAGACGGAGGCTGAGGCGAAAACGCTTGCGGCGACTGATGGTGAGGCACCTGTAACTATGCAAGGAGTGTATGATCAGTGATGAAAGCTGTGTGGAAGAAACGCTTCTCCATCTTACTCAACAGGCTTTACCTTTATCCAGAGCCAGAGCCATTACCACACATGTGGTTGTTCTGGCTCGCTACAGGATTAGTGACGTTGGCTGTTGTGGTATTTTGCAGTTATTTTATCCTCTATTTGACTGGTCAGCACGACGCCATCCAAACCAATGCAGAAGATCTGGGTATTATGGATCAGGCGATCTGGAATACTGTGCATGGCAACATGTTACATCAAACTGTCTGCAATATTATCCATGATACAAATTGTTACTCAAACGCTGGCATTACTCGTTTTGCTATCCATGTCGAGCCAATTCTCTTTCCTATTTCGTTGCTCTATTACCTCTTGCCTAATCCTAAGACGCTTATAGTTCTACAGATAATAGTGGTTGGTCTTGGCGCGTATCCCGCATTTTGGTTAGCGCGTTTACGCTTGCGCAATGATCTCATAGCTGTACCTATAGCCGTGCTCTACTTGTTATACCCAGCGCAGCAACAAGCTATCGTGTTTGATTTTCATGCTGTTACTTTAACTGCATCTTTACTTTTCTTTATGCTCTATTTTATGTATACACGTCGTACAGCATGGATTTTTATTTTTGCAGTTCTTGCTATGGCTTGTAAAGAAGAAATACCGATCCTTATTGTCATGCTTGGCGTCTGGTCTATGATTTTTCAACAGCGTTGGCGTACAGGACTAGCTCTTATCATACTGGGTGGCGTTTGGGCGAGCGCCAATTTTCTTTTCATTGTGCCTCATTTCAGTCCAACGGGCAAGCCGTTGCTGGTCGGTCGTTATGCAGACCTGGGAAAAGGCCCACTAGCGATTATCTCAAATATTGTATTGCACCCAGGCAGCTTCGTGCGCAATTATATCCTTGAACATGATCGTTTCACCTATTTGCGCACACTCTTCGCACCTGCTGCTTATTTGCCGCTGCTGGCTCCGTGGGTCTTATTGCTAGCGCTTCCCACATTGGCGATCAACATGCTTTCTTCTTACCCGCAGATGTATAGTGGGCAGTTTCAGTATAGCGCTGAGATTGTGCCAGTACTCATCTTTGCAGCAATTGAAGCGTTAGTGGTAATACGCTGGTTTATACGATTTGTGATAGTGCGCTGGAAGCGACGAGCGATAGTGAATGTCAGCAGCGAGAGCGCTTGGCTCCTTAGCGCTGACTGGCAACCAGTGCGCTTGGTGCAGACGAATTTACTGCTAGCGTTGCTTGCTCTTATGCTCTTTTTTTCTTTACGAGCTGATTACTACTTTCATGGTCATTTGCCATTTTCTCAGGGATTTTCCTGGCCGAGCGTGACTGCCCATGCCTTACAGGCACAACATTTTATCAACATGATCCCGCCAACTGCTTCGGTTTCAGCACAAAGCAAGTTAGTACCTCAGATTAGCCATAGAGAGTCTATCTATCTCTTTCCTTATCAGAGGGATGAGGTCGAGTACATCTTTTTGGATGTCACTAGCGATATTTATCCTTACTATACTACGAGTACTTATGTTGAGGATGTGAAGAGCCTCTTGTTAGGGGGCAAGCATACGGTAGTGGCAGCTCAGGATGGCTATCTCTTGCTCAAGCGGGATAGTGCTCACGCAACCCCAACTGCTACGGGGACGCTTGATCCAACGCATATACTGGTTGTAGCACCGCATTTGCCAGAGAGCTTCTGTTCATACATCTATGCCGCACCACAAGAGGTGGTTCATCCACTTGACGTGACCTTTACTGGTAAGGATGGCAGTCTGGATCTCGTAGGATTTGATGTAAGGGCACCAGATACTTTTCACTATCTTTCGGATTATATGTCCATCACAACGTATTGGCATGTAGTTACGCCAATCTCTACAGCACTTATACCTGTATTTTTCTTAAATGGGCAAGACCAAAAGGAGTATTTTGCCAGTAATGATGTACCGACTATTTTCTGGTGCCAGACGAATGTGTGGAAGCCAGGGATGGTAGTAAAAATAACGACGCGTGTTTTTGGATTGCAGAGGCTTCCAGTTCCCAAGGGGCTAGCCTATATGTCAGTTGCTCTTTTGCCCTTCACCCCGGCATCGGGTACAATGGTAAATGTGGGGCCAATAGAGGCAAGGCTTCCTGTCCATATGGTGAATGCACCAAAGATAATCTCTGTTTTGCGAGATGTGAATGCTGTGCAATTAATGCCAATGAATCTTGTTCCATAATCTGAAGGAGCACAAACTTACTATGTTGGTATCTTTACTCAAAAATGAAAGAGGATTATTGTGGCGATGGGGATCTATTTAGGCCAGCTGCCACCGGCAGAGATTGCGCGTTTAAAGGCTGAGCTAGCGGAAACATTGATCGCAAATTTCTGTTACCCGCGTTTTTTTGACCCTCGCACGCAGTCTTTGCGTATGCGTCCGGTTGATCGTGCTAAGCGTCAGGAGGTCTGGCTCTTCCTAAGCTCGTTCGATTTCACTGCCTGGAGTCGTATAGATCTGACATCTCCTGAGTTACAAATGTACATTGAGCGTCTCTTCATTCAATTTGTACAACGCAATCGCAACTTTTTTGGGGAGCAGGGACGCCGCAGGATGTCGGATATACGGATGCTCATTAGCACAAATGCTACGTCGGTTTGTCAAGGGTTGCGCAACCATATCACGGGACAGCGGCAAGGAGGATCTGCCTTTGGAAGTCCTCGTTCGGTTGTATCCTGGTCTACGCCTGGTGCTAATGGCCGCTCAGAGCCGACATGGGAACAGATTGCTACGTCAACAATGTTCTTGCAACAGCAGATACAGGAGTGGCGCGGTGAGGTAAAGCCAGCTCCTGTGAACGACGGACGTGCTACAAGTGGCAATGCAGTGCGCGGAACCGCTCCGCATCGTCCGTCTTCAGCTATTGGTAACGGCAGTAATGGAGAGGCTCTACTATCACAGGTAGCGTCGGCCACCCCAGCTTTACAACGTGGCGCTACATCTCCTTTACAAGGATCTAAGGCACCAGCAACTGCGAAGCCAGCTGCTACAGCGCCTACTACAGCTACCTATAGAGCGGGAACATCTGCTAATGCGATTAGCTCTTCTCCTGCTGCTAGACCAAGTACTGTTACTACACCTGAACCTGCCGTTCATAATACAGCTACTCCAACTTTACCGTTGTCGCCAGAAAAACCACATGAAAAGACAAGTGCGCCTCCATCTACTAATGCAGATGGGGTACAAGCTGCTGCGGCAACATCTGCTTTGCAAACGCGCAATGTGCCACAAACTATACCTGCGCAGCATTCTACGAGCGGATTTGCTGCTAATCAACGCGAAGCCTCGATGCTGACTGTCGCTGAAGAAGATCTCGCCATTTTTGAACAGATGCGTCATCAGCTCATGCTATGGTTGCGTGTGGAAACTGTGCGCGCAGGACTAGATCTCGCTAGTCAAAGCCCCTCTCAACTGCTTGAGTTATTGCGTCAGCAGGGAACTTTTGATGAGACCCGTTTACAGGTTATTTCAAGCTTGCTTAATTTATCCAATCAGGTTGTTAAGACTCGTCAGGTGACTATGATGGATTACAGGCAAGCTTTGATGTTCTACTTGATGCATACGCGTCTCTAGTGCAGAATCCCAAAACACTTTGGGGTATGGGACAATTTGGGCACACCCCAAACCCCGCCAGGCTGGCTTTGCCCCCTGGACCCCCATACTCCCTCTCTTGTTTCTGCACCCGTGCACAACCCCAAAACCCCTGGGTATAGGACAATTTGGGGTCTCCCCAAACCCCGCCAGGGGGGCTTTGCCCCCTGGACCCCCACTCCCTCTCTGGCAATGGATGATGTTTTATGCGGTGGATGAGGCAGTTGCCGTAATCGCAGGCAGTAGCTCGCGTAATTGCTCCAGCCAGTTAGACCCAAGTAGTCGCTGTGGAATGCGGATCACGCCTTGTTGTACTTGTGCTTCGTTGCGGAAACGCCGGTAGAGAGCAATACGATTAGGCGTTACACTGCGCTTCACGATTAATATAAAGGCATTCTCTTTAACAGTGATGGATTCAAAGCCCAGTTGCGCCGCTTCAACCTTTAAGCGTACTATTGCGAGGAGATTCTGTACTGGTTTAGAGAGTGCCCCAAAGCGATCACTCATTTCGGCTGCCATTGCTTCAACTTGCTCAGGTTGGCTCAGGTTGGCTAGGCGTTGATAAAAGTTGACTTTGAGCGCACGATCGCCGATAAATTCGTCTGGTAGGTACGCATCGAGGGGCAGATCGACGCTAATGCTGGGTGCTCCTGTTTCGATCTGCTTGCCTTGCAGTTCCTGTACTGCCTCGGCTAGTAGCTTGCAATAAAGATCAAAACCAACGGAGTTCATAAAGCCCGATTGTTCTGCGCCAAGTAAGTTACCCGCTCCACGAATCTCTAAATCCTTCATCGCTATGCGGAAGCCAGCTCCCAATTCTGTTGCTTCAAAGATGGCACGTAGGCGCTTTTCCTGGATGGGCGTCAGCTTCGAGTCTTTATTGTACAAGAAGTAGGCATATGCCTGGTGCGTTGCTCTTCCCACACGTCCACGGAGCTGGTAGAGCTGTGAGAGGCCGAAGTAGGCTGCGTTATTGACAATGATCGTGTTGGCATTCGGAATATCCAGACCATTTTCGATAATAGTCGTAGAGACGAGGACATCGTATTCCCCACTGGTAAATCTCATCATCACTTTTTCGAGCTGTTCTTCGTTCATCTGTCCATGCCCAACGGTAATGCGCGCCTCTGGAAGCAGCTTTTGTAGCTTCTGCGCTATCATTTGGATACCCTGCACGCGGTTATGGACAAAGAAGACCTGGCCTCCGCGATCAATCTCGCGCAAAATGGCTTCTCGGATGAGGTTTTCGTCGAATTCGCGTATCGTTGTGCGAATGGGCAGACGCTCCTGTGGGGGTGTTTCGATCACGCTCATGTCGCGCAGATTAACGAGTGACATGTGCAGTGTACGCGGGATAGGCGTGGCGGTCATGGTCAGTACATCAATTTCACTGCGCATTTGTTTGAGTCGCTCTTTGTGCACAACACCGAAGCGTTGCTCTTCGTCTACAATCAGGAGTCCGAGATTGAAGAAGACAACGTCTTTTTGTAAGAGGCGATGGGTGCCAATGACGATATCGACTTTGCCAAAGGCCAGGTCCTCCAGCACTTGCTTCTGTTCTTTGTCCGAACGGAAGCGGCTCAGCAGTTCCACACGTACCGGATAGGCTTTTAGCCGTTCTTTGAAATTATTGTAGTGCTGTAATGCTAGTACGGTGGTCGGGACGAGTACGGCGACCTGGCGTTCGTCAAGTACAGCTTTGAAGGCGGCACGCAGCGCGACCTCAGTTTTACCATAGCCGACATCTCCGCAAACGAGGCGATCCATGGGGCGAGGAAGTTCCATATCAGCTTTCACTTCTGCTATCGTACGGGCTTGGTCTGGCGTTTCTTCATAGGGGAACCCATCCTCCAGCTCTTGTAGCCAGGGCTGTTCTGCGTCCGGTGGATAAGGATGTCCCTTGGCAGCTTCGCGGGCACTATACAGGCGTAGCAGGTCGCGTGCAATATCCTGGACGCTCTCCTTGACTCTTGCTTTAGCACGCGTCCATTCTGTTGTGCCCAGCTTGCTCAGCGCTGGCACAGATTCCCCCATGCTAATATAGCGTGTGATGCGGTCAAGCTGATCAGTGGGAATGTAGAGTTTATCCGTACCGGCATAATGGATAAGCAGGTACTCGCGTTCAACGCCGGTCAAATTCATTTTGACCAGTCCTTCAAAGCGTCCAATGCCATGTTCCTGGTGCACCACGTAGTCCCCTGGATTAACCTCTGCTAGGAAGGAGGCAGGTGTGATCGGCTTACGCCGCTGTACACCGCGCCGTTTGGACCAGCCGAATACTTCGGTGTCTGTATAGACATACAGTGCCAGCGTACGGGCTTGCCAACCCTCCGCCATCTGGCCCTGAATCAGCGTCAGAGTGCCAGCCTCTGGTAATGTATTGATGTGCGTACCGGGACTGACATGGATAGTTGCATCCTGTAATATGCTTTCATCACCCAGCACTTCAGCCATACGTCGCGCCTGGGCGGTCACTATAACGATGCGGTCTCGGTTGTCGAGTGCTTTACGGCAATCCTGCACAAATGCACGCAGTCGTCCGCCATAGGAGTTAGCGCTGCTAAAAGGTGGGACCAGATGTTCAGTGCCACCATGTTGGCGTACGTCAAATTCACCTTCAGCGGTTGAGAGGATATCAGCAAAACGTAGTTGACGGACTTGTGTTATTTTTGGTTCTATCTGACTCCAAGGAATATGAGCATTGCGCAAGTGTGCTGGATTCTCACGCTCTCGCTCATGATACTCTTTAATCTCCTGTGCCTGCGCATCGAGTTCGGCGATATGGTTCTGGATGCTGGCCGGATTATCGAGGATGAGCAGTCCATTGCGGGGCAAGTAATCTATCACGGTCGCCTGTTCGTGCAAATACGGCATGTAAAAGGCGATATCATCGAATGAGCGGCGCTGGCGTAATGCTTCCAGATCCTGTTGCCAACGCTCTTCGGCATCGCGATGCAGGATCTTGCTATCCAGTTGTTCCAGTTCTTTCACTGCGGCTGGACCACGGACGGGGAGTGCTTCGCGGGCAGGTCCCACGATGCAGGTGTGTATAGGGTTGAGAGAACGTTGTGTCTCTTGATCAAATGTGCGTAACGATTCGATTTCATCGCCAAAAAATTCGATACGAACTGGACGGGGTAGCGTTGGGGGAAACAGATCTACGATACCGCCACGATGGCTGAATTGGCCAGGCTCCTCTACTTCCGCCACGGGTTTATAGCCGAGATTGTAGAGGTGTTCCAGCATCATGGTCTGGTCCACCTCCTGGCCAGGCTCTAGAAAGAATAACGAGGTAGCCAGTTCGCGTGGGGGGATGATTAATTGTGTCAGTGCGCGTGCAGAGCAGACGACAATAGGAGTACGTTCTCGTTCTACCAGTGCAATCAGGGCTTGCATACGTTGCTGAGTTGTTGATGCATCGCCGATCAGGCGTTCATAGGCCAAGGCATCGCGATCGGGCAAATAGAATATATCACTGGGATTCGCTAAGAAAGCTTTCAATGTATCTACCGTTTGTCCGGCCAGTACTTCATCGCTGACGACGATCAGCATTGGCTGTTTGAGTGTTGCAGAGAGCGTGGCGATGACATATGGACGTGCAGCTTCAGTGATGCCCGTGAGAGATGGTATTCCTTCATTGTGGCGAATTTGTTCGATCAGGCGGCGATATTCTGGTCTTTGTGCTAATAGTGCAAGTAATCCCTGTAATGTCACAACATCCTCCAAAAGACACAATACTAAGCGGCCCTACGGGTGTGGACGTAGGGGGGGTGGGTAATGGTATTTCTTCCCGCTATACGGCTCTTATCATACCCCACTAGCCGTATCAATGCAATGCCCGAAGTACATCCGGTTTTGTCAATTATTGTTGAGGAGAAGAATGCTCCATATTTTATACGATCTATCATCGTCTGCCAGTTGAGTAAGCTCATCATTTCTGCTATTTCTTGGCTTCTCGTACTTCAAGGAGGACCCCTTTTAAACAGGACGGGAGGCACGTGATAAAATGAGGGAAAAACGGGAGAGCCTGGGTGAATGCCATTGAAACATCTCGCTTAACGCGGCGTTTTGGCAATCTAACCGCTGTTGATAGCCTGACCCTCTCCATTCCTGAAGGAACGGTCTTTGGCTTTTTGGGACCAAATGGAGCAGGTAAAACTACTGTTGTACGTATGTTAACCGCCTTGATTGCCCCTACAGCGGGCCAAGCACAAGTGGTAGGCTATCAAGTGGGCAGTGAGGACAGTGCGCTACGGCAGCATGTAGGAATCTTGACCGAGACGCCAGGTCTTTATGATCGTCTTACTGCTCTGCAAAATCTTGTCTTCTTTGCTCAACTGTACAGTCTGTCTGTACAACGAGCAAAAGAGCAGGCTGCACGCTACTTGCGTATGCTCGACTTGTGGGAGCGACGTAATGACAAGGTAGGTGGCTTTTCAAAAGGGATGCGCCAGAAATTAGCAATTGTGCGCGCATTGCTGCACGAGCCAGAGATCGTCTTTCTAGACGAACCAACCTCCGGCCTGGACCCAGAGGCTTCTCGTATCGTGCGTGACTTCATCAAAGAGCTGCGTTCTGGAGGGCGCACAATCTTCTTGACTACGCATAATCTGCCAGAGGCTGACGAGCTGTGTGACCTGATAGCCGTGTTCCGTACACGGCTATTGCAGGTAGGTACGCCTGATAATCTGCGCGCAGGCTTGTTTGGACGGGGTACCGAGGTGCGCGTAGCTGGTGATCCCGCTGTGTGGTTGCCAACGGTCAAGGCGCTACCGTTTGTGCACGATGCGGCGGTACGTGAAGATACGTTGGCGATTGCACTTGATGATCCAGATACGCAAAATCCGCCTCTTGTGCAGGCATTAGTCAAGGCTGGAGCACCGATTCGTGCGGTTGCTCCCGTTGCACATTCTCTTGAGGATGTATACTTGCAATTGTTGGA
>Ga0209265_1000225_pt1 | contig 14890 bp, 17 predicted proteins | sample GraSoiAngelo_103_FD_185872 | JGI IMG/M metagenome (GOLD analysis project Ga0209265, IMG submission 185872) | Grasslands soil microbial communities from the Angelo Coastal Reserve, California, USA - 14_0903_05_20cm (SPAdes) (version 2) | ecosystem: Environmental > Terrestrial > Soil > Grasslands ...
GCCGCGGTCGATCTCGGCACCCTCCAGCGCCTGCGCGAGGATCCTTCCCGCCGGGCCGACGAAGGGCTCGCCCTCGATGTCCTCGCGATCGCCCGGTTGCTCGCCGACCAGCATCAGCCTTGCCTTGCGCGGGCCCTCGCCGAAGACCGTCTGCGTGGCGTCTTTCCATAGCGGGCAGCCGCGGCACTCGGCCGCCGCCTGGCGCAGGGTCCGCAGCGAACGGCTGTCGGGGACGAACTCGGCGGCGGAGGTGCTCTCGCTCACCTCACCGCACCTCGCGCAGTCGCGGATTGGGGCACAGCTCGCGCCCGGCCTTGCCGCCCGGGCGTCCCTCGAGCTCGACCACGTCGGCGGTGAAGTCGAAGGCCCCGCGCAGCAGGGCGGAGCCGACGCCGTAGGAGTCGACCGGCGCCTCGCTCGCCTCGAAGCGCTCGATCTTCTCGGCGTCGAAGCCGCCGGAGACGACGATGCGAACGCCTGGATGGCCGGCGTCGTCGAGGGCCTCGCGGACCTTCACCGCTAGCTCGGGGGTGACGCCGGCGAGGCGCTCGGCATCGGGCTCGCCCTGCAGCGCGCGGTCGACCAGGCGCTCGGAGGTGTCGAGGCGGACGCCCCACAGTCGGTCTCCCAGCGCGTCGGCGACGGAGTCGTTGTGGGAGTCGACGAGGACGACCACATTGACCTGCTCGCCGAAGCGGGCGGCGAAGTCCCGCGCGGCGCCGACCGTGTCGCCCCCGTACGCGGCGATCAGGCCGTGCGGCACCGTGCCGACGCCGCGCCCGCCCCACCAGCTTGCCTGGGCGTCGGTGGAGACACCGATCGCGCCGGCGACGTGGGCCGCCCAGCCGTCCCCGGTCTGCACCAGCCAGTGGTCGTGGCGGGCGGGGAAGAAGAGGATCGGCTTGCCGCGCGCCGCCTCGACCATGCGGCGCACGTTGGTCATCACCAGCGAGCGCCGCGAGAGGGTCCCCAGGTAGACGGTCTCGAGGTGGGCGAAGAGCGCGTAATCGCCTTCGATCGTCAGCACAGTTTCCCAGGGCTCGATGCGCTCGCCTTCGTTCAGCGCCTTCACGCCCAGCTGCGGCCAACCGTCGTGCCAGCTTCCGTCCCGGTCCTCGCCGCTGCAGAGCTCGAGGATCGCAAGCGCCTCGTCGATTCCGCCGAGCAGCCCGGAGCGCTTGGCGAACACCTGCATTGTCACCGCCGGGCGCCGTCCCTCGGCTTCGAGCAGCTCCTTGGCCAGGACGAAGTAGGAGTCCGAGTAATAGCCGGAGCGGATTTTCTCGACCGGCAGCCGGAACACTGCGGGCGCTTGTCGCGTCGCGGTCTCCATGCCCGGGGACTACCCCGTGCCCTGCGTCGACAAGCCGCGCCTCAGGTAGCGCGCGTTGGCGGGCGCGTAGCCCTTCCAGTCGTTATTGAGGTAGACGAAGACCTCGCGCCGCGAGCGCCAGGCGGCGAGGCGGCGGCGCCAGCCGTCGAGCTCGGACTCGGAGTAGTTGCCGCCGCGGCCGCGATGGCCGTAGTGCAGGCGCAGGTAGGCGAGCTCGCCGAACGGCTTCGTCTCGGGCAAGGGCCGGCGCTTATCGTCGCCGATCGCCAGCGAGGCGCCATGCTCCTCGAGCAGCTGCCGCACCGGCGCGGCGAACCAGCTTGGGTGGCGGAACTCGAAGCAGTGGCGGGCGGGCGGCAGCTGATCAAGCGCCGCGGCGAGCAGATCGTCGTCGCGATGGAAGTTCTCCGGCAGCTGCCAGAGCACCGGGCCCAGCCGCCGTCCACGGCGCAGCGGCTCGAGTGGCTCCCAGAAGCGTGCGACCGCGTCGGCGATCTCGCGCAGGCGCTTCATGTGGGTCAGGTAGCGGCTCGCCTTGACCGCGAAGAGGAAGTCGCCGGGAACCTGCTCGATCCATGCCTGCACGGTCGACTCCTTTGGCAGTTGGTAGAAGGTCGCGTTGACCTCGACCGTGTCGAAAACCTCGGCGTAGCGCTCGAGCCAGCGCCGCTGCGGCAGGCCGTCCGGGTAGAGGCCGCCGCGCCAGTCCGTGTAGCTCCAGCCCGAGCAGCCGATCCACACCCGCTGCACCGCTGGCCGCCTACTCGTCCGGTGGGATCGCCTGGTCGGCCTCGCCGCGCTCGATGCTCTCGGGCTCCTCGGGAGGGGGCGCGACGCTGCCGGGGAAGCGATGCTGGTCGCCGTGCGAGGCGATGTCCTGAAGCGCCCGCTCGGCCTGCTCGAAGCCCTCGGCCTCGCCCTCGCCGGCCTCTTCGAGCGGCTCGCGAGCGGGGTCGTCGCTGAGTGGTGTGACCTCACCGCCGATCCGCGCGGCTTCAGCCGCGGCCGCGTCGGCCTCCTCCTGGACGTCGGCGTCCCCGGCAGATGCGTCGGCGCTCTCTGCGCTCACCGGAATTCCCGCCCCCTCGGCGGCCGCCGCGATTCCTGAGCTCCCGTCGGCCCCGGCTGGGACCGCCGAAGCCGAGACCTCGATCACCAACTTGCGGTGCGGGCTCTTGCGGTTCCAGGCCTCGCCGACATCGCGCAGGGGCACGCCCTCGGTCTCGACTGTCAGCTCGCCGGCGAGGGCGTGCTCGCACATCGCCGTGAACGCTTCGCGTTTGAGCTCGCGCGAGGCCTTGAAATTGGTGTGGCCGATGATCCGCCCGAGCTGGTTGCGAAAGCCCCGGGTCGGAAGCTCGATCGACTCCCCGGCGGAGTTGCCGATCTGGATCAGGCGTCCCTCGACGTTCAGTGCGCCCAGCGCCGCCACCGCCGGCTCGCCCCAGAGCGGGTCGACGACGACGTCGAAGCCGCCCCCGCTCGCCTGCTTGAAGCGCTCGCTGAGGTCGCCCTCGCCGCCCAGCTCGACCACCGCGTCGGCACCGAGCTCCTCGCGGGCGCGCTCGAGGCTCTGCGCGTCGCGAGCGGCGGCAACAACCCGGCCGGCGCCCAGCAGGCGCGCGCCCTGCACGGCGATCTGGCCGAGCACGCCGCTCGAGCCGAGGACGAGCACCGACTCGCCCTCCCGCAGCTCGGCGCGCCAGGTCAGCGCCAGCCAGGCGGCCAGGCCAGAGATGCCGAAGCTGACCGCGAGGCCGTCCTCAACCCCGTCGGGGACGTCGATCAGCTCCTCGGGGTCGACCAGGGTGCGCTCGCCCATCGAGCCGAAGGGGGCGACAGGGCTGTCGAAGTAGACACGGCGTCCCTCGCTGGTGCCCACGCCCTCCAGGCCGGGCACCGATGGCAGCGGCGGCTCGCGGCCGGGGAAGTGGCCCGAGGCGATCGTGTGGTCGACCGGATTGATCCCGGCCACCGCGACCTCGACCAGCGCCAGGCCGTTCGGGCTCGGCTCCTCGAACTCGCCGAACTCGGGCTCGGCTCCGTACTGCTTCAGCACCGCTGCTTCCATCGTCTTTCCCTTCGTCTTTGGCTCAGGCCGGCGCCGGCGAGCGGCTCAGCTTCGGCAGCACCTCGCGGCCGTAGAGCTCGATCGCCGCGTGCGGGTCGGCGCCGGAGTTGTTCATCAGTGCCACGGTGGTCGCGCCCAGCTTTTCGACTTCGCGGATTCGCTCGACGTGCTCGCCGGGATCGGTGGAGATGATCATCGCTTCGCGCAGCTCGGCGTCGCTCATCTGCTCCTCGCCGTGCTCGTGCATCGTCTTCGGGTCGTGCCAGTCCTCCTTGTAGAACTCCTTCGGCTGGGCGGCCTTCCAGACGCGGGCGCCCTCCAGCGCCGCCTCGTTGTCCGGCGCCCAGGAGAAGGCGGCCTGCAGGACGATCTCGCCCGGCTCGCGACCGGCGTCCTCGGCGGCGGCGCGGTAGGCGTCGAGGATCTCCGGCACGGCTTCAGGGTCGGCCAGGGTCCAGACGCCGTCGCCCTGGCGGCCCGCTACCGCGGCGGCCTGGGGCCCGAAGGCCGAGACGTAGATCGGCGGGCGGCGGTTCTCGGGCAAGGTGTGGATGAAGGCGCCGTCGGCGGCGAAGTGATCGCCCTCGCCGCTCAGCTTCTTGCCGTCCCAGAGCGCCCGGATCATCTCCAGCGCCTCCTCCATGCGCCCGATCTGGTCGCCGACGGAGGGCCAGCCGTGGCCGAGCGGCGCCTCGTTCAGCGCCTCGCCGGAGCCGAAGCCGAGGAAGGGACGGCCCGGGTACATCACCTCGAGCGTCGCCCAGGCCTGTGCGATCAGCGCCGGGTGGTAGCGCGGGCCGGGAGGAGTGACGCCGGTGCCGAAGAGGGCGCGGTCCGTCGCTTGCGCGGCGGCGCCGAGCCAGACCCAGGCGTTGCCCGACTCACCGCCCTCCCACCAGGGCTGCAGGTGGTCGCTGCAGCCGAACCCTTCGAAGCCGGCCTGCTCGGCCTCGACCGCTTGGCGCAGCAGATCGTCGGGCGGGAACTGCTCGTGGGCGCAGAAGTGCAGGTAGCGCATCTCCTACCTCGCTTTCGCGATCGCGGTGCGGAGCTCGTCCTTGCCCATCTTTGAGCGACCGCTGATTTCCAGCCGCGCCGCCTCTTCGTTCAATTCCTTGCGCGTCTTCGCTTCCCCCTTGCGCACCTTGTTCGCCTCCTTGCCGAGCGCGGTCTTGGTTTTGCCCGACATGTGTTTCAGCGTTTTCTTGCGTTTGGCGCCGGCCTGCGCCTTCTTCACGTTGCGGCGGGCGGCGGCGCGCTGTTTCTCCGTAGCCATAGGGCGCTGTTACCCGTTTGGGCGCGGGGCAAGCGCGGGTAGGCGCAGTTCGTGCCCGCCAGCGACCAGCCGACCACCGTCGTCCTCGACATCGACGGCACCCTGGTCGACACCAACTACCAACACACGATCGCCTGGCACCGGGCCTTCTGCACCCGCGACTACGTCGTGCAGCTATGGGAGATCCACCGTCACATCGGCATGGGCGGCGACCAGCTCGTTGGTGCGCTGATCGGCGAGGACGGCGAGCGCCGCGACGGAGATGCGATCCGCGCCGCCGAGGGCGAGGCCTACGGCGAGCTGATCGGCGAAGTGCAGGCGATGCACGGCGCCACCGAGCTCTTGCGCGAGCTGCGCGAGGACGGCGCCAAGGCGATCCTCGCCAGCTCGGCGAAAGCCGAGGAGGCCGAGCACTACGTCGACCTGCTGGCCGCCCGCGACCTGGTCGAGGGCTGGACCACCTCCGCCGACGTCGAGCGCACCAAGCCCCATCCCGACCTCGTCCACGCCGCCCTCGAGAAGGTCGGCGGCGACGGACCGGCGGTGATGGTCGGCGACTCGACCTGGGACGTCAAGGCCGCCGATGCGGCGGGCCTCCCGACCCTGGCCGTGCTCACCGGCGGCTTCTCGGAGGCCGAGCTACGCGAGGCCGGGGCGGCGCACGTCTGCGAATCGATCGGCGAGTTGCGTAAGGACCTGGGTGTGCTCCTAGCGCTCGTACACTGAGCCAGCGCGTCAGCTCTGCAAGAGCTCTTTGAGCTGTGCTTTGCCGCTGAAGTAGCTGGAATGCGTCTGCTTGATCGTGTCAAGTGAGTCGGCGCTGAGAAGCACGATGTCCAGCTTTGTCTCGATCCCGTTTTCCTGCTCGGCCACCGTGTATGCAGCCTGCGCAGCGTCATAGTCGGTGCCGAACATCGCGTCAGGGCTCATCGGTTGGTCCGTCTACCAAGGTACCGATCTGCCGGTGCAGCTCTCTGAGCTGGGCGAGAAATTCCGCGTCTATCTCGATCCCCCGGTCTTTCATATCGAGGAAATCGCCAACCATCTGGAAGTACTCCGTCAATTCCGAGGGTCCTTCTCCGAACTTCAGCCCAGGCGCAATTTCGCGGGAGAACATCTCCACGCCGTTGGCCCAGAAGTCCTGGCTCAGGGTTCAATTGAACCTCGATCAATCGGCCTCGGTGTCGGTTGATCAGATGAAGGGCTCTGTAGCCGTCGGGCTTCGGGTCGGCCACATAGTCGCGGAACTTCGTGATCGTCCAGTTCTTGCGCAAGCGATTGGCGACCTTGTAGGCAGTGCCCTGATCCTGCAAGACGGTCTCGATTGCCTCCTGTAGCTCGGTCTTGTCTTGGCCCACATCGCGTTGTCCGGCGATGGCGGAGCGCATGCTTCGGCGAGAAACTGACCGGCTCGGTCGACTTTCGTCTTGCTGTAGCGCGTCACCACTCGAACCGTAGTCGTCAGAGATGCCGGAGTTGGTCAGCCGTCAGGCTGGTGCTGGGCTAGGGCAGGAGACGCCTGTGCCGACCAGGGCGCAGTGGACGGCGTCGATCGCCCAGAAGAGCCGCTCGCCGCTCCAGTAGCAACCGAGGGCGAAGTAGGCGACCTCGATCCCTTCCGGGAACGGCGGCTCCAGCGGCGTACCGAGCACGGCCTGCTTCGACATCTCCGTCAGAGGGGTAGCTCGCACGGTGCGCCGCTGCGCTCAGGCGGCCTCCCCCTCTGAGACCTCGTGGGAGATCTCCTCGAGCGAGCGGTCCTTGGTCTCGGGCAGGCGCAGGGCGAAGAAGATGACGGCGGCGATGCCGAAGCCGGCGTAGAGCCAGAAGGTGCCTTGGATGGTGATCGCGCCGGTGAGGGTGAGGAAGAAGGTGGCGACGAGGAAGTTGGAGGCCCAGTTGGCGACCGTGGAGACGCTCATCGCCGCGCTGCGTACCTTGAGCGGGAAGATCTCGGAGATCATCAGCCAGAAGACCGGCCCGAGCCCGACCGCGAAGGAGGCGATGTAGGCGATCAGGCAGATCAGGGCGATGATCGAGGCGTCGTGCTTGAGGGTCGGGCTGGCGAAGAAGATGCCGAGCGCGATCAGAGAGACGATGCAGCCGATCGTGCCGACGATCAGCAGCGGTCGCCGCCCGACCCGGTCGAGGATCAGGATCGCGACGATCGTGAAGATCACGTTGGTGATCCCGACCGAGAGCGCCTGGGTGATCGCCGAGCTGGTGCTGAGGCCGGTCAGCTTGAGGATCGTCGGCGCGTAGTAGATGACCGTGTTGACCCCGATCAGCTGCTGGGCGATTGCCATCACCAGCCCGATTACGACCATGCCGCGGACGCCGGGGCTGAGCAGGTCGCGCAGGCTGCCTTCCTCCTTCGCCTCCTGCTTGATTTCCTCGAGCTCTTCCTCGGCCTCGTCTTCGCTCGAGCGAGCCCGCTTGAGCACATCGCGCGCCTCCTCCTCGCGGCCCTGCCCGACCAGCCAGCGCGGCGAGAAGGGCTGGAAGTACATCCCGATCGCCAGCACCAGGCCCGGTATGGCGCCCAGCCCGAGCATCCAGCGCCAGTTGCCACTGACGCCGCCGAAGGCCCAGTTGACGATGTAGGCGGCGAAGATGCCGCTGACCACCATCAGCTGGTTGAAGGAGGTGACGCCGCCGCGGATCTGCTTTGGCGCCAGCTCGGAGATGTAGAGGGGGGAGACGAAGGAAGCGGTGCCGACCGCGATGCCGAGCACGAAGCGCGCGGCGATTAGCTGCGTCGGGTCCTGCGCGGCAGCCGAGCCGAGGGCGCCGACCACGTAGACGCTGCCGGCGATGATCTTGGTCCGCCGCCGCGAGAGCGCATCGGCGGAGAAGCCGGAGATGACCGCGCCGATCACCGCTCCCACCAGCAGCGCGCCGACGAAGGCCTGCGCCTCAAAGCTCGAAGGGTTGAAGTCTTCTTCGATGTAGAGCAGGGCGCCGGAGATGACGCCGGTGTCGTAGCCGAAGAGGAAGCCGCCGAGGGCGGCGATGATCGCCAGCCGCAGGACGAAGCGGTTGTCGCCGCTGAAGGCCTCGCGCAGGAACTCCATGCCGCCCCCCGCCCGGCGCTCCCGCTCAGCGGAAGCTGGGCAGCACCTCGCGCTCGTAGAAGTCGAAGAAGCCCTCCTGGTCGGGCCCGATCTGGTGCACGTAGACGTGGTCAAAGCCGGCCTCGACGTACTCCTGGATCGCGGCGCGGTGGCGCTCAGGGTCTGGACCGCAGACGATGCTCTCGCCGATGTCGTCGGTGTCGAGCACTTCCGCTGCCTCTTCGAAGTGGGCGGGCAGCGGCAGTTCGAGGAAGTAGCTGCCGCTGATCGCGCCGTTGGGCCACTGCTTCAGCGCCAACTGCTTCGCCGAGTCCTCGTCCTCGGCCCAGCAGACGTGGAGCTGGCCGTAGGTCGGCTTGCCCTCGCCGCCTTCGGCGCGGAACTGCTCGACCGACTCGGCGACCGGGGCGACGCCGATTAGGCCGTCGCCGGCGCTGGCGGCAAGTTCGACCGAGCTTTTGCCGGCGACCGCGACCAGCAGGGGCGGCAGCTCCTCGGGCAGCGAGTAGATGCGGGCGTTCTCGACCGTGAAGTGCTCACCGCGGTGGCTCTTCAGCTTGCCGCTCCAGAGCTCGCCAATCACCTCGATCGCCTCCTTCAGTCGGACCTGCCGCTCGACCACACCCGGCCAGCGCTCGCCGACGATGTGCTCGTTGAGGTTCTCGCCAGTGCCGACGCCGAGCGAGAAGCGGCCCGGCAGGAGCTGCGCAGCGGTGGCGGCGGCCTGGGCGACGATCGCCGGGTGGACCCGGGTCGTCGGGCAGGTGACGCCGGTGATCAGCTCGAGCCGCTCGGTGCGCTGCGAGATCGCTCCCAGCGTGCCCCAGACGAAGGGGCTCTCGCCCTGCTCGTCGACCCAGGGGTGGAAGTGGTCAGAGATCGAGGCGAACTCGAAACCCACCTGCTCGGCCCGCTCGGCTTGGGCGACGAGGCTAGGAGCGTCGAACTCCTCGCTGGAGAGCGTGTAGCCGAGCTTCGTCACGGCTCGATCAATTCCGGATCAGGGGGCTTCCTCGCCGGAAGCCTGCTCCTCGGGGCGCTTCTCTCCCCACATGCCTTGTTCGGTCGCTTCGCGCTTGCTCGTCACCGGGGCGCCGCCGGCGGGAGCCTCGCCCACGGGCATGTGATCCGGCTCCGTGCCGGGGCCGAGGAATTTGTAGAGGCCAAGCCCGATCAGGAAGAGGACCATCAGGAGCAGGGCGAAGATCGGCGAGAAGAAAATCGCCAGGGCGATCAGCAGGATCGCGATCAGTCCGAGGAAGTACATATGGCCCTTTTACCCACGATCGGGCCCGGCGACACCTTCGGTGCCGACGGGTTCGAGCTCCTCGAAGCTACCCTCGCGATTGCGGACCACGGCGCGAGCGTCGGAGCCGCGTCCGGGGTGGCTCTCGCTCTCCCGCAGCCGCTCGCAGACACGGCGGGTGAGGATGTAGGCCAAGATCGGAAGCAGGAACGAGGCCGCTCGGTAGGCCCAGAGCTGGCCCTGGTAGGGGACGCCGAACTGGACGAAGGCGCGGTCGGCCGAGCCGGCGAAGAAGATCGTCGCCACCCAGGTGAAGAGAGCGGCGCCGACCGCGGTGCGGCGCGGGTTGTCGCGGGGGCGGTCGAGCAGGTTGTGTTGGGCGCGGTCGCCGCTCCAGCGCCGCTCGATCGAGGGCCAGGCGAAGAGGAAGCCGAAGACGAGGAGGGGGAAGACGACACCGCCCCAGAAAGGGTTCGGCACCACGGTGTAGCTACCCACGGTGATGTCGAAGTGGGGCATCAGGCGCAGGGCGCCGATCAGCCAGCCCAGGTACCAGTCGGGCTGGGCGCCGTTGGTCCCCAGGTAGGGCTCGTACGGCCCCCACTGCCAGATCGGGTTGATCTGGACGAGGCCGCCGAGGGCGAAGAGGACGGCGGCGACGGCGGCAAAGAGGCCGAGCGAGCGCAGCGCGTAGGCGGGCCAGAGCGGCGTGCCGACGACGTTCGTCTCCTTCCGCCCGCGGCCGCGGAACTGGGTGTGGTGGGGGGTGGCGACCATCGCCAGGTGGACGGCGATCAGGCTGCCGATCGCGATCGGCAGCAGGAGCACGTGGGCGATGAAGAGGCGCGACACGAAGGCCTCGGTGCCGGGGAAGCGCCCGCCCCAGATCAGCGTGCCGACCTGGCCGCCGACGAAGGGGATCGAGAGGGCGACGGCGTTGCCGATCGCCAGGCCCATGCCGGAGAGCAGGTCGTCGAGCAGCGAGTAGCCGGCGTAGCCCTCGAGCACCGCCAGCATCAGCATGGTCAGGCCGATGTAGTAGTTGAGGTCGCGCGGCTTGCGAAAGGCGCCGGTGAAGAAGATCCGCATCAGGTGGACGAGGATCGCGGCGACGAAGGTGAGCGCCGCCCAGTGGTGGACCTGGCGGATCAACAGGCCGGCGCGGACGTTGAAGGAGAGGTCGAGCGCCGACTCATACGCTTTCGAGATCTCCTGCCCGCGCAGCGGCGCGTAGGAGCCGTGGTAGACGACCTGGCTCGTGCTCGGCTCGAAGAAGAGGGTGAGGTAGATCCCGGTGCCGACCAGGATCACGAACGAGTAGAGGGCGATCTCGCCGAAGAGGAAGGTCCAGTGGTCGGGGAAGAGCCGGCGCCGGTGCGCTGGTCCAGGGCGCTGACGGTGCGGCGGATCAAGAGCCTTCCTCCACGCCGCCCCAGGAGGCGCCGACCGCGCCGGAGAGCTCTCCGGCGGCGAGCAGGCGCCCCGCCTCGATCTTCAGCGGCAGCTGCGGCAGCGGCCGCACCGCCGGGCCGAAGATGCGCTTGCCTCCTTTGAGCACGTCGAAGGTTGAGTAGTGGCAGGGGCAGACCAGGGCCGGGCCCGGCGAGCGTTCCGGGTAGAGCGGATAGCGGAAGAGGCTGATCGCGCACTGCGCATGGGTGCAGATCTTCGAGAAGGCGAGCAGCCCTTCGGGTGCCCAGTCGCCTCGTTCGGGTGGCAGCTCGAGCTCCTCCGGGCGCACCCGGACGACGACCAGCGAGGAGGCGAGATCGCGTTTGTCGGAGCCGGCGGCGAAGGCGGTGAGGTAGGCCCCGACCGTGAGGTCCCCGGCGAGGACCGGGTGGCTGTTCTCGTCGACCAGCGGCGTGCCGTCGCGCCAGGGCGACTCGCGCAGGCGATTCCCAACGCGGGGACCGAGCGAAGCGAGCGGCGCCGCGGCCGCGGCGCCGAGGCCGAGCGCGGCGGCGCCGCCGGCGGTGCCGAGCAGGCGGCGGCGGGTGATGCCGTCGACGCCTTCGCGGGCTCTCAGGGCGACGTCCTCCACCTCGGCATCCCGTTCGGCCTCGGGGTCGGCGAAGCGCGGCCGCTCCTCGCTCAGGGTTTCCTGCGGCACGATCGCGTGCGAGGCGACGATCAGGGCGACGGCGAGGAGTCCGAGCGCGGCCGCCGCCGCGAGGCCGAGCAGTTGCGTGTTGGCTTCGTCGAAGGTGTAGAGCAGGGCGAAGGCGGCGCCGGCGAGGCCGGCTCCGACGAGCAGCGCGGCGACCCCTTTCTCGGCTCGCGGGCTGGCCGGGAGCTCGCGCTCGGGCAGGGGCTCCTTGCCGCGGCGCAGCCAGAGCAGCACGCCAGCGATCCCGATCCGCCAGAGCCAGCGGCCAAGCCGGATCAGCCGCCTGGTCATCGGCGCGGCTCCCCGGCGCCGCGATCGCCGATCAGACGGGCGACGAGCAAGATCGCCGCGATCGCCGCCAGCCAGGCGATCAGCCCCTCCGGCACCGGGCCGATGTGGCCGATGCCCCAGCCGCCGGCGTCGTCAGGGTCCTTAGTCAGTTCGACGTAGCGGGCGATCGAGTCGACCTCCTCGTCGGAGAGCTGGGCTGCGGAGAAGCGCGGCATCAGGTAGGGGCCGACCCGGATCGCCTCGGCCACCTGGGTCGGGGTCGCTTCTCCCAGCGGCGGCGCGTAGCCGCCGATCGCGACCCCGCCCTTGCCGCTAATGCCGTGGCAGCCGGCGCACGATTCGCTGAAGAGCTGCATCCCCTCGCTGAGCGAGCCCTGTTCCGGGTCGACGGTGGGGATCGCCGGCCCCTGGCCGAGCGAGCCGACGTAGGCGACCAGGGCGCGGATCTTGCTCTCCGGGTAGTGGGGCGGCGAGCGCAGCGGCTCGTCGCCGACCTGGTTCAGCGGCATTCGCCCGGTGCGCAGGTAGAAGTCGGCCGCCGCCTCTCCGGCGCTGATGAGGGAGGGCCCGCGACCTTTGACGCCTTCCCCGGTGAAGCCGTGGCAGGAGGAGCACCCCTCTTCGAAGATCGCCCGCCCTTCTTCGACCAGCGGCGATGGCCCATCCGATATTGACCCACCTCCAGTGTGGTCAAAGTCGGATGGGCGGGAAGCGTTTTGGGACGGTGGCCGTGCCAGCGAGCCGGCGGCGAAGAACGCCAGCACGAGGGCGCTTGCGGCGATCGTGAGCTGGCTAGCCCGTCGCATGGGGAACCTCCGGCGTGGGACGGCGCCGCCCCTGGTCGCGCTCTTCGCGCAGCAGGGCCCGCCAGGCGATCGCGGCAGCGGCGAGGCCGAAGGGCATCATCGCGAGGACCATCACGCCGCCGGCCTCGCGGTCGCCGTCGAGCATCAGGCGGATCGCGCCGGCGTCTGAGACCGGCATCGCCGCCAGAAGCAGCAGGGCGCGGGCGAGCGGCGGCCAGCGCCGTGGCAGCGGCTCGACCGCGAGGCCGACGGTCCAGAGCCAGAGCGCGGTCCAGAAGAAGAGGGCGTGCTCGAGCTCGTGCAGCGTCTCGTCGCGCAGCGTCTGCTGGAAGAGCGGCGTCAGGTGAAAGGCGAGCTGGGCCGCGGCGAAGGCGGCGAAGGCGAGCGGCGGCCAGAGCAGTGCCCGCGTCAGCGGCGCCCGCAGCAGCTGTGCCAGGTCGCGGGCGGCGGGGCGCGGCAGTGTGCGCAGGAGGAAGCTGACCGGGCGGCCGAGGACGATCAGCGGCGCCCCGATCGCGACGATCAGACCGTGGCCGAGCATGTGCACGGCAAGCGATTCGTCGCTCAGCATCAGGCCCGCTCCGACGGCGGCGAGCCCGGCCAGGAAGCAGAGTGCCCTCACCGCAGCCTCCGCTCGGCGGCGATCTCGCGGGCCAGCCAGACCAGGGCGAAGAGGGCGACCTCGGCGCCGATCAGGACCAGCCAGAGACCGGCGGTGAGGCCAAGGGCCGCGGCGGCGAGCCCGAGGGCGAGGACGACGGTCGGCAGGCTGAGGCTGGGGAGCAGGCGCGGCCGCGATTGCGGCGGCCGGCGCGCCTGCAGCAGCGCCAGCGCCAGTGCCCCGAGCCCGCCCTGGGCCAGCAGCAGGCCGACGCCCAGCTCGCCCGACCAGACCGCCAGGCCGGTGCCGAGGATCACCAGCAGCAGGCCCCAGAAGGCGGCGAAGGCGGCGCCGCTCTTCACGCCGGCTCCTCGGCGAGGCGGCGGTCGAGCAGCGGCGCGTGCGAGTCGATCGGCGGCAGCGGCCGCTGGAAGTTGTGTCGCGGCGGCGGCGAGCTCGTCGCCCACTCGAGCGTCTGGCCCTGCCAGGGGTCATCCCCGGCCAGCACCCGCCGCCGCAGCGAAACGACCACATTGATCAGGAAGACGAGGATGCCGAGCGCGATCACGCCGGCGCCGATCGAGGAAAGCAGGTTGAGGTCGCCGAGCCGCGGGGCGTAGTCGGGCACCCGCCGCTGCATGCCGTCGAAGCCGAGGAAGAACATCGGGAAGAAGGTGACGTTGGCGCCGAGGACGAGCAGCCAGAAGCTGAGCTTGCCGAGGCCTTCGCGCAGCATCGCGCCGGTCGCCTTGGGAAACCAGTAGTGGACGCCGGCGAGCAGCCCGAAGAGGCTGCCGGCGAAGAGCGTGTAGTGGAAGTGGCCGACGACGAAGAAGGTGTCGTGGACGTGGTAGTCGATCGGTGGGGAGGCGACGACGATCCCGGTCAGACCGCCGATCAGGAACTGGAGGATGAAGCCGAGCGCGAAGAGCATCGGCGTGCGCAGCAGGATCGTGCCGCCGATCATCGTCGCGATCAGGTCGAGGTACTCGATCCCGGCCGGGACCGCGAGCAGGTGTGAGGTGAGCGAGAAGTACTGGTTCTGCACGCCGCCGGTGGTGAACATGTGGTGCGCCCAGACCGCCATCGATAGCGCCGTGAAGACGAGCAGCGAGAGGACCAGAGCCTTGTAGCCGAAGAAGCGCCGCCGCGAGAAGGTGGCGACGACTTCGGCGACGGCGCCGACGAAGGGGAAGAACATCACGTAGACGACCGGGTGGCCGTAGAACCAGAAGAGGTGTTGGAAGGCGATCGCCCCGCCCGAGCCGCTGAAGATGCCGCCGACGTGGCGTTCGTAGAGCAGCAGGCCCATCGTCACCACCAGCACCGGGAAGGAGCCGACGACCATGAAGGTTGTGACGACCATCGACCAGGAGAAGACCGGCAGCCGCAGCATCGTCATCCCCGGTGCCCGCAGGCGGAAGAGCGTGAGCAGGATCGTCACCCCGATCAGCAGCGAGCCGAGCACCGCGAGGGCGGCGCCGATCACCCACATGTCCATGCCGATCCCCGGTGTGAAGGCACTGTTGGAGAGCGGCACGGCGGCGGTCCAACCGTCCGAGCCGGCGCCGTTGTTGGTGAAGAAGCCGGCGTACATGGTGAGGCCACCGCAGAGGTAGGTCCAGAAGCCGAAGAGCGCCAGGCGCGGCAGGGCGATCTCGGCGGCGCCGATCTGCAGCGGCACGAAGTAGAGCCCGAGGGCGAGCGCGGCGGGAGTGAGAAAGAGGTAGATCATCCCCGAGCCGTGCATCGAGAAGAGTTCGTTGTAGGTCTGGTCGGAGATGAACTGCAGGCCGGGATGGGCGAGCTCGGTCCGCATTACCAGTGCCAGCACGCCGCTGGCGATGAAGAAGACCAGCGAGGCGGCGCCGATCTTGGCCGCGGTGCGCTTGTGATCGGTGCTGGCGATCCAGCCAATCGCGGTCTCCGCGGGCGCGGCTGGGGGCGCCGCCGGCAGGGGCGGCGCGGTGCCCGGCTCGGCGCTCACCCCGCGCCCCCACGGTGCGCCGCCAGCCATCGTTGGTAGGAGGGCGGCGAGAGGACGAAGACCTCGAAGCCCATCTTGCTGTGCTCGAGGCCGCA